>Ga0335085_10001155_pt1 | contig 60415 bp, 51 predicted proteins | sample Lox_Sample_45_FD_206712 | JGI IMG/M metagenome (GOLD analysis project Ga0335085, IMG submission 206712) | Soil microbial communities from Loxahatchee National Wildlife Refuge, Florida, United States - Lox_Sample_4.5 | ecosystem: Environmental > Terrestrial > Soil > Wetlands | place: USA...
GGTCCGCGCCATCCTCTACATCAGCCACAAGCTCGAAGAGGTCAAACGGCTCTGCGACACCGCGACCATCCTGCGCGGCGGCAAGAAAGTAGCGACCTGCAATCCGCGGCAGGAAACCGCCGTATCGCTGGCGCGCATGATGGTGGGCAGCGAGATCGGCGAAGTGCGGGCCGCCTCCGGCCGCGCCGCCGCCGCGCCGCGGCTCGTCATCAACAAGCTTTCGCTCGAACCGGACGACCCGCACGGCACGCGGCTCGACAACGTGTCGCTCGAAGTCCGCGGCGGCGAGATCGTCGGCATCGCCGGCGTCGCCGGCAACGGCCAGGACGAGCTGTTCGCGGCGCTGTCGGGCGAGCGCCTTTGTGCGCAGGAGGGCGCCGTCGTCATCGACGGCCGCGCCGCCGGCCGGCTCGACGTCACCGCGCGCCGCCGTATGGGCGCGGCCTTCGTGCCGGAGGAACGGCTCGGGCACGGCGCCGCGCCGCGGATGAAATTGTCGGAGAACGTTCTGCTCACCGGCCATGCGGCGAGCGGCATGGTCAAGCACGGTTTCATCGACAAGCTGGCGACGCTCATGCACGTGGACCGCACCACCAAAGCGTTCGACGTCCGCAAGGCCAAGCGCGATCCGGAAGCAGTAAGCTTGTCCGGCGGCAATCTGCAAAAATTCGTGGTCGGCCGCGAAATCCTGCATGAGCCGCACGTGCTGGTGGTGAGCCAGCCGACCTGGGGCGTCGACGCCGGTGCGGCGGCGACCATTCGCCAGGCGCTGATCGATCTCGCGGCCCGCGGCGCCGCCGTGCTGGTGATAAGCCAGGACCTCGATGAACTGGAAGAGATCGCCGACCGCATCGCGGTGATGTTCCATGGTCGCCTGTCGGCGCCGCTCGGGGCGGCGGAAGCCACGCGCGACAAGCTCGGCTTGCTGATGGGGGGTGCCAATCCGGAGCGGCAGTCGGGCGAGCAAGAGGCTGAGCATGCAGTTGGTGCTTGAGCGCCGTCCGGAACGGTCGGTTCTGATCGGGATCGTTTCGCCGCTGATCGCAATCGCCCTTACGCTGCTCACGATGGCCGTTCTGTTCGCGGCCATCGGCAAAGACCCGATTGCCGCGCTCATCGTCTATTTCATCGATCCGCTCACCGACAGCTATTCGCTGCAGGAGATTGCAGTCAAAGCGACGCCGCTGGTGATGATCGCGGTCGGCCTGTCGCTCTGCTATATCGCCAACATCTGGAATATTGGCGCCGAGGGCCAGTTCGTCGTCGGCGCGGTGTGCGGAAGCTGGCTTGCGGTCGCGACCAACGGCACCGGCGTCGGCCATTGGGTGCTGCCGGCCATGCTGCTCCTGGGGGCGCTCGGCGGCGCGCTATACGCGCTGATCCCGGCGATCTGCCGTGTCTATTTCGGCGCCAGCGAAATCCTCACCAGCCTGATGCTGGTGTATGTCGCCGACCTCGGCATGGACTATCTGGTGCGTGGCCCGTGGCGCGATCCGCACGGCCTGAATTTCCCCACCACGGCGGATTTCGATGCGGTGGCGACGGTGCCGATCTTGATCCAGGGCGGCCGCCTCCATGCCGGCGCCATCGCCGCCGTCATCGCGGTCATACTGGCTGCGGTGCTGCTGGGACGCACCATCATGGGCTTCGAGATCCGGCTGGTCGGCGCCGCGCCCAGGGCGGCGCGTTTCTCCGGCTTCAATACCGACCGGCTGATCCTCTTCACTTTCGCGGTTTCCGGGGCACTGGCCGGGCTCGCCGGCATCATCGAAGTCGCCGGGCCGATCGGCCATTTGCAGCCGGGCATCTCGCCTGGTTACGGCTTCACGGCCATCATCGTCGCCTTCCTGGGCAGGCTCAATCCGGTCGGGGTGCTGGTCGCCGGCCTGTTTCTCGCGCTGACGTTCATCGGCGGCGAGGAGGCGCAGATCGCGATGAAGGTTCCCCTCGATCTGACCAAGGTGTTCCAGGGCATCCTGCTGTTCTACGTGCTCGCCTGCGATTCCATGATCATCTACCGGATCCGCCTGCTGCGAACCGTGTCCAAGCCGGTGCCGGCCCATGCCTGACGCCCTTGTCGAAGTCGTCAAGCTGATTTTCTCGGTCAACTTCATTCTGACGGCGACTACGGCGTCGACGCCGCTGCTGTTGGCCTCGTCCGGCGAACTCGTGGTGGAGCGTTCCGGCGTGCTCAATCTCGGTGTCGAGGGCATGATGATCGTCGGCGCCGCTTGCGGCTTCGGCGGGGCATATCTGAGCGGCTCGACGCTGATCGGGGCGTTGTGCGGCATCCTTGGCGGCATGGCGCTGGCCGCGATCTTTGCCGCTCTTACCCTCGGACTCGCCGTCAATCAGGTGGCGACCGGCCTGGCGCTGACCATTTTCGGCGTCGGCCTGTCGGGTCTGATCGGCGCGGCTTTTGTCGGGCAGAAGATCGTGCCGGCATCCCACCTCCATCTGCCGTTGTTGACCGATCTGCCCGTCGTCGGCCGCATCCTGTTCGGCGAGGATGCCTTCGTTTATGTCTCGATCGCGCTCGTCATCGGCATTTGGCTGTTTCTCTACCGCACGCGGCCGGGGCTGGTGCTGCGCGCCTGCGGCGACAACCACGCTTCTGCCCACGCGCTCGGCTATCCGGTGCTGAAAATCCGCATGCTGGCGGTGCTGTTCGGCGGCGGTTGCGCCGGCTTGGCCGGCGCCTTTCTGCCGCTTGCCTATACGCCGTTTTTCATTCCGGGCATGACGCAAGGCCGCGGCTGGATCGCGCTGGCGCTGGTGGTGTTCGCCTCGTGGCGGCCGGGCCGGCTGGTCGTCGGCGCCTATCTGTTCGGTGCGGTGAGCATCCTCGGGCTTGCTTTGCAACCGCTCCGTCTTGGTATCCCCGCACAATTCATGAACTCGATGCCCTATCTTGCCACGGTGATCGTTCTCGTGTTGATTTCACGTACGCGTGGAACTGCCGGGTCAACTGCTCCTGCCTCGCTCGGTCTGGTGTTCGTGCCGGACCGCTGAACGTTGCGGCGAGAACGCGGGCACTTCGTTGGGGAAACCAGTGGGGAACGCAAGACACGCCCGTCCCCGCCAATCCGGAGTAAAATCATGAAGAAATGGAACTTCCTTGCCATAGCCGCAGTGCTGGCGCTGGCCGGGGCGACACTTGCCGCCCAGGCCGCCGACAAACTGAAAGTCGGGTTCGTCTATGTCGGTCCGATCGGCGACCTCGGTTACACCTATCAGCATGAAGTCGGCCGCCGCGCCCTGCAGAAGGCGCTCGGCGACAAGGTCGAGACCACCTATCTGGAGAACGTCAACGAGGGGCCGGACGCCGAACGCGCGATCGAGCAGCTCGCGCGCGCCGGCAACAAGCTGATTTTCACCACCTCATTCGGGTTCATGGATGCGACGGTAAAAGTGGCGGCGAAATATCCCAACGTGTTCTTCGAGCACGCCACCGGCTACAAGCGGGCCAAGAATCTCGCGACCTACGCCGCGCGCTTCTACGAAGGCCGTTACATCCAGGGTCAGATCGCGGGCAAGATGACGAAGACCGGCGTGATCGGCTACATCGTCTCGTTCCCGATCCCCGAAGTCATCTCCGGCATCAACGCCACGATGCTCGGCGCCCAGTCGGTAAACCCGAACGTCAAGTTCAAGATCATCTGGGTGAATTCCTGGTTCGATCCGCCCAAGGAAGCCGACGCCGCCAAGGCTCTCATCGACCAGGGTGCCGACATGCTGACGCAGCACACCGACTCGCCGGCGGCGATGCAGATCGCCGAGCAGCGCGGGATCCATGCCTTCGGCCAGTCTTCGGACATGATCAAGTTCGGCCCGCATGCCCAGCTCACCGCCGACACCGATTACTGGGGCAATTACTACATCGAGCGCGCCAAGCTGGTCCTCGCCGGCAAATGGAAGTCCGAGGACACCTGGGACGGGCTTGATAAGGGCATGGTTGTGATGGCGCCCTATACCAACATGCCGGACGATGTGAAGCAGATGGCGATGAAGACGGAAGCGGCGATCAAGGACGGCTCGCTGAACCCGTTCAAGTGCCCGATCGTCGATCAGGATGGCAAGACCGTCGAGTGCAAAGGCGGCAGCCGCCTGGACAACGGTCAAATCCTGAGCATGAACTGGTACGTCAAGGGCATCGACGACAAGGTTCCGGGAAAGTGATGTCCCGCACCATGGATTGCCGGGTCTGACCCGGCAGTTCGTGCCCTGCTGCAGCGGTTTTGCATGCATCGCCGGGTCGCGCCGGTTCGGGCCGACCCGGCGATGATGTTTCAGCCGCCACCTTGCAGCTTCCTTCGCCGCCGCCGAATGCCGCCGGATCAGGTCGCCGAGGTCAGTCCTGGGATGCCTCGGCGGCGCGGGAGAGCCGGCAACGGAACGAGCGTCTCGACCGAGAATTGAGGATTGCCCGCCGGGGCGAGCGAGGCTTTGACACTCATATATACTCCGTTTCGCGTCTCGCTCTGACTGCGCCGTCGCCGGCCAACCGGAACGGTCGTCTCACGTCCTATGACAATCGAGGGTCCCCGCCGGAGCATTCGCCGCTTCGCCTTGATGCCGACGCTGATGATGAGCATCGGCATTTTGGTGCTGTGTGCGGTCGGCTCGGTCCTCGCGCTCAACTGGCTTACGGACCGCCGCATCGTGCAGGATTTGGCCTCCCGCTTGGTCACGCGCGTGCTTTCCGCCGAAGAGGCGGCGCTCCGGGATCATCTCAATGCGGCGATCCAGCAGGGAAACTTCATCGCCGGTGCGGTCAGAAGCGGCCGTTACCGGATGTCCGATCCCGCGTTTGCCGATTTCGTCGGCGGCACGCTTGCGGCGGCGCCGCAGGTCGATGCGATGATCTTGGGCGACGCCGAAGGCAATGCGCTGCGCGTACTACGCGTCACATCCGACTCGGGCTTTCAAATCGACCGTTTCAACGTCGCGATAGACAGTCAATCACTCGCGCTTGCCGAGCAAATGCGCACCCGCAAGCAGCCGTTCTGGGGGCCGCCGGTCTATGGGCCGAAAGTCCGCGAGACTTTCCTGAACTATCGGGTCCCGATCTGGAACGGCGATTCTTATTTCGGCTTCGCCGCGCTTGGAATTTCGACGCAGGCTCTGTCCAGGCTTGCGAAACATCTCAGCAGTCCGCTGATCCAGACCTCTTTCATCCTGTACGCGCACAACCGCGTGCTCGCCCATCCGGCGATGCTCGAAGGCAACCCGCATCAGTCGGCCGGCGGCTCGTTTCCGCTGCTGCGCACATTCGGCGACCCGGTAATCGCCGACCTCGCGAGCTTGCCCCCAATCGCAGAGGCCGCCCTGAAGCCGCCGCCCGGAGTTTTCGCGCAGCAGTCCTCCGTCAACGGCAAGTCCTATTTCGTTTTTGCGCGGGAGGTCTCTGATTACAGCGGATTGCCTCTCACCGTCGGCACGTACTTCCTCAAGCGTGCGGTCGACGCTCCGATCAGGGTGCTGTATGCGGCGACAGTGCTCGCTCTGGCGATGCTCGGGGCGTCTCTGATCGCGGCCGCGTTGCTGGCTACCGCGATAGCGCGCCCGATCCGCCGAGCGGCGAAGGGTGCGACCGCGATCAGCAATCTCGATTTCGACCAGGTAGCGCCGCTTGCCGGCAGCCGTTTTCGAGAGATCAACAGCCTCGCGATTTCCTTCAACGCCATGCTGGACGGCCTGCGGGCGTTCGGGCGCTACGTTCCTCGCTCGCTGGTCACCCGGCTCATCAAGGAGGGTCGGATTGGCGCCGGCACGGAAGAGCGGGTACTGGCGATCATGTTCACCGACCTCGTCAATTTCGCCTCGGCCTGCGAAAAGATGACGGCCGCCGAGGTCGCGGCCTTCATCAATCGGCACCTTTCACTCGTCTCGGCCTGCGTCGAGCGCGAAGGCGGCACGATCGACAAGTTCATCGGCGATGCGGTGATGGCCTTCTGGGGCGCGCCCGGCCGCATTGAGAATCCGGCCGCCTGCGCCTGCCGCGCCGCCATCGCCATTCAGGACGCGCTCGCGGCCGACAACGAAAGGCGGGCCGCCGAAGGGCTTGGGCCGGTCCACATCCGCATCGGCATCCATATGGGTCCGGTGGTCGTCGGCGACATCGGGGCGCCCAATCGCATCAACTACACGATCGTCGGCGATGTCGTGAACGCAACGCAGCGGCTGGAAAGCCTCGGCAAGACCGTCGATCCCGATGCCGAAGCAATCGTGCTCGTAAGCGGCGACATCTACGCGGCGGCGCCGGCCGGCTTTCAGTTCATCGAGCGCGGATCGCACTTCGTCAAAGGCAGGCAGCTGAGCATCCCAGTCTATCAGCTTGTCGGCGGACCGCATGGCGACGCGCGCGGCGCGATGATGGCGGCGGCTGACCCCCGCGAGGGCTAAAGCATGATCCCGAAAAGTGGACGGCAGTTTTCGGAAAAGATCATGCTTCACCAATAAGCTAGAGCGGCCCGCCGATTCGACGAAAAGTCATGCCGCTCTAGCGAGGAGAAACAAGCATCATCTCGCGGCCTTGCAGCTTCCTTGCCGCCGCGGCATGCCGCCGGATCAGGTCGGCAACGTCGAGACCAGGGATGTTGCCGGCCTCCACGACCCAGCGGCCGCCGACCATAACGCGGTCGGCGCGGTGCGCGCCGCAGAGCACGAGCGCGGCGAGTGGATCGCCGCTGCCGGAAAAGCGCAATTCGTCGAGCTTGAACAAGGCGAGGTCGGCCATGGCGCCTTCGGCGATCCTGCCGATATCCGTGCGTCCGACGCAGGCCGCCGAGCCTTCGGTCGCCCAGCGCAAGACGTCGCGGTGGCTGACTTTCTTGACGCCGTAGCGGGCGCGCTGCAGCAAAAACGCAGCCCGCACCTCCTGCATCAGGTTCGAGGCGTCGTTCGAGGCCGAGCCGTCGACGCCGAGACCGACGCGCATGCCGGCCGCTTCCATGGCGCAGACCGGGCAGGTTCCCGAAGCCAGCGTCTGATTGCTGTGCGGACAGTGCGCGACCGTCGCGCCGGCGCGGGCGAGCCGCTCGATCTCGGCGTCGTTGAAATGGATGCCGTGGGCGAGCCAGGTCCGGTCGCCGAGCCAGCCGCAATCCTCCAGGTAATCGAGCGGGCGGCATTTGTAGAGATGCAGGCAGAACCGGTTCTCATCCTCGGTCTCGCCGAGATGGGTGTGCAGGCGCACGTCGAGCCGCTGCGCCAGCTCCGCGGTGGCGCGCATCAGCGAGGTCGTGACCGAAAACGGCGAGCACGGCGCCAGCGCAATCTGCACCATCGCGCCGTCGCCCCGCTGGTGATAACGCTGCACCACCCGCTCGGAGTCGGCGAGGATCGTATCCTCGTCCTGGACGACGGAATCCGGCGGCAGGCCGCCGTCGCGCTGCGACAGGTTCATCGAGCCGCGGGTCAGCAGCACCCGCAGACCGAAACTTCCGGCGGCGCGGACCTCGATGTCGATTGCGTCTTCGAGCCCGGCCGGAAACACGTAATGATGATCGGTCGTGGTGGTGCAGCCCGACAGCATCAGCTCCGCCATGGCCAACGTCATGGCGAGGTCGAGCGCTTCCGGCGTCAGCCGCGCCCAGATCGGGTAGAGCGCTTGCAGCCACGGGAACAATTCGCGGTCGAGCGCTTCCGGAACCGCGCGCGTGAGCGTCTGATAGAAATGATGATGGGTGTTGATCAGGCCCGGCAGGACGACGTGCTCGCCGGCGTCGAATATCTTTGCCTCCGGCGTCGCCGGACTGCGCCCCGCCGGCACCAGTTCGGCGATGCGGCCGTCCCTGACCACCACGCCGCGTGCCGCGCCGTCAGCCAGGATCGCGAGCGGATCCTTGATCCAGAGCGCCGGCGTTTCCTCGTGCACGCGGACGGCGCTTCACTCGGCGGCCTGCGGCGGGCGTACTCGCTCGGCCTCGATCAGGCGTGCGATCATGCTGCGCGCGCGCATCGGCGCCTGATCGATCGACAGCTTGACGTATTCGCGCACGCCGGTCGCATCCTGCTCGCGCTGAATCGCGGCAAGAAGGTCGCGATCCTCTTCGAAGGTGAGCGTGTAGACCCGGGCGATGTCGGCATCGATCGCCGCATCGCCGACGCCGTAATTGCGCAGATGCAGCCAGAAATAGTGCGTGGTGCCCCAGGTCTCCGGCGTCAGCAGGCTATAGGTGAACGAGCGAAAGCCTTTCGTCTTGGCTTCCTCGGTGTGGTCGCCGCCGGTATCGATGGCGCCGAAATCGACGTGAGAAATGGACGGCAGATAGAGGTGGTAATACTGCCAGCGGTCGATCTTGCCCTGAAAGCCGCCATAGGTCTTCATCACCGGCACCGGCTCGGCGTTCGTCACCCAGCGATAGGCCAGGACGTGATTGTCGCCGTGCTCGACCTTGACCGGCGCATCCTCGCCGCCTGCATTGCCGATGGTGCGCTTGTGCACGTAGCTCGTGTGCGCCGGATCGACGAGATTGTCGGTGAGGTTGAGATAGTTGGTGGCAAAGTGCAGGTACTGGCCATCGACCAGGCCCCATCCCGGCTTGCCGTAGTGCGCAATATCGATGATGCGCGACGGGTCGGCCGCCGCCGGATCGCCGCCCCACAGCCAGATGGCGTTGTACTTCTCCGCCAGCGCAAACCGGCGCAGCTTCGCCGTCCGCGGAATCGGCGGCTGTCCGGGAATCCGCACGCATTGTCCCGAGCGGTCGTACTGCATGCCGTGATAGCCGCACTGGATCAGGTCGCCGACGAGTTCGCCGCGGGACAGGGGCGCGAGCTTGTGCGGACAGCGGTCGACGAAGGCAACCGGGGTGCCGTCCTCGGTGCGGAACAAAACGATGGGCTCGCCGAGGATGCGGCGCGGCAGCAGCGAGCGCCCGACCTCGCCGCTCCAGGCCGCGACGTACCAGGCGTTGCGGACAAACTGTCCGGCCTCACCGTTCATGGTCGTCATCCGTCCGTTCTAGTGGTCCCATTGTAACATTCGCATCCCGGTTCGGTAGGCTATCATGCGAATGTTAGAATCAAAGGACCACCTAGAAAAAATATGAGTGCCGGGTGACGATCTCGCCGGCGACCCGGACGGTGCGCACAGCCGTACCATGGGGGTCGGGCAGGCCGTCGTCGACTTCTGGGGGCCGATCTACCGCAATTCGCTGTTCACGCTCTCGACCACCATGATCGGCTTCGGGCTCGCGGTCGGGTTCGGCCTCCTGCTCGGGCTGATCGTCGGTTGGTCGCGCTCGATCTATGCCGGGCTCTATCCGCTGATGATCGGCTTCAACGCCATTCCCAATGGTGGCCGTGGTGCCGATCCTGGTGCTGTGGTTCGGGATCGGCTTCGTGCCCGCGGTGCTCACGGCGTTTCTGATTTCCTTCTTCCCCATCGTCGTCAACGTCGCCACCGGGCTCGCCACCATCGAGCCTCGAACTCGAGGACGTGCTCAAGGCGCTCGGTGCATCCAAGCTCGACATCATGCGCAAGGTCGGCATTCCGCGCACGCTGCCGTATTTCTTCGGCTCGCTGAAGATCGCGATCACGCTCGCTTTCGTCGGCTCGGTGATCTCCGAGAGCATCGCCTCCAACAACGGCATCGGCAACCTGATGCTGCAGGCCCAGGCCCAGTTCAAGGTGCCGCTGATCTTTGCCGGACTGTTCGCGCTCGCGACCGAAGGCATCGTCATGTATTGGCTGATGGCGATGCTGGAAAACAGCATGACCGGCTGGGCGCAGCGCTCGGGCTTCGCCAAGACGTAACGGCCGGCGGTGGGGCGGCACGGCCCCGAGCGCCTGGGTCTTTGCCCGGCGCGCGGGCGCTGATAGGCAAGGGCCAGCCGTTACCGTTCCGGCGCCGGCCGGCCGACGCCCGGGCGCCGCGCATAACCTGAAACGAGACGCGCGATGAGCGAAGAGGTGCAGGTCCCCGAACAACACGGCGGCCAGGGCGCTTTGGTCAAATGGGTCGCCATCTTCACCGCGGTGGCCGCCACGCTCGGCGGCATCGTCGGCCACGAAGCCAACCACATGGCGAACGATGCCATCCTCTACAAGAACGAGGCGGTGCTGAAAAAGACCGACGCCGCCAACCAGTGGACCTATTACCAGGCGGTCAGCACCAAAGCCCATCTGATGGAGCTGGCGAAGCAGCTGACGCCGGCCGAGAGCCATCCCGGTTACGACGAGAAGCTGGCGAAATACGCCCAGCAGAAGGAGGAGCTTCAGGCAAAGGCGACCGCGCTGGAGAAGGAGGTCGTCGCCGCCGACGCCAAGAGCACCGCGTTGCGCGAACCGCGCGAACAATTGTTCCTGGCATTGGCGCTGATCCAGATCGCGATCAGCGTCGCCAGCGTCACGGTGCTGAGCGGCCAGGCTTGGCTGTTCGGCGTCGCCATTGCCGGCGTTCTCGCCGGCGCCGGGTTCTGGGTGGTGGCGCTGTTCGGCCACTAAAGCATGATCCCGAAAAGTGGACACCGGTTTTCGGAAAAGGTCATGCTTCACCAATAAGCTAGAGCGGTCCGCCGATTCGACGAAAAGTCATCCCGCTCTAGAGCAATAGTTTCAGATTGAATCGACGCGCGCTCTCAACATTTTGCTGGAGCATGATCTTTTCCGAAAACCGGTGTCCACTTTTCCGGATCATGCTCTAACTGGTTCGGCGCCGCCGAATTCGAGCAAAAAGATGTAGGGTGCCGATCGGCCTAGCCGGCAATGCTGAGCGGCGGCGCGCCGACGCCGCTTGCCTGGTGGATGCGGCGGGCCACGCGCAGGATCAGCGGCTCCTCGAAGCGGGCCGCCACGATCTGCATGCCGACGGGCAATCCATCCTGCGACAGGCCGGCCGGCGCGGTCGCCGCCGGCAGGCTCACCAGCGTGACCAGGTAGGCGGGCGCGATCCAGTCGATATAGTTCTCGAACTTGCGGCCGTTGATCGTGTCCGGGAAGTTCATCTCCACCGGATAGGGCTTGACCGGCGCCGCCGGCGTCAGCAGCACGTCGTAGCGCTCGAACAGGTCGGCGAAGCGGTTGAAGACGTCCTCGCGCTTCAATTCGGCGGCGGCGAAGTCGCGGGCGTTCAGCTTCAGCCCGGCCTCGACGTTGCCCCTGAGATTGGGGCCGAACTCGTCGAGCTGCGCCAGCCGCTGATATTGCTGGCCGACCATCCAGAAACCGCGCCAGGTCTGATAGGCCGCGCGGCCGTCGCTGGCGTCGAATTCGATCTGCTCCACCCTGGCGCCGAGCTTCTGCAGAGCCGCGGCCGCCGCGCGGCAGATGGTGTCGACCTCGGCATCGACGCCGATGCCGGCGATATCGGAGACGTAAGCGATGCGCAGGTCATTGATGTCGTCGCTGCGGTCAAGCTCGGCGAGCGCGCTCCGCCACGGCGGCGCCGCCGAGATCGGCGACAGCCGCGAGAAGCCGACGATGGCATCGAGGAACAGCGCGGCGTCCTCGGCATCGCGCGCCAGCGGCCCGTGGACCTGCCCGGGGTCCCAGAAAAGATGCAGCGGCCGGCTCGGCGTCAGGCCCGGCGTCGGCCGGATGCCGACGATGCCGCAGAACGCGGCGGGGATGCGGATCGAGCAGCCGAAATCGGTGCCGTGGGCGATCGGCAGCATGCCGGCGGCAACCGCGGCGGCGGAGCCGCCGGATGAGCCGGCCGGACTGAGCGCCGGATTCCATGGATTGCGCGTCGGGCCGAACAGGACGTTGTTGGTGTTGGCGCCGGCGGCGAATTCCGGTGTGTTGGTCTTGGCCAGCACGATGGCGCCGGCGGCTTTCAGCCGGCGCACCGCCTCGGCGTCCTCCGCCGGCACGTAATCCTTGTAGAGCGGCGAAGCGAAGGTGGTGCGGATGCCGGCCGTCGGCGTCACGTCCTTGACGCCGATCGGCAGGCCGTGCAGCGGGCCAAGCTTTTCTCCCTTCATCACCGCCGTTTCGGCGTGCTTTGCCGCGTCGCGCGCCTGCTCGGCAGCAAGCGTGACGATAGCGTTGATTTTCGGGTTGAGCGCTGCGATCGCGGCGAGGTAGGCGTCGAGCACCTCGACCGGACTGACCGCACGGGTCCGAATAAGCTCGGCCAGTTCGCGCGCCGTTTTCCGTGCCAGAGTCGCGTCCGCCATGATCCGTTACTTTCCCGACCAGCGCACGAAGCGCCGCTCGACGAGGAGGAACAGGAGGTTCAGTCCGTAGCCCGGCGCGCCCGCGGCAAAGATTGCCGCATGGCTGCGGGGCATGCTGCAACGGCGTTATTCCCCCGCATCGATGATGGCGATCACCGGCCCGCCGCCCTGCGGTCCCTGGTGCATGGCATCGACCGAGACGAACACCGCCGGATCGCCGAGCACGGCGGCGGCGACGCCGCCGACCGCGGCCTTGGCGTGGCGGTGCCACGGCACGTCGGAATCGTCGAGCATGATCTGGCGCCGGCCGCGCAGCTTGCCGGTGCGGTCGGCCTCGCATTTCATGAAGCAGTTGATCACCTTGCCCTTGAGATCCTCGGCGCGCGGCCGCTCCGGCAGCTCGAGCCCGGCGCTGCGGATCGCTTCATAGATGCCGTCGATGTCGAGCGCGTCCTTCATCACCGAATGGCCGATGCGGTAGCGGCCGCCGGCGCCGGCCTTGTTGCCAAGGAGCACGATCTGCGCCTGCGTCAGCTCCACCCCGGACGAGCACGACGCGACCGACGAATAGAGATCGAGGTTGCGGCAGATTTCCTCGGCCTTCGGCATCCTGATCTCGCCGAGCGCGAGCGCGATGCCGAGCCCGGTCGTGCCGTTCGACACGCCCATGGATTCGTGCACCTCGCAGGCCACGTCCTCGCCGCGCTCGTGCGCGTCGCTCACCATGTCCACGGTCAGAAGCGGCGTCTTGGTCTGCACGTAGTGCACGTCCGCCGGATCGTCGATGCCGGCGTTGCGCATGGCGGCGCGCACGCCATCGGCGACTTTCTCGACCATGGCCGGCCGGCCGATGTCCTCGGGCAGAAGCTCGGCGCTCATCGCGGTGCCGATGACGAGCCGGGATTTCCCGGCCGGCCCGGTCTTGGCGTTGCGGGCAAACACCGTGGCGTGCGGGGTAATGACGCCGTCGCAGCCGCCCGACCAGACCATCGGAATTTTGGCGATCTCATTCTCCGGACGGTTGCCGAGCCTCTTGAGCACGGCGCGGAACGCCTGGTCGGCGAGGATGCGGGTGAAGTCGTTGACGCCGCCATTGCCCTCGGTCTTGCCGATCACGGCGATGACTTCGTCGGCGGCGAATTGCCCCTTGTTTATCGCCGCCTCCATGCCGGAGGCGTCCTGCACGTTCTTCAATTCGACTTTGGCGACTTCAATGGCCATCGTGTGTGAACCTTCGTCATATCTGCTCGCATCGGGTGAGGTGGGACGCCCAATCTATTCTCCTCCGTTCGCCAGGGGTATAGCGATGTCGGGGACATTAGGCCACGAGCCGAAGGCCGGAGCGTAACCGCGTTACCCAGATTTCGCTCGGTTAAGGAGATCCCCCGACGCCGGTCCTCGTTCGCGCCCGCGCCACGGCCTTGCTGATCTCCCCGATCCACAATACCGAGCTCGCGACCGCGGTGCAGCAAAGCCAATCGCTCCCGCTCAAAGCGGTGGTCGAGAACGCATGCTGCAGGAATGGAATGTAGAGGACGGCGGCATGCAAGAGCAGCGATAGCGCCACGGCCGCCCAGAGCCAGCCATTGCTGAACGGGGCAGCAAACGCGCTCTGCTCCTCGGAGCGGGCGTTGAACACGTTGAACAGCTGGAACAGCACAAGGGTCGTGAACGCCATCGTCTGCGCATAGCGGATGTTGCCATCGGGCGCTGGTATCAGGCCTCCGGGAAGGCAGGCGTCGAGCACCAGCAAAGTTCCGATCGCCATCACCAGCCCGATCGAGAAGATGCCGATCCACATGCGGCCGGTGAGGACGGGCTCGCTGCGGGGGCGCGGAGGTCGACCCATGCTTTCCGCGTCGGCAGGATCGACGGCAAGGGCAAGCGCCGGCGCCCCGTCGGTGATCAGGTTGATCCAGAGGATTTGCGTTGCAAGGAGCGGAACGACGAGGCCGTCGACCGGCACCGCGGTCAGCCCGATGCCGCCGGCGAACACCACGCCGAAGAACATCGTCATGACTTCGCCGACGTTCGACGACAGCAGAAAGCGCAGGAACTTGCGGATGTTGGCAAATATGGCGCGACCCTCCTCGACGGCGGCGACGATGGTCGCGAAATTGTCGTCGGCAAGCACCATGTCGGCGGCCTGCTTCGACACGTCGGTGCCGGAGAGGCCCATGGCGATGCCGATATCGGCCGTCTTCAGCGCCGGCGCATCATTCACCCCGTCGCCGGTCATCGCGACCGTTCTTCCCGCGCGCTGCAGCGCCCGCACGATCCACAGCTTGTGCTCGGGATCGACCCGGGCGTAGACCGAGACCTCGCGCACCGCGCGGTCGAGCGTCTCGGGCCGCTGCGCGAGTTCGGCTCCGGTGATGACGCGCCGATCGGAGGCAATCCCGAGTTCGGCGGCGATGACAGCCGCGGTCCGGGGATGATCGCCGGTGATCATGATCGGCCGGATGCCGGCGCGCCGCGCGCGCGCCACCGCCTCCTTCGCTTCCTGGCGCGGCGGGTCGATCATGCCGATCAGCGCCACGAAGACGAGATCGGCTTCGATGTCGTCGAGCCGCGGCGCCTCGGCGCTCTGCTCCGGCACGGCGCGGAATGCGACCGCAAGCGTGCGCAGCGCCTCGCCGGCGAGCTCCTCATTGGCGCCGAGGATTTCGGCGCGGCGGCGCGCGGTCAAAGGCGCGCGTTCTGCCCCGACCAGCTCATAGCCGCAGCGCGCCAGCAGCACGTCGGGCGCGCCTTTGCTGAAGGCGAACAGACGCCCGTGCTGCTCGGCATCGCTGTCGATCACCGTCATCAACTTGCGCGCGGAAGAAAACGGCAGCTCGCCCCTGCGGAAAAAACGGACGTCGAGCGCTTCGCCCTTGAGGCCGGCCTTGCGCGCCGCGACGATCAGGGCGCCTTCGGTCGGATCGCCCTGAATCATCCATCTTCCCTCGCGCTCCCGCAGCACCGCATTGTTGGCGCGCGTCGCAATCGTCAGGGCCCAGGTGAGCTCGGTCCGCAGGGCGCCATCAGGGGCGGCGCCGTCCTCGCGTCGGACGGCGCCATCGGGAGCGTATCCGGTGCCGGCGAACGTCACCTGCCCGCTCGCGGCGACCAGGCGGCGCACGGTCAGTTCGTTTCTGGTGAGTGTACCGGTCTTGTCGGTGGCGATGACATCGGCCGCCCCCAGCGTCTCGACTGCCGCGAGACGGCGCACGATCGCGTTTCTTTTCGCCATGCGATGCACGCCGAGCGACAGGGCGGCGGTGACGACGGCGGGAAGACCTTCCGGCACCGCGGCTACGGCAAGGGCGATGCCGAAGATGAGAACGTGAATGACGGCGGAAAGCCCGCGTACGTTTTCGAGCAGAAAGATTGCGGCGACCATCACGGCGGCGATGCCGACGACAGCGATGGCCAACGCCTTGCCGACGCCATCGAGCTGCCGCTGCAGCGGCGTCGGCTCGTCCTGTGCCTGCTCGAGCATCCGGGCGATGCGGCCCATCTGGGTCTGCATCCCGGTCGCGGTCACCACGGCCCGACCGTGACCGTAGGTCGCCGTTGTGCCGCTAAAGAGCATGTTGTCCTGGTCGCCGAGGCTGGCCTCCCCGGCTATGGCCGCGCTGTTCTTCGATACCGGCACGCTCTCGCCGGTGAGCGCCGCCTCGGCCGTATGCAAGGCCGCTGATTCAAGAACGCGGGCGTCGGCGGGAATGCTGTCACCTTCCTCGACTATGATGATGTCGCCGGGGACAAGCTCCGCCGCGGGCAAGCTTCGTCGTTCGCCGTCGCGGATCAGCTTGGCTTGCGGAGCCGACAATTGCCGCAGGGCGGCGAGCGCGTGTTCGGCGCGGGCCTGCTGCAGATAGCCGGTTACGGCGTTGAGCAGCACGATGGCGAAAATTGCCAGGGCCTCATAGGGCAGTCCGCCGCCGCGTTCATAAAGCCAAATGCCTGCCGACAGGGCGGCCGCCATCAGCAGCAGGATGACGAGGACGTCGGTGAATTGCGCCAGAAATTTTCGCCATTCCGGCGGCGGCGGCTGCTCCGCAAGCTGGTTGCTGCCGTACCTTCGGAGGCGTTGTTCCGCCTCGCTCTGGTTCAGGCCGGATCGCCCGTCGGTGGCGAGCGAACGCAAGATCGCATCGCTGGTCTGCTGATAAGGTTTCATCGGCGCGCGGGAACGAGTCGCAACCGCGCCGCCGCCGGCATTGATGCCGGGCGGTCGCTCACGGTCTTAAGTCCAGCCATGCCGGATGGCGCCGCTCGATCCAGTCCAGGATGCGCGTCCTCGCGGCTCGAAGCGGCGGCACATCTTCGGCGAGCAGCACGAGGCCGAGCGGGCTCATCCAGAATCCGAGGATCGGCAGGAAACCCAAGACGCCGCCGAACGTCAGCAACGTCCCGACCGGAATCCTGAGCCAGCGGACCGACGGCCGCCGCAGGAAGCCGATGGACGAGCGAACGCGTCTGGGCAGCCGACCCATCAGGCGCTCGAGGCGCGGATCATCGCCGCTCGCGGCATCCGCCCGCGGCATAGGCGCGGCCGAATGGTCCCTCGGCGATGCTGTCATTTCCCGCTCCTTGCGGATTCATTTCCCCGACGATTTGCGGGAGGCGCCCACCACCTTGGGCTCCGGCAAATCCATCATGATCAGCCGCAGCAGCATGATCGCCTGCACTTCGGAAGGATGCACGTACCGATCCGCTGCCGCCACCTGTTCGGCAATCCCGATCACCTCGGCGCTCAGCGACAGGGCAGCGACCGGTCGAAGCGCCTCGGCGATCAAATCCGCAACATCTCTGTCCTGCAGTTGCCGTGCCCTCGTGTCGAAGTACTCGGCGATGCGCGGTCGCGAGATCGACGGCGCGAGCCGCTGGCGCCCGAAATAGTTCGCCAGCGCCTCGCGCTCGACGGCGTCGACTCGCCCGTCGGCGAGCGCGACGAAAGCGCCGACGGTAGCCAAAGCATTCATTGTCTGTTCATCGCAATCGAGCGGATCGCGCGGTTCGCTCGCGCTGCGGGGACCGAAACAGTGCAAGGACATGACCAAGACCTCCAGCGTGCGTTGCTCGCGCGCCGAGAAGCTCGGATCAGCATGACCAGGGGGGCGTAATATTCGAGGCCCTGACGTCGGCCGACCCGCCGCGTGGCGCGGGAAAGGCGATCCGACATCGCGAGGTTGGCCGATACCGTTCGGCGTCCTCGCCAGAGGGGCCCGGATTCAATCGTTGGACAAGAGATATGAGACACTCATGGCCGGATCAAGGCACGGCCGTTTCTGTGTGCCCGCAAGCAGTGAGCGGGAGCCTGAGGCCGATTGCGCCGGCGGCTTGCCTCAGGCCGACCTTACCCACGGCTTGACTTCGCCGCGCAGCATCTTCTCGAAGCCTGAGCCGCGGTCGATCATGGATTTTGGCCGCGGCCGGGCGGCTTTCAGATTATCGCGCAGCGCGGCCGTGGCGGCGGCGTCCACGGTAAACGAATTGTCGCCGCCGGCGACGAGAATGACGCCGTAATCGTCGCGCGCCGCTTGCAACGAAACTTTGCCCTCGATCACGTCGCGTTGGACGAGTTCGGCTTCGCGCTCGAGCGGATCGCCCCAGCCGCCGCCGCCGGTGGTGACAACGCGCACGATCTGTCCGGCCTTGACCGGCTCGCCGTCGACGAGGCCGCCGAGATCGTGCGCCTTGCCTTCGGCATCGACGGTGACGCAGAACGGCGTGCCGGCCTTGCCGCCGTTTAGGCCGTAGCAGCCGAGCCGTATCCGGTCGGCGGTGACGATGGTGCGGCAATCGACCAGCGCGCGGTAATGCTTGTCGTAGCCGAGCCCGCCGCGGTGCTTGCCGGCGCCGCCGGAATCGGTGCGCAACGCCAGCTTCTCCACCAGCAGCGGAAACCGGGTCTCGGTGAACTCCGCCGGCTGGTTGCGGGAATCCGGCACGATGTGGATGGCGTCGTTGCCGTCGGCGTAGTAGCGGCCGCCGGAGCCGCCGCCCAAAACTTCGCGCGACAGGAATGGCTTGCCGTTCCTGTCGATGCCGTAGAAGCCGGTATAGCGGATGGTCTCCTGATCCGCCGGCATGCGGCCCGCGGCGGCCTGAGCGACGACGCCGGCAAGCAGGCCGAGGCAGCGCAGCAGCACGAACGAGCGCGCATTGGTCGCCGCCGGCCACACCGGCGTGATCAGCGTGCCCTTCGGCGGGAACACCACGTCGAACACTTCGCAGACGCCTTCGTTGACGTGAATTTCCGCCGCCCGCTCCGGCGTGTCGGCGAGGTTGCGCAGGATCGGCGCGATCCATTTGACGAGAAAGGCGCCGCCGGCATAGTCCGCCGGCCAGTTGATCGGCCCCGTCGATTGCGGATCGGTGCCGGTGAAGTCGAGCGTGATGCGGTCGCCCTGCTTGATCAGCTTCAGGGCGAGCTTGTGCAGCTTGGGATCGGTGACGCCGTCGTGCTCGACGTAATCTTCCCAGGCGTATTCGCCGTCGGCGATCTTCGGCAGGAGTTCGCGGCGGAAGGTGTCGCGGCAGGTGTCGAGGATGGCCTGGAAGCAGGCTTCGACGGTGTCGCGGCCAAAGCGCGTGAACAATTCCGCCATGCGGCGCGCGCCCATCAGGCAGGCCTGCACCTCGCTGTCGAGGTCGGCGGCGAGCGTTTCCGGCACCCGCGTGTTGCGCTTGACGATGGTGAAGACGGCCTCGTTGCGCACGCCGCGGTCGTAGAACTTGATCGGCGGCACCGCGAGGCCTTCCTCGAACACGGTGGTCGCGGTGCCGGGCATCGAGCCCGGCACGCGGCCGCCGATGTCGTCGTGGTGGCCGAACGCCTGGATGTAGGCGACGACCTCGCCGTCATGAAACACCGGCACCGTCGAGCACAGATCGGGCAGGTGACCGATCGAGCCTTCGGTGAGGTAGGTGTCGTTCATCAGGAACACGTCGCCGGGCTGCATGGTCTGCGGCGGGAAATCGCGCACCACCGCGTTGGGCATCGCCGAATAGGAGCGGCCGGTGAGCTTGCGGCAGTAGCGGTCGAACAGGCCGACGCGGTAATCGTGGGCCTCGCGGATCATCGGCGAGCGCGCGGTGCGCTCGATTGAGTATTCGATCTCGGCCTCGATGGAATTGAGCGTGCCTTCGACGATCTGCAGCACGATCGGATCGACTGGCCGCCGCGGCACGTCGGGTGCGGTCGGCCACGGCCATTCCTTGGAATGAACGTTCATCGTCGTTCGGTCCCTGAGGACCTTGGTTTTATGCGGTCAATCGCGCATGATTTCCAGCCTGCGGCGGCGACCAAAGGCCAAGCCGCCGCGTCCCGTCGCGCGGTTTGCCGACTGACGATGGGCAAAGCGATTACAGCTCTCGGCCGATCAAGCGGTCGACCGAGTAGGGCCCGCCGCCCCGGATTGCGATGGCGAACATGACGATGCCGAGCAGCAGCACATACTCAAAGCCGCCTTTGCTGACCGCGAAGCCCGCCTTGAGGTGAACGGCGAGAAGGGCAATCGCCAACTCGACGGCGAGCGCCGCCGCGAAGAACCGCGTAAACAGGCCGATGATGACGCAAACGGCGCCGACCGTTTCGAGAACCATGGCCGCAACGGCAAAGGCGGTGGCGGGCTCCAATCCGCTCTTGGCCATGAACCCGCTGACGCCGGCGACGCCGAAGGTGGTGACCTTGAGCCAGCCATGCATCAGCAAAATGACGCCGATGATCACGCGAACCAGCGTATAGGCAATATCGCGCCAGGACTCGTAAAATCCCGCGAGGCCCGGAATGAGCAATTTCGTTTCGCCCGCTGACATGGTGTCTCCCCTGGTTCAGCCGCCCATCGGCGGATGCGGCGCCCCAACCGATGATAGCACCGGATGTAAAAGAAGCGAGGCGCGTTCGTTGCGCGGCCGGGACCGGAGCGAAAAGCCGTGCGTCACGTTTCCAGCTGATGGATGGTGCGGTTTGCCGTGCGCAGGCGCCGGCTCAGCTCGCGCCCGATGGCGGCGATGAAGCGGATCGCGGCCGTGGGCGATTTCTCCGCCAGAGCGACATAGTCATCCCTGCTCAGGCCATAGCAGACCAGTTCGCTGTCGGCGACGACCGAGGCGGAGCGTGGTTCGCGGTCGAGAATGGCAAGCTCGCCGAACACGGTGCCGGGAGCGAACGTTGCCACCCGGATGTCGGACCCGCCGGGAACGTGGAGGTAGGCGCTCGCGGTGCCCCTGGCGACAATCATCACTTCATCGCCGGGATCGCCCTCGCGAAACACCACTGCGCCTTTGGCATAATGCCGGCGCTGCATCGAAGCGGTGACCGCCCTGATCTCGGCCGGTTCGAATCCGGCAAACAGCGCGACCTCGGTCAGCGCCACTTCGGCGAGGCCGGCCCGTCCCTGTGCCTTGAGAAGGTCGTCCTCGGCCCGTTCGATGGCGCGGTCGACGTCGGGGTAGATGTCGGCGCGTCCGAGCGCGGCGAGCGCGCCGAACTCCTCCAGGCGCTCCATCGCCGCCGTTCGATCCTCCGCCGCGATCAGCAGACCGACGTTGCGCCGTGCCAGATCGGATTTGACTTCGACCAGAATGTTCGCGCCGGTGCTGTCGAGCTCCGTGAGATGACGAAAATCGAGAACGACGCATGATGTGGCTTGGGCGAGCGCGGTCTCGATTGCCTGCACCATGGTCTCGCCGGTGCCGAAGAACAAGGCGCCTTGCAGCTCCATGACCACAATCGCGGAGCCGTTTTGCTCGAGAAATTCGCGCTCCGGCGCGGTGCGGGATTTTCGCGAACGGACGACGTTGCAGCGAAAGCTCCGTCTCACCACCGAGCGGCTCATGCGGGCTACGAACACCACGACGGCAATCGCCACGCCGATGAAGACCGCGAGCACGATGTTGAGTGCGATGGAGAGCACCGCGACTGCGATCACGACGGCAAGATCGAACGCGGTGCTGATCCGCAGCGAACGCGGTGCGCGCCCGATCCGGCGCAGCAGCCGCAGACTCCAGAGATTGAAGTGCTGGACGGCGATCACCATGATCACCGCCGACAGGGCGACGCGCGGGATATAGGCGAGCCATCGGAACAGAAACAAGGTCGCGATCAACAGCGCAACGGCGTTGACAAGCACCGAAAGCGGCGAGCGGGCGCCGAACGCCCGGTTGGTCGTGCTGGCGCCGATGTTGATGCCGCCGGGGATGCCGCCGGCGCAGGCGGCGACGAGATTGGCGATGCCGAGCCGCAGCAGCACGGTGTTGCCGTCGCGGCGCGGCTCGCCGGGAGCGGCTACGAGCTTGTCGCACAGCAGTGCATCGATGGACGCGATGATGGCGAGCGCCACGGCCGCGCCGAGGATCGTCGGCAGAACAGCCGGAAGCCCGCCGCCGCGCACCAGGCCGGCGAAGTAGGGAAAGGCCGTCAGTCCGATGGGCGCCCGCTCGTGGTTGGCGATAACCGGCCCGAGATAGGCGCCGAGGCCGACAAGCCGGCAAAGATAGTAGAGCGCGCATCCGAGAACGATGCCGATCAGCAACGGCGGCACTTTCGGCGCGATCCTTCGACCGTTCCACATCGCCGCGAACGTGATCGCGGCCAGGAGCAGGCTCAACGGCTTGATCTCCGTCCAGTGCGCCGGGACCTGCAGAAATGAAACATTGCGATCGAAGCCGCAGACGTTCCCGAGTTGCACGAGAAACAGCAGCAGGGCGGCGGCGTTCTGAAAGCCGGCCATCACCGGTTGGGGCGCAAATTTGATCAGCGAGCCAAGCCTGATCAAACCGAACAGCGCCTCGACCACGCCGCCGAGAAGAACGACGGAAAAAGCGACGGCCAGAATGAGAGGGGGGCCGCCGGCGGCGATTTCCGGCGCCTCGGAGTGAATCAGGCCGTAAATCAGAACTCCGATGAAGAATGTGCTGTTGACCCGCGGGGCGTAAACGGTGGTCGATTTGTCGCCGAGCGCCACGCAGGCGATGGCGACGACAATTGCGGTTGCGAGGCCGGCGAGCGCCCCCTCCGCGAAATAGCTTTCGCCCAAGGCAGCAAACGCGAACATGCCGTAGCCCATCGCCAGTGGAATGGCGAGGGCGGCAGATACGAGACCGCCGATGAAATCCGGCCGTGCGCGTTCCAACCAGTCCATAACGCTACTGCCCCCCGGCGAGAGCGTCCGGCCGGGCTCGTGCATGGCGCTCTAACGCCTTCGCCCCGGCGTTTCGGCGGCCATGCCGGCCGTCGTGATGATCAAAATGCCGTGCGGATCGACGACCAGCTTCTGGCCCGGAAAGACGACGGCGGTCGAGCCGAACTCCTCGACGATGGCCGGGCCGGTCAGCGTGAAGCCTGCCGGCAGGGACGGGCGCGCAAGAACCGGCGTATCGCGGAAGGCGCCGTCGAAATAGACCGGGCGTTTGGTTTGCTGCGGCGTCCCGGCTTTGCCGATCGCGGGGATGCGCGGCCGCTCGATCGTGCCGAAGCCCGAGACGCAGAAATTCACCAGCTCGACCTTCTGCTGGCCGGCGTAATTGTAGCCGAAGGTTTTCAGGTGCGCGGCGTGGAAAGCCTCGGTGAGGCCGGCGACAAAGCCGGTATCGATGCGGCCCGCCGGCGCCGGTACGCGCACTTCCATCGACTGGCCGGCGTAGCGGACGTCGGCCTCGCGGGCGAGCACGATTCTTGCCGGCGGAATGCCGTCCCCTTCGAGCGAGGTCGCGGCGTCTTTCTCGAGCGCGGCATAGATCGCGGCAATGCGGGCAAGATCGATCGCGTCCTCGTGCATCACCTTGGTGACGATGTGATCGGTGCGCCAATCGACCGACAGCAGGCCGAAGGCGGAGAGGTTGCCCGGGTTCGGCGGCACGATGCAGGTCTTCATGCCCATCAATTCCATCACCGCGGGCGATTGCGCCGGGCCCGAGCCGCCGAACGCAAGCAGCGCGAACGCGGCCGGATCGATGCCGCGCTGGATGGTCATCTGCCGGATGGCATTGGCGTCGTCCCAGTTGGCGATCTCGACGATGCCGGCGGCCAATTGCTCGACGCCCAGTTTGCCGGGAAGCCGCGACGCCAGCGCCTTCAAGCCCTGGCGCGCGCGTTCGACGTCGAGAGGGATGCCGCCGCCGATCAAAGCCGGCGGCAGGCGGCCGAGGACGAGATTGGCGTCGGTCAGCGTCGGCTCGTTGCCGCCGTTCGGGTAGCACATCGGTCCCGGCACCGCGCCGGCGCTCTTCGGTCCGACCTTGAGCTTGCCTTCGCGGGTGATCCAGGCGATCGAGCCGCCGCCGGTGCCGATGGTGCGCACGTCGAGCATCGGAATGCGCACCGGGAAGCGGCCGACGCTGCCGCCATTGGTGATCTTCGGCCTGGCATCCTCGATCAGGCAGAGATCGGTCGATGTGCCGCCGCCGTCGAGCGTGACCAGGTCGGGAAAGCCGGCGATCTCGGCGATGACGGCCGAGCCGAGCGCGCCGGCGGCGGGGCCGGACAATGCCGTGGTGATCGGCTTGCGCATGACCTGATCGGGGCTGGCGACGCCGCCCGACGACTGCATCACCAGAAACGGCTTGTTGTTCAGCTCCGGGCCCAGCTCGTCGCGGATGCGGTCGAGATAGCGGCTCATGTACGGCTTGATGAACGCATCGACCAGCGTCGTCACTGCGCGCTCGTACTCGCGGTATTCCGGCAGCACGTCGCACGACAGCGACAGGGTGCAGTCCGGATATTCTTCGCGCACGAGTGCGGCGGCGCGGCGCTCGTGGGCGGCGTTGGCGTAGGAGTGCATGAGGCAGATGCCGACGGCATGGATACCGGCGGCGCGGAAGAATCGCGCTGCGGTGCGGACGCTGTCTTCATCGAGCGGCCGCAGCTCCTCGCCGAGAAAATTGAGCCGGCCACCGATCTCGCGGACGTAGCGCAGCGGCACGATGCGCTCCGGCTTCACCCAGAAATACGAGTTGCCGTAGCCTTCGGGCACCGCCTGCCGGGCAATTTCCAGGATATGGCGGAAGCCCTCGGTAACGATCAGGCCGAGGCCGGCGATTTCGCCCTGCAACAGCGCATTGGTCGCGACCGTGGTGCCATGTGCCAGCACCGCGAGATCGTCGACGCTCGCACCCCATTCGCCAAGGATGGCGTGGACGCCGCGCACCAGCGCAACCGCCGGATTCTGCGGCGTCGACGCGACCTTGGTCACCCCCAGCGCGCCGGATGCGTCATCGACGCAGACGATGTCGGTAAATGTCCCGCCGGTATCGATGCCGATCCGCAGCGTGGCGTCGCCCATACGCAAACTGCTCCATTCAAATAAACCCATCGGCCGGCAGCGGGCATTATGCACAGGATGTCCGCGTGTTCCATCGGCCGCATCGGCTCTCACGCAGAGTTCGACGCGGACGCATCACGGTACGGAACCGCCCGGCAATCCCCGATCATCCGCCGATCAAAAGTAGCTGATTGAGAGCGCCGTGCCCGTGGCTGGCCTTGATAGCCGCGGCTGCCCGACATAGCATCATTTCCCGTGCTGCCGGGACGGCGCTCGGACGACGGAGTTTCTACCGTGGCACAAACCGGGCAAGGCGCGAAGCGCAATCGAAGGCGGAAAGCGGCGCCGGTCTTGGGGGCGGCCGGCTTGACGCTGACGCTGGCGAGTGCCGCGGTCGCGGCGCGGCCGGCGGATGACCCGGTGCGGCAGACCGCGGCACGTCAGGTTACTCTCGCCGAGGAAGAAATCACCGACGTCAGCTTGGCGACGTTCCGTGTCATCGATAACGAGAAGCCCGGGACGACCCGGGCCGGCCCACGCTTTGCCATGTCCGCCTGCGGCGGCTGCGCGGGCTGCGGCGGCTGCGGCGGCTGCTGGACCGGAACCTATTACGAAGGGTCGATGTTCGGGAATGGAGCTGCCGCGCCGCATCACCCGAGCAAGCCGGCGCACAAGCGCACGCATGCGCGCAGCAAAGCACGCACCAACAAGTCGCCAAAACCATAGGACGTGCGAACACAGCTCGGAACCGCGCCGCCGGCGCCGCAGACCGCGAAGGCGCGCGTTCTGAGGTCATGACCGGCAGCCGCGGTACCAGCCGCAAACGCAAGGGCCGCGACAAGGTCCTGCAGTTTGCCCCGAATTTCACCGTCTATGTGCAGCCGCCCGATGTGGTTTGCCTTTACTCCGAGGACCGCAAGTTCTTTCTCCATGGCGAGCTGTATTGCGCGCTCGCGTCGGCCGTAGGCGATGGCGGAAGAAATGTTCGGCCGCTCCTGCGCGAACTGTCGCGGAGCTTTCCCTCCATCAAAATCCGCGAGGCGCTGCACCGGCTCGTCGCCCGGGGTTTCATGGTCGAGGCAGCGGCAATTCGTGCCGACGCCGTCGCCGCCTATTGGGCAAGCCTCGGACTTCCGCCCGGCACAGCGGAGAAAAATCTTGAGAAATGCCGGGTGCGCATTCGATCGCTCGGCGTCGACGGCGCCGACGAACTCCATGCCGCGCTCGCCCGCCTGGGCGTTCGATTTGGCAAGCGCGCGCCCGGCCTCACCATTACGCTGGTGAGCGATTATCTCGATGGGCGACTGGCCGAACAGAACAAAGAGCATCTGTCGGACCGCACGCGCTGGCTGCTCGCTCAGCCGTCCGGCATCTTTCCCTTGGTGGGCCCGGTATTCCACCCCGGCAAAGGCCCTTGCTGGGCCTGCCTGGCCGAGCGGATGAAGCGCAACCGCGAGGTAAAGGCGTATTTCGAGAGTGCGCCGGCGCGCCGGGTCGCCGTTTCACCCCTCGCCGAAGGCATGCTCGGGCGAAGTGGCGTCGAGCTTGCGGCCATCGAGATCGCCAAAGCGATCGCTACCCGGTTTGGCACGGAACTGCGCGATCACATCATCAGCCTCGATCTGTCGGGCGCGACGAGCGTGAAGCACTACGTGGCCGCCCGGCCGCAATGTCCGGCTTGCGGCCGCCGGCAATTGCGCGACCCGCACCGTATCCCGATGCCAGTGAAGCTTGGACGCGGCAGCAAGGTCGTCAGCACCAGCGGGGGCTATCGGACGGTTTCGCCGCGGGCGACGCTGGCGCGTTTCCAAAAACACGTGAGCCCGTTGACCGGCGTCGTCTCGCGTCTTGAGCGGATCGAGACCGATCTGCCTTTGAACGCCACCTACTACGCGCGGCACAATTTCTCGGCGCCGGCCGAGACGATCCACGAACTGCGCGCGGCAATCGGCAGCGTCAGTTTTGGCAAAGGCAGCACTGCAGAGCAGGGCGAGGCCAGTGCGCTGATGGAGGCGATCGAACGCTATTGCGGGATTTTCCGCGGCGACGAAATCAGGGTGACGCGGCGGCTCGTTGATTTCGCGGCGGGTGAAGCCATTGCCCCGAACATGGTCCTGCTGTTCAGCGACACCCAATACCGGCTCGGGCGGGCGGCGGCGCCCGGTTCGGCCGTGCCGGCCCCGTTCGACCACTCGGCGGAGATCGAATGGTCGCCGCTGTGGTCGCTGCGGGATCGTCGCTTCAAATACCTTCCGACCAGCCTGTTGTATTTCTTCTACCGGGGTGCCGCCGCCACCCACGCCGACTCCAACGGCTGCGCGGCAGGCAACACGCTCGAGGAGGCCATCGTCCAGGGTTTCCTGGAATTGGTTGAGCGGGATGCTTACGCAATCTGGTGGTACAATCGCTTGCGGCGCTCGCAGGTGGACCTCGACCGGTCCGCCGATCCCTATTGCCGCGATCTGCAAAACCAATTCGCCGAAACCGGACGCCGGCTCTGGGTGCTCGACGTCGGCAGCGATCTCGGCATTCCGAGCTTTGTGGCGATAGCGCACTGGATGGAGAACGGACGGCAGCACATCGAGTTCGGTTCCGGCGCGCACTTCGATGCGCGTATTGCGGTGTTGCGGGCGCTGACCGAGCTCAATCAGTTCCTGTCGCTCGGCGTTGTCGGTGTCAGAAAGGCCGACCAATCGAGCCTCGACGGCAGTACCCCGCTGCGGCTGCGGGATCATCCGTTCCTGCAGCCGAACGGCAAGGCGGCCTCGGCGTTGGATTTTCGTTCGACCTTCGGCCAGCTCGACACGCGCGAGCAGGTGGCCCGCTGCGTCCGCATCGCCAAAACCGCGGGCCTCGATTTCCTCGTTCTCGATCAGACCCGCCCGGACATCGGCGTCCCGGTCGTCCGGGTCATCGTTCCGGGCATCCGGCACTTCTACCGCCGCTTGGCGCCGGGCCGGCTGTACGACGTCCCGGTCAAGCTTGGTTTGCGCGACCGGCCGCTCGCGGAACACGAACTCAATCCATTTCATCCTCATACCTGAGGAGCACCGGCCGGCGTGCGCGCGCGCGGAACAAAAACACGACGACGGGCCGCGGCAGCAAAACTGTCGGCGCGACTGGCCGATCGTGTGGCGCTAGAAACGCACCTCAACGGTCTGATGGTCGCGCGCTTCGATGGCCATGCGGTCGGGCTTGGCACTTTTCGCGCCGGTACTGCAAAGCGCGCGCAGCAACTGCGTACCGGCCTGCCCCTCGCCGGCTTTGCCGGCGGCCGAAGCACCAAGGAGATCGATCGGCTGCTCCGGCGGCTTGCCCGGCACGGTCTGCTCGAGTATCGCGTCGGCGGCTCGCCGGCCGGCGATGGATCGGTCGTCATCGAGCCGCAGGCGGCCGACTATTGGCCGCGAATGCCGCGGCTTCGCGACGCCGACACGCTGGTGCTGTCGCGGTTCGCTTATATGCGCCGGCGCGGCAACAGCTTGGTCCTGGAATCGCCGCGCGCCGGCGCCTTGTTCAAGATCCGCGATGCCAGAATTGCCGGCGCGTTGGCGGCGCTGTCCGCGCCGCGAAAGGTCAGGCAGCTGCGCCGCGAGTACGTCGGTCTCGGCAAAGAGCTTCTTGCGCTGCTGGTCGATGCGCGCATCGTTTTCAAGATCGGCAGGACCGGCGGCAGCGGCCTGCGGCCGGACGAAGGCGATAAAGAATTGGTGCTGTGGGACTTTCACGATCTTGTATTCCACGCCCGCAGCAGCCAAGGCCGCCACGCCAACCCGCTGGGCGGAGTGTTTGCGTATGCGGACCGCATGCCTCCCCTGCCGGCATTGCGGCCGCGCTGGCCGGGTCACAGGATCGATCTGGGCAAGTTTGCCGGCGGGGCCACCTCGACGCTTTCTCCGGTCGCAAGGCTGTTGCGGCGGCGTCGTTCAACCCGGAGCTTCGACGACCGGCGGCCGATCAGCGCCGCGGAGCTGGCGCGATTGCTGGAGGGGACCGTGCGCGTGCGGTCGCGCGCGAAAGGCCGCCTCGCACTGGCCGGCGGCGGCAGTCGCGAGGTGACCTTTGCAGGAAGGCCGTATCCGTCGGCCGGCGGCGCCCATGAGCTCGAGCTCTATTTGGCGGTCAACACCTGCACCGGACTGCCGCGCGGGTTTTATCACTACGACGCCGGCGCGCACGCGCTGGTGCCGATCCGCGTTCGCCCTGACGACTTCGAAGTGCTGTTGGCGAAAGCCGCGCAGGCGATGGGCACGACCGCCAAGCCGCAAATCCTGATCACGATTGCCGCACGCTTTGGCCGCGTTTCGTGGAAATACAGCTCGATCGCCTATGCGCTGATCCTCAAAAACGTCGGCGTCTTGATGCAAACGCTCTACCTGATGACGACCGAGATGGGGCTCGCCGGCTGTGCCATCGGCAGCGCCGACATCGACCTGTTCGCGAGACTGACGAAGATCGCTGTCCACGTCGAAGGGCCAGTCGGCCAATTTGCCATCGGCCGCGGCGTCAAGCCGTAAAGCCGGCGCATATTACCGGACCGCTTCCGACGCGCCCGGATGCCTGCCCGGCCGTTGCGGCAGAACGGCGAGGCACACGATAATGAAGGCGGCGATGACCGCGGACGCAACCGGCCGGCTGAGCGCCAATCCGCCCTCGCGCGCCGGTTTGTCGAGAAAATCTCCGAGCGTCGCACCGAGCGGCCGGGTCAGAATGAACGCAGCCCAGAACAAGAAGATTCGAGATACACTGGTCCAATAATAGGCGGCGACGAGGATCGCCAATGCGGCGGCGAACAACAGCGCGCCGCCGTCGTATCCGAGACCGGTGTCGTCGGCGATCCAATCGCCGAGCGCAGTACCGAGCGTCTGAGAAAACGTGATCGCCGTCCAGTAAAACGCCTCAACCTTGGGCGTAGCGACGGTTGCCACCGAAATGGAGCCGAGCGACCAGTACCAGGCGCCGAGAACGATCGCGAGGCAGCCGAGCAGAATGGACGATCCGCCGGCGTAACCCGCGCCCAGAGAGCGGTCGGCAAAATCCGCCATGGTGGTGCCTGCCGTCGTTGAGGCGACAATGGTGGCCCAGTAGAGGAACGGTTGAAATTTCTTCGCCGCAATCTGCGCGACGACGAGAAGCACCAACAATGAAAAAAAGATCAAGGTCCCGATCAGATAGCCCCAATTCAGGGTCATGGACACCGTATCGCCGGCGGTCTCGCCCAGCGTGGTCGCGGCGATCTTGACGACCCAGAACACGAGGGTGACTTCCGGGACCTTGCTGAAGGTCAGTTCCTGTGTCGCACTCATCACCCGCTCGTTCGAACGATTGGCGCGGCGGTCGCGGCGCCGCGGAGGCACGGCGACAGACGCGCTTTAGCTTGCGCGGCAATTGCGTCGGAACAGCGAAGCAGGCGTCGCGCCGCCGCGCGGTGCGCAGAGACCGAAATCGGCCGCGCAGATCGCCTGCGCGCGTTACCTCCGTCTTGGCAGCGTGGGCGCAAAGCATGGTTGTTTTTGCCCCGCCTCGCTCACTTCAGCTCGAACAGAATGTCCTGGGCGCCCTTCCACAAGCACAATTTCCCCAGCGCGGCGAGGTTGTCGCGGCCTTCGGTGATAGTGAGGAAATGATTGCCGGCAAGCTGGCCGACCTTTGAGGAAAAATCGACCGCGCCGTAAGCGAGCAGGATTTCGGTTTCGCTGATGCCGCCCGGATAGAGGATAACGTCGCCCGGCGCCGGATGGCTGGTGGCATTTTCGTAGCCAAGGCCGAAATCGAAATCGCCGAGCGGGATCCAGCAGCCTTCGCCGCTCCAGCGCACGTGGATGATCTGCTGCCGGTACGGCAGCATGGGGAGGAACTTGGCGCAGGTATTCGGCGCCAGATCATTTCGCATCTGTGCCGCGAAGTCGTACGGCCCCGCCTTGATATGCAGCGTTGTCATGGTCATCCGATCCTGTCGAGAAGCGTCGAGAGCACCCGCGCGGCGACATCGATATCGGCGGGCGCAGCGAACTCGGCCGGGTTGTGGCTCACCCCGCCGCGGCAGCGCACGAACAGCATGGCGAAGGGAATGATCCGGTCGAACGCCATGGCGTCGTGGCCGGCGCCGCTCGGCAGCAGCCGCGGCTTGATGCCCAACGCTGCGACCGACTGCGCCAGTTGGTCCGACAGCTCCTTGTCGCAGATCGCGGCCGGCACTTCGTGGCCGATCGCAACTTTGACGCCGACGCCGCGGCGCTGCGCGATGTCGGTGAGTAGCTCTTCGATGTCGGCGACGGCGGTGGTCCGCTCGTCATCGGATGGACTGCGGATATCGAGCGTGAAGCGGGCGCGGCCGGGTATGGTATTGGCCGCTGATCCCGGCACGTCCATCTTGCCGACGGTAGCGACGAGGCTGGAGCGCACGTGGGCGCGCGCTTCGATCGCGAGCAGCATTTCCGCGGCGGCGGCGAGCGCATCCTTGCGCATCGGCATCGGCACGGTGCCGGCGTGGCCGGCGACGCCCTCGACGTCGACGGTCGCGCGGGTGACGCCGTCGATGGCGGTGACAATGCCGACGGGAAGGTCTTCCTGCTCCAGCACCGGGCCCTGCTCGATGTGGACTTCGACATAGCCGAGCGCCCGGTCCGGCGACAGCGCCTCCTCCGACAGCCGCGACGGATCGCAGCCGAACGCCCGCAACGCCTGCCGCCGCGACACTCCGTCTTCGCCGACTTCCTCGAGCGCCTTGGCCTCGAACCGGCCGGCGAGCGCCTTGGCGCCGCCGAGCGTCGAGGGAAAGCGCACGCCCTCTTCATCGCCGAAGGCGATGACCTCGATGGCGAAGGGAAACCGCTTGCCGGCCTTGAATGCCGCCTTCACCACCTCGATGGCGGTGACCACCCCGAGCGCCCCATCGTACCAGCCGGCATCCCGCACCGTGTCGATATGGGAGCCGAGCATCAGCGTCTGCAGCCCGCCGTCGCGGGCGCGGAAGCGCCCGACCACGTTGCCGGCAGCGTCGATCCGCGGCGTCATGCCGGCCTCGCGCATCCATTTGGACACAAGATCGGCGGCTTGGCGATGGGCGGGTCCGAGATAAAGCCGCGTCAGCCGTCCAGCCTCGTCGCTGACCGCCGCCAGTTCGGCAAGCCTCGCCACGATGCTATCGCCGAGGACGCCCTGCTGTGCCGCCTGCTTGGCGTGCATGATCGCTCCGTAACGGCCGGGGTTGCTTTAATGGAGGCATCGGCAAGCCGGGTCAATTCCAGGCTGAGCGCATGTCGCGAAGGCCTTGTGAACGCTTGCTCGTGCGGCGGCGCGTCTGCCATGGTGGATTTGCCGGGCGCCTTTGCCGCCGCAACGGGAGCTGCCATGTCTCCGCCGACCACGTCCGCTTATCCGCGCGACCTCGCCGGCTACGGCCGCAACGCCCCGGATCCGCGCTGGCCGGGCGGCGCCCGGGTCGCCGTCCAGTTCGTGGTGAACTTCGAGGAGGGCGGCGAGAACTCGATCCTGCACGGCGACCGCGCCTCGGAAGCCTTTCTGACCGACGTGCTGGGCGCCCAGCCCTGGCCCGGCCAGCGCCACATGAACGTGGAATCGATGTTCGAATACGGCTCCCGCGCCGGCTTTTGGCGGCTGTGGCGGCTGTTCACCGCACGCAATCTTCCAGTCACGGTCTACGCCGTGGCAACCGCGCTCAAGCGCAATCCGCAGATCGTCGCCGCCATGCACGAAGCCGGCTGGGAGATCGCGTCCCACGGGCTGAAGTGGATCGAGTACAAGGATTTCCCCGAGGCCGACGAAGCCGCGCACATGCGCGAGGCGATCCGCCTGCACACCGAGGCGACCGGCGAACGGCCCTACGGCTGGTATACCGGGCGTTCTTCGGCGAACACGCTCAAGCTCGTCATGGCCGACGGCGGCTTTCTCTATTCGTCCGATTCCTATGCCGACGATCTGCCGTATTGGGTGAAAGGGTCGAATGGCCCGCATCTCATCATTCCTTATACGCTCGACGCCAACGACATGCGCTTCATCAATCCGCAGGGCTTTGCCAACGGCGAGGAGTTTTTCGTCTACCTGCGCGACAGCTTCGACTTTCTCTACCGCGAAGGCGAAACCACGCCGAAAATGATGTCGGTCGGGCTGCATTGCCGTCTCGCCGGCCGCCCCGGCCGCGCCGTGGGCCTGGAGCGCTTTCTCGACCACATCGCCAAGTTCGACCGGGTCTGGGTCGCGACCAGGCTCGACATCGCGCACCATTGGTACCGCGAGCACCATGCGCTCGGGGCCGGCGCCCCGGCGATTGCCTGACGATGTAAGCCGCTCCGCATGCAGCAGGTGACGCTCGATACGCTCAACGCCGCCGACCGCGCCGCCTTCATCGCCGCGCTCGGCGAGGTGATGGAACTGGCGCCATGGGTCGCGGAGGAAGCGTTTTCGGCGCGGCCGTTCGCGAGCCTCGCGGCGCTCTACCAGACCATGACGGATGCGGTGCGCAGGGCGGACGCGGCGCGGCGCCGCGCCCTGATCGACGGCCATCCCGATCTCGCCGGCAAGGCCGCGCGCGAGGGCAAGCTCACCGCCGATTCCACCGCCGAGCAGGCGAGCGCCGGGCTCGACCGGCTGAGCGAAGCGGAATTCGTCGCGTTTCACCGGCTCAACGATGCCTATCGCAAGAAGTTCGGCATGCCGTTCATCGTCTGCGTCCGCCGCCACGGCAAGGAGTCGATCCTGAGGCAGTTCGAGCGGCGGCTCAACAACGATGCCGCGACCGAAGAAAAGACCGCGCTCGACGAAATCTTCCGCATCGCCGCGCTCCGCCTCGACCAGCGGGTCACGGCGAACGACCGGCTGAAGGTGCACGGTCATCTCTCGACCCACGTGCTCGACCTGCACGGCGGCCATCCGGCGCAAGGCATTACCATCGAGTTGTGCGAGGTCGCCGCCGATGGGCGCATGCGCACGCTCAAACGCGCCGTCACCAATGCCGACGGCCGCACCGACCAGCCGCTGTTGAGCGGCGCGCCGATCCCGGTCGCCACCTACGAATTGCGCTTCGCGGTGTCCGATTATTTTGTGCGGCAGACGGCGCCGCTGCCCGACCCGCCGTTCCTTAGCACCGTGCCGGTGCGTTTTGCGGTGGCCGAACCGGAAGGCAGATACCACGTGCCGCTTCTGGTCACCCCGTGGTCGTATTCGACCTATCGCGGCAGCTGAAAGTTCGCTTAGCGCATGATGTGGCAGCGGCCTTCGCCATAGCTGGTGAATAGCGTTTAGCCGATCGTGTTGTTTTTCCCAGGACGCGGTGTATGTTTTTAATGTGGGGACGATGAATATCTTGATGCCAGTCCGCGAACCGAGGCTGCGCGCTGTGGACCGTGACGCTAGTCGTGAGGGGACCAAGCAAGAGCGGCCTGCGCTAATTCGATCCGATTTTGTTCGCGACCGTTTTGCAAACGTGCTCTACGCGGCAGGCCATGGAGCAACCGGCGGATCGCTGGGCGCGGGTTATCTATATTACGGCTTTGCCGCGGCAATACGAAGCCAAGTGTCAGTCTGCATCGGCTCCGGCGGAGGCTTCGTTCCGGACCTCCTCGCACAGGCGCAACGTGACCTAAATATAATTCCTGCATCAACCTATTTGGTAGATGCAGTTTTGCCGGAGCTTGGCTTTGGCAGCCCCCTCGAGCCTGGCGGATGGCTGCATCCTGAGAACGATTTTCTGCAACGAGCGTCCGATGTTAAAATTTTAAAAATGCTGTCGCAGGATGCCGCCAAGCTGTTTCAACGGCAGAACGTAAAAATTGATTATCTCCATATTGACGGCGATCACTCTAAGCGCGGGGTCATTTCAGATTTTGAGCATTATCTGCCGCTGTTGTCGGCTAAGGCCGTCGTCAGCATACATGATTTAAATATGCAGGGCGTGCAGGAGGCTATTTCCGATGTAAGGCTACGCCACGATGATTGGGAGATTCTGACTCTAGGGGACCTCGGCGCCGGAACCGCCTTCCTGCGCCGACGCTGATAGCGAAGGGTTATCAAAAACTCGACTGAGGCCGGCAGGAGCTTCGATCGTAAAGCCCAGATAGGCCCTGTTGGGCGTAATGCATCGTGATGTCACTTTGGCACTTCGCGTCATTTCGCTGCTTGCAGCAATTCGGTCGCTTTCGGAGATTCGAGCGCATGCGCTTCGGGTCGTTGTGCCGGCCCAAAGCACACGCCAATTCGCGAAACTCTGACCGTTGGTATCACGCGCGCTTGTGATAGGTCGACAGAAGAGAACTTTCGCCGAGACGCACCGGCAGTGCGCGCTTGCGACATTCGACGCGAAACCGCTTCGAGAGCGTTGGCTCGCCGTCCAGGTTCACGTTTAAATCATCCTCAGACTCATACTCAATCCAAGAACTTCGTGTCGTAACTAGTTGGGCGCGAACTCCCGCGGCACCTTCCCGCAGCAAATGGGCGAAAACGTCCAGGCGTGCCGCGCGATCCAGTTCGGGCAGGATCATCAAATCCAGCAGACCGTCATCAACTAGCGCGTCCGGGCAGAGCGGCACGCCGCCTCCGGCCTGCCGGCCATTGCCGATCGCAAGGGCCACGAAACGTCCTTCCCATGAGAAGCCTTCCGCACGAAACCTGCCGCGGTTCGCGGAGAGTTCTGTGAAATGCGAGATGCCGGTGAGCAGATAGGCCAATCCCCCCAGTCGCTGCTTAAGCTCCGGGTCCGTTTCCACAGTCACACGCGAGCCGAAGCCGCCCGAGACAAGGTTTATGAACGGCTTGCCGTTGAGAAGTCCCACATCAATCCATTGCAGCGGACCGCTTGCCGCGAGCTGCAAGGCAGCCGTTGGATCCTCTACCGGTATGCCTGCCGAGTGAGCGAAATCGTTGGCGGTGCCCAAAGGAAGGACGCCGAGACAACAGCCTCCGGGCAAGCCAGCCGTGTAGGCCGCGGCAAATACCTCATTGATGGTGCCGTCGCCGCCGCCGGCGACTATGGAAGTAATTTTGCCCGCCGTGCCCGCTTCGGTGACGGCTTCGGCCGTCAGGCGCGCAGCATCCCCCGGTTCCCAGGTTACGCGCACCTCCACAAGGTGGCCGTCTCGGCGGAGGGCGTGAACGGCGGTTCTCACCCGAGCGTCGCCGGCGGCCTTGCCGTGCAGAATAATGCGGATGTTCGCCAAAGGTTTCGACCTCTCGCTGCATTTGGATTCATCAGCTTCCGCCGCTTTTGCGGGTGAAGGCCCGTTACTCTATGATCGTTCACGCAATTAAACGTGTCGAGGGCGGTGCTTCTGCAATGACCGCCAATGGGATGGTAGGGCTGCGCTCCTGCCCCGCCGGCAAGTCGTATTGGCAGATGTCATTAGCAGGTCATCCCGATATGTCGGCGTTAGGTCCGCTTTTGCCCAATTAACGACATTGGACTACGCATCGAGGTCGGCTATTTTGCCGCTGGCTCATGATCCACGTTCTGGTCTGTGGCGGCCGGCGCAGTCGGCGCGCTTAAAAAGGGAGGATGCCGGTGGCCACGACACGCCCGCTGTCGGAAATTTTGCCGAAGGAGATGACCGAGCTCAAGGTGCGGCCGCTGTTCACGCTGCTGCTGGCAGTCGATCCGCCGATCAATGTCGGCAAGACGCCGGGCGTCGACCGGCGCGTCGGCGTCATCACCGGCGGCCGTTTCGAGGGCGAACGGCTGCGCGGCGAATTGTTTCCCGGCGGCGGCAGCGACTGGCAATCGATCCGGCCCGGCGACGGCGCCTGGATGATCAACGTGCGCATCGTGCTCAAGACCGACGACGGCCACGTCATCGGCATGCCCTATACCGGCATCCGGCAGGGGCCGAAGGACGTGCTCGACCGCATCGCCCGCGGCGAAGTGGTCAAGGCGACCGACTATTATCTGCGCATCTCGGCCACCTTCGAGACCTCGTCGGAGAAATACGGCTGGCTCAACAACGTCATCAGCATCGGCCTCGGCCATCGGTTGCCCGAGGGGCCGATCTATCAGATGTTCGAGGTGCTGTAGTGGGCCGTGGGCGATTGCCCTCGGCGCGGCCCGCGGCGGCGCCGGCTCGATGAGGCCGGCTGATCGCCGATTGTCTTGCCCGAAGCGGCGGGTTACGCCTTCGGCGCGAGCCGCGCGACAATCAGCAAGGGGAACCGCCATGTCAGGCTGGGCACATAATTTCGATCTCACCAACGGCGTGGTGGTCCTGCGCCTGATCTGCGGGCTGTTCTTCATCCCACATATCGTCGGCAAGTTCACCGAGCCGGCGACGCTCAACTTCTTCAAGGCGGCAAAGTTCAATCCGCCGGCGACCTGGATGTACATCGCCGGCGCGATCGAGACCGTGCTGACCATCGGCCTGGTGTTGGCGATCTACACGCCCTATGTCGCCGCCATTGCCGCCGTCCATCTCTGCGTCGCCGGCGCCGCCACCTGGAAGGTGACCAAGAAGTGGATCTGGGTGATCGGCGGTTTCGAATATTGCCTGTTCTGGGCCTTGGCCTGCGTCGCGCTGGCCGAACTGACCTGGCCGAGGTAGACCGGTCGCGCGAAACGCGAAAGAGTTTGTGAGCATGATCAAAGCGGGCATCGTCGGACTGGGCTGGTGGGGCAAGACGCTGGTCGAGGCGGCGGAAAACAGCGACGTCATTCGTTTCACCGCCGGCACGACACGCACGGTAACGCCGGAGGTCGAGGCGTTCGCCAAGCAGAAGGGCCTGCGGCTCACGGCGGAATACGACCACCTGCTGCATCACGCCGGCGTCGATGCCGTGGTCCTGGCGACGCCGCATTCCATGCATGCCACCCAGGTGATGGCGGCGGCCGCGGCCGGCAAGCACGTCTACTGCGAGAAGCCGTTCACGCTCACCAGGCGCGAAGCCGAGGACGCCGTCGCCGCGGTGCGCAAGGCGGGCGTCACGCTCGCGGTCGGCTACAACCGGCGCTTCCATCCGGAGGTGACCAAGCTCCGCGACATGATCCGCGCCGGCGAACTCGGCACCATTCTGCACGTCGAAGCGACCATGACGTTTCCGAACGTGCTGTTCATCAACCCGTCGCACTGGCGCGCCGACCGCACCGAGACGCCACTCGGCGGCCTGATGCCGATGGGCGTGCATGCCATCGACGGCATGATCGACCTGTGCGGGCCGATCGACCACGCCTTTGCCCAGAGCTTCCGCCGCGCCGCGCCGATCGACGCCGAGGACACCACTTCGATCCTGGTGCGCATGAAGGAGGGCATGTCCGGCTATCTCGGCACCATGACCACGACCGGGCCGGGCTTCTCCTTCCAGGTGTTCGGCTCCAAGGGCTTCCTGCGGCTTGAAGGCCTCACTCACGTCGCCGGCGCCTCCTCGGAAGAACGGCGCACGCGGCTGTTCGGCACTTGCAAGTTCCAGCCGGTAAAGGGCGAAGCCAATGTGTGGCAGGCGGCGACGCTCGACATTTCGCGCGCCGCGCTCGAAGCCTTCGCCAAGGCGGCGTCCGGCGGCCCGGCCTATCCGATCCCGTTGGATCAGGTGATCGACTGCGTCGCCGCGACCGAGGCCATCATTCGCTCGGCGGCCTCGGGCAAAGTGGAGAAAGTGCAGTAATGCTCGTTATTCGTTATGCCCGCGCTTGTCGCGGGCATCCACGTCTTCGGAACTACCGGCAAACGTGAAGACGTGGATGGCCGGAACAAGTCCGGCCATGACGCGCAATCTAAAAAATCTAAGAAGGAACAAAAAATGGATCTCGGCAACGGCCTCGGCCATTTGACCTATTCGACGCTGGTGCATCCGGCCGACGACTGGGAGCAATTGTGGAATTCGCTCAACACCTATTTGCCGAAGGTGAAGGCGCGGATCGCCGGCAACAAGTCGTTCGGCGTCTGCATCCGGCTGTCGGCCAATTCGGCGCAGACGCTCGCGGCAAGCGCCGCCGAGCGCGACAAGCTGAAGAAATTCCTCGCCGACAACGACATGTACATCTACACCGCCAACGCCTTCGTCTACGGCCACTTCAAGGGCGACAAGGTCAAGGAGCAGGTCTATGAGCCGGATTGGCGCACCGAGGAGCGGACCCGCTACACCATCAACGTCGCCGACATCCTGGCGGACGTGTGCCCGTCGCACATTGCGCCGTCGATCCAGAGCGCCCCGCTCGGCTTCAAGGCGCGGGTGACCGGCCCGGACGTCGTCGCAAGCTACACCAACAACGTGCTGCGCGTCGTCGCCCACCTGATCGCACTTGAAGCGCGCACCGGCCGCACTGTCCGGCTTGCGCTCGAACCTGAGCCGTTCTGCTTCCTCGAAACCACCGACGAGACCATCGCTTATTTCCGCGACCATCTCTACAGCGGCGCGGCAGTCGAAAAGCTCGCCAAACTCGCCCATCTGCCGATCGATGAAGCCAACGCGGCGCTCCGCCGCCATCTCGGCATCGTCTACGACATCTGCCACCAAGCCGTGGTCTATGAGAACATTTCCGAGTCGCTGCAGAAACTGGTCGATGCCGGCGTCCCGGTGTTCAAGCTGCAGGAGGCCGCCGCGCTGTACATGCCGGAGGTGAACCAGGGCGTCGTCGACACGCTCAAGCGCTACGCCAAGACCATCTATCTGACGCAGACGATGGAGAAGCGGAACGGCAAGCTCGTCCGCTATCTCAACGTCGACGACGCCATCGCCGCGTTCGAGAAGGAGCCTGGGCCGCGCGAATGGCGCACCCACATCCACGTGCCGGTGTTCCTCGACGACCTCGGTCAGTTCCGCACCACGCGCTTTGCCATCGAGGACGCACTGCGCTTCCACAAGCAGAAGCCGTTGTCGCGGCACCTCGAAGTCGAGACCTATACCTGGGACATGCTGCCGGACAGCCTGAAGACCGGCGACATCGTCGACTACGTCTGCCGCGAGCTTGACTGGGTGCGCGGTCAATTGGTGTGACGTTTCTTTTCCCTCACCCTTTGTATGGGAGGGTAGGGAGGGGGTCGCAATGCACAGCCGCCGCCCTCCAGCCATACCGTTCCACCCCCACCCTTAACCCCTCCCTACAAGGGGGAGGGGAACAGATAGGAGCGAGGCAATGAAGGTCGGATTCATCGGGCTCGGCCGCATGGGCCAGGTCATGGCGCGGCGCCTCATCGAGGCCGGCCACGACGTCGGCGTCTACAACCGCACGCCCGACAAGATGAAGCCGCTGACCGATCACGGCGCCAAGCCGATGGCCTCGATCAAGGCGGCGGCGACGTTCGGCGAAGCGGTTTTCACCATGCTCACCGACGACGCCGCGGTCATGGAGGTGGTCGCACGGCCGGGCGGCATCAAGGAATCGCTGCCGCAAGGCGGCGTGCACATCTGTGCCGGCACCCACAGCGTCGCCGGCATCGAGAAGCTCGAGGCGCTGCACCGCCAGGCCGGCCAGATTCTGATCGCGACGCCGATGCTCGGCCGGCCGGAAGTGGTCGCCGCCGGCAATGCCGGCATCCTGATCGGCGGCCCGCCGCAGAGCGTCGAGCGCTTCCGGCCGCTGTTTGCGGCGCTCGCCGCCCGCATCGCCGATTCCGGCGACGAACCGGTCACGTCCGCGGCCGTCAAGATCGCCCACAATTTCGTGCTCGGCTGCGCTATCGAGGCCATGGGCGAGGGCTTTGCGCTCACCCGCAAATACGGCGTCAAGTCCGAGACCTTCTACAAGGTGCTGACCGACGGGCTGTTCGCCTGCTGGGCCTACAAGACCTACGGCAAGTTCATCGCCGACGAGCAATATCTGCCGGCCGGCCAGCGCGCGGTGAATGGTCTGAAAGACGCCAACCTCGCGCTCGCGGCCGGTGAGGCGCGCGGCGTGCCGCTGCCGAGCGGCAACGTCTGGCGCGACCGGCTGGTCGGTGCCGTGGCCCACGACGAAGGCGAGCACGACTGGGCGGTGATGGCGAAGGATCAGGCGCGCGCCAGCGGGCTCGTTTGACCGTCATTCCGGGGCCGGCTGAAGGCCGGAACCCGGAATCCATAACCACAAGTCCAGGACGTGGCGTACTACGTTTATCTATGGCAAGCCGAAAGCACGGCGCGTTGTATGCCGGCGTAACGAACAATCTTATCCGACGCGTTTATCAGCACGGAACGAGTGCCGTTCCGAGCTTCACGCCACGCTACGCCCATACACTCTTTGGTGTGGTTCGAAAGCCATGACGACCCGCTGAATGCGATCGCGCGCGAAAAGAAAATCAAGAAGTGGCGACGGGAGTGGAAGATCAGTTTGATCGAACAGTCCAATCCGGAATGGACCGATCTTTACGACGGGCTCGCCTCGTAGGAGGTGGTTATGGATTCCGGGTTCGCCGCTTCGCGGCGCCCCGGAATGACGGCTATCCGAAAATCGCGCGGCGGCGTTCGAGGCTTTCCGCCGGCCAAAGCTTCTTTGAGTCGTAATAGGCCTCGAACGCCGGCACGCCGTCGGGCAATTTGATCCACGGCAGCTTCGAGCGCACGTAGATATGCACGTCCGGCGTCAGCGCGGCCGGATCGTCGAGCGTGCCGACGCGGACGAAGCGCAGCTTGTCGACGCCGCCGTAGACGCTCCAGACCGCCGTGCCGCACGATGCGCAGCGGTGGATGGAATGCGGACGACCGCTGTCGGTCGGCATCGCATCGTGATCGAGGGTGCCGGACAGCATCGCCACCCGGTCGGCCTCGATCAGTGCGTTGAGCACGAAGGCGCTGCCGGTCTGCCGCTGGCAGTCGCGGCAATGGCAGCAGTGGACGAACATCGGTGGCGAGGCGAGCCGGTAGCGCACCGCCCCGCAGGCGCATCCGCCTTCCAACCTCCCGGCCATGACCATTCCTCGTTGCGGCGGCGCTGGCGAAACACCGGCCGGGCGCCGGCCGGTCGGCGGGCCGGCGTCAAGCCTTCACGCAAACAGCGCCTTGTGAGCCTCGACGAATTGCCGCGTGGTCAGCGGCGGCCGCTTGACGATATCCAGGATCGGCTTGGTGTTTTCGATCGAAAAACCGCCGGCATTGCCGATGCGCCCGATCGCCAGAGCGTGCGCCACCAGCCAGTCCGGCATGCCGCGCGACTTCATCGTTTCGGCCACCTGCTCGGGCGTGACGCCGACGTAGGCGATGGTGCGGCCCAGCACCGCGGAGAACACGCCGGCAAAGTCGCCGAATGTGGTCATCGCGCCGGTGAAATCGTATTCCTTGCCGGCGTGCGGCGCCGGATCGGCCAGGATGCGCGCCGCCAGCGCGCCGGTATCGCGCACGTCGATCAGCGCCACGCGGAAATCCTTGGCGTAGGGCATCACCATCTTCGAGTCGTTCTTGATCGCCGCAGCCTGGCCGAGCACGTTCTGCATGAACAGGCCGGGCCGCAGGATCACCCAGCCGATTTTGCTGCCGCGCAATCTTTCGTCCACCGCATAATGCGCGCGGCCGGCGGGCGCTTGCGAATCCGGGCCGACTACCGAGCGGCCGGCGGACAGTCGCACCACGTATTTGACGCCCGCCTGCAATGCGGCGTCGAGCACGTTGTTGTTTTGCTCGGCAAGCTGCGGGTTGACGCCGGTCGTCAGGAACACGGTGTCGGCCCCGCGAAACGCCTGTTCCAGCGCCGTCTTGTCGGTCAATTCGGCGACCGCGGTTTTCACGTTCGGGCCGAGAACCTCACGCGCCTTGTCCGGATTGCGAACGACCGCGGTCGGGTTTTGCCCCAACGCCTTGAGCTCCTTGACCACCGCCCGTCCGGTATTTCCCGTTGCGCCGACTACTGCAATCGTCATGGTCGTTTCCTGCCCACTCTGTGTGCCGTCCCACGCGCCTATTGGCGCGAAAAAGCCGGTTTGCGCAAGGCGCGCCATACGCTAATTGTCTTATACCTGTCCATGCCCCGCCGCGAAATTGCGCCGCCGCTGCCGCCGCGGTCGAAAGCAACGTGAGGAAACGCCGATGAAGTACAACCGCCCGCAAGCGACCGCGTCCTGGGGCACCCAGGCCAAGGACTGGGAGAAGGGCATCGATTACGACCGCCTGCACAAGGAGCGCGTCAAGCGGGCGCAGGCGGCGATCCGCCACGCCGGCCTCGGCGCCGTGCTGGCCTTCAACTTCGACAACATCCGCTACATCACCGGCACCCATATCGGCGAATGGGCGCGCGACAAGTTCATGCGCTACGCCATCTGCCCCGTGGTCGGCGAGCCGATGCTGTGGGACCCGGCGCCGCCGGCCAAGCGCATTTCCTCGCCGTGGATCGCCGACAATGTCGCCGCCCCGATCTCGACCATGCAGGGCGGCTTGCCGCCGCAGCTCAACATCCAGGGCGACTTCGCCCGGCAGATCAAGAAAGTGCTGGTCAAGCTCGGCATCGACAAGGAGCCGCTCGGCATCGACCTGATGGAATTGCCGATGCTGCGGGCGCTGGAGAAAGAAGGCATCGAAGTGGTCGACGGCCAACAGGCTATGCTCGACGCCCGCGAGGTCAAGACCGCCGACGAGATCGAGCTTCTGAAAATGGCCTGCGCCATGGTCGACGCCACCTATGTCGACATCGCCCGCGCCATCCGTCCCGGCACCCGCGAGAACGAATTGGTCGCCATCGCCCACGACCGGCTGTTCCGGCTCGGCTCCGAGCGGGTCGAGTGCGTCAACTCGGTCTCGGGCCAGCGCGGCCGGCCGCACTCGCACACCTTCTCCGACCGCATCATCCAGCCCGGCGACATGGTGTTCCTCGACATCATGCACTCGTTCAACGGCTACCGCACCTGCTACTACCGCACCTTCATCTGCGGCGAGCCGAACAAATATCAGATCGACGCCTACGAGACGGCGTCGAAGTGGATTTCCGCCTCGATCGACATGATCCGCCCCGGCATCACGCCCGACCAGGTGGCGCAGGTGTGGCCCGACGCGCAGGAGTTCGGCTACCGCGACGAAGCGGAAGCGTTCCTGCTGCAATACGGCCACGGCGTCGGCCTGTCGCTGTGGGAGCGGCCGATCATCAGTAAGCGCTACACCGGCCAGAACACGCCGCTGAAGGAAGGCATGGTGTTCGCGCTCGAAACCTGGAAGGGCGCCGAGGACGGCTCCGGCGCCGCCCGCATCGAGGAGGAAGTCGTCGTCACCAAGGACGGCTGCCAGATCATCACCAACTTCCCGTCGCACAAGCTGATCTCGTGCGGGCTGCCCGGCTGCGACGTGTTTTGATTCTGTAGGGCGGGTTAGCCGGAGGCGTAACCCGCCATTTGTGGCGCTTCAAAATCGGCGGATTACGCTTCGCTAATCCGCCCTACGCGCTGCGATGTGTTTTGATGTTTGGTAGGGTGGGTTAGCCGCGTAGCGGCGTAACCCGCCGATGGTCGCGGTGGAATGGCGAATTACGCTTCGCCAATCCGCCCAAGCGCTGGCGTGATGAAAACATTCCGGAGCAAGAAATCTGCGTCTCGGTGGATTTCAGCGGCCTTGGTGTCCGCAGTCAGCAAGCCATCGAAATAGGTCGCGAAGGTTGCGAAGCTCACATCTACTAGGTCGTTGCGTATCCGTTCCGGCTTAACTCTACTTGCACCTCCGACCGAAACCCATCGAAGGGCCAGCAAATACGCACACAGAGCTGAGCGAAAGATAAACGTATACGGAAGTTCCGACGCAGGCGGCAGCTTCGGTACTCTGGGGTGGTTTGCAAACATCATGGCGGCTAGGGTCAAGATATTTTTAGCGACTTTTTCGAACAGGTCATCAGTGTATGGAACGTCCCTGCGAAGAATCTGTAGTTCTTGCTTCGTGTAAGTGCTGGCTACGAGTTCAAGCGAGGCCGGAAACTTCTTCGCATCGGCGAGCATACGAGCCATTTGCGCATCCGCCGCTCGTCCGTAGTCGAGAAGTTGGTGTTGCAAATCGACATCGCCCCGCTTCGCCGCCTCGAGGCGTCTGCAATATAGTGAAAAGCCTTTTGTCTGGCCTTCGTCAATCATGCGACGTTGTAGGCCGCTTTGGCGACCCTTAAGCCCGCACACCGTGATCGTACCTTTCAGCACGATGACCTGCCGTGGAAATTGCGCAAGGATTTGCATCGACCTATAGATCGACGCGAGCGTGTCGCCCTTATAAGCCTCCATGGAAGCGTAATCAGTAACTACCGCAAAGTTGTTCGGCGACTTGGCGAAATATTCGCGAAGTCCAGATGCTTGCAAATAATTGCTGTCAATCACCATGCGCATTGGCGTTCTGCGATTCGCGCTCTCAACATTGGCGTTCAGCGGTTAGCCCGTCAAAAAAGACACTTTTGTGGCTTTGCCACTGCGCCGCGCGCATTTGCCAAGACGACGGCGCGTTCCGCATAGTGCGCGACAAAGGACGCGGCCAAGTCTCCGCGGCATTCTGAATGGGGAGCAGCCTCACGGTCAAATCCCGGATTTCGCTGCCGCTCAATCCGGGCTACCAATTGCTGACGGGGAGAGGATGGGCGTGAACTACGACCTCATCATCGTCGGGGCGGGCTCGGCCGGCTGCGTGCTGGCGAGCCGGCTGTCCGAGAGCGGCGCCAAGCAGGTTCTGCTGATCGAGGCCGGCCGCGATACGCCGCCCGGCGCGGAGCCCTGGGACATCCGCGACGCCTATTATTCTTCGTATTTCCAGCCGGATTATTTCTGGCCCGATCTGCAAGTCTATTCGCGCGACGCAGCGGCGGGTGCGCCGCCGCGGTTTTACGAGCAGGCGCGCGTCATGGGCGGCGGCTCCGCCATCAACGCCATGGTGGCGCTGCGCGGCCTGCCGGGCGACTACGATGAATGGGCGCAAATGGGCGCACGCGGCTGGGCCTGGGCGAACGTGCTGCCGTATTTCCTTAAGCTGGAAAACGATTGCGACATGGACGGCCCGCTGCACGGCAAGGACGGCCCGGTCGCGATCGGCCGCGTGCCGCGGAAGGACTGGCCGGGTTTTGCCCGCGCCATCGCCGAAGCGGCCGCCGCCCGCGGCTTTCATTATGTCGCCGACATGAACGGCACGGTGCGAAACGGCTTCTGCTCGGTGCCGACCACGAGCACGCCGCAGAACCGGGTGACCGCCGCCATGGCCTATCTGACCCCGGAGGTCCGTCGCCGCCCGAACCTGCGGATCGTGCCGGAGAGCTTCGTGGAATCGATCGTGTTCGAAGGCCGGCGCGCAACCGGCGTGCGCGTCCGGCAGGCCGACGGCAGCGTCGAATTCCGCGGCGCCGAAATCATTGTCGCCGCCGGGGCGCTGCACTCGCCGGCACTTCTGCAACGCGCAGGCATCGGTCCGGCAAAGCTGCTGCAGGCGCTCGGCATCGGCGTCGTCGCCGACCGCCAGGGCGTCGGTGCGAACCTGCAGGATCACCCTTGCATTTCCATCGGCTGCTATCTGCGGCCCGAGGCCCGCCAGCCGCGGCCGCTCGCGCGCGGACAGATCCTGGCGCTGCGTTACGATTCCGGCGTCGAGGGTTGCGCCGTGTCGGACATGTATTGGGCGCTGCCGAACCGCATTTCCTGGCATCGTCTCGGCCGGGCGCTGGGCGCCGTCATCATCTGCGTCTACAAGCCCTATTCGCGCGGCCGCGTGCAGATCGTTTCCGCCGACCCGCGCGCCGAAGCCGGGATCGAATTCAACCTTCTCTCCGATCCCCGCGACCTGACGCGATTGATGCAAGGGGTCGGCCTCGCCAGCGAGCTCATTGCCCATCCCGGCGTCCGCGCGGCAACGGCGGAGATCTTTCCGGCGCGCTACACGCCGCGCATCCGCGCGCTCAATCGCCGCTCCGGCCGCAACGCCGTGCTGGCGACGGCGGGATCGGTGCTGATGGAAAGCTCCGCCGCCTTGCGCCAATGGCTGCTGAAAAACCACGTCAGCCCGGGGCCGGACCTCGATACGCTCGTTGCCGACGCTGCGCGTCTGCGCGAGTGGGTGAGCGCCGGCGCGATTCCGTTCTATCATCCGTCCGGCACCTGCCGGATGGGGGAAGCCGGCGATCCGATGGCCGTCGTCGACGAGCGCTGCCGCGTCGTCGGCGTCGACGGCCTGCGCGTCGCCGATGCTTCCATCATGCCGTGCGTGCCGCGGGCCAACACCAACCTGCCGGTGATCATGATCGCCGAAAAACTGTCGGCGATGCTGCGCGTTGCGTGATGGGCTGAGAGCGCTGACAGATTAGGCCGCGATCGCGTAAATGACAGTCGTCATTGCCGGACTTGATCCGGCAATCCATGCTGCCGAGACGATACTCAGACTTGCCGTGAGGTCTTGATCCTGCAAATCAGCATAGACCACCGGGTCAAGCCCAGTGGTGACGGGGAAAACGAAAAGCTCCGTGCCATGCATGCCTTGTCATTGCCGGGCTTGTCCCCCACGACTTAATGTCATTGGTGCCAAGACGTGGATGCCGCGACATAGGCGAGCGAAGCGACGCCGTGCTTCGAACGGCTATGCGCGGGCATGACGATCTAAAGCGCCTTGTCGTCTTGCGAGGGGCGCAAGCGACGATCCACCACGGGCCGTGAACTGCGCCGACGGTGCGACTATATTCTTAGGCGAAGCGGGCCGCAGCGGCCGGCTGCGCAGCGAGGCACTGGAACTTGTCCCACACGCCCGTCACCATCCTCACCGGCTTTCTCGGCAGCGGCAAGACCACGCTGCTCAATCGGGCGCTGCGCGATCCGGCGATGGCCAACACCGCGGTGGTGATCAACGAGTTCGGCGAAATCGGCCTCGACCACGTGCTCGCGGCGCAGAGCGACGACACCATCATGGTGCTGGAAAACGGCTGCCTGTGCTGCACCGTGTTCGGCGACCTGGTCACCACGCTGAACAACCTCTATCACCGGCGCGAGGACGGCGCGATCCCGCGCTTCGACCACGTGGTGATCGAGACCTCGGGGCTCGCCGATCCGTCGCCGCTCATTCAGGCGTTCCTGTCCGATCCGACGCTCGCCGGCCTCTACCGCATCGGCGCGGTGGTGGCGACGGTCGATGCGGTCAACGGACCGCATACGCTCGACGAGCACGTCGAATCCGTGCGCCAGGTGGCGCTCGCCGACCATATCCTGATCACCAAGCTCGATCTGGTCGACCCGGCCAGCGCGAAGGAGGCCGAGGCGGCGCTGGTGGCACGGCTCCATCGGCTCAATCCCGCGGCAAAAATTTCCCGCATCGACGATCCGTCGTTCGACGTCGGCAAGCTCCTGCGCGCGGCGGGGCTCGATGCGGGTGATGCCAAGGCCGACATGCGCGCCTGGCTCAATGCTGCGGCTTACGAGCAGGCCGACGACCATCACCATCACGACCACGAGCACGGCGATCACGACCATCACCACCTGCACGACCGCGACATCGCCTCGTTCTGCTTTACCCGTGAGGCGCCGATTCCGCGCGAGGCGCTGCGGCTTTTGCTCGATGCCTTGCAGCAGAATCTCGGGCCCAATCTTCTACGCGTGAAAGGCATCATCAACGTCGCCGAAGAGCCGGACCGCCCGGCGGTGATCCAGGGCGTGCAGCACCTTTTGCACAATCTGTCGTGGCTGCCGCGCTGGCCGGACGACGACCGCAGGAGCCGGATCGTTTTCATCACCCAGGGCTTCGACCGCGCCGAAGTCGAGGACATGATCGCGCTGCTCGACCGCGTGGCGAGGCGCACCGCCGCGGCGCGGGCGCGGGCGCAAAGCGCGGCAGGCGAACCGCGTTAGAGGCCGTGCCGTCATGGCCCCCGATCCGAAGGCTTGGGAGCGGCATCTCACCTTGGCGGACGGCAAGCCGGTTTACGTCCGTGCGATCCGCCCCGAAGATGAGGCGCTGTATGGTGCGTTCGTCGCGGCGGTGACGCCGGAAGACGCCCGCTTCCGCTTTCTGGTGCCGATCCGGGAGTTGAGCCGGTCGCTGGTCAGCTATTTCACCCACGTCGATTACGCCCACGCCATGGCTTTCATCGCGCTCGACGGGGCGAGCGGCGACATGCTAGCCGCGGCGCGGCTGCACAACGACGAAGCCAACGCTTCCGCCGAATACGCCATCATCGTCCGGTCGGACATAAAGGGTCGTGGCCTTGGCCGGCAGCTCATGCACCTGTTGATCGACTATGCGCGGGGGACGGGCCTGCGTGCGATCGAAGGCAAGGTGCTGTACGAGAACAAAGCCATGCTGCACATGTGCCGGGAGCTGGGCTTTGCGATCGCGAGCGATCCGCGGAACGCCGCGATCTGCAACGTGAAGCTGTCGCTGTAACGCCGGCCCGCGCGGATGCGGGCGCTTATCAGCCGGAACGATGCTATGATCGGGGCGCGCTCGAACAACAAGACCACCAATCGCGGGGAGGAACATGGTCAAGACATTTCCGCAGGATCGCGCGACCAAGCGCAAGACGCTGCTCGAGGCCGTCGACGGCATTGCCGAAACGCTACGCGCGTCGGGGCCGAAGAGCGAAGAGCTCGGCACGCTCGCGCCCGAGGCCGTCAACGCGCTGCGCGACGCCGGCATGTTCCGCCTGAAACTTTGCGCCGACATGGGCGGCGCCGAGGCCGATCCGGTGACGGAAATGCTGGTGCTCGAGGGCCTCGCCTATAACGACCTCGCCAGCGGCTGGTGCACCATGGTCGGCGCTACCGGCATCGCTTCGCTCGGCACGTTCCTGCCGCAAGCCGGGCTCGACCGGGTGTTCGCTAACGGCCATATCCCGACCGCGGCGATCACGTTCTTTCCCGCCGGGCGCGCGGTGCGCGAGGGCGACGGCTTTCGCGTCAATGGCCGCTGGCGCTTCAACAGCGGCATCCGCCACGCCGAGTGGGTGGTGGCGGGCACCGTGGTCGAAGGCACTGAAGCCGAGAACAACGGCCGCCCGATCGTGATGTTCTCGACCTTCCCGCAAAAGGACGTCACGCTCTACGACAATTGGGGCGGCGTGGTCGGCCTGCGCGGCACCGGCTCCAGCGACTGCTCGGTCGAAAACTATTACCTGCCGAAGGAGATGACCTTCATCTGGGACCTGCTGCAGCCGAAGCCGGTGCGCGGCGGCGCATCCTATCTGCTGCCGCCGTTTGCCTATGTCGCCAAGGAGCACGGCAGCGTCGCCATCGGCGCCGCACGCCGCGCCCTCGACGAGCTGATCAAATTGGCGACGACGACGCGCGGCCAATTCCGGTCGTCGAGGCTCGACGAGCGCCAGGTGGTGCACCGCTTCATCGGCGAGGCCGATCTGAAATTGCGAGCGGTGCGGGCGCTCCTGCATCAGCGCTACGAGCAGGTGTTCGAGACCGCGAGCGCGGGCAAAATTCCCGACGGCGCGGCCGTCGCCGAGGTGCGCGCGGTCGCGGTCTACGCCACCGACATCGCCATCGCGACGGCGACCGCGGCGTTTCATTTCGCCGGCAATACCGGCCTGCACCATCCGCACGTCATCGGCCGGCTGCTGCGCGACCTCAACACTGCGGGCCTGCATCAGGTGATGAGCGACACCGCGTACGAAAATCACGGCAAGTTCCGCCTCGGCCTGCCGGCCGATCCGCTGGCGTGAGCGCGCTGGGCGAAGGAGGGCATTCTCGGTGACCGACAATCCGGCGGTCCAAGTCGACTTCCTCGAAGCTGGCAGCAGCGGTCCCGCGGTCATGCTGGTGCATTCGAGCGTGGCGGGCGCCCGCCAATGGCGCCGCCTGATGGACGATTTGAAGAATGAGTTTCGTGTCCGTGCCGTCAATCTGTTTGGTTACGGCAGGACTTCGGCTTGGTCGACCGACGCCAGCCAGTCGCTTGGCGACCAAGCCGGTCTCGTTGAAGCAGCGCTGCCGGCGGGTGCCGACGAGGTCTACCTCGTCGGTCATTCGTTCGGCGGCTCGGTTGCCATGAAGGCCGCGGCGCGGCTTGGCGGTCGCGTCGCCAAGCTGGTACTGCTCGAGCCCAATCCGATTTATCTCTTGGCGCAGGCCGGCGAGACCGAGGCGTTCGCGGACGCTATGGCGATGCGCGATTGCATTAAGAAATTCGGCGCGCTTGGCCAATGGCAGGTCGCGGCGGAAACATTCGCCGACTATTGGGGTGGCGCCGGATCGTGGGAAGGCATGCCGCCCGACCGGCGCGAAACTTTCACCCAGGCGCTGAAGCCGAATTTCTTCGAGTGGGATGGCGTGACCGACGAGACCACGCCGATCGAGCAATGGGTGCGGCTGCTTCCCCGCCGGACGCTGGTGGTCAGCGATCCGGCTACGGTGCTCCCGATCCGCGCGCTGGTCGCGCTGCTGCGCCGGTCTTGTCCGCAATGGACCTACCAGGAGGCGGCCGGCGGTCACATGGCGCCGCTGACTCGTGCCGATCTGATCAATCCAATCGTCGTTTCATTCCTGCGCGGCAGCGATTGAGGGCGGAATGTCGGAAACGGGATACGATTACATCATCGTCGGGTCCGGCTCGGCGGGCTCCGTCTTGGCGAACCGGCTCTCGGCGAAGCCCGAGATCAAGGTCCTGCTGCTCGAAGCGGGCGGTTCGGACAAGGCATTGTTCGTGCGCATGCCGGCAGGCATTGCCCGGCTCGGCACGCCGCGGTTCGGCTGGATGTACGACACCGCGCCGCAGGCGGCGATGAAAGGGCGGCGCATGTACTGGCCGCGCGGCAAGCTCATCGGTGGATCGAGTTCGGTCAACGCCATGGTCTATATGCGCGGCCAGGCGGCCGATTACGACCTTTGGCGCCAGCTCGGCAACGCCGGGTGGAGCTATGCCGACGTGCTGCCCTACTTCAAGAAGGCCGAGCACAACGAGCGGCTGCACGACGAATTCCACGGCCGGGAGGGTCCGCTCAACGTCGCCGACCGACCCTACACCAATCCGCTGAGCCACGTCTTCGTCGCGGCGGCGCAACAGGCCGGCATTCCCTTCAATCCCGATTTCAACGGCGCCGTGCAACTCGGCTGCGGGCTGTTCCAGGTGACGCAGAAGAACGGCCAGCGCTGGAGCGCCGCCAACGCCTATCTGCACCCGGCAGCGGCGCGGCCGAACCTTGCGGTCGTCACCCAGGCGCAGGCGACGCGTGTCCTGGTGGAGAAGGGGCACGCCGTTGGTGTCGAATACGCGCGCGGCGGCCAACGCGCCGTTGCCCGTGCCGAACGCGAAGTGCTGCTCGCCGCCGGCGCCATCAACTCGCCGCAGCTTCTGCTTCTCTCCGGGATCGGGCCGGCCGGCGAACTCAAGGCCGCCGGCGTGCCGGTAGTGCTCGATCTTCCCGGCGTCGGCAAGAATCTGCAGGATCACCTCAACGTCAACGTCGTGCAGCGCGCCACACCGGGGATCACGCTCGACAGCAGGAACCGCGGCCTCGGTCCGCTCGCGCCGACGCTGCAATTCCTGCTGTGGCGGCGCGGGCCCGCGACCAGCAACGTCGCCGAAGCGGGCGCCTTCGTCGTCAGCACGCTCGGGGCGGCGACGCCGGACATCCAGTACCATTTCCTGCCGGCGCAGGTCGTCGATCATGCCCGCACCCGCCTCGACGGCGACGGGATTACGCTGCACGCCTGCTGCCTGCGCCCGCACAGTCGCGGCGAGATTCGGCTCGCCTCGAGCGATCCGCTGCAGCCGCCGGTGATCGATCCGAGCTACCTTGCTGCAGACTACGATCTGAAAATCCTGATCGACGGCATCCGCCGCGGCCGCGAGATTCTGGCGGCGTCGGCGTTCAAGCCGTACCTCCGCGACGAGCGGCTTCCGGGTGCGGCGGCGCAATCGGCTGCCGAGCTCGCCGATTTCATTCGCGCCGCGGCGGAGACCGAGTACCATCCGGTCGGCACCTGCAAGATGGGAAACGATCCGATGGCCGTCGTCGACGATCGGCTGGGCGTGCGCGGCATCGAGCGGCTGCGCGTCGTCGATGCTTCGGTCATGCCGACGGTGGTGTCCGGCAATACCAATGCGCCGACGATCATGATCGCCGAGAAGGCTGCGGACATGATGCTTGCGGCGGCTGCGGCAAATTGACAACTCCGGGTTTCTTCCGGATCATGATGGGCGGGGGCGCCCCTTTTTACGTGTCAACAGCCGGGAAAACTCACGTCGACAAGCGCCCCGAGGTGCTGATGCTCGGCGAGCCGTCGCTGGGCCTTGCGCCAAAGCTTCTGGAAATTCTCTACGACCTGCTCGCCGAGCTGCGGGAAGAGGGCACCACCATGCTCCTCGTCGATCAGGCGGCGGCGCTGGCGCTGTCGGTTGCCGACCGCGCCTACGTCCTGCAATCCGGCATCATCACGCATTCGGGTTCCGCACAGGAGGTCGGCCGCGACCCCGCGCTGGTGCACGCCTATCTGGGCAAGGGCGAAGGTCCCTCGGCTTCGTCCGCCCGTCACGGCGACGCCGGGACCGGCATCGGTATGGCGGCAACGGCGCAAAACTCGTCCGCCTTCCCGCCGGCGGAATGAGCGCTACAATCGGCCTGGGAGAGACAGTCACATGGACCTTGTTTTGCGAAACGCCCGGCCGGTCGGCGCCGAAAGCGAGCCGGTCGACATCGGCATCGCCGGCGGTCGGATTGCGGCCATCGGGCGCGGGCTCGCCGCCGACGGCGAAGCCATCGACGTTGGCGGACGCCTGGTGTCGCCAGGATTTGTCGAGACCCACATCCACCTCGACAAGTCCTGCATTCTCGATCGCGTCAAATCGGAGAAGGGCGACCTCGCGGAGGCCATTGCCGAAGCCGCCAAGGCCAAGGCCGCCTTCACGCCCGAGGACGTTCACACCCGGGCAAGCCGCACCCTGGAGAAGGCGATCCTGCAGGGCACCACGCACATGCGTACCCACCTGGAGGTCGATCCCGGCGTCGGCTTGCGTTCGCTCGAAGGCGTTCTGCCGCTGCTCAAGGAATATGCTTGGGCCATCGACCTGCAGATCTGCGTGTTCCCGCAGGAGGGCCTGCTCAACAATCCCGGCACCGACGAGCTCCTGGTGGCGGGGCTCGAGCGCGGCTGCAAGGCGATCGGCGGCGCCCCTTACGTCGACAAAAATCCGACCGGCCAGATCGACCGCATCTTCGAACTGGCGCGCCAATACGACGTCGACGTCGATTTTCATCTCGATTTCGGGCCGACGGCCGAGGCCATGACCTACGAGCATGTGTGCCGCCGCACCGAACAGTACCGGTATGGCGGCCGCGTCGCGATCGGCCACGTGACCCAGGCGACGAGCCTGTCGCCCGCGGCGTGCGATGCCATGGCCAAACGCATGGCGGATGCCGGCGTGGCGCTCACGGTGCTGCCGTCGACCGACCTGTATCTGATGGGCCGCCAGCACGCCCACGACTACAACGTCACCCGCGGCGTCGTGCCGGCGCACAAGCTCTTGCATCACGGCGTTAATTGCTCGCTGTCGAGCAACAACATCCTCAATCCGTTCACGCCGTTCGGCGATTGCTCGCAGATGCGGATGGCGAATCTCTACGCCAATATCTGTCAGGTCGGAAAGCAGGCCGACATGCGCGAGTGCTTCGCCATGGTCACGCAGCGGCCGGCGAAAATGATGCGGCTTGCCGATTACGGGCTGGCGGTCGGCAAGTCCGCCGACCTCGTCGTGCTCGATTCGCAAAGCCCGGAAATGGCGGTCGCCGAGCTGACGCCGGTGCTGTACGCGTTCAAGCGCGGCCGCAAGACGGTGTCGCGCCAGCGCCCGACGCTACATCGGCCGCAATGACACTGCACGATCCTTACAATGCGTTCTGCGGTCACACTTATGTCGCGCTGAGCGGAGCGCCGAATGGCCCGCTGCATGGCCTGACCTTCGCCGTCAAGGACGTGTTCGACGTTGCCGGGCACCGCACCGGCAATGGCAATCCGACCTGGCTCGAAACCCATCCGCCGGCGGCGCGGACCGCGTCTGTGGTCGAGCGGCTGCTTGCCGCCGGCGCCCGCATGGTCGGCAAGACGCACACCGACGAACTCGCCTACAGCCTCAATGGCGAGAACGTCCATTACGGCACGCCGCTCAATCCTGCCGCGCCGGGGCGGATTCCGGGCGGCTCGTCGAGCGGATCGGCGGCTGCGGTCGCGGGCGGCCTGGTGGATTTCGCGCTCGGCACCGATTGCGGCGGCTCGGTCCGGCTGCCGGCGAGCTATTGCGGCATTCACGGCATCCGCACCACGCACGGTCTCATTCCGACCGACGGCGTGATCGATCTCGCCACAAGCTTCGACACCGTCGGCTGGTTCGCGCGCGACGCGGAAACGATGCGGCGCGTCGGCGACGTTTTGCTCCCGGAGTCGGACTTCGTGCCGAGGCGGCTGTTGATCGCCGCCGATGCCTTCGCCTTTGCCGGGCCGGACGTCGCCGCCGCGCTCGACGTTGCGGTGACGCGGCTCAAGGGCTTGGTTGCGGACCGGCGCGATATCGCGGTCTATGCCGCCGATCCGGCGGATTGGGCGCAGATTTTCCGCATCCTGCAGGGCGACGAAATCCGGCGGCGGCATGGCGCCTGGATCGATGCCCATCATCCGAGCTTCGGCCCTGGAATTGCCGAACGTTTCCGCTGGACGCGCGGCATCGATCCCGCCGAGGTCGAGCGCATGCGGCCGAAGCGCGAAGCGGTCGCAAGCCACATGGCCGCGCTCCTTGGCGACGATGCTCTGCTGTGCCTGCCGACGGCGCCGGGCATCGCGCCGAAGCTCGCGACGCCGATGGTTGAACTCGAAACGTTTCGCGCCCGCGCCTTCGGGCTTCTGTGCATCGCCGGACTGGCGCGCGTGCCGCAGCTGTCACTGCCGCTCGGCACCATGCAGGGCTGCCCGCTCGGCCTGTCGCTGATCGCGCCGCGCGGCGCCGATCGCGGCTTGCTCCGCTGGCTGGCAGCGGAAGGCGGCGTCGCTGGTTCGCCGCTTTCGCCGGGACCAGCGGGCTGATGCTCGATTCGAGGGCTAACTAGAGCGCGATCGCTTCAGGTTGAATCGATTCGCACTCTATAAGTTTTTGGTGGAGCATGATCTTTTCGGAAAACCGGTGTCCACTTTTCCGGATCATGCTCTAAAAATCGACGCGGAAATCGTACGGCGCCGGCGGCACGTATTCGCCGGCATAAGCGCGCCTCAGCATTTCCTTCTGCTTCACGCCGTCGGCGCGCGCCGCCACCATCTTGGCCGGCACCACGAATTTGCCGATCGGGTCGGCCTTGAACAGCGGCGACGTGCGCATCCATTTCTTCGATTTCTTCCAGTCGCCGAACACGTCCGCCTGCAGCTCGACGCTGTTGCCGTCCGGATCGACGTAATAGAACGACAACGTCATGCCGTGGTGAACGGCGACGTGCGGCTCGTAGCCGTAATCGTCATGAAGCCGCTGCCAGGTATCGAGCAGATCGTCGACCGAGGCGTATTCGAAGGCGAGATGGTGCAGGCCGGCATAGGTGCGGAACTGCGGATTGTCGCGGAACTGCGGTCCGCCGGCGAGCGAAATCCGGTGATTGGCGCCGTCGTTGCTGAGAAAGGCGATGCCGGGCGCCTGGAACACCGGCTCGGTGCCGACGACGGCGCCGTACCAGTCGATCATTTCCTGGAAGCGCGAGGTCTTCAGCAGCGCGTGGTGAAAGATCGGAATTTTGATGCCGTTGCCGCCCTTGCCGGCTTTGCGGCGCTTGCCGGCCTTCGCGCGCTTGACGGTTTTCTTCTTGGCCACGACTTCCTCCTTACAGGCTTCTGGCGATCAATAGCTTCATGATTTCGTTGGTGCCGGCATAGATGCGCATCACCCGCGCGTCGCGATAGATGCGCGAAATCGGATATTCGTCCATGTAGCCGTAGCCGCCGAACAATTGCAGGCAGCGGTCGACGATGTTGCCGAGCAGATCGGTGAGCCAGTATTTCGCCATCGAAGCGGTGACGGTGTCGAGTTCGCCCTTGACGTGGCGCTCGATGCAATGGTCGACGAAGACCTTGGCGACGGTCGCCTCGCTCTTGCATTCGGCCAGCACGAACTGAGTGTTCTGGAAGTCGATGATCTTCTTGCCGAAGGCCGCCCGCTGTTTGACGTAATCGAGGGTGAGCGCCAGCGCCCGCTCGATCATGGCGACCGCGTGCGTCGATACGATCAGGCGCTCCTGCGGCAATTCCTGCATCAGCTGATAGAAGCCCTGGCCTTCATCGACGCCGAGCAGACTCTCCGCCGGCAGCGGCACGTCCTCGAAGAACAATTCCGACGTATCGGCGGAATCCATGCCGAGCTTCTTCAGCTTGCGGCCGCGGCGGAAACCCGGCGCGTCGCCGGTCTCGACCACCATCAGCGATACGCCCTTGGCGCCTTGCTTCGGGTCGGTCTTGGCGACGACGACGATCAGGTTGGCATGCTGGCCGTTGGTGATGAAGGTCTTCGAGCCGTTGAGCACGTAGCCGTTGCCGGACCGCTTCGCGGTCGTGCGCACGCCCTGCAGATCGGACCCGGTGCCGGGCTCGCTCATGGCGATGGCCCCGATCAGCTCGCCGGTGGCGAGCTTCGGCAGCCAGCGCCGCTTCTGCTCCTCGGTGCCGTAATGCAGAATGTAGGGGGCGACGATGCCGGAATGGAGCGGCGCGCCGAACGTGTCGAACCCGGCAAGCGAAAACTCGCGGTCGATCACCGCCTCATGGGCGAAAGTGCCGCCGGCGCCGCCGTATTCCTCCGGCATCGAGGCGCAGAGCAGCCCCGCGGCTCCGGCCTTGGTCCACACCTCGCGCGGATAGAAGTGCTCCTCGTGCCATTTGTCGAGATGCGGCACGAACTCGGCGGCGAGGAACCGCCGCGTCTGGTCTTCGAGCAGGACCACATCCTCGGTCATCCAGGCCGGCCGCGGCAGGTTGAGAACGTCGGTCATGGCCCTGATCCATCCCGGTGATCGACGATCGCCGGCGTGCATCGACTTTTCGTGCCGGATTCGTAGAGCGATCGGGTGCAAAAGTAAAACGCATTGCCGGCCGGTCGGCTTAGCGGTCAGCTTGGCGGCTGAGTTGCCGATCTCGCTGCGTCTCGATTGCGCAGCCCCGCGCCTAAAGCATGATCCCGAAAAGTGGATGCCGGTTTTCGGAAAAGGCCGCGCTTACCGGTCTGAACGGCGCTGCCGCGGCAGCGATGAATCGGCAATTCGACGCTATTTGATTTCGAATGGAAGATCGACGGTGGCCGATTTGCCGGTGGACCGGTCGCGGTAGATCAGCCCGAACACGTATTTCCCCGGGCGCGCGCCGGTAAGATTGAGAGTAACATGAGTCATGATCTCAGTGTTCCTCTCGTGGGACAAAAATTCAAATTTCCCGAAATCGCGCTTACCGGTAAGGATGTCGCCGGCGGGAGTTCGAATCTCGAAGTCTACGGTCAGGAGTGAATGAAAATATCCTTCGTCCCGCTTCGTCCAACCGACGCCGATGGGTTCGACATAGGCCACCAGCGGCTCCCCGGGCTTGAAAACATTGTCGCTGCGCTCGCGGTAGATGCCAAACCCCCTGGGGGCCTCCGAGACGAAAAGAGCCTTGCGGATGGTCAACGGACTCTGCTCCTCGGCTATCTGCATCGCACGCCGCAAATTCTCGATCGCGGCGAGGTTCTGGTGTGCTTGCAGCATGTTTTCGGCGTTGCGCGCCAAATCGGCAATTTCGCCGGCTTGCGCGGCGCGTGAACCGCAAAGAAGAGCGAGGCACGTGCAAATCGCATAATGGAGGCGCATGCTCTTTCCTGTCGCGAACACGCTTAAATAATGCACGGTCAGGAATGGGGCTTGATCCTGATCAAATCGGCGGCAAGCTTGCAGGGCGCCGGGGGCTCCGGCATTGCCGGCGATGCTGGGTCCGGCGGGCGCAGCGCTGATCGCATAGATTTAAGAGAAGCGGATCACGTTTCGACAACGGTTCCCGGCGGTCGGAATAGTCCTTTGACGTGGATCAACGGTGCCGCCGCCAAATCGGCTAGACGTCACCTGATTGGAGCCAGCCATGACAGACACGTTAGCGAACGCCGCCAAGCCGTCTCGAGAGGCTCTGCGTGCGGTCGTCGCCAGCATGATGGTCTACGTCGATTTCGATTCCGGCTCCGACCACAGGATCAAGATCGCCGCCGATTGGGCCGCGAAGTTCGACGCGACGCTGATCGGCGTTGCTGGCTGGCTGCCCGGACGCGAGGCCGGAGGCTGGTTCGCCGCCGAGCTGGAGCGGCCCGAAGACCGGACCGACCGCATATTGGGGGAGCTGAACAAGCTGGACGAACGCTTCCGCACGCTCGTCGGCCGCAAAGTCCGGAACGTCGAATGGCGGGGGAGTTATCATTTTCCGCGCGAGGTCGTTCCGGCCGAGGCGCGGGCCGCCGATCTCGTCATCATCCCGGCTCAGCCGGTCGCGGAAGACGCCTATCACGCGTTTGATCCCGGCACCATTCTGCTCAACACCGGCAGGCCGGTTCTGGTCGTGCCGGACGGCGCCGCGGGCGCCATCGGCAAGCGTGTCCTCGTCGCCTGGAAGGAAGCCCGCGAGGCGCGGCGTGCCGTGCAAAGCGCGCTGCCGTATCTCGACGTCGCCGATCACGTCGTGGTCGCCGAGGTCGCCGAGGATCCGACGGACGCGGCGGCTCGCGCGCATCTGGCCGACGTCGAGACGTATCTGCTTCGGCATGGCATAACAGTGCACGAAAAATCGGTGCTCGGGGCGCAAGGCTCGGCTTCGCAACAGCTCATCGGCGTCGCCGAGCGCGAGGGAGCGGATTTGATCGTTGCCGGCGCGTACGGCCACACCCGGCTGGGCGAATGGGTATTCGGCGGCGTCACCCGCGATCTGTTGCAGACATCCAAGATCGGCTGCCTGTTCGGCAATTGACGGCGCTGCGAAGCCCCATCCGGCCCTTGGCCACGGCGAGCGGCGGGCCGAGGCCCTCGTCCGTACCCGGAATGGGGCGTCCTATTTGGGTCTTGCCAGCCACTTCAGGCGGCCTTCACCGAACAAGGCGCGCCAATCGAGGCGGGTGAACGCGTAGATCGCTGGAATCAACAGCAACTGGGTAAGCAGATAGTAGGCGATGAAATACGGCGCCGACTGAAACCAGTCCACGTCCACATCCAGCCAGTCGCCGACCTTCGACGCCGTAGTCAGCCAGAAGGCGTAGCTCGCCAACCGTCCGCCAAAGAACGGCAGCGCCAGAAATGCGACCGGCAGCGAGGTCAGGCCGTAGGCGATGAACAGGTAATTCGAGGGCAGCGGACTGAGCGCGTAGCCGAGGAACGTGCCGAACGTCAGCGCCGGCCGATGCTCGATGCCGATCCTGATGGCGTCGACGTTGCGCCGCGCCTCTTCGCTCAGCCAGCGGCGCCGCAGCAGCACCCGCGAAGATTTCGCCAGCACGACGCGCCCGGCCGTGGCGGCCGTGGCAGCCACCACAGACAACACGATGAAGTCGTTGCCTGGGATCGCCAGGCCGATGAACGACATCGTCGTCCAGGTCGGGGGAGCGAAGGCCGGCAAGACATTGAGCGCGAACACGACAACGAACAGCGCGCCGGCAATTTGCGGCTCGGTCACGGCGCAGACCGCTCGCCTGCGTTAAACGCAAAAAGGCGCATCAGTGTGGTGGCCATAGTGCGACCGGAAACGCGACATAGACGCGACCGCTTCGCCGTGCGATCGGCGGCGACGTCAAGTGATTGGGTTAGATTATTGCATCTCGATTGGTTGCGGTCCTGAAGGACCGCCTGCGGCAGCCTCCATTGGGAAGGCGGTCTCTCGTGGCACGTGGCACGACGTATCGGAGAAGGCAGCGCGATCGATGACCAGGTTCTTGTAGCGCCTGAACTGCGTTGGGTCGCCAAGGAGGCGGAAAAAATCGTTGTAGCGCTGCTGACTCTCGAAAAAATCGCCCGACAGCATGAAATGCCCCGCCGCCATGGCGCTCTCGTGCGCCTTGTGGATTTCCTTCCCCGATCCCACCTCCGCCCAACTGACGGCGTGAGGGTTATAAAACATCCGAATCATCTGATGCACGAAGCCGTAGGCGCCGGTGACGAGTTCGTATGCGCTGGCGAGCTTCGCAAGGCCCGCATCCTTGCCTTCTGCGAGTCGCGCGCGCACCGCATCGGTCACCAGGTA
>Ga0335085_10001156_pt1 | contig 60367 bp, 84 predicted proteins | sample Lox_Sample_45_FD_206712 | JGI IMG/M metagenome (GOLD analysis project Ga0335085, IMG submission 206712) | Soil microbial communities from Loxahatchee National Wildlife Refuge, Florida, United States - Lox_Sample_4.5 | ecosystem: Environmental > Terrestrial > Soil > Wetlands | place: USA...
CTTCGTACATCTGGCGCAGCAACCTCCCCTAGCGCGAGTGACATAATCCAAATCGGGCCTTGTATTGGGCATTAAATAGGCGGCACGCCTTCAATCGCACCGCAAGGAAATCAGAATGGCAAATTATGCAAGTCCAACCTTCAACAATCTAACCTTATTGGGTTCATTTTCATACACGCCACAGGGGGCCGGTTTGGGCACAGATCACAGTGAAAATCCACCCGCGCCATTGACCGTTCTGGCCAGCGGCACAGTCTCTCATCCCGGCGCTCTTTATGTGATGAACCAGAGCGCTGCCACTATTCAGATTTGGCTTCAAGGCGCAACTGCACCTATCTTGCTCGATCCCGGCGCTGGTGCAGACCGTCAAGGTGGTGATTGGTCAGCGGTGATAAACATGCCGTGGTTTGTCGGTACCTTTACGATCAACGGTGCTTCCGGCTCCCAGTTTTATGCCAACAGCAATTGAGGCACATGATGATTAGGAAATTCCTCCGCGCACTATCTGCCGCGCTTTTTCTCGCTGCGCCGATTTCCGCCAGTGCGGGCAATCCCCCTGTTTGGTCTGCCGCTGGCGTGTCTGGCGGGTTTGCGCCGCTGAATGGGACTGCCGCCGGGACGCTGGGGTTTACGTCCGCCACGCCATACGCCTTCACTACGTCGCAAGCGCAGAGTTCCGCGACGCTGAACGAATTGGCGGTTGCCAATTCTACCAATTTACAGGCCGGGCAAACGGTAGTCGGAACGGGTTTGCCGGCCGCCACTGTAATCTCCAGCATCGCGGGAAGCGGTGAAAACGTCGAAAATGCGAACGGTTCATTTTTGGCGGGGCAACCGACAATCCCCCTGTCTAACACCGTCAAACTCGTTACGGGTATGCAGTGCACTGACGCGACCAACACATCTGCGGTTCCGGCTGGGTCAATTATCACCAGCCTAAGCCCTGGCGTGAGCATTACGCTATCGAACAACCTGACGCAGAACAGCTCAGGTGCTTCGGATTCGATCATATGCGACCCTGTGCTGACGCTCTCCAATAGCGCAACAAGCCCGCTGTCGGCTGGGGCTACTCTTTCCATTTACGATAACGCCACCATATCGTCTGGGAATATCGGCACCACCGGCACCATTTCTATCGGCGGGACAGTGGTGCTCGCAACCCCGTATCCGGGCGCACCGACGCAAGGCGGCCCGGTGCTCGTCGGGCCTGGAGCTGGGGCAGGCATAGGGCCAAATTCCGCCGGAACCACGTTTGTGGGCAATTCTGCGGGCGCGGCGGATAGCTCCGGCGTGGAAAATACCGGCGTCGGCTGGCACTCTATGAACTTGCTGACCACCGGCAATTACAACACCGCTCTCGGCATCAACTCGATGGGCCATGATGTGCACGGCAGCAACAACGTGGCGATTGGCGAGGACTCACAACGCAACACCACAAGCTCGACATGGAACGTCTCTATCGGCCCAAACGCCATGTATAGCGGGACCAGCACGGCAAGAAACATAGCGATTGGGCAGAACGCCCTTAACGGGCAAACATCTTCGGCAGAGGTGGATAATATCGCCGAAGGCTATTATTCTATGTCGTCCGGCTCCCTGACGACCGCCTACCAAAACATCGGACTCGGTTCATACTCTTTCAACGCGCTTACGTCGGGCTACAACAATATCGGGATAGGCTATCAGGCGGAATACAGCCAGCTTACCGGGTACGACAATGTCGCTATCGGAACCGGCGCGGGATATGGCGGGACAAACACGGATTACGATATTTTTATCGGTCATAACGTCGGCCTGAATATAACAGGGAATGGCAACATAGCTCTGGGCGGCTACGCTATGAGCGGCGGCAGTGGAAGCGCGGGCGGAAATATCGCCATCGGATATAAAGCGGGGCAGTTCGTAGCCGGAAGCGCGGGGCTCAACAACGTTATGATTGGTTTCCAGGTAGGATATACCACGCTCCAAGGCGGCGGGAACAATATCCTCATCGGTACATCTGGATCGGTCGACGCCCAAACCTCATCACAGAACTACGGCGTTGACATCGGCAACGTCATCACAGGCTACCAGCAGGGCGCAACCAATCCGAACCTGTGTGTGATCGGAAGCCCTTGCATCCTCGGCGTGCGGCGTGGCGCGAACCTCAACAGTACGGCGGATCAAGCTATTACCGTTGCACCGCTGACCAGCGGTCAGGCCGGGTATATGCCCACGGCCAGCAAATACATCGTAACCGGCGTGTGGGTGGATAACTGTTCGGCGGCGTCTGGCACGGCGGCGGGCGGCATCTACACCGCCGCGAGCAAGGGCGGCACAACACTGGTGGCGGCAAGCCAGACTTATGGCAACTGCTCCAGCGCCACAACGATGCAGACTGCCACGCTGGCCGCCGCCGCAGCATCCAACACGCTCACGGCATCCACGCTGTACCTGTCCCTGACAACCGCGCAGGGAAGCGCCGATACGGGAGACGTGTATGTGTATGGCGTGCCGTTTAACTGACGCCGCCAACACCGTGACCGTGCGGGTATGTGCCATTGCAGCGGGAACACCTACCGCGTCCACGTATGATGTGTCGGTTAGTTACTGATGCCCCTTGCTCAATTACAACCCAGTCATGTAGAAAAGACAGCATGAACGCGACAACCGGAACCGTAGTCGGGACTTCTGGAGCCAGCACAATGCTGGCAACTGTGCTTGTCTGGTTGCTCTCGCTTCGTGGCATTACCATACCCGACGATGTTGCGCTTGCCATGACAGGGCTATTCACAATGGCCGCGCATTACCTTATCGGCGCCCATATCCGAAATACCGCCATTGGTGCAGGCGGTACGCCTTCAACCGCACCGCAAGGAAATCAGTCATGACCGTCGAAACCACCACGCAGACCATCGAAACTATCGCCAATGCCGTTGTCGGGGCTGCCGCCGCTGCTGGCGTGCCGCACGCTGCCACCGCGCAGGCCGCTCTGTCCTCCGCTGAGACCGTCGCCAATGCCGTCGAGGCCGAGGCGCCGCATCACACCGCCGTGGCCGCCATCGGCGCTGGCGTGACTGCTCTGGCTAGCACTCCGATCGTGCAGACCAATACGCAGGCTGCTGCCGTTACAGGCATCGCTGCGTCGTTCTTCGCTTGGCTCAAGTCTGAGTTCGCCAAGCTCTAATCCGGGTTGCGGTTCCCGGAGGGCTGAAAGGCCCGTGGCGGCGTTGCTGGCCGAAACGGATGATGGCTACAACGTGCTGGTTGGCAGCACGCCGTCTGCGGCTAGGGCTAATTAAGCGCCCCTTGCCGAATTACACACTATCCAGGTAGGATCAAATGGCAACGCTTCCCTCTTCAGGTAGCCCTCCGCCGGGCACCCTCTACGGTTGGAATCCCAATAGCAGCACCTTTATTCCGCTGGCTATGGATGCCTACGGCAATCTCGGAGTTACCTTCAATTCAGGGGCTCCTGTTGGTACGCCGCCAGATGATATAGGCGCGAAGTTCGGTAATGCCCCGCCGGGCACCCTCTACGGCTGGAATTCTGCCCTTCAGTCCTATCTGCCGATTATCACCGACGCCTCGGGCAACCTGCTTTTCTCGGCGGCCATTAGCGACCTCTCGCAAGGTACAGTCATCCCGACAGGCCAAATGGCTGCGGTTACATTGGCCGCTGTCGCCTACGCGGCGCTTACCTCCAATCCGATCGACAACACAGCCTTTAATATTCTAATGACCAACTGGTTCAACGCCCTTCCCACCAGCCCCACAGGTCAGGCAGTAGGCTCCTTCATTAATTCTGGCGGAACCCTGCAACAAGTTCAACCGTAAACTTCAGAAGGAAAGTGTGAAGTGGATAGACAGCAAGAACACGAATTTGGTCCCGAATTTTCTGGCGAGTTGAAAGAGGTGGTTAAAGAGGCGATACAAGAGTGGCTGGATAAGCAGTACGCTACGTTCGGGAAATGGTCTCTTGCTGGGCTCTTTTCTATGGCACTCGCGGGGCTTCTCTGGTTCTGGATTAGCACTCACGGATTTGACACAGCGACGGCTTCGCAGTACGTGGGGCCGCCGGCCAAGCCTTAAGAGCGGGTGGAGCTACTTTAATCCTCGAAGTAGCTCCACCCTTTTTCTCTGTCTTCCCTTCTGCCAGCAGCCTTGCGCTTCCTCTTCCCACATGCTAGGCATTTGGTATGCCGCTCGCTTCTCTCTACGCTGTGGAATTCCCCACCCCAGAAGCCCTGGATAAGTGGGCCTTTAACCACGCGCAGCACCACTACGCCATCGTTCGGGCGCTGCAAGCTCAGGGCGGCTCGCCCCACCTCTACCAGCTCTATCCCATGAATACCGAAGACTTGATGGCCTGGAACCTCGATCACGCCACCATGCACCAAGAGATGGACGCAGTGGCGAGCGAGAATTCCAATAATATGCTCACCGTCAACTTTGGCGATCCCAGCGAACTTCGTCAGTTCCTCTACTACAACTACCAAGAGCACTTGGCTGTGGCCAAGTTCTTAAACCTTAACGCATAGGACCCCACCAATGGCCTCTGATCTTCCGCGCACTTCCTCCCCCAGTGCAAGCGCCGCAGCTCTTCTCGCCCCCCGCCGTCCAGCCCTGCCGCAGGTTCAGCAGATCAAGAAGGTTGATCTGGGTCCGCAGGACGTGGCTCCGGCGCAGCCTGATCCGCAACCGGCAATTCCTCACATGGTCCCCTGGATTGAGCAAGGGGAGAAGCAGGCAGTGTGGCGCCTTGGCGCTGCCGACACTGATGCGCTTCGCGCCAAAGCCTACCCGGCGCTCCAGGCCGTTTACCCCCACCTAGAGGATGGCGCTTTTGCGTACCTAATACTGTCCTCGCTGGGCCGCTCCGACAGCCGAGTACTTCGCGCGGAAAATGCCTTCGGCTACGCCTCTACACAGCAGACAGTCTACGATCCCCGACTGCAGGTGCAGGTACACTGGGTGGTGGGGCCGGCCGCTGAGGCGGCCCTTATCTATCAGGCTTTCGCTGAGTGGGCGCAAGAGATTCGAGCTGCCTCCCTGCAAGTGCTTCCCCTGCCAGGCACCAAGCTCAAGGACCAGATGGACCAGCTGGGCGCTTACAGCGTAGCTCCCATTTACTTCTTCGAGCTTCAAAATGGTTGAGCTTCGCCCGATGGTGGAGGCCGACTTGCCTGAAGCCATTGCCCTGGCTCAGACCAAGTACAAGAGGCAGCTTCCGCGCCTGACCTACGAGGGCGCTCGCGAGTTCTGCCTTCGCGCCTTCACTTCGCCTGAGTTCCTACTTATCCGGGGGGAAGATGTTTTTTATTGCGCTGGCGCTACTCGCACTTTTATGGAGCCTGAAGTTACGGTTGGTTCTCTCTGGATTTTCTCCAAAAAGCCCAATACGCGGGAATTTCTGGGGGTTATTCGGGCGGCAGAGGATTGGGCGAAAGCTCTAGGCGCCGTAGAAGTCGGCTTTGGCAACATCTCTGACCGGGATTTCACACGGGTAGCGCGGCGGCTGGGCTACTACTCCAGTTCTCAGTATTTCACAAAGCGCTTGAGAGGGTAATATGTCTCACGTTTTCGGCAAGGGCGGCGTCGGGGGCTTTCTTGGGCGCACCTTTTCAGCGAAGAACCTGGTTCCTGAGATCGCAACGATCGCCGGTGGAATTATAGGTGGGCCTATAGGAGCAGGTCTTGGTAATGTCGCTGGAAATCTTGTGGAAGGAAAGAGCCTTGGAAACGCGTTGAAAAGCGGTGCGATTTCCGGGGTGGAAGATGTTGCCCTTGGCGGCATTACCGGGGCAATAGGGAAGGCGGCAGGCGGCACCGGTACCGGAACCCTCATTGGCAATCTTGCCAACGATATAACTGGGGGCTCCTCAATCGTCGGCAACGCCATTAATACAGCGGGCGCGGATCTCGGCATTGGCACAGCCGCCAGTGCAGCTGCTGGCGCTGGCACCGGGACCATTCTTGGTAACGCGATCAATAATATCGCTTCTACTGTGGGCCTCGGCGGAGTTACCGGCTCCGTTCTTGGAAATGCTGTTAATCAGGCAGGTGCGGCTGTTGGATTAGGTGGGGCTACTCCAGCGGCGGCAGCCGCACCCTCAACAGCACAGCTGATCGCGCACACCGGCTCTGCCGCTGCAGATGCAGCCCTTGCTCCCGCTGCAGCCTCTGGCGGCGGGCTTGGCTCCCTTATCAGCGATGTAGGTGGTGACCTCGGTCTTTCTAAATCGGACATTCTTCCTGGAGCCCTACTCGGCTATACCATGCTTAAAGGGCAGCAGCAACTGCCAGGGCAATCCCAGATTACTCAGGCGGCAGAGACTGCAGCACAGCAAGCGGCACAGCTTGAGGCCCCACTCACTTCCGGCGCCCCACTCCCTGGTGGCCTGTCCTCTGGCATCATGCAGGCCGCCGATGCGGCAAAAGCACAAATCCAGTCCAACTTCGCCAGTATGGGCCTTTCGGGCTCCACGCAGGAAGCGACCGCGCTGGCGCAGGTGGATCAGAACGCGCAAATTCAGACTGCGCAACTGGCGCAGCAGCTCTACACCGAGGGCGCGAACCAGGCCGGTGTCAGCACCGCGGACTACGCTACTACTATGCAGACTGTAGCGCAGCAAGATGCCGCTTATCAGCAGGCACTGAACAACTTTGCGGCCGCACTGGGCGGCGGCACCACCAAGGCCGCATAGGAGGACTGGATGGTTGGTTACACTTCTACGGCTCAAGTAGCACAAAGCGCGGCACCAAAGGCTCCGGCGGCTGCTCCGGCAGCACAAGCAGCGGGTACTGACCTCGACTCTCAGCTTTCGTCCCTCGAGTCCAGCGATCAGGCAGACCTTCAGACAATCGCCAAGGCGCAAGCGGCCATGCAGGCCTCCGCCCCTACCCTCACGCCCCCGCCTCAGCAGGCGCCCTCTAATCCGCTTCGCGCTTTCGGCAGCGCCGCTTCCCTCTTCGCCATCCTTGGCAGCTTAGTTTCCCGCGCCCCAGTGACCGCGGCACTTAATGCCAGCGCCAGCGCCATGAACGCGATCCACCAGAAGAACCTGGAAGATTACCAAATCCACTACAACAACTGGAAGCAAAGCACCGACTTCGCCCTCCAGCAGGCGCAGCTGCAGCAGCAGGCCTACCAGAATATCCTCGATAATGCGAAGCTGTCGCACAGTGAGAAGATGGACGCCATTAATGCGGCGGCTACCATCCATCAGGATAAAGTCTCAGCTATGCACATGCGGAACTCCGACGCAATTGCCTTCCAGCAGTTGCAGATCGACCGCGCCAGCGCTGCAATGAACTTGCAGGTGCAGAAGGCCAATGTGCAGCGCACGCAATTTGATGAGTTTAACCAGAATCCTGCCCTTTTTACACTTCTCACACAGACGGGCGGTGGCTTCGATAATCCGGCCTCTATTGTCAGTCAGGCGCAGGATGCCTATACTGGGGTGCAGAAGCTGAGTACGGCCAAAAGTCCGGTTTCCATCGACGGAACTTCTTACTCGCCGGAGGACTACAAGGCAGTAACGGCGCAAGGGGCCGATATTTCCAAGCTGACGCCAAAGCAGCAGCAGTTGGCAGCGCAAGTTTCAGCTGCTTCTGCCTATGCCACATATCAGGCCTCACAGAACTCCGACTGGTCTTCCACTGTCGTCAATCCGGCGACCGGAATGAGCAATGCGGACGTTCATGCGCTGGCAATAAGCGACTGGCAAAGTGGGAATACCCGCCGAACCTTCCCAGACACTCAGCAAGGCAAGACAGCGGCCATGCTCTACAATAAAGCGCAGGCGCAGATTGAGGAAACTCAGGGCGCTCCGGGGCAGTTGGACCCGAATACACTGAACTTTTACGTTCAAAGCTATATGGCTTCGGGTAAGCTGCCGCCGCTGCCGAAGGGGCCAAAGGGCTATGCGGAGAACAACCAAGTGATGCAAGCGGTGGCGAAGCAGGCCGCAGCTGAGAATATCACTCCAGGGGACATTATCTACAATGGGGTGAAGACGAAGGCCGTAACGGTGGGCCTGAGCCGCCTTACCACCACCTACTCTCAGCTCGATGCCGCCGATCAGACGGCTATGAGCAACATTCAATACGCGCTTTCTGTGCGTCCGCCAGATCTTGGCAATATTTCCCCGATCATGGTACAGGGGCAGTTGAAGCTAAACTACTTGGGCGGCGATAGGCAGACCCAGCAGTTCGTAACCGCCCTTCAGACGGCGGTGGACGAGTACTCGAAGGTGGCTCAGGGCTCCTACGGGGCCGCCGGTACGACAGACTCAGCTAGAAACCTGGCGATGAGCATGATTAACCCAGATATGACGGAAGATCAGCTGCAGGGAGCTGTGGAGGCAATGCAGAACGACATGCAGAATAAGAAGGCTGGGTATGCTATGGCGATCGGGTCGCTGGGCGGAGATCTGCCAGACCTTTCGGCGGGCTATGTGCCTGACTCTTCGCCAAATGCGGATGCTGGACCTTCTCAGCCTGTAGCTCCCTCCCCTGCTCCCGCACAGCCCTCGGCCCCTCAAACAAATCCCGCCTGGTAGAAAAGCCATGAGCATACAAGCCAAATCCTATGATGGAACCATCCACTCCTTCCCTGACGGCACGCCGAGCAACGTCATTGATAATGCTATGCGGACGTACAAGGTGGAGAGTCAGTATGAGAAATCCACCTCCTTCATCCCAGGAGAGCCCGGCTTCTGGAATGGTGTAGCCTATGGCGGGCTGCAGACACTGGACAGGATTGCGGAAGCCGCCGCTCGCGGTGTGGGTGATGTGGCGCACGCCGCAGGGGCTCCCGCGTCCTTTACTCCGGGCGCGGATGTAGCAGCGATCACTGCTCCAGATGAGCAGCACATGCACGAAATCTGGGGTGGAAGCCCCGGCTTCAACGTAGGTGTAGGGGCCGGTGACGTGCTTGCGTCCCTTGCGCCCGCCGGGGATGTGGCTAAGGCGCAGCAAGTAGTGGGTGCTATCCCCGGCGCGGCGAAATTGGGCGGCGTCCTTTCGCAGGTGCCCTCCGATGTGGCCCGCTTTGCCAATTGGACCGCGCCTACCGTCCTTCCTGCCGCAGCAGCCAGCGCCGTCACTGCGAAGCAGCAAGGCTACGCACCCGCCATGCAAGCGGCGAAGCAGGGCGCTATCGCCGCTCCCCTTGCTGGAGCTGGCGCTGCTGGCGTATCGGCCCTGGCTCGACCTGTAGCCGCCGTTTCTCAGCATGTCATTGATATGTTCGCTCCGGGCTGGCAGAAAGCTATCAAGGACGTTAAGAATGACCTGAAGACCTATGGTATGTCGCCAAGTCAGGTGGATGCGGCGGTACAGGAACTTGGAAAGGACGCTGTTCCGGCGGATCTCGAGCGTCTTCAGTCGCGAGCAAAAGAGATTACCTCCAAGCCAGGCCTTGTATCGGAGAATGTGGTTAAATTCCTGCGTAGCAGGCAGGGCGCGGCCACGCAGCGCTCGATCCAGGCCGTGCAGGAGCTGACAGGGCAGAAGGGGCAGGTCTGGACGGAAGCGCAAGCGCTGAAAGCTGAGCGGAAAGCCCAGGCTTCACCCCAGTTCCAGGCTGCGATGCAGGGCGGGTCGCTGGCTCCGCTCAAGGAGCAGCTACAGAAGCAGAATTGGGCCGCAGGGAAAGCTGTAGCTGATCTGGACGAGCAGATTTCCCGCGCTAATTACCGGGTGACGCAGGCAGCGGCAAAGCTCACTGAGACTCGCGGAGACGTCTATGCGGAGTCGCAGGCCAGAAGAGAAGCGCAAGAAGCCAAGAACACGCAGATTTCTCTTCTCGACAAGAAGCGGCAAGCGGTGGCCCACCACAATGCTGTAAAGCAGGCGATGGTGGAAGCGCAGGCGGATGCTTCCTCCGGTAAGCGCGGAGCTATCTGGTCCCCCGCTATTGATCAGTTCATGAGCCATCAGTGGACGAAGAAGGGGCTGGCCGAGGGCCTGAATCAAGAGAAGGCCCGCGCGATTGAAGAAGGCAGGACTTTCGACCCCACCGAATACGGCGTAACACAGGATAGGCAGGGAAATCCTGTGCTTGGCCCTGATGGGACGCCAGTAGTGGGTAAATTCCCTAACATGAATCTGCTCCATGCAGCGAAGCAGGGCGTCGATAGCTTTATCAAAGCGAATACCAATATTGACGGAAGTCTGACCCCGAGCGGCGCTGCGGCCAAAGGGATGCTGAACAAGTTTCTAGAAGATGTGGATGCTCGGAACCCCGAGTACGGCAAGGCCAGGGCTACTTTCAAGTCTTACTCCAGTAAGCTGGAATGGCAGGACAAGGGCAAGGATTTCCTGAAAACCGACCCTTCCCAGATACAGGCTATGCTGGCAAAGGCTTCGCCGGAGCAGAAAGCTGCCTATCTCAACGGCGTAGCTGGAAATCTGATGGCGAAGATCAATGGTGTGCCCTCGGCCAACCTTGACGTAAAAACTATGCTGGATGTGCCGGGGGTTATGGAGCGGCTGGAGGCCGCGGTGGGCGATTCGGCCAAAATGTCCGCTTTCAAGAAGAAAGTGGAGGCCGAGGGCGCGTACCGCCAAACTGCGCAAGCTCTGGATACTGGCATTAAGCACCCAGAAGACGAGGACGTGAACGTCCCCACCATGTTCAGGGCTGCGCAATTTGCCGACAAACCACTGCTGGCTATATCTAATGCGCTTCGAGCCATTCACTTGAAGCCGAATGAGGATAGAGCTAGGATGCTGCAGTATCTGCTGTTTCCGGGTGTGGGGGATATTGCCGCGCAAGGGTCCAAGATACCGCCGCTTAAGCAATAGCGGGCAAATCTAGCGGGGATTTTTGGCGCCGGGCGGGTTTTGCCGCAAGGCGGCTACCGTCATAGCCCCCGGGCCAAAAGCCCGTATAACCCCAAAATTTTAGCTCGTACTCCACCTCCTGAAAGGACCCCAAATGGCCATTAAGAACTTCAAAAAAGCCGGACGCGAGAAAACCGCCCTGGCCGCTTCCCTCGACAAGCTCGCAGCTTCCATCGTCAAAGATGTGGAAGAGCTGGACTTGGAAGTGAAACTCCTTGCTATGCGGACGCTGACCCAGTATTACTCAGCGACCACCAGAGCAGGAGATGGAGATGAACAAGGACTTGGGTTTGACGCGTTCCGGGACAAACTCGCGGCTGCAAGTAGTGGAGGAGGAAGTGCTGCCGGAGCCGCTGGAGGCCCCGAACTTCCCTCCGACGACCCCAAGATCGTCTCCCTCTTCGCACGAGGAGCTGATGATGCTACTGGCGAGGGCGAAAGAGGAGAGGACGAGGGCTGAGGCGGCGCTGGAAGCCGCCGCGAAAGCAGAAGCCCGGACTGAGGCTTTAGCCTCAGTTGTAGGCATCGCCGGGACCATTCTTTCGCAGCGAGCAATCGCGCTCATGCAAGCGCTGATCTTGCCGCTTATCGCGGTGAGCGGAGGGCTGGACCTTTGGTCCCACATGCTTCGCAGCCCCACCACCCCCCAGCTAATTGCCGTAGCCCTGTACGGCGCTCTTGTCCTTGCCCCGGTTCTTCTCTGGGCCAACCGCAGTAAATAACTTAGTAGTGCCCTTATAGGAAGCCCGAAGGAAGCCACTCGCTTCCAGTTCTTTAAGGGCACTACCAGCAATATGCGGCGGGAACTCTTCCAGCATCTTCCGCTTAAGCACGGACTCACTAACGGCACCACCAGCGGCCTTCGCCTCTTCCAGCACCCAAGCCTCGATATTCTTGATCGACTCGAAGGCGGGGCTTTCCGCTGAGAATTGAAGCGCGATATTTACCTGGGACTCAGCTTCTAGTAGCGCACCGAGCGCCTTCTTATAGTCTCGCATGGTGATGACCATGCGGTCAGGCTTTGACGCATCTGCCGCTGCATAGATCATGCAGAGCTTCAAGAAGTGCAGGATTCTTCGGCCCTGATACTCTTCCAGCCGGGGATTGTTGATCTTGGGAGGCATCCCAGCGTCAATCCAATTCTGAATCTCCCGTCGCACATTCGGCTCCATCCGCATCTCCCCCTTCAAGCGGCAGATCTGCCCCAAGTCCTCCTTGAAGGAAGTAAGGTCTTCGACCGAGGCCGAAGAATACATGTCGGGCGGCTTTACCTCGTCCGAGCAGATCAAATTAACCCGAGAAAGGAAGCCCATTCCTGAGCGGGCTTTTGTAAAGTTCTCGGCCAGTCCTCGGGGTGTTGTTCCGGCCAGGAAGCAGAGGAAGAGATTCTCGACTCGTGTCTCATCTCGCTTGAAGGTGTCGTAGGTCCAAATGCCGGGGCAGTCGTAGAGGTCTGTGAGGTCGTTGAGGAAGACTTGATCGTTCGGCTGGATAAAGGTGACGAGTTCAGTAACGAATGCTGCACAAGTGGTGGCAGATTGGCCCTCCACGAGGCGCGTAGCTTTTGAGAGTCGGTCAAGGAATTTCTCCTTCGTAGTTTTTGCGCCTGGGACAAAGATATTCGGGATAGATTTGACTAGCTCGTGGCAAGCGAGGACAGTCTGACTCTTGCCGCTGGCAGGAGGGCCGACTAGAAAGGCGTAGAGGTTGGGGTAGAGGCGGCGGCCCTGGAGGGAGAACCAGACTCGGCGCTGAAGCGCGGCGCCAATAGTGGCCGCCATTCCCCACTTGTTGAAAATGTCTGGCGAGTTACGGCTCTGCATTACCTCCACGAAGGAGTCGATCAAGTGTGGATGGTTCGCTTCGCGTATCAGGCTTGCTGGGGTTGAACTTAATAAGCCCGTGAGGGTTTGTGAATTCATTATAGGAGTCCCAGTTAAAGCCTACTTCCGCATCGCACCCGACGACGCACTCTCTGCCGTTGATCTCGATTGGCACCACGAGGTCATTCAGTATCTGCGGGATAAGCTCTTGCTCTTCGTCCGCCGGATACTGAAAGACAACCGCGTCATGCACTTGAAGAAGGAACTCGACTTTCCTTCGGGAGTCGAAGATCCTGTCGTATTTCTGCCACACTCTGTAAAAGCCCAGGTTCAGCAAATCTCCAATGGTTGACTGCGGACCATACGCGATCGCAGACTTTATGGTATCGTTGTCCCAGTGTCTCCCTGGGAAATGACAGGTACGCCCGAAGGGAGTAGTGATGCGACGGGTGGAAGCAAGCTGCTGCTTGATGTGATTGTGCCATTGCTTGATCTCTGGGAATTCTTCGTAATACCTGGCTGCAAAGGCTTCGGCTACGCCGATGGGGATTTTTAGATTGATGCTTAGCATCAGCGGAGTTACACCATAGTTGCTGTTTCCCGTGACAGAAATTTTTCCGTCCTTGCGAATGAAGAAAGCTCCGCTTTCAACTGTAGGGCAGTAAACTTGTTCATCTGCCTGTATCCAGCATTTTTGCTCCAAGTTGGCGATATTGGCGTATTGCCTGTTGTTCTGCTGCAAGCTGTAGCAAACTGTTCCATACTCACTGACTTGGCCTTTTTGGATGTTGCCACCGATGCCTACTAAGCGTCCAACGGTTTGTATCCACTCGAGGTGGCGCCGGTCAGCTGAGGCCACAGAAACGGCCGTTTTAGCGATGTACCCGTCCCAGTATTTGTGTTCATCTGTGTAGGCTTCTAGCGCCTCTCGAGTCCAAGTAAGAAGGTAAGGCCCAGCATACTTTGGAAATTTTGTTGTGTGCAGAAAGTACTTTTCTTGTTCCGGTTTTTCTTCGAGAAAGACGCCGCACTTCTCTGCGAGCATCCGGAGACGTTCCACCTTTCGATCTTTTCGCAGATGGAACTCTGTTCTATTTGTGGTTTTAATGTGACCATCCGCTTGAACAGCGGCTGCCATTCGAGCGAACCACACAGATACAGAAATATTTCCGCCCACATAGTTATTTCCAAGTGGAATGAGTCCACTGTCTTGAAGTTCAGCCGCAGTTTTTACAAAAAGCTTTTCCTTAACTTTTGACTTGGGGTTAGCTGTGCGCTGCACATAGTAAACCCGGTGGTTAGGTGTCATGGTTATACTAAGAGCCCGACCCTCTAAGCGGAGCATCTTTCCTTTGTACTGGCTGCTATGCCAGTGCTGGACTGGAGCAAAATTGGAGCCTTGCTCAGACCATGTAAGAATCTCAGAGGGCATCTCGGAAATTTTAACCCAACCGCCCCGAGTTAGAACCTCGTGATCACCTGTAACGCACGCATGGCCACCGCGCTTACCCATATCCCTGTACGAGTGCTGCCGGTAGAACTTGGTCCCGTCCGCGAGGGCCTTATCCTTCTTCGGATCTCCTGTCCACGGAAGTTCCTTGTTCCACACAGCGCGAGTGACATAGGTATGCACGTCTCCAGATTTGACGGCGCGATAGTAGCGATCTCCCCAGGGAAGTGCAAGCATGGAAGTGATGACGCTTTCCGCTTGTTGCAGGTCCACATAGGCAAGTTTCATGCCTGGGTCGGGGATGAACATGCGGCGGAGCTTCTTGGTGATATTTTGCAAGTTCATCCCTCGACCGAAGACGTCGGAAGAAGAGGACCACCTGCCGGTTAGCGTACCAGCGACGTGGTAGCTGCAATACATGCGGCTATTCTCGATGTTCGTCTCAAGGACAGATTTCTTCTTATCTAAGTCGCGCAGCGCAAGGATTAGATCAGCGAAGGGCTTCGCCTTTCCTTCCTTCTGCAGCTTCTCTAGCGCTTCGCGCCCGGTTGTCACCACAGATTTTTTCGTATTTCTGTCATACTTGGTGGTGGGCTTCAGACCGAGAATTTGGAAGAAGAGCTTCTGCAGTTGAAGGGGCGAACGGTAGTTGATCTCGAGACCGAGGCCTTCGACCGTTAACCTCTTAAAGATTCGTTCAAACTTCTCCTTATCTGCCTGAATATCCTTCAGGGCCTCCTGGCGCTGGAAGTCGTCAATCCGCACCCCGCGGTTGGACAGAGTAAAAGAAGGCCCCTGCATGGCGCGGGACATGACGTAGGCGAAGGGTTCGCGGTTGTACTGGGCCTTGAGCTTGGAAAGAGCCTCGGAAGTGATGGCAGTGTCCAAGCCGTTGTAGGCCCAGAGCTGCTCCTGGGCGGAAAGGCGCTCGGGCTGGAGGGTTGCGGAGTCTAATACCCTCATTTAATAACCGCCCCCTTCGCAATATAAAGGCTTCGTCTTTCCACTCGCTTACCGTGCATTTTTGCGTATATCTCTTCTTCCTTCATCCCCGCCGAAATGCCGTGGTCCACGTAAACTGCAACCAGTTCACATTTCACTATCATCTTCTTAGAAACCAGTATGCCTTCGGCCCGCTGCTCCTCATCCTCCTCGTAGAGGGCCCTAGTCCAGGCGAGCATTGCGTGAGAGGCCCAGGGGATTTCATCCCTCGCAAGGGAGTCGCGGATGCAGGCCCGAAGGTAGGCTTTGGCTTTATCCCCAGCGCCAAGGCCGGACCAGGGGGAGGCAATTACAGTTACAGTCATTTACGCATTATCCTTTTCTTCGCCGCCTCGTTGTCTCCAAACCTTCCACGACCGCTCATTCGCCCACACGCTGCCGATGTAGCCAAGGGCCTTCGGCAGAGCCGGGAATAGGCTGTGATGAAGGAGCATTGTGTCTTCGACTGAATTTGCTACCGCTATCTTGTAGTACCACAAATATGTCAAGTCGTACATTCCGTTCTGCCAGACCTTCGGCATTGGCGCCTGCAGCACCTGGCGCATGAACTTGTAGGCTTCCCTTTCCGCCTGGACGTCCGGCCAGTAGCTTCGCTCTGCGAAGAAGAAAGGCAGAATGTAGCTCTCCCAGGGGGTCGGGCTGAAGCCGATGCAGGTGATCTGCCTTCTCTTCGTCTCAATATCTACCGTTAGTTCGCTTGCACGAAGCAGTCGGGGAAGCCAGATCTTCTCTAAATCCTCGAGCGTCGGCTCGATATACAAGAGGCGGCTCTTGGGCTTCCACTCAGGACTGTAGCTTTCGGCCAGGGCCTTTCGCAGGTCCGCGATTACCGTGGGCCGTTGCTCGTACTGGCGGCGGGTGGTTTCCGGGCTATAGGTGGGAAGGATTTTATAGGGCCGTCCACGAAGGGTGGCTAGGTGGATAGTCCCCCGCAATTTGCCTATCCCGTGATCGCCCGTAAGGGCCGCTAGGGCCATGTTTCCCATTGCCACCACCACGTTAGGCCGCGCTTCACTTATCTCCTTGTAAAGCCTCTCAAGCTCCGGAGTGACTAGGGAGGCCGGAAGCATCCCGCTCTTCCCGCGCAGCGCGTGGAAGGGCCTCACCGGGTCACGGCCTTCGGCTGCTTCCTTCCCGGCCACGCAAAGGCTGTTTATATCTCCGTCCTTCGGACGCTGAAAAAGCACCAGCGTCTGCGAGACTTCATCCAGGGAAAGCCCAACTTCTTCTAGCTCGCTCGCAAGCTCCTGCCCTGACTTCCCACAGAAAGGATAGCCCCGCATCTCTTCTTCCTCGGAAGGAAACTCCCCCACCACCATAATCCTCGCGCCAGGCCGGATGATGGGCTTGAACTCGGGAATTTTGCGCGGCGCCGCAGGATTTAATTTTCCGGTAGAGTCGGAATAAAGCGCCCGAAGCGCCGCTGGTAGTGGTGGGGGAGGGGCCATTTATTCCTCGTATTCTTGCCAGTTGTTGAGAAGGAGTTCCTTGGGGTCTACGGCCCACTCGGAGGGAACTGCTTCGGGGGAGTGGTACAGAATTGTGCTGTTAGGCTCAAAAATGTACCACTCACGTTCAGGTTTTGGTGTTACGTCGATGTGGTCGCCGGGAGGCCAGGAAGAGAAGCGAATTTTCTTGCCTTCGCGGAGAAGACAAATGGCTCCAGCGAACGTGTAGAAACGCTCGGCCATTAAATCTCCCGCACTTCGTAGGCGATAGCCATATAGGCTGCGCCGTCCACATAGTTGTCTTCCTTCTCAGCGCCGGTGGCGATGCGGGCAATCTTCTGCAGGACGTTGAAGATTGCAGCGTCGTGCGCGGAGCTGGTGCTTTGGCCGGTCTTTTCCCTGTACTCCTGGTAGATGGAAAAGAGGGCACTGGCGCAGGCGAGGTTGACGCCGGGAGGGCCGTAGGAGGCGTCCCGGTCGCCGCACGTCAGGGTGATAGCGGTGCGAAGCACCTCCTCGCGGGCGGGAACTTCCCGCGGCACTGGTTTTTTGGCAGCCATTTCTTAGACCCCTATGGTGGAAACGGAGGAAAGCGCCTCCTGCGCATCGGCGGACGACTTGATCCGCTGATAGGTTTTAAGTACGTGCGAAGCGTCAACGTCGAGGCCGAGGGCCGCGCTTGCGCCGTACTCGATTGCGACCTGGAGGGCGGTTCCGCCGCCGCAGGTGGGGTCCAGCATTGTGGTTGTGTTATCGACGGTGAGGGAGAAGAAGTGGCGGAGCATCTCCAAGGGTTTCTCCGAAAGGTGATGCTCTTTGGTAGTGGGGCCGGAGTAGCTGTCCGCTTTCAGCTTTGCCAGCTGGCGGTTGCCTCGGACGGCGAAGATCGCCACCTCGTAGGTGTGCCTTGGGAACTTGCGGACGTTCGAGGCAATTCCCGCGTTATCGCTCTTGTGCCAGATCAGGTTGTTGTCGTAGACGTCCCAGCCTGCGTGGCGGAAGCGCGCCTTCGCGGCAGCTTCGCTTTTCCCGGCACACCAGAAGATGCAGTGAGCGTTGTCAGCGATGAAGCGGCTCTGGTGCTGGAAGAAGGTTTCCAGAAGCTCGAGGTAGAGGGCAGGGCTGTCGTCGTAGCGCCCGTCGCCGGTGGCGACCCACTTCGAGGCCGAATTCTGCAAATTAGCAGAGTCCATGTTCAGGCCATAGGGGAAGTCGCAGTGGATGAAGTTGAAGCGCTGGCCGGTGTAGCGGGGAGCCCAGTGGCGGAAGTCCGCTTTCTCGGTGCGGAAGCCTTTGTAGAAGTAGGAGTCGGGCAGGGGCTTAGGCGCTGCTATCGGCGTAGCCGGTGGAGTTACTTTGAGGCTTGAAGTAGCGCCACCGGCCTTCGGCTCCCCTACCTCCCTTCCGGCATCTGCGACAACTGGGGCTGGCTCAAAGGGCTGCGCCTGCGGCGGCTGAAAAGGCTCGACCGCTGGTTCGTTCAGCATCTCCTCATTCAGAGAGTCCATTGCGCGGGCCGCGCGGGCCTTGAGAATATTGTAGACGGCGGAATACCCGCGCTGCTCCAGCAGGGCCGGTTCCTTCCTCACGGCTTCATGCACGGCGCACAGGATCGACACACTGGCTTCGGAAATGCCCAGCTCCAGGGCGACGACGGAAGAGGGGTTCTTGGTGAGCTTCACGTAGCCGTGAACGGCGGCTACGTACTCGGGCCACTCCAGCTGCTTCCGCTTGACATTCTCCTCGAACTCGAAGATCTGCCTTTCTCTCAGGGAAAGGGAGGAATAAATCCGGGCCTCGATAACGCGCTTGCCGAGAAGCTCGTGGGCGCGGAAGCGCCTTTCGCCTGCCACCAGCTCATACTTGCCAGGATCTGTGCGGCGGACGATAACGGGCTGCAGAAGCCCATTGGCGGCAATGCTTTGCGCCAGGGAGGGCAGATCGCCTAAGTCTTTTCGTTGCCTCCCTTCCAGAACTGTAATTTCCGACAGATTGATAGTGAGAGTCTCGGCCACTTGTTATTCTCCAGAAGAAGGGCTTGGCAAAAAGAGAAGGGGAGGACCGAAGCCCTCCCCAGCAAAGGATTTAAACCACAGAGCCATAGCCAGAGCCATCGCCATAGCCATCGCCATAGCCAGAGCCATCGCCAGAGCCATCGCCATAGCCAGAGCCAGAGCCATAGCCAGAGCCAGAGCCATAGCCATAGCCATAGCCAGAGCCAGAGCCATAGCCATAGCCATAGCCAGAGCCATAGCCATCGCCAGAAAATTCCTCAGCGGTCCCTTGGAGGAGCTTTGCCATATTATCGCCCCTGCACTGGTGCGTTATTCCAAGCCGTCTCTGCTGTCGAGTCAACGGAAAACACTGCGGTAATTCCTGCCAATGTTACCGATGGAGCTGTAGCCGAGATTTTGCAATTCTCGGTTGGTCCCTTTTCGGCTAGACCAAAGACTCCGCCGACATCCGAAGACCAGTAGAGGCACATACGTGCCTTGGTCAGAGTGAGTTCTTTGGCCTGCGGATCAGAGGTATAGCCAAAGACGACTCCGCGCTTATCCGTACAAACCAGCACCGGAATAGGTGCGCCAGTCGCAGACTGTGCCGCCGCTCCGCCGAACTTCGCAGCAATTTCCTTCAACTGTCCGTAAGTTAGATCGTCGAGGTTCATTTTATGCTCCTGAGGGTGGGGTTGAACCCAGAGCTAGTTTTCCAGCTCCGGGCATTGGGTTAGTCTTCCAGCGGCGCAGTCTGGTTGATATTCACGCGCGGCGGGTTGGAGGACAGGTCGTGAGTGACCTGCACACGCAGAAGACGCCCGACGGCCTGCTGCAAGCCCTCACCGAGGGTCGCAGAGGTCAGATCGACCTTGAAGTGGTCTTCGACCAGCTGCCGGATGCGATATGCCGATTTGTCCGTGACAACCTGCCACGAACGGATCTTGATCGGCAGTTCGATACCCTGCAGGGCCTCCGGGTCGATCTCGATGCCCTGCTCCAGCTGATAGTCGAAGATGATCTGGTCATTGCCATTCTTCGTCTTCTGCTTGCCGGAGGTGTCGACGCTGACCAAGCGGGCAACGTACCAGCCCGGAGGGGCCGACTTCGGAGCTTCGATCTGGGTGCCGGGGGTGTTAAGGATGGAAAGCATGTCAGTCATGTGAAGTTGTCTTTCGGTTGTTTAGTCGGTTGTGGGGTCGGGGCGAAGCCCCGTGCTCTAGTAGCCCCGAGCAAGGGCATCTTGCAGCTGCTGGATTGTGATAGCAGCTGCCTGATTGGGGCCGAGCTGTTTGGTTAGCTCGGAAAGGAACCAGCAGAGGGTCCGGCGGGAAAGGTTAGTATCGTGCGCGGCGTCATTTACCGCTTGGAGGAGGGCTGCTTGGGACGGCTGTTCCATCAGCTGATGCCTATCAGCTTTTCATAAGCCGTGGGCGGGCGCTTACCTTTGGTAGCGTGGTAGCGCTTGCCGCCGAGCTTGATGATGCTGCTGTTCAACTGTCCGCGCTTGCTCCTACTCGGAGCACTCACCACAGGAACACGTTTGTCCCCACCGTCTCGGTCCAGCTGTTCAGAGCGGCGGGCCGCAAGCATTGCTTTACGCTCAGGCGAATTTCGTTGCATGGTTTGCTCCTTTGTTATTTGGCTGTGGGATTCTGCGGCGAAGCGGGGACTCCGCGGAGAAGGGTGAAGAGCTTATCCAGGTCAGGGTCCATCTCGGGCTGGACCGCCGAAGGGCGCTCGGTCTTCAGGTCCACGTCGAAGGTGGACTTGGTGATGAGCCGGGGCTTCGTTTCCTTATTCACTGTTTTCTGCTCTACGAGCAGGGTGTTGTTGAAGTAGCGGGCAATCTTCGGTGCCAGCTTCTTGCCGATGGTGGAGATCATCAGCTTCTGCAGACCGCCGGATAGGTCGTCGGCTTGACGCGTCAGATGCGCGGTGATGACCACGTTCGCCTTCACCGCCGGATTGTACAGGGTTTCAAGCACGTTCTCCAGGGCATCCTGAATGGCGCCAATGTCCTGGATCTGGGGCTTGCCCCCCGACCTTCCTGCCAGCTTTAGCACCGAGTTCTGAATGATGTTGGCGAGGAAGGAGAAGGAGTCGAGGACGATAACGTCTTTCGGACCCCAGGAGTAGATGTTGCCGAGGCTCTTGCCGTCTTCTTCCTTCCAATCGGCCAGGGCCTTGTTGAACTTGTCGAAAGCGGTGCCTTCGGGCTCAGCCTTGCCCATCACAAACACTGTCTTATCGTAGAAGTGCTTGATGAAAATGTTCTTGCGCCACTCAGGAAGAACGATTTTCGGGTCACGAAGAATTTTCGTGCCGTTATCGAAGTCGTAGATGAAGAGGCGGTGGCTGCGCGCCAGGGAGCCAATGACGCCGGTTTTCCCGGCGCCTGAGTGGCCGAGTAGAAGCGCCTTGATGGCGCTCCCCTCTTGGCCTTCGGCTTTAATGTCGTCTTCGAGGGAGGCCATTAAGCGGCCTCCGGCCCGGCCAGCAGATTGAACTTGGCGTTCGCCTCGAAGTTCATGCGATGCTCGACCTCTTGCACGGCAAGCATGAGCAGCTCGCTCTGCACGTTCTGATAGGGGTAGCGGGAACCGGCCTGCACGGACCACTTACCGCCCTCGTCGGAGAAGATGAACTGGAGGATGATTGAGTGCTCGGAAACGCCGTTGATGCTTTGCAGCGCTTTGGCTGCCGAACGGACGTATTCACGGATAAGCTGTTCCATCTCCAAGTCGGAGAAGTCAGCGAGAGCGGGTTTGGTTGTCATGGTGGGGAGTCCTCTGTGGTGGTGGGGAATTAACGATTAATGTATAGCGCCGGGTACGGCGGATTGCAAGAGAAAACGCTTCCCTTGCAACCAGTTTTCTTTCTACCGATCCTCGATCGGATTCCAGCGCTCGACCACGTAGGCCTGCCGCAGGATTGCCTCCCTAATCCCGGGCGGCTTCGAGCAGACTTCTCGGAACTCACAGCCCGAGAACTTGTTGCAGCTTTCCGTATTGTGCTGCCAGTAGTTGGCTACCGCCGAGCCCTCAAGCAGCTTCACCCAGAGAAGGGTGTCGTCCAGCCACTCTTCCAGGTGGGAGTTGACACGGTGAACAACCCTGCGCCCGAAACGTGAACTGTTAACCAGTACTTGGGCTCCATCAATAATAACACCGGACAGCTCAGTAGCAAAACAGATTTTGCCAGCCGTTGCATAGCCGCCGATCTGCGCAGAAAACGCGTAGCGGGCGTAAAACTCATCGTTCAGGGCTCCCTTGGAGTGCTTGCGCTCGACGGCGTAGGTGCCACCGGCATAGTCAGAAATTTTGTCGATGTGGCCGCAGTACACGTACTTGTCGTTGGTTCCAGAAATAGTTTGTGGAAGGTAAAAGCGGAAGGAGAGCTCCAATCCCACCTTCCCATTGCCAAATATGTGAGTCTTAAGCGGATCTCTTGCCCGATAATTCGCAGCGTACCAGACGATAGTGCGGACGAGCGTTGTAAGTGTTCGCGCAGTGTCATCACCGAAGCCTTTTTCTGCAAGGGAGAAGGCCAAGCGGATTGCGGCCCGTAGGGCGGTTTGCTCGTCCTCCCCTTTGACAATTAGTAGGTCGTAAAGCTCGACAACCGAGTGGTAGGCCCCGCCCCAAGCGAGAGGAGGGCGGATGCCGGGGGCTCGGTAACCACAGACAATTTTGTAGTAGTACTTCCGGGGGCACTCCTTATAGACAGAGAGGGAAGTGTTGTCCAGGGCGATCTGGAGGGAAGGCTTGCCGCTGTGGACGGCGATCGAGGAGTGGAACTGGCCGACCTCAATCTTGTCGCCCGCGGGGACTTCGGCGCTCATATCCCCAGATCTCCCAGGTCAATATCCTCCAGGCCCAGGGAGGCGAGTGAAATGTCGGCGCCCTCCATCTTCTTGCCTGCGGCCTTGATCTTGCTCCGCGGCGCCTTCTTGCCTTCTTCCTGCGCCTTCAGCACGGCTTCTCGCTCGGCGCGGAACTGCGTTATCAGCAGGTCGATCTCCTCGTCGGTGAGTTCGGTCGCGTTCTTGGCGAGGATCTCGGAGAGGACGCCGGGATTGAGTTCGTCCTGGATTTTGTCCATATCTGTCACTGAAGGGTCTCCTGTTGCTTCGCCAGAAGCCCTTCCTCGGAAAGAACCTCGATAATGGCGGTTGAAAGGATCTGGGCTTGCGGATGCTGCTCGAAGAGCCCTTCTTCGGAGGCGCTACGCGCTTCGGCCTCGGTAGAGGCGTAGCCGAAGGTGATGGTGTGAAGAGGCTGTGGGTTCTTCGGAACGAAGAAAACGGCGCTCCAGGCGAAGCATTTATTCACCATGGCCGACCTCCGGGTCCCTGTTGCTATCAAGCACGGCCTGCGCTTGCGCGTCCACCTCAAGCACCTTCCGGCGCATGGAGTTGATGATGAACTTCGAGCTTGCGCCGTGGTAGGGGTAGATTTTTTTGAAGGCCTGGTATATGTCGCGGGGAACCCAGGCGCTCACGCGGATGTGGTTAGAATTGTCGAGGCGGGGCACTTTTCTTCTCCTGAAGTGGGGGTGGAGCATTTAAGCTCTAGGGCCGAAAAAGGGGGCCGAAGCCCCCTCCCTCTGTGCGCGTAGCGCGCGATTACTCAGCCGCTTCGGCGTCGTAATCCTCGTCCGTCGACGCGTCCGGCGTCAGGTCCAGCTCGCCAAGCACGTCGTCGCCGCCCAGGAGGCTCTTGCGCTCCGCAACGATGACTTCGGCCTGACGGCGGAACTGGCCCTTGGCGACGATACCGGCGACCAGCTCTTCCACCTTCTCCTTGGCGACGGCGGAGAACTTGATGCCCTTCGCCTTGATCGCCTGCTTGATGGCGGCGAGGGCCAGAGCGCGCTCCTCGATCTCCACCGGGTCGATGGCCGCGGCAGCGCGGGAGGTGGCACGGGCCTCGAACGAGTACTCGGCCACGTAGGCGTCGAAGTCGGCCTGGACCAGCTCACGACCGTCCTTCTCGGCGGCACGGCGCATGGCACCAGCGAAGTTGTTGCGGAGGTTCTCGCGGTAGGTCTGGTTCAGAACGTCAGCCTCGGCGGCGGACAGGACGTGGCCTTCGCCGTAGGGGATGGGGGCCAGGAAGACCTTGCCGTTGATGCGGACCTGGGCGAGCTGGACAGTCGGCTCTTCATGTTCATTGGTCACTTCGATTACTTCCTTGTGCTTGCGTGCCACTGGGGAATCCTTTGGGGTGGCGGGGAACCGGCTAGGCCGGGCCGGGCAACATGCCCTTGACCATTACTTACTGCCACATTCGGGAAGTAAAAGCAACAGGAAAAGCGCTTCGTGGGCAGATTTTTCCACTTTTCTTTCTACCTTTCCCCGAAGGGCCTCTCGGCGGGACGCCCGGTGGAGCATCTTGAATTCTTAAAGTAGCTCCACCGGGCGCTCCACTTCAGCCTCCTTGCCCCCGCATTTGCGGCGCGCTATAAGAAGCTCCCAACCACGGAGCCCCCATGCCCATCAACCTTATCCCCGACGACGAGATTCTCGTCCCAGTTTGCGCTGACCTTCTCTTCTTCCTCGAGGGCGAACGGCTGAAGCCGTACAGGGATGCCGGGGGCGTTTGGACCATCGGAGATGGGGAGACCGTTATCAATGGGCATCCCGTAGGGCCGAACACTCCGCCGCTTTCGGCTGCTCTGGCGAAAGAGGATCTCGTGCAGGGCATCCTGCAGCGCACTTCTTTCCTCCGCACGAATCTGCTGAACCCGGACAACTACCAGCAGTTTACGCTGGACCGAGCCGCTTCCCTGGTTTCTTTCTGCTATAATGAGGGTGAAGCCGCTTTCAACGGCTCTACCCTGCGGAAGATGATCCAGTTCCGGGATATGGATGCGGCGGCCCTGGAGTTCCCGCGGTGGAATCTGGTGGGCGGACAGGCCAACTTGGGTCTCGAGCGCCGTCGCCGCCGGGAGCAAGTTCTCTTCATGAACCTCTACTCAATCACTGAGGTCTTGAACGGGGCGTTCGACCCTGACCCGCTGCTAGGGCTGAAGGCCCTGCCGGAGAGGGCGGCTACGCCGCTGGAACCCGAGGCGATTCAACAACTTTTAACGGAGGATTAAATGCTTTCTTTCTTCAAGCAGCGCACGACGATCACCGGCATCGCCACTATCCTGGGCGCCGTTTCCACCTACCTCCAGGGGCAGGTGAATATCCACGACGCCATTTCTGCCATTCTCTTCGCCCTCGTCCTCATCATCTTCCCGGAAGAGAAGCAGGTGACGGCGGCGGAGATCGGCCAGATCGTGACTGCGGCTGGTGCATTCGCTTCGGCGGTTGAGCCGCCAAAAGCGGCTAAGTAATTCTCCCGGCTGTGCCGGGGAGTCTGTGTGGCGCAGTTCGCTACTTCCCCCAAGGAGTCTTCTATGTCCGAAGCTATCGCTACTGATCTGACCAAGGCCGCTACTGCGGCTGTTGAAACCGCGCCGACTATCGAGGCCGGTGTCGCTTCGACCGAGGCCGCTGTTGCCTCCGGCAATAAGCTGGCTGCTGCTTCCGCCGCCGCTGGCGCTCTTTCGGCCACGCTGACGGAAGTGCAGAGCACCGGCACCATCGGTAACGCCGACGCGCAGCATGTTGGTATCGCCGCTGCGTTCGCCAACCTGCTCAGCGAATTCCTGGCGGCGCTCAGCAAGATCTAAGGGCCGAAGGCCAAAAGAGAAACCCCCGGCTCTTTTTGAGGGCCGGGGGTTTTTATGTTCCGCTTACTTATTTGCAGTAATAGGCGTAGGTGGCCTTGTCAGCTTCATCGACTGGGATCTGCTGGTTGCAGAAGGCTGGGCGGTAGATGGTGGGCTGGGTAGCTGCCGCTGAGGCGGCGTAGCCTGCTGGGGCCGGGATAGGCGGACTACTTGCAGCGGCGGCCACCGGCGTCACAGCCACTTGGCCTGAGTCCCCGTACTGCGGCGGGCAGGGCTGGCCCTGAAGCGCTCGCGCTTTGCGAAAGTTAGCGAACTCGCACATCATGAGGACAGCGGTTGACTGCTGCTGCATATTATAGACTGCGCGGATCTGTTCGAGGTCTTCACAGTTCTTGTCGGTCTTGGAGCCGGAGAGGCCGATGCCGAAGCCTACGGCGGCTGCGGTGCCGGAGTAGGTGGCTTGGCAGGAAGCGGTGGGGCTGTCGAGAAGTGTAGCCAGGGCTGGGACGGTAGCGATGCTGCTGTCCTTGTAGCTGGTGGTGCCGCCTCCGTAGGCGACAGCTTCAGCCCCGGCCCCGGCGACGGTGGTATTGGCACTGGAGGCGCTTTGGGCGTGGGCGGCGCCTCCTGCGAGAAGCAGAAGCACGCAAAAACATTTCTTAAGCATGAGCTGTTCCTTCTGTGGTAGGAGAAAGAAGGCCGGGGATTATCTCCCCGGCCCGAAGCAGTTAGAAGTTGAAGCCGGACGACTTGCTGCTGAAGCTGGTCGTGCCCTGCGTGTGGGCGTACGCGTTGGAGTTGAAGGTAGCGTTGCCGTTGGAATAGCCCTCGATGCCGAAAGTGGTGCTGGAGGCATTGAAAGCGGAGCCGGTACGCGGCGTGACGCTTACACGATCTTCGCCCACAGCGGAGCCCGTGCCGACCGCCAAGGCGCTGGAATAGCCGCTGCCGTTGAGAAAGCCAAAGGACTCGGAGCCGAAGGAGTTGGTGCCCGTCACCGAGGTGGAAGAGGCAAAGGCCGGGACCGCAACTGCGAGAAGCAGGGCGGCGAGGATAGAGGTGTTACGCATGAGAAGTCTCCTTGTGGGGTTTGAATCGGCACGGAATGTGTCGACTATTTGCGTTTAGACGCAAATTTGGGGGAAGTAAACAAGAATTTAGGAAAAGTTTAGAGGCCGAGATCGGCCAAAGATAGGTCAAAGCCCCCGGCCCTACGGGCCGAAATGACCACTACGGAAGGTCGTAGGGCGGCACGCCATGTGTCTTCGGGGAAAGCCTCGGCTTGCCAATTGGACCACGCCGCTGCTAAAGCGGCCTCCGCGCTTGGGCCTTCGGCCTGCTTGCAGACTTTGGGGCTTCGCCCTGGGAGGGGCTTCGCCAAGATGCAGCGCCAGGTCCAGCCTTCGGCTGAGGGCTCTTGGGACCAGTGCCATACGATGCCGCCGGAAGAGGCGAGAGAGGAGAGGATTTCATTCATCCGGCTTCTCCGGCGCGGTCTCGGCGTCGATTAATTGCTGGAGGGCTTCACGGCATCCTTTGGTTGAACCGGCTGCCCAGCAGGCAGCGAGCGCCTCCACCCGCGCCTCCTTGGCGATGCGGGCGGCTTCGGCGGCGACGCGGTTCATGGCGCAGCCAAGGTGCATGTTTGGCAACGACGCAAAACTCAGCTTGCCGAATGGCAGCTTTGCCACGTGCTCAATGTCAGGCTCATCCAGCAGGGCGGCTAATATCCTAACGGCCAACGCTTTCTCATCCATTTTTCAACTCCTTGTAGCGGGCGAGGGCGGCGCGAGCTTTGCGCAATCCACCTATCGTGCACGCGCCGGGACCTATGTGGGTGCTTCCACCACATATCAGACCAAGTGCGATGTTATCTGGCGCGTCTTCAGACAGCGCGTCTGCAAATGCAGCGAACGTTTCCAACGCCTCCGCGAGTTCGTCCGCGCCGGTTACGCGCAGGGCTGTGTCCATGACGTTGCCCCAATTCTCGTGCTGGTCGTTGTTAAATTCAGTGACAACCGAGTTGCGTATCTCCGCCGCAGCCTCTAGCCGCTTGTCTTTCAGTTCAGTCATGGCGGAGCACCTTAAGCGGCTGGGCGGGGATGGCGGGGATGATGGTGAAGCCTGCTATCTCAACAGCCGACCGCACTCCGCTGTAGTATCCGGGGCTTGCCACTTGCTCGGAAGTTTCATTGAGCAGACATTCGGCAAAATCGCGTAACTGCTCCAGAGCCGCCTCGGCTTTCGCTTTGTCCGCCTCGGCTTTTTCGGCGCGGGATTGCATCTCATCATATGCCGGGCGGCAGACGAAATTATCGTCAATGACGACATTTCCCTGCGGAACCAATAACTCGCGGGCGCGGCGGCCAACGGCAGTCCACGTAAAAACAGGAACCCTCCGAAATGTGTCTGCCAACTCCTTGCCGATCTCCTCATCCGTAAGCGCGGGGCTTCCACCCTCTACCAGCGGCGGGGAAACGCCCGCCTGCCCTGATTCTTCGATTGCGCCGGGGAGGAGGTCATAATATTTAATCGGACCGACTTTCCAGCGTTGCCCGTTAGCCATAAATGAGCACTTGATGCCTTTGTCGCTCAAAACGGCCATGTCGTACCCAGGTTCATCGGCGCAATAGCTAAGGATTTTCCATTTACGGCCTTCTCCGTTTAGGTACGTTTTTCCAACCTCAAACACCGGCTTCTCCATCGCCTCAAGCTGCCGGTTCGCGGCATCTGCGTAGAAGCGGGCGAAGAACTTAGCCGCCCCATCTCCATATGCCTCAGCTTCAATGCGCGCATTTACAGCCGCCTCAATCGTCGCCTCGTCAAATTCGATTTTCACAGCACTTCCTCCAGCAGTTCGCAAAGAATTTCAGCAATCTCTTCGCCCCAGCCCTTATCCTTGGCCGCAATCTGGTCGAAAACCGCGTCGAGCGTATCAGCCAGGCTTTCGGCCTTGTGATGCCTTTGCCTGTACTCGAGCTTCTCGGTGAAGAGCCAGAAGCAGTGGTTCCACTCCTTCTCCGCCTCTTCCCGCGTATCGTCTTCGAGCTTCTGCCCGTACTTCGTCAGGACATAGGCGCCTGTATCCGACTCGGTGTAGCCGGTGGGCTCATCGGCGTCCTCCAGCGCTCGTTCGCAGCGCTCGGCAATCCAGGCCTCCTTGGCCTTCTCAATCGTGGAAAGTAGGTGCATTTTAATCTCCATTAAGTTCGTGGTGAAGGGACAGTAGTTGGTCTTCGAGGTGGTTTCCTCGGAGCCAGTCGAGGAAGGCTTTGAAAGAGTGGGAGAAGCCGATGGCGCGCATGGAAGAGGCGATGAGCGCCGACTGCTTCTTTCTCTTCTCTAGGTGTAGCAAGTGACGGAGGACTTTTTCCGCTTCCTCCGGGGCCTCGGCGATGCCGAAGGTGAAGAGGTCTGGGTGGACGAGGATGCCCTGGGTTAGCTGAGAAGTTAGAGCTGTTCGCACCAGGTCCTGGCGCTCGAGGGCGGAAAGGCGGAGCAGCCTCGCGGGGAGAGTTGGACGTCTCATCGGAAGGCAGAAAGCTGAACCACAGGCTGGCGCTTCGCCGCTTCTTTCCAGGCTTTCTCCAGCATTGCCTTGCGACTCTTCGCCGCAATATAGCCGTGTGCGGCCTGTAGGCGCTTCGCAGCCTTCACATACCAGTCGATGAAGCCGATGCTTCGCTCGAAGGCCTCTTCGGCGCTCAGCCGTAGGCTATCTTGAATTGACTGAGGCTGAGAAAGTTTAGTCTGCGGTGTCACTTGCTGCGCTCCTGTGGGGGTGTAGCGTACACTATAGGGCGGTTTGCTTCGGAAAGCAACAGCTTTCGTTTCGCCAAGAGCCTGAGCTTCTTGTGGAGCGCGTACATGGTTTCGCGGCTGCGGTCGCGCTTGAGGCAGCCGCAGGACTTCGTTTGCTTCGCCACCAGCCTTACCGTTGGAACAGTGATCTCGGTTCCGCAGTCGCAGAGGCAGCGCCAGGAGTGGATGGAAGACTCCCCCTTGCGGGGGAGAAGTGGGCCTTCGGCCAAGACTAGGAGACGGCCGAAACGGGAGCCGGGAGAGAGTACTCGGTAGGACATTTAGCTGAAGTCTTTGGTAAAGGCCTCGCCTACCGGCGTAAGTTTGATGAAGACCGAGCGCTTGTCTGCGGGGTCGGGGATGCGCTGAAGCCAATCACGCTCTTCGAGCTTGTCGAGAGCGCGGTGTATGGCTGGCTTGCTAACCGCTAATTCCGCAGAGAGGCCACGGAGAGTTCGGGGGCCTTTTCGCAGAGCTAGAAGGATGGAAAGCTGGCGCACGGTGAGATCAGAGTGGCCGTTTTTGCGGATGTGACTGAGGGCGCGAGAGAGGGGGTAGGTCATGGTCTGGTCCTTTACTTGGCTGGGGTGTGGAGGTGGAGAGCGCGCTTCGCACGAGTGCAGCCAACGTACCAGCAATTTGGTTCTTGGCCCTCCCAGCGGAGCTTGGAGTAGTCGAGGAAGGTAACATCGTCCCACTCAAGGCCCTTGGCCTTGTGGATGGTGCTGAGCACCAGTGCTTGGTCCTGTGGGGTGGCCGCGAGCTTCGCAATCACCTCTTCCACCTTGTTCGAGCCGTTGGCGTGGAGGGAAAGCAGGGACTGGTACTTGTCCTCGGCTTTCTGCCTCGCGCCTTCAGTTTTTTTGTTGGCCTTTTCGTGCTCGAGCCACTCGGCCAGCGCTGCAGGCGTGGGGTATTTCTGGTGGATCTTCTTCAGGTTCTTGATGAAGTCGCGGCCCTTGTAGTCTACGCCGACGCCCTGACGGATGGCCCGGAAGGCATAGTCCACTAGCGGGGCGTTGTAGCGGCTTAGCACCGCCTTGCGTAGGGCCGGAATCGGCATGGTCGGACTAAAATCCACACTCCCTTCAAAGTCGCCCGCCGCTTCAATGTCAGGCACATACTTCTGCGCCTCCCTTACTACCGCCCGAGGGCAGCGGAAGGACGCGGTAAGAGCGGCCTCGGTGAGGGAGAACTTCCGCACGAGATCGTAGAAGCTGTTGGAGCTTGCGCCGCGCCAAGCGTAGATAGCCTGGTTCGGGTCTCCGATAGCGACCATCTGGCAGCCTGCGGCTGCGGCGCGTCCGACCATTTCGTGCTGGAGAAGGGAGAGGTCCTGGGCCTCATCGACTGCGATGCGGTCGAACTTGGGGAAAGGGAGGCCGAAAAGAACAGGTATGTAGAGCTGATCGTCGAAGTCGATTGTGCCTTTCAGGGCTGCTGTCGTGCTGCGGCCAAGAATATCAGCGGCTATATCGGCAAAGGTGTCGGACCAGTCCAAGTCCATGTCGTCGGCGGCGGCCTCCCAGAGGGCGTAGTCCGGCCCTGGCTTGCCGCTGACGCCTGGGGAGAGGCCGATAATCCTCGCGAGGCGCGTGAGATCCAGGATCTCTTCGGCGTATTTCTTCAACTTCCCGCTCTGCGGATGTTCGTTCCAGATGCCCCAGAGCTTCCGGCTGTCCAGCTTCGGGCGAAGCCCCGTGCCGTTGACGTAGGCTCGATGACCGAGGGCGTTGAGCGTCATGGCTGTTACTTCGGCGGGGAGCTTCGCCTGAAGCTCTTCCGCGTTTCGCTTATTAAAAGCAAGGACGAGCGAGCGGCTCTTGGGCTTCGCTGAGGCGTTGAAGGCGGCCACCAGAGTCGTCGTCTTGCCCGATCCTGCGACGGCACGGCACGCGAGGGCTTCGCCCTGGGAGAAGCGGGAGATGAAGTTTTCTTGCTGGGGGGTGAGGTTCATTTTTCTGTGTCCTGCGAAAAAGGTTTCAAGAGGTGGCGGAAGGAGAAGGACCAAAGGAGGGAGGCGAGGCCAAGCGAGAAGAAAAGAAGGAAGAAGTAGTAGGAGATCTCGCGAACCATTAGCAGTGTACTCCGAAGAGGTGAAGGAGGAAGAAGATGAAGAGGGTTAGGCCGGACATTAGAAGGGCTCCTGCGCCAGTTTCCAGGCATCGTCTGCCAGCTCGCGGAAGCGCCAGTGATCCGCGATCTTCTCGACCGGCAGACCACTGGCTTTCGCCTGAGCCCGGTAGAAGGCCTCCTTGAATTTCTCCTCGTCGGTCTTGTGCGCCTTCGGCGCCTCCTTCTCGTGAGGCAGGAGGGGGAAGCGTTTGAGGACTTCGTCCTCCGAGAAGCCCTTGCCGCGAAGCAGCTGGCGGTATTCTTCCCGGTCCACCTGCGAAGTCGCAGGTACGTTCACAGGCTTCCCGCCGACAGACACGCCGAAGGAGCTGAGGCCCTGGCGCTTGTCCTGGCCTGCGCGGCCGAGGAAGTAGCGGAGAGCGAGCTTATTTTCGACCACCACGCTCTCGGGGAGCTGGTCTACGAGGGAGTTGAGGTGGGAGATGGCTGCTTCGACGGCCTGGAGGGCCTGAAGGACTTCGGCAGTCTGCTCGGCGCTTCGCGCCTCGGCCTTTTGCTTCAGTTCTTGCTCAGTGTGGTAGGGCATTGGGGGACTCCTTGTGTGGAATGGTCCATTATATAAGGGGCAATGGGCCATGTCCACAGGATTAAAGATATATCGGTCAGAAGTAGAAAGTAAGAGTCACTTGCCCAATTTTAGTGCCGACTTTTAGCACATGCTTCAAATGCGTATATGTGCGTTTGAACTGTTCCCGCGTTTGCGCTTGCGCGCACACAACTTGTAACATAAACCAAAAATCTTTCAGGTCTTTGTGCGAGGTGAAACTTCGAACCACCCGAGAGCTGGTCGCTTCTTTGAGAAGCTCTAAGTAGTGTTCATAGTGTTCTTCAGGAATTGGACGCTTGAAGTTTAGAATTACGTCCGGGGATTCAATATTAATCATTGCAAGTTCTCTTTTATTTCAGGCTTCGTCAGAAAGCAGGTTAATTTCGGCCAAATTAAATTGTTCTTCTCGTTCTTTTTGCTTAGACTCCTTCTTTTGAAGTGCTGCGGCGGAGTGCATCCCAACCGCCCGATCGGCCCAAGCCTGTTTGGGAACCATTTTTATGTCTGTGCCATTTACAGCTTCGCCGATTTCGTAGACTTTCGCCTCTACTAAGGCGAAAGAGCTGTTGTATTTAAGCTCGAGTTCGTAAAGAGGGTCTATATAGCCAAAAATTCTCGTTCCCTGCTCGTAGAAATACATTGCTGTAGCATAGGCGGTGCCAGCAGTAGCTTCGCGCTCGTATCCAGGGCAAGCCGTGCTAATGAAATATTTGATACGCTCAAGCTGAATTAGATATTCGGTCTTTTCTTTCTGAATATCAATGTCTTTCACGCCAGAGGTGGTAATGCGATTACCTTCAGCGTCGAGAATGTTGAGGTCCTCGAGAGAAGCGCCCGCTCGACGAATATGCAGTTGTGCGGTGCCGTCTTCTTCTTCCTTAATCCTAAACTCCACTGTGAAAAGACCGAGTGCCATGGAAGGAATCTGGCCCTCATTATAGCCAATTTTCTTTCGAACGGAGAAAAAGAGTGCTCGGTAACGCACAGCATCAGCTTTTGATCCGCACTGAATAAAAATACCGTTTGGGCGCTCCATCGCAGTTTGTGCTAAAGCGAGGCACTTCATGTAGGTCTGATTGGAAATAACTTTCTGCATTGCCATATGGTGGCTCCTGAGCTTGTGTTCGGGGATGATTCCCATTATAATCTATAATGTTTGGTTCGGTCATTTGAAAGCAGAATGTGAAAGTATTTCAGGTTGTAGCATGATTTGCCCCTGTTCTACCATTATCCTTCTACCATTATCCTTCTACCATTATCCTTCTACCATTATCCTTCTACCATTATCCTTCTACCATTATCCCCTATTTGCCTTCATTTCGGGTGTTTTTGGTCGGGGGGTGACGGCGGTAATGGGGGAGGGAGGGGGAGGGTCTTATTTTATTATAATAATTTTTTTTTTTAGACAAATTTTTTCCGTACCCCCCCCCCCCCCAGTAGCTCCACCCGTACACCCTCTAGGGGGTAGCTAAAATTGACGGAAACGACAGCAAATGAGCGGGAATGGTAGAAAGATAATGGTTAGTGCCTAATGGTGGTTGTCCAATGGTAGGCATCCAATGGCTGGCTGCCGGAAAACGGGTTCACCGCAGGCTCACCCGCACATATTCTACTTGCGCTTTCCGGCCCTCTGAGCTATGCAAGCACTATGACCAGACTCAAAGCGCTACGCGCCGAACATCTCAAGGCCGCGCCTACCGATCCCCGGCTCAAGTGCCCGGCCACCGAGGCCCTGCGGGCGAAGCCCGAGGAGAAGAAAGATGCTTGAGCATCTGCTGGAAATGAATGGGCAGCAGCTCGACCGGGGCTCTAACGTAAGGGTGGTAAGGGATCTGCGCTGGGCGCAGCTGGCCGATTGCCCTTTTGCACCGCAGAAGCACTCGGGCGCGCGCCTAGCCGGGCTCCGGTTTGAGAAGGCGGTCTGGAAGAAGACCGGAGGGCTGCACAATCCCTGGATTGAGTTCGAGGACGCCAATGGCTCGGGCTTCGCCTGCCCGGACATAGTTCTTCCGGAGCGGAAGCTGATAGTGGAGTGCAAGCTGACGTACACGCCGGTGGCGGATATGCAGCTGGCGGGGCTCTACCTGCCCCTGGCAAAGGCCGTCTGGGGAGAAGGGGACTGGCGGCTGGTGGTCGCCTGTAAGCGGTGGGCGGGAGCGCCTAAGAGGCTTCTGGCGGGCTTTCAAGCTCTTCCGCCTCACGGAGAGATCGGATACCTTCTTTTCTAACCTGTTCAAAGGTTTTGAACCAGGCGCAATACCAGTGAACTAATTCGCTGTGCGGGATGCGCCCGCAGCGCAAACAGGTGAAGGTGCTGCGGGTACATTTGTGAAACTCTTGCGCTATATCCTCTGGCATTGAAGCAAGAGAGGTTACTAGCTCTTTGTATTCCCAGAGATCTGCGGGAGCTTTTCCGCACTTACAGCATTTCATAGATCAACCCCTTTCGTCAGCCCGAATTTCTTCTCTGCTCGCGCGAACGCACTTTCCTCACTTTCTTCCTCTTCTTTCGCCCGGAGCCGCGCTTCGCGCTCCATGAAGGCCAGAAGGGCCTGCGGGATGTCGATATCCTCTCCGCCCTTCTTCTGGCGCCGCTTCGCCGCGATTTGCGAAATAGGTGTTGGCTCGGGCGAAGCCGCTACGCGGCCGGAGCCTTCCCTTCCAAGGCGGATGACTTCGCCTCGGAGCCACTGCTCGCCTTCCAGCCGTATGGCGCGCAAGCGCGCAAGCGCATCCTCCAGTTCCGCCCTCGCAGCCGCCTCCGCGGCTTCCAAGAACTTCTCCTGATAAGGAAGGGCCTTCAGAAGGACTTCAGCGATTTCGGGTGTCGGGCTGGCTTCACCGGCAGCCCACATTATCAGCCGTGTGTTCTTGACGCGGTAGCGGAGGCAGAAGCGGTAGAAGCGCCGGTGCGTGGGGTTTAGCTGGGTGGTGTAGAAGGGCGTTAGGAAGCAGGCTCGGATGTATCGGAAGAGGACAGGGCCTTTGTATTCGGCCGCCTCGAAGAGAAGGTGAAGGACGGGGTAGCGGCGGGAGAGTTTCATCTAACCGCCTCCTCTAGCTCTAGCATGGCGAAATTGACATACGGCGCGATAGCCCGTACCTGCGCGATTGCCTGGTCGATCCAGCTTTGCCCGGCCTGCTGCTGGGCGCGATATTCTTTGAATGTCGCAGGCCATTTAGGGCGTGTGTACATCTGCCAGTTGCCGTAGCACTCCTTCATGCGGCTTTCGTGCAAGAGGCGGCCAAGGAGGTAGAGGCGATAGTCTGAGATTTCTTCCATATTAAAGCTCCAGATAGAAAGAAGGTGGCGCTACTTGAATTATCAAAGTAGCGCCACCCGTTGACTGTTTACAGAAAAGGGCTACGCCACTGGATAAACATCCGCTCGCGGCGCCAGCCGCAGCACTGGCTCCTCGGTCCACAGGCACTGCCACTTGAACTCCCGCTCTCGTGTAGCGGGATTTAGCAGGCCGAAGGTGAACACCGAGTTCTCGCCCGTCTCCGGGTTTATCAGGAAGTGGGTGAGGTAAGTTCCGAGCCGGGTTAGGCTCACACGCGCGAGCGTCTTCGCCGCCTCCTCCGCAGGTGGGAGGGAATCGGTCGAAAGCCCCTGGTTCTGGTGGAGGAGAAGTAGCTGCTCGAAGGCGGCAGAGGGAAACCAGCCGTACTTCCAGCTATCGCGGATCTCCGTGAGGTCGAAGTTGGACCATTCGCAGAGCGCGGGCTGGTAGGAAGTGAGAATGCCCGTGCAGGTGCGATGCAAGTTGAGGAGCGTGTTAACACCTATCTCCATTGAGAAGAGGTCTTCTTCGAGAAGATCAATAGCTTCGTCGAGGACGCCGAAAAGCTCGGGCAAGAGAGCCCAGTCGGTATCTTTCAGCGGCTGCGTTAGCGCGAGAAGCGCAAGGCTGCGCCCGAGCGAGCAGAGATTGTAAATCATTGCCACGCGAAAGGATTCGTGGCACTGGGCGCAATGGAAGGGATTGCCGAGGCGTGCGTAGCGTTCACCGGCCCAGACTTGCTTCGGCAGCAGCGCGAGCTGCCGTGGCTGGGCTTGAAGCCAGAGGCGGAAGTCACGCTCGGGCAGGGCCGAAGGCATGAGGGCCGCGAGCGGCTGAAGCTCCGGGAGGAGGAGCACTTGCGTGGCTGGCTCAAAGGTGTAGTTCATGGGCTCAGGCTTCCGGTTGAATACGCAAGTAAGGGCTGGTAAGGGCTGCGGGCGTCAGCGTCAGGTACGTGCGAAGCCCCGCTTTAGCCGGGATCTCAAACCGGCCCTTATCCCGGACCCAGCGGCGCGTAGCGCCATTGCGCCTCAGGGTCCACCAGTTGCCGTTGGCCATGAGTGCCTGGAGGCGGCCCTGCGCGAGCACGGTTTCAAGCTCCGCGAGCGAAGCGAGGGGCTGGATGGCCAGCGTTAGCACGGGCTGAGAGATGTGGTTGGTCTTAGCGGGCATTGGAAAGCTCCTGAATCAGTTGCCGATATTGACGGCGGAGTATAGCATGAAGGCACGGCTGAAGAGGCCGGTTACGGCATAGGCAGTTTTATACGAGCCCTTACCTGCCTGAATTAAAAACACCGTAGAGGCGCTCTAAGGTAATGCGTCCGAATGAGCCCTTATCGACTACGGTCATAAAGCTCGCGCCGTCCCAGGCCTCAATCGCGTTCAACGTATTAACTGCAATGGGCCGGTCTAGCAACGCAGAGGCGCGCAGCCTTTCATAAGCCCAGAGGCGCGCGAGGCGCTTCGCGGCGGGGAGCTGTTGGCGGTAGGCGCTTCGCGCTGTGCCTGCGCCGTCGTCGTGAGTAATTTCGTATAGTGACATTATTTGTCCTCCAGAAGTTCAGCGAAGAGTGTGCCAAGGGGCTGACCTTTAGCGCCCCTGAGGTGGCGGTATAACGCGCCGTTGTTATTGGTCCACCAAACACCGGCCTCAAAGGATTTGTGATAGCGTTTAGGCAGTTGCCGCTTAACGCTTTCTGGATCCGGTTGATATGGCACGCCATCGCGCCATGCGCCTGCTAAAGCAACAGGCGTTGAATCGGATGTGAAGCGCAGCCATTGTGTGCCGCAGCGCTGCAAGGTGATGGTGAATTGCGGAAGCATGGCGTCGGATCCTTTGTTAGTTCCGGGCGTAGCATATGCCGCCGCGTGGCGGTTTGCATACAGGATTAACCCGGTGAAGCCGGGCTGACACTTCTAGGGGTGCGGGCTGGAAGCCGGGGCTGGGTCCGGGTTAAAGCCGGGGCAAGCCGGGGTTGCGGTGGGGCGTGGTGGCGCTTGGCGCGTGACCCGCTAGTAGGGTAGCGGCGCTTGCATAGGGCCGTGTAGGGGCTTGGGAAGGGCTAGAAATATGTGGTAGGCGGCTACCACCGAAAAAGTAAAAGCCGCTAGGATAAATAGAGAAAGAAGGTAAAAAAGAACCCGGCCAGAGGCCGGGCTAGTGCTTTAAGCTAAGGCGGGGACTGTGAAGTATTCCCTACACGCGACACGCGCAAGCGTGCAATGCCGTGACGTAGTGACACTGTGCTTATTGGTGATTATTTGTGTGCCCTCGGGCGTATGCCGCGCTATCGGCACGGCGTAAGAATAAAGAGTAGCTCCTTCAAAACGGAGGTTGCCGCATTTGCCGCTAGGTGCGGATTGCGCGGCCCAGGCGCGAATTAGCGCTCTATTGTGTGGATACGTCTTCATGGCGGGCTCCTAGGCCGGGTAGGAAAGAAGGCGGTAGATAAGGGCGGCGCAGGTGGCGATGCCGCCGGCCATCGCTAGGGCGGTTATAAGCCCCAAGCCAAGTACAAGCGTGTTAATGCGCGGCGCTTGCTTCACCCTTTGCGGGTTCACTCGCGGTGCGGGTTGCCAATGCCACGCGTAGGGGTGGCGGATGTAGGCGGTACGCGCAACGGCGAAGGCGGTAGGCCGGGGCTTAGTGGTGTTAGACATGGGCGGGACTCCTAGTGGTGGTAAAAGGTAGTGGGTTTATAGCGCGGGGCATTGCTGCCCCGTACCATAAGCCTACCTAATGCTTTTGTGTGGCGCTTCGCGCCTAGTCCAGGTCAATGTCCGCCATTGCGGCCATGCGATCGGCGTAAAGGGCTTTGTAGCGGGCCAAGCGCTGCGCGGGCATGTTTTCGCGTGCATCTTCCACGAAGGCGTCCACCGCTTCGCGGTCAGCCTTGAAGTATTTGATGCCTTCAATCTCCAGCCCGCCGGTGGCTTTTGCGGCTTTCAGCCGGGCGCGGGCCACGATAGCAAGCTCCCCGGCCAGCCATTTTTCAAACGGATCGACGGAAGCGGAGCCAGTGGAAGCGGTACGTGCGGCCCAGCCGTTGGTGCGAAGCGAAGCAACCAGAGCATCTGCCACGGAGCGGGGTGTTTCGCCATCTTTCGGCGCGACGTTCAGCTTGTCGTTAATCTTTTGCTTGAATCCGTGAGTAAGCGCGGCAAGCAGCGTTTCCTGATCGAAGTCCGCAAGGCGGAGGGTGTAGGGATTGCCGTCGCGGGCTAGGGTGAAAGAGATGGTTTCCGGGAGAGTGAGGCCGGAAGTGAAGGGGTTTGCGATGGAAGCGGACATGGGAAGTTCCTTTGTGATGGTGGGAAGAAAGGTAGCCCGGCGATAGCCGCGCCGTGATTTAGTTCTACGTCTTTCCAGCCCTGCGTGTCAAATACTTTTTGAAAGAAAAGTGTGTTTTGGGAAAAATAAATGTAGCGGGTGGCGCGGGGTGCAAAATGGCTTAGGAAGGGGTTAGGTGCGGCTTTATCCGGGCTGGTAGGGTAGGCCGGGCTAAGGCTTGAAAGCCGCTAGGCGGCTTGCGCTTGGCGAATTGCGGGGCTTGCGCCCGGCTTGGGCTGAAGCCGGGGCTTAAAGGTGTAGAAAGGATGAACCTTTAAAGGTGCAAAAGGGATGAACCTTTTAGACGTAAAGGTGAACGTAAAATGAACCTTTAAAAATGGTGGTACGGGGCTACCACACCTGCATTGACCACTAACCCACTACGCAGTTGTGGTATTTGGCTACCGCAACTGCTACCGCTGCCGCCGGAAGGCCGGAGCGTAACGGGTTACCACAACTCCGCGCAAGGTGGAGCGGGTTCAAGTCTTCAAGTGGCGCTACCCTTTGTCGCTGGTAATAAGAACAGCACCAGCGCGCACGCGCGTAGCAAGAACCGTGCCAGAGCTGGCCTACCGGCTAGATATGTCCTATAGGGCCAGCCTGTCCTATAGAATTAGTAGGGAGAAAGCTGCCTACCCCGGTGGACTGTGGAATGGTAAATGCTGGAACCTCCTTTGAGAGTCCCCCTAAAAAATTTTTGGTCCAAGACCTCTACCCACTACCTTTCTGCTTGGCCTGAGGCCAGCAAAGAGGTAGAAGGAAGGGATGAAAATCCTCCGCCCCGTAGGCCGAAAGCGAATGGACGACCCGGCGAGAGCCGGGAACTGGTGGGGGCCGGACGGCCCGCCGCTCGTGCAGGCGCTGTCGAAGGGAAAGATGCTCGCGGTGTATGAGACGCACGTCGCGGTGGAGGTGGAGAAGGCCGCGGGGGCGCGACGCCGAAACTGGCTCAGGGTGGATAAAAGGGATTGGGGGCTGGTGGAGGCGGGCATAGCCCGGTGGGGAAGGCTGCCGAGGCTGCTGCCGGGGAGAATTCACGCGCGGATGGGCTGGACTCACGGCCCAACCAGGCACTACCTAGATAGAATGGTGATGAAGGCTCACGGGCTGGAGCCCGAGCCCTACGAAGAAGTGGGCTACGTGAACTTCGACTTCTACGACGTGCGGCTGCTGAACTTGGAAGCGAAGGCGCCAGGGCTTTACCTGAAGGAGTGCGCGCTGGCGTACCGGGCGGAAGTAGCGGAAGAGGCGAAGCGGCAGGAGCGGCAGCAGAAGCGCTTGCGCGCAGAGAACCGGCAGGTGGAAGAGGAAATCTTGCGCTGGGCCGGGGAACTAGGCGCGCTGCTGCAGGAGCAGCTAAAGGCAGAAGCCCTGCCAAAGGCTGAGTTGACAAAGACGACAGCGAACGGTAGGGTGAAATGCCTGACTCCCGCCACCTTCCCCGACACTCCCGAAGCGCCGAAAGACCCGCTGGATGAGGCGTTCCCAACCACCCTGGCGCCTGCTAGAGGCCAGTTACTCGACCCCAACCATAGGAGCTATATGAATGAACGAGCAGATCGAGCAGAAGACAACTCGAAACGAAGAGATAGCAAGAGAGTTGCGGGAATGGGCGGATAAGATCGAGCGCTCGCCGTTTGAAGTTCACGGCCTGGGGCTGGTCTATTACCGGGACTTGGACCCGGTGGAGGTAGTGCTGAGCGATCCGACGCAGACAGCCGCGGGCTTCTACAAGTACGTAGATGAGAGAATTATCGACAAGTTCGACAGGAATAAGAGCCAAGGGCTCGTGGGCTTCGGGGGCTGAAGATGGACCCGGTTTTCATTCCCGCCGAAGTAGTCGTACTCTGCATCCTAATTGCGGTCCTGTGGTGGCTGGAGCAGGGTGAATGATCTTCTCCCGCGAACAAGTGCCCGCGCTGCGGGAGATGTTCTACGAGTTCGCCTCGAACATCGAGATTGACTCGAAGGAAACCGGCGGCGCTGTCAGGTTTAAAGCCTACACGGCGCAGCGCCGGTTCTTCGACAGCATCTTCGACGGCCTAGCCAATGGCGTTCACTGGAATGTGATTCTCAAGGCCCGCCAGCTTGGCATCTCTACCGGCAGCTACATCTTCGACATATTCTGGCTCTCGGTCTTCCCCGGCATCAAAGGGGCACTGGTCTTCGACACAGAGGCCAACAAAGACGGTGCTAGGCTGGACATTCAGCGGATGTTGGAAAGCCTGCCTGCCCGGCTGCAGATTCCAGTCTTCAAGCACAACCGCACAGCCCTAGTGCTGCAGAATGGCTCCAGCCTGAGCTATCTGGTGGCCGGGACTCGGAAGAATGGCGGCCTCGGCCGCTCCAAAGGCTTGAGCTTCATCCACGCCTCGGAAGTAAGCTCCTGGGGCGATCAGGAGGGCGTCGAGTCCCTTACCAAGGCCCTGGCGCAGAAGTTTCCCGCGCGCTTATTTATCTTCGAGAGCACTGCCCGCGGCTATAATCTGTTCTACAAAATGTGGGAACAGGCTAAGGTTGACCCGGTAAAGCGGGCTACCTTCATCGGCTGGTGGGCCAAAGAAGCCTACGCCTATGACCCTGAAGACCCCACCGAGCGCGAGCTCTACCTGACCTACAGCCAAGCGCCCCTGACGGAGGACGAGAAGGAGAAGGTGGAGAAGGTGGAGAAGCTCTATGGCTTCAAAGTCGGCCTTCCGCAGATCGCCTGGTACAGGCACGAGAAGAACCCCTCCCTGGATGCGAGCGACGAGATCGACCCGGATGATGAGGGCAGTATCTTCCAGCAGGAACTGCCCTGGGACGAAGACGAAGCCTTCATCATTTCTGGAAATAGCTTCTTCAGCCCGAAGCGGCTGAACGACTGCATGAAATACGCCCTCACGCAAAAGTACTACGGCTACCGATACTTCTGCGGAGAGGAGTTCACAAGTATGGTGGTGGAGCCCACCAACTTCGCCAAGATGGCCATGCTGAAGGTGTGGGAAGAGCCAGACCCCCTCGGCACCTACGTGATCGGCGCTGATCCTGCCTACGGCAGCAGCGATCAAGCCGACTACTACTGCATTCAGGTGCTCCGGTGCTACGCCGATGGCGCCGATCAGGTTGCTGAGTTCACCGTGAAAACGATGGAGACTTTCCAATTCGCCTGGGTGCTTATGCACTTGGCGGGGAGCTACCGCAATGCGCGGGTTATTCTGGAGATCAATGGCCCCGGCCAGGCTGTCTTCAATGAGATGCGGAACTTGAAACTGCGGCTGCAGAACGGCGAATTGCTGGGCAGGAACGGGGACACCAAATTCACCGAGGCCTTCAACAACGTGAAGAGCTACCTGTACTCGAGAATTGATAATGTGGCCGGTGGCGGCCTCAGCTACCACTGGAAGACGAACAATGAAAATAAGAATGTGATCTTCAACCAGCTGCGCGATAGCTTGACCCTGAACCAGGTGAAGGTGAGGTCCAGGGATTGCATTGAGCAGATGAAGACCGTCGTGCAAAGCGGGCTGAGTATTGAGGGTGACGGCAATAGCCACGATGATCTGCCGATGGCGCTGGCCCTTGCCACGCACGCCTGGATGATTCAGGAGCGACCCAACCTGCAGATACAGGGAAGGACGCGGGACGCTGACAGGAAGGCCGCTAAGTTTTCCGACGCCGACATGCCCTCTATCTATACGAGGAATATCCTGCAGAACTTCTTTAACGAGCGAGCCGCCCAACGGAGGAAAGAAAGCCTAGCGGCCTTGCGCGCTCGGCGTCGGCGTTAGTATATAAGTCCTTCCGGCTTCGCCGGTCCCACCAACTAGGAGCCTCGTAGTGGATACCAACGTGAGTATTTTCCCTGTCCGGATGCAGTTTCAAACTATCGAAGAAATGGCTGGGAGCCTGAAGAATACGGTGGCTATAAGCCCCGAAAAAGTCCTCCGCGTAGTCATTTTCATTGAGCGCGAACACCCTGATGGGGACGACACGGAGAGCGCACTTTCCATCCTGAACCTGGACGTGGAGTCGGGCCTGGGGCTTACCAACGCTGCCCTACTCTGGCTTGTAAAACGCTTTGAATTCGGCCTTCTGGCGGGAGACTTCTAATGCCCATTATGCGAACATATCAGTGCCCCGATTGCGGCGGGCGCTTCCGCTTCCTCCACATGACTTCGGATGAACCGGCACCGCAGGAGTGTGAGATCTGCCACTCGTATATGGGTGATAGCCCGGAACCGGAGCTGTCTACACCACACTTCCGGCCTAGTGAAAGCGCCGGGGCACGCATGAGCCAAAGCGTTGACCTTGTGCAAAGGGACATGGAAGCCCGAGGCATTACCGACTTCAAGGACGGGCTTAGGGAAGGGGACGTGGCTGCGAAGCCGGTGCATAACCCGGTGACGGAACAGATAGCCCAGATGGAAGCGGCGGGCGCTTCTATGTGGCAATCGGGCGGTGGCGGCTTCCGCGCCGCAGATTCTAATCCCAATCTGGATGGCCGCCCGGCGCTCAGCGCCATCACCCGTGGCCTTGGAGGGCGCAAATGAGAATCCCCGATACCGGCGGCGGGCAGAAAGCCCTCATCAAATTCGCCGAGGATCTGATCGAGGCCTGCAGCATCAGCCTCGGTGATCGCGCTATGCGGGCTAGAAGGCTGCGTCAGTGGCGAGCACTTGGTAGCGCCGATGGCTCCGTAGCCACGTATAATAAGCTGCCGGGCTTTATAGACAGGGCCGCCGGGCTTATCTTCTCCCCCGCCGAGCTTCGCTACCTGCTGGAGTTCGATACGGGACAACCGGCCCCGGTCCTGCAGCAGGCGGATATCGCCGCCAAGTACCTGACGAAGAAAGTGGAAGGCGCTGACGCCGACGTCATCTTCAACACCTGCCTTCCCGACGCCCTCCTCCTCGGCAGCATGATCTTGAAGGTCCAGCACGTCCACGGGAAGGGGAAGGTGCGCGCGATTCCCCCCTGGCAGTTCGGCGTGTTCCGGGATGACGTTAACGGGCTGGATGAGCAGGAAGCGATGCTGGAGATCAACGTGATCTCGAAGCAGGAACTTTGGAGGCGAATTATGCAGTCGGGCATCCCCAACCCTGACAAGGTGTATCAGCAGGCCCTGACGGACGCCAAGAAGAAAACGAACAGCTCAGATGCGGACACGTACTTTCACCAGGTACTCATCGCTACGCAGGGCGCGCCCGTTAACACCAGCGGCGTGGATACTAATCAGCCGGGAGGGCTGGTTGATCTGGCCAGTGACCCGATCGTGAGTCAGCTGGCTCCCTCCCTGCCGGACGAAATGATTATCCTCTATGAGCTGACGGTGGTAGATGACTCCACGGGGGACTACACGACCATACAGTATATCAATCCGGGTATCGTGCTGGCCCCCCGGCTCAAGCGCCGGAACTTCTTCGTTCCGCAGCTGCATCCGTATGTGCTGGTGCAGCCGATCTTCTCGATGGGCTACTTCTGGGGCCGGAGCTATATTAGCAACATGATAATGCTGCAAGACAAGCTGAGAGAAAGGTTCGCTGATTTCTCCCGCCTCATGTCCATGCAGTACGACCGCCTGATCATGTTCAAAGGCAATACGCAGATCTCAGATGAGATGTACGAGAACTTCCGGCAGGCCGGATACATCTCCGGCGACCCGACTATGGACGCGAAGGACTTGACCCCAGAAATTCCTCGCGCCGCCATGGAGGAGCTTCAGTTCGTACTCGAAGCCCTGAACGATGTGAGCGGGCAGCCCGCCACTATTCGCGGTGAAGGTGAGTCGGGGGTGCGAAGCAATGTCCAGGCAAAGACCCTGACAAAGACGGGGACACCGCAGATAAGGGATATGAGTCTGCTGGTGGAACGGCAGTGCGCGGACATGGGCTACAAATTCTTCAAGCTGCTGGCGCAGACCGACGCTACCCAGCTGGCTGCGGCGGCGAGCGAAGAAGAAATTCCGGGCTTCGTCCTGGCGCAGCTACCGGAAGATGTGCGGGTGGTGGTGGACAGCCATAGCACCAGCCCGGTCTTCGAGGAAGACAACCTGAACAAGGCGGCCTTCCTGCTGAAGGCGGGGGCCATCGACCCGGCAACTGTGCTGGATATGACCAACACCCCAGCGCGTGACCTCCTCCAGGCTCGCCTGAAGGCCCGCGAGCAAGAGAAGCAGCAGATACAAGCGGCCCTCTTGCAGGACGCGCAGAAGCGGGAAGCCGCCCTGCAGGCCCAGAAAACCGGCAAGGACATCAACGGGCTGACCGGCGGCAAGGGCTAACCTGAGTTGCATTGCGCCTCTGGCCCTTCAGCTATAAAGTCCAACTATCGAAGCAGCCGCTTCTTTCAGCGTCCGGCCTGGAGCCGGGCAATCCTCTCCCTGTGTGGGACATAGACAGGAGGCTATGATGGCTCGTAAGCGCTCTCATAAGCGTAAGTAAGTGATATGGACGGAGCGTTAAATCCTCAGCAGGGAGTTGGCCCTGCGACTGTCGGCGGACCCGCGCCCACTCAGGGAGCGTCGTCTGCGGCCCTCGCTAAGGTAGCGCTCGCAGTCCGTATCCTTGAGAGTACAATTCCCGAACTGGGAAGCGGCTCTGAGGCCGGTTTGGCCGTTCTCAAGGCGGTGCAGGGCCTGAGCAAAGTAGCGCACGACCAAGGTAGTGCGGGAACCGCTCAGACCGCCTTGATGCAACTCATGATGCAGCAGCGGCAGGAAGCGCCGCTGCTCGCGCAGCTCAAGCAGCAGCAGATGCAAAGAGCACTGGCCGCCGGTGGTGGTCAAGCCGCTGGTGCAGCGCCCGCTGCCGCACCTCCCACCCCAGCCGCTCCGCCTGAAGGTGGCGGAGACTCAGGCACCTAGCCTTTAACGCGCCCTTGCTGTAGGGCGTAGGTTCTACCCGCACCCCAACCAAGGAGTTTTTCCAATGGCTGTCGATATTTTCAAAGACACCCGCACGAACCTGCCGGACAACGATTCTCGCATTGTCCGCGTCGGCTTCGATGAAGAGCAGCTGGGCAACCGCCGCGCGCAGCAGCCGAACGTGAAGTCGGATGGCCGCTTCGGCATCCAGCACGTCAACACTGGCCGCGGTAAGAAGTAATGGCCCGCGCTACTGGCCACAAAGGCCCTGCTGGGAAGATGCCGCCGATGAAGAAGGCGGCGCCGAAGCCTGCAGCCCTGAAGGGCGCTGCTGCACCCGCCGCTGGCGGCCCGAAGAAGGTTCCGGCCAAGCCTGTTAAGGCCGGAGGCAAAGCCGCCGCTGGCAAGTTCATGGGCGGCCGCTAAGCCTCACCCTCCACCACAGATAGGAGCATCAAATGACCGTTACCCCCGAAGAGCTGAAGCGACTGCAGAGCATCGACGCTCTCGTCACCAAGCTGGACGCCAACCCGAAGACGCATAAGCAGCTTCTGCGGATCATCAAGGAAGCGATGCCGGAGGTTCCTATCCCGGAACTGGACGCGGCGCAGCCGATCGAGGATGAGATTGCTAAGGTGCGCGAGGCGCTGGCTTCTGAGCGCGATGCGCTGAAGGCGGAAGTGAGCGAGCTTCGCAACCTGCATAAGGCGGATAAGACTGCCCGCGGGATTGAGTCCGAGCGAGAGAAGCTGAGGGCGCAGGGTTGGGATGCCGAGGGCATCAAGAAGATTGAAGAGACGATGACCGAGAAGGGCATCATCGACTACGATGTGGCTGCGGCCTACGTGGAGAAAACGCTTCCGGCTGATGAGCCGAGCCGTCCTTCCTACCAGAGCCGTGACTGGGGTTTTGCGGCGCCGGAGAAAGGGGATGCGGACCATGAGCTGCTCATGTCCAACCCCACGGCGTACAAGAACAAGATGGTCTCGCAGACAATGAATGAGCTGCAGGCCGGTAAGGGGTTCCGTCGCACGATCAGTCAGGGTGGTCCTACTGGTGCGTGGGGCGGGCAGTAAGGACTCAACTCTAACAGGAGATAGGCAGTGCCGATCCCGAATTCAGGTGTGGTTCCCGGCTCGGGAGCGATATATAACGAACTGACCTCCGTCACGCGGCGCGCGTTCATGCCGACCGTGACTGTGCAGATCTACTACAGCACCCCGACGCTGATGATGCTGATGCGTAATGCGCAGCGCTCCGCGGGCGGTCTGTCGCAGATCACCGGCCCGGTGCAGGGCAACAGCATGGTCCAGGGCTCCTGGGCCAGCTACTCGGGCAACTTCAACCGCCCGACCGTCATCCCCGGCCTCCAGAACTTCCAGTTCAATACTTCCTACTTCCTCGTCCCGGTCCCTCTGGTCCTCGGCGAAGCTCTCTTGCAGAGCACGGAAGCTGTCATCCCCATCCTTGACGTTCGCATGAACGACGTGAAGGCCGTGATGGTGCAGCAGATGGGTTCGGCGCTGTTCACGAACAACACCGCAAACAACCTGATGCCGAGCAGCTTCTTCGACGCTTTCGACAACGGCACCAACGTCACCTCCTACGGTGGCATCAGCCGCACGGCGGCTGGCAACAGCTTCTGGAAAGGCCAGTATTACGGCGCAGCCGGTGCAGTGCTGACCAGGAAGGCGATGGCCGCTTACCTGATTCAGGTGACGGATGTGGCCGGTGGTGAAGCTCCCGACTTCGTGGTTATGAGCCCCTCGGACTACGCCACGCTGCAGCAGGACTTCATCGGCGTTGAGCAGCAGTATATCAACCCCGGCCCGATGAGCAATCCGACGATCGGCAGCCTGGATACGGCGGTTCGCTCGGCCTTCCCGAACCTCGTCATCAACGGCGTGCCGTTCTTCATGGATCACTGGTGCCCGAAAGGCACCCTTTACATGATCAACAGCAAGTATACCTCGATGTACCTGTCCGAAGATGCCCCGTTCGCCTTCTCCGGCTTCTACAGCGGCATCCCGCTGTTCCAGATCGCGCAGGTCGGTGTGGCGATTGTTGGCTATCAGGTCATAACCACGAAACCGATCTCGGGCGCGAAGATCACCGGCATCACCGGCGGCGCGTTCTAACAGGAAGGAAAGCAAATGTCACTCTTTAATATTGCGGGTCCGGGCCAGGGTCTTCCGACCAATGTGGGCGCGAACCAGTTCAATACGCCGGGTCAGCCCTGGGCGGCTCCTGGCCCTAACAAGATTGGGCTCTATAGCGGGCAGTCCATTCTCATTCCCGCCGGTGAGTACATCATCAATCCGGGCGTCTACTCGAGCATTCAGTACCTCGACCCTGTGTCGGGCGTCTGGGCGAACTTCGAGACAGGCGCTGCGGCGGGCAATGGCCGCTGGATCAACTCGGATGGTGTGAACTGGCGCATCATCAACACGGCGTCCTGCCCGATCAGCGGCACGGTCACGGCGGCAGGTTCTGGCTATACCAGCACCCCGACCGTTACCTCGAGCGTCGGCGGCTCCCTGTGGACTGCGGTAGTTGGCGGCGCGGTAAGCAGCTCCTTCACCATCGGCACGGCGGGTTCCGGCTATCAGCAGCCGCCGCTGGTCCTCTTCGACGCGCCGCCCGCAGGCGGTGTGCAGGCCACCGGCTACGCCACCATTACTTCGGGCGCTGTGACGGCCATCACCCTGATCAACGCAGGTGCCGGTTACACGACCGCCCCGGGCATCACCTTCGTCACCTCGCAGACGGACGAGGGCACAGCGATTGTGTCGGCAGCCGCTACCTGCGTTCTGACCGGGGCCAACACCGTGACCGCGGTTCTGCTGCAGAACCCTGGCCTGCCGGAGGCTTCGGCTCCGACCTTGACAATCACCGGCGGCGGTGGTAGTAGTGCAACGGCGACTGCAACGATGAATGGCTCGACGGCGGAAGCCGACACCATCGTCATTCAGCCCGCCTAAGTTTGGAGCTTCGGCTCCTAAGAGTCCCTGTGGTGGGGGAGATCGTGAAGGAGTGACGCAGTGGCTTTAACTGCATACGTGCAACAGGTCCAGCGCCTCCTTCACGACACAACCGGACAATTCTACCAATACCCTGACCTCACGTACTACGTGAATTCTGCTCGCGGACAAGTGGCGCTCGAAGGCGAATGTACTCGCGCCCTTTGCTCCCTAGCGACAGCCAATGGCCAGCAATCCTATACCCTTTCTTCAATTGGTAACCTGCCCTCCGGCGGGCAATACGCGCTGGTCGTGCGCGGAATTTACCTGAACGGGCAGACGTATGAGGCGCGGCCCTGGGAATGGTTCGCCAATTTGTGCCTTGGCACCGCTTTCAGCCCCGCTGTTCCGGTCTGGGCGCAATTAGGCTCTGGAGCATCTTCAAGCCTTTACATATGCCCCACCCCCTCTGTCGCGGTTGCTTTGCAAGTAGACAGTGTGATCCAGCCCATTCCGCTAAATACGGATGCAGACCCTGAGCTAATCCCCTACCCCTGGACCGACGCCGTACCCTACTACGCTGCTTACCTGGCCTACTTAGACGCCCAGCGCACACAAGACGCCCAGTTAATGTTCGAGCTTTACACCACGTTCGTCAATCGAGCCAGGAAGATCGTCACACCCACCTCTAACGCGAGACAGTGGCCCGGTGCGCTGGGCGCTCAGATTGCTGGCGCTGCTACAGGCCTTGCAAATCCTCAGGGGCTCCCCAATGGCTAGTTTCACTGAGTACGTTCAAAGGGTCCGCTTGCTTGTTGGGGATGCTAATTATAGCCTCTTCAATCCCACCGACGTCGCCCTCTTCATAAATGAGGCCCGCAGGCAGGTTGCGATGGAGGGCGAGGTACTTCGTTGCCTTCCGCAGGACCTCTATACGGTTGAAGGGCAGGAGATTTACCCCTTCTCAGCGGTCGATCTCACACCCTTTCCGGGCTATTCTTATGTGTATCAGGTAAAGTCGATCGCCCTTATCTGGGGCTCCTTCCAGTACGTGGTAGAGCGGGTCTCCTTCTCCAAATACCAGGCTGTAGTGCGGAACTACACGCAGGGCTTCCAGTACATTCCATGCGTTGGAGCGCAGTTTGGCGACGGCCAAAACGCCGTAATGTACCTCTATCCCATCGCAAACGACGTGTACCAGATGTTCTGGGACTGCTATTGCGCCCCTATTGATCTATCGGGGGCCTCAGGGGAAGTAGAAGCGATTCCAAGCCCCTGGACGGACGCAATCCCCTTCTACGCTGCTTACCAGCTGCTAAATACCATGCAGGTGAGTCCTGCGGGGCTGAATGAGAACCTCGCGAGGATTAAGCAGGCCGATAGGATGTTCGGCGAGTACATGAAATTCATGCTTCGGGCGCGGCAATTCGCCTCTCGAGGCCAGATCAACAACCCCTATGGGAGGAGTTAATGTGCGCTATTCCGCTTCCCTCTGAGGAGCCAGGCACTCGGAAAGACCCTCCAGTTAAAAAGAGATAGAAATGGCCCTGAATTTTCCCGGCGCGAACGGAGAGCGTGGTGCGACGCCCAACATTGTTGGGCTTCTTGGCTTTGAGGGACTGAACAACAACGATTCGCGCTCCGCAATCGACGACCAAGAGTGTGCCTGGTTGCTTAACCTCTTTCCGATTGGAAAGGGCAATCTGCGCACGCTCTATGGTGCCGGAGCAAATACCTATGGCACCGCAAGCACGGGAAGTGAAGCCACAGGTAATCTGGAGTACGTCTACTACTTCACGATGGTTTCGGAGCAGACTCCTACAAGCGCTACCACTGTTCCCCCCAATCCGGATGAATGGGTATTTGCGGCCAGCGGCAACTCCGACCACTTCTACCTCTACAATATCACCCAAAATCAGGCCTTTGTCATCGCTAATACCTCCACTTATCGAGGAGGCACCTTTACTACTTCTGTAATTGACAGCAGTCCCCAGGCCATCTGCTTCAACAACAAGTACCTGCTTGTGGTAGATAGTGTCAGTTTCCGTGTTATCCAGCCCTTCGTCTACCCTCCACATGACCTTAACTCCCCAAATTCTCTCGTAGTTACAGCCTTCGGGCCGGGCTCCCTTGCGCCGAACGTCACCATGACCAATTCTGGGTCAGGGTATGGGCTTGCAACCAATGTGACCATTGGAGCCACCATTTCAGGAGGCTCTGGCGAAGGGGCTTCAATATATCCCGCGGCAAATTCGACCACAGGCGCCGTTACAGGGGGAACTTTTATCAATTCGGGCTCGGGCTATCTGGCCTCTGATGCTTCCCTTCCGGCCCCTGTTATCTTTTTCACGGACAATCCCAGCGGCCAGATCACCGCTTCTTACACCAACAGCAGCGGTGTAATCACCGGCGTCACGGTAACTGGAGCCGGAAGTGGCTGGACTCGCAACCCGCAGGTCAACTTCGGCTGCCCTATCAGCTCAATCCTTGTAACTCAGGCTGGAAGCGGCTACCTTACAGCTCCCACGGTCACACTGATCGGCGGTGGAGGCACCTACACGTCTGCTACTGCCACACTGAGCGGTACCACGGTTTCCTCCATTGCAGTAACTGGCTCCGCTAACTACACCAGCGCGCCCCTGGTGGTGATTGGAGCCCCAAATCAGAACTCCAGCACCCCGGTACAGGCCACTGCTACGGCGGTACTCGGCGTGGGCTCGGTAGCTGCCCTTGGCTTTGCCAATCTGGTGCCCGGCCCTGTCGGCTACATCGACGTTCTAAATGGTGGAGGGCAGTACAACAACCCTCCGACAGTGGTACTGCAGGGCAACGCTACCGCGGTTTCAACCCTTATCCCGGCGCCCCTCAACCACATCTATGTGTATGCGGGGGGTTCTGGCTACACCAGCCCGCCGACAGTAACTATTAGCGGCGGTGGAGGATCGGGCGCAACCGCGGTTGCCATTATTCAGGGCGGCGCTGTAAAAGCGGCCGTTATCACGGCTAATGGCTCCGGCTACACTTCCCAGCCCACAGTGACTTTCAGTGGAGGCGGCGGTTCAGGTGCTATCGCCTACGCCGATATTGACACTTCGGTGGCCTCAATCACGCTGACAAGCGCCGGAAGCGGCTATACGAGTGTGCCGCTGGCGATCTTGGTGGAGCAGGGCGGGGCTCTAGCCACTGCAGCTGAAAGCGGGGGCGGGCTTAGCTCTGTTAACCTGGTGGCTGGCTATGCAGGAAGCTACTTAACACCTCCCGCGGTCACAATTAGCGATCCCACCGGCTCCGGTGCAAGTGTCACAGCCAACTTGGCCTCCGTCAGCTTGCAGTCCAGCTTCTTCTATATCGTCAATGAGGGCATCGGTTTTACGCCGAACGTCCATATTCCGCTGACCATTACTGGTGGCGGTGGTTCTGGAGCTGCCGCTTATGTGCAGGTAAATGGGCAGGGCTACGCCGAGACGGTCGTAGTCACCGCTGGTGGCTCCGGCTATACTAGCGCTCCTTCTTTGAGCGCCAGTCCCAGCCCCGGCGCCGGGCTCGTTGTCGTTTGCGTTCCCGTCTTCCCGATTGCCTCCTTTACCGTCAATACTCCAGGCACAGGCTATACCAAACCTACCGCTGTAGTAGCGGGCACACAATTCACCACTCCCGGCTTCGGCGCATCCACCATCACCTACATGCAACCCACCGGCATTGCCAGCATTACTGTGGCTTCCGGCGGCGCTGGTTGGACCACCAACAGCTCAGTAACTGTGGGCGGCGTAGGAGCCACAGCCACAGCCAATTTAATGCCCTTTGGCGTTGCGGGCACCACGGTTGAGATCTACCAGGGTCGTGCCTGGGTTGGCGGCAAGACCACCGTACAATTTTCTTCCGCCATTAATCCGTGGGACTTCTCCATCCCCAACGGCGCTGGTGCCTTCTCTGTCCAAGAACAGTACTTGAAACGGAAAATTTCGGCCCTCAAGCAGGCCAACGGCTTCCTCTATATCTTCGGCGATAGCTCAATCTACGTTGTCTCGAACGTCAACCAGAGTTCAACCACCTCGGGCGGAATAACCACCACCACAACCACCTTTCAGGTGTATAACGTGGACCCGCAGGTCGGCACCGTCTGGCGTGACACTGTTCAGCAGTACGGCTACTCTATCATCTTTGTAAACCCTGATGGGGTTTATACGCTGCTGGGTGGTGCGGCACAGAAGATCTCTACTCCGATTAACGGGTTCTTTGCCAGCAATCCGTATAAGAATAATCCAGAGGCAGTGCAGTATTCAGCAGCCATTGCCACCATTTTTGGCATCCGCAGCTACGTCTTCCTCTTTGATACCTATGACTATCTGGGTAATCCGGTGCGCTTGCTGGTGGGCTGGAACGCCGGGAAATGGTTTTCCGCCACTCAAACCTACAATCAGCTTCTGCTCAACGCAATCGGCGGCAGCGTGGCCTCGAGCCCCCTCCTTGGCTCCACCATCAACACACGCTTCATCTGCACAAAGGAACTGGACAGTGCGCTTTCTATCCTTGGTACTGATGGCACTTACATTATGGATTATTTTAATACTCCTGATAACACACTACCCAAGCAGCTTCAGTCGAAACTTTTCGACGGGGGCAATATTTTTGTCTACAAGCAGGTCTTCCGTACTTACGCTTTCCTACAGCCCTTTTCCTCTTCTACCGCAGACGTGGTAACTATGCAGATCGACACGTCAGGCTCCTTGGACGTGTCCTCCGCTTCCTTCCTCGGAGAGGGTTTTAATTTTGTAAATGTGCAGGGGCAGGTTGAGCAGTTCCAAGATAACACACCAGCTAATCTGTACTTTGAGTCCACATCTCCGCGAATTTCTGGGGCCAATGTACAGGCAAATGACTTGCTTGTCGGCTTCACCATGAACACGTATAATGCAGATTTGACTTTTGTGGGCCTTTATATCCAGTTCAAGCCTGCAACCTCTTACGCATAAGGAAAGCAGATGGCCCAGGTTCCCTACATCTTCGCTACATTGCCTGGAGGGCTGGTTCCAGCTAGTTATCTGGATGCCAATTTTGCCGCGGTGAATCCTCCCGTTCTTTATGGCACAGATACTGGCTCAGTTAATACACTGAATATAACTGTCCCGGTGCCCTCTTCAGTCGTAAGTCTGGCTAATCTGACGGGCTACCTATTTCAGGTAGTTCCCGCCTTTGCCAATACTGGAGCGGCTACCATTGAGGTAAATGGCTACCCTTCAGTTCCTGTCCTGGAGTACGATGGCACTACGCTGCAGCCCTACGCGCTCCGCGCTGGTGTTCTGGCACTCATGGCCTGCCAAGGCACTTCCATGGTCGTTCTTTCTGTGGGAGGGCCAGTCTATTTCAATGCTCCTTCCGGCTACGTGGGCGACCTGCTTAATCTGAAACTGAATGGAACAACCGTTCTTTCTGTAGACCAGGCTGGTAATCTGGCAGGGCAGTTAAACATTACCAATTCGCTTAGTCCCGCAGTTACAGCCGCAGGGACTACTCAAGGCACTGCCACTACACTGACCTCTACGTGGAACGTGGTAACAACCAACGCGAGTGGCACAGGTGTAATTCTTCAAACTACTCCCACCGGAACAGCAATTCGCGTCTTCCATGCAGCCTCCGGCGGTAACATACTCAGCGTTTACCCTCCTGCCGGGCACACAATCTTTTCCCTTACCACAAACTCCCCCGCGGGAATGCTAGAAAATCAGGTAAACGATTTCTGCTATCTCGGCTCCAACCTTTGGATGGTGAAATAAATGCGTAAATTTTTATACCTTCTAACCTTTCTCTTTGGTGCTTGCGCTCAAGCAGCAACTGTCCAGGGACCCTTGCAGGCGCAAAACGCTTTGGCCGAGATAGCAGCCAACGGTTCTACCGCGCAGGCTAGTGCCCGGACAAACATTGGAGCTGCTTCAACTGCATCTCCCACATTTACTGGCACGGTTACAATTCCAACCGGCTCCGTACTTAATACTCCGGCATCTATTAACCTAACCAACGGAACGGCTCTCCCGTACACGGCGTTGCCTTCTTTGAGTGCTAATCAGCTGCTAGGCTCTCTTACGGCAACCACTCCAAGCGGCCAGTCTGTGCCTTCGTGCAGCGCTGCAGGAGATGCGTTATCCTGGACTTCCGGCACAGGTTTTGGTTGCTTTACGGGATATGCGCCACTGGCCAATCCGGTATTCACCGGAAGTTTTAATGCTGCGACAGGTGCCACATTCGGAACAGTAATAAACAGCGGTACCACAACCTTTCTAACAGATGAAAATGTATCTTCTGCTCCTGGCACTGCAGCGGTTGTTTTAGCTTTGACCGGGGGCGCGGACTTTGCCGAGTTAATCAATCTCGACGGCACAACCCCCACAGCTTTTCTTGAAAGCGGCAGCGGCGATACTGGCGGTTTGGTTATTCAGACCAGTGCGGGACCGATTGTACTTGCCAGCAACACGGTTTTCACTGGAACAACCTTCTCGGTTGCACATACGCTTTTCGCTTCTACTGCTCCAACGATCGCTTCCGGTTTTGGCACCAGCCCTTCGATCGCGGCAAATAATGGAACAGCGGCTTTCGCCGTTACCGTCGGGACAAGCCCGGGTTCTAGCGGCGTTTTGACTTTGCCGGCAGCTGCAGATGGTTGGGCCTGTGATGCAACTGATATAACTACACAAAGCGCCAGCGTCTTTCTTACAAAAGAGACCACCACCACTACAACTACTGTCACGCTTACGCAGTACAACGATGCGGCAGTGGCAACGCCATGGGTTGCGGGCGATAAGCTCTTAGTTAAATGCTCTGGCTATTAAGGAGAAGAAAAATGCCATTGAAAAAGGGTAAGTCGAAAAAGGCCGTGAGCGGGAATATTTCCAAGCTCTCACACGAAGGGTATCCGCAAAAGCAGGCAGTTGCTATCGCGCTCTCAACGGCACGGAAGAGCAAGAAGAAAGGGAAGTAGCTCTTCCCTTTTATTCGAGCTAATCTCCCTACAAATTTGGAGGCTTTTATGAAGCTCAGACTCCTTTCCCTCTTGCTGGTCCTGCTGCCAGGCCTCGCCCTGGCGCAGACTACCAACTTCCCGACTCCCCCGCTGAACGGCTTCCAGCAGTATGTTCCGGGGCAGATGTGTATGAGCCTGAACGGCTCGAACTACGCGGTGCCCTGCAGTAGCAGCAATCCTCTGCCGGTCACGGTGACTGGTGGGGGAGGCAGTACGGTAAATCAGGGTAATGCGGGGAGCGCGGCGCAAGCCTGGTTCTCGCAGCAGGTGCTGGGCGGCACCGTAGTTAGCAACACCAACCCGATGCCGGTGACTGTCATTTCTGGTAGCGGAACGCAGGCTATTGCCTATGCTGCGCCGGGCTCGACGGTTTCTGTTACCACAGCTTCTACCTCCGTACTCGGCGCTGCCGCTTACACCCACACTCTGACGCTGTGCACCGAACCGGCGGACGCAGGAAATGTGTGGCTCAATCTTTCAGGAGGCGCCGCTGTAGTGAATACGGGCTTCTATGTGCCCTCCGCCGGAGGCTGTGTTACCATAGCCCCTCCAACCGCAGCCATCACCGGAATAAGCGATAGCGGCACTTCGCACCTGACTGTTCAGGGAGGTTAATATGAAAAAACTTCTTAGTCTACTGCTTGCGGTGCTGCTCTGCGGCCCTGCCCTGGCGCAGGGTGTTGTCAATCAACCAGCGGTCTCTATTTACAGGCCGGGGATTGCAGCCAACGGCGGCACCGGCAACAACATCACCCTCAATGGCACAACCAATATCACAGGCAGTGCCAGCAATGCCGTGACGCAGCCGCCAGTGGATAACACCACTCGCCTCGCCACAGACGCTTTTGTGCAGTCCCTGTTCGCCGTCACGCGATCCACCGTCTATCTCTCGGGTGTGACGGGCGGGACGATGAGCTTTGCCTCGATCGGCACGGGGGCGGCGTTCAGCTTCACCGCGACGGGCGGCGTTATTACGTCCATCGATTCCATATTCGCGGGCGGCTCCGGCTATAAAGTCGGGGACGTGCTGTACATCCCGCGCGGCAACTATGACAACTACATCAGGGTCACGGGCGTTTCTGGCACCGCGATCACGTCGGTCCAAATCCTGAACGGTGGCACAGGGAATACGAGCGGCCTCGACGTTACCGCAATGGCGGCTATCGAAGCCCCGATCATCTACAACGTGAGCGGCACGCTTACCTCTAACTTGCAGGTCATCGCCTCCAACGGCGCAGTGCTGGGCTATTCTGGCATCTTCCTGCTCATCAACAACACGACCGGAAACTATACCGAGAGCGTCTGCATCAGCAATGGCTCCGACGCCTGCAATGGCAATGGCTCCGTCAACATCCCACAGGGCAGCGGAAATAGCTGCGCGACGCTGACATATACGGATGGCTCTACGCCATGGCTGGTGGCTCCTACGGAGTGCGGGGCGGCGCAGTTTGCTACCAGCAACGTGACCTCTGCGTTCTCCCTCAACGGCGTAAAAACTATGAGTGCTACCGCGCCGACCATCTCAAGCGGATTTGGAACCGGAGACGCCATTTCCCAGGCAAATGGAACAGCCGCCTTTGCCGATACGGTTGGGTCATCCCCCGGATCGACGGCCACATTTACGATGCCCGCTGCGGCTAATGGTTGGGACTGCTCGGCCTATGACCAAACTACAAATACGATCTCTGTGGTGCAGAGTGGGCAATCTTCTACAAGCATCACGCTAAAAACCTATCTTCGTACATCTGGCGCAGCAACCTCCCCTAGCGCGAGTGACATAATCCAAATCGGGCCTTGTATTGGGCATTAAATAGGCGGCACGCCTTCAATCGCACCGCAAGGAAATCAGAATGGCAAATTATCCAAGTCCAACCTTCAACAATCTAACCTTATTGGGTTCATTTTCCTACACGCCACAGGGGGCCGGTTTGGGCACAGATCACAGTGAAAATCCACCCGCGCCATTGACCGTTCTGGCTAGCGGCACAGTCTCTCATCCCGGCGCTCTTTATGTGATGAACCAGAGCGCTGCCACTATTCAGATTTGGCTTCAAGGCGCAACTGCACCTATCTTGCTCGATCCCGGCGCTGGTGCAGACCGCCAAGGCGGTGATTGGTCTGCTGTTATAAACATGCCGTGGTTCGTTGGAACATTTACGATCAACGGCGCTTCTGGCTCCCAGTTTTACGCCAACAGCAATTGAGGAACATGATGATTAGGAAATTCCTCCGCACCCTGGCTGCTGCTTCTATCGCGGCGATAGGCTTTTCTGCGCCGTCATATGCGGGCTACCCGCCGACGCCATATCTTCCAGCGATGCAGGATGTGGGTGCGCCGACCAGCTGCCCGTTTATCATTATCAATTCCGGTCAGAGCAATGCCGAAGGGTTTGACTATTCTGGCGGCTCATACACCCATACTTTGGGCACGAATATCCTCACAACAAACGCCAACATCAACAGCACACCTACCTCAATTATCACCGCAGCGTACGGCACATATCCGTGGAACCAAACGACCAGCGCCAACGGCGGGTCAACTTCGACGCCAAATCTCGTCTATGTCAACCAGGCTCTCTCGTTTGCGACATACCTCCGTAACAGCGGTATGATCCCGGCGAGCCGTCCAATTCTCGTCGTGCCAAATTGGTACGGCAATCAGTCGATTTCGGATTGGGTTGATATGACGCCGATCGACATGTGGACGCCGCTGACCGCCTCCATGACGCTGGTGGAGAATACCTATCCAGGCTGTCCGATTAATGATGTGATTTGGGATCAAGGAGAGTTTGACAGCACAGCCTCAGCGGGAAGTAATTATAATTCGTTTTCTTTGTATCAAGGAGCTTTCACTCGTCTGATTGCTCAATATCAGGCGCTGCCAGGCTGGTCTACACAAACGCGAATGCAGGTCGTTGAGCTTGCTCCGTTTGCTGATAACCCCGAACAAGCTCGCAATGATTTCCTGCGCACATTGCAAAACGGCCAAGGCAGTTCCGGTGTCGAAGGCAGTGCGGGCGCATATCCGTTCATCACTTTTGTCTCTGGCTCAGGGTTGGTCGAAAGCACCCAGAACCCGCAGGAACACTACGACGGCTACAGCCAGCAGACACTTGGGCAGCGCATTTTCCAGGCATGGGCGCAGGGGCGGGTTTTTGGCTCATATAGCGGCGCGGTAACAAGATACGGCTCGACCTATGCCTTCCCGAACTTCATCACACTGACAAGTGCAGGTGCGGCTCTCTCTCCTGACCAAATCCGTACCGGGGCGCTGGTCTCGGTTGGCGGCGGCACTGTGACGCTGCCAAATCCTGCGAGTATGCCGCTGACGTTTCCGCCGATCATCTTATCTGCTCAATCTGGCACCACGACAACAATTTCGACGGGAGGCACGACGCAGGTTGATGGCCTTGGGATCGCGGCGAGCTTCAACATCTACTCCGGCGATACCTACGAGGCTGTGATGCAAAACGGAACCACATGGCTTTTCAAAAAGCTGTGGGGGACGGGAGGTGGTGCCGGTGGGCCTGGATTCTCCGCCTACGTTGCAGGCGGCCTATTGAGTGGTACAGTAAACCTACCATATGCTCAGACGTTAGGTGGCACCTATACGCTCAATGGGGCCACGATGACTATCACTACCGGCAAAGGGAGTATCTTAACTTTAGCAGATCAAATCGCAGCCTCTACAGTAACCACCTCAACCGGTAGCTTCGAGTTTCCGAACGGTTCAACCTCTAGCAGCTTAACGCTACAGCCAGGGCAGACGGCCAGCCTTGCATCTGGTTTCGCAACAGCCAGCAATGCGCTTTATACATACGTCACCTCTATCACCCCCCTCACCGCCGTTTCCGCCAGCATCGGCGGTTCGTCACTGTCGGCGGGCGCTTGCACCAGCGGCGCGGTTACGGTCAACGGCGCCTCGGCTTCCTCGGGCCTGACAGTCAAGGCCACGCCGAACACCGACCCTGGCGCGGGCTTTACGTGGGGTGCATTTATCAGTTCGGCCAATACGGTGACCGTGCGCGTGTGTGCCATTGCAGCGGGAACACCTACCGCGTCCACGTATGATGTGTCGGTTAGTTACTGATGCCCCTTGCTCAATTACAACCCAGTCATGTAGAAAAGATAGCATGAACGCCACAACCGGAACCGTAGTCGGGACATCTGGGGCCAGCACAATATTGGTCACCGTGTTTGTCTGGCTGCTATCTCTGCGCGGTATCGGAGCGCTGTTGGAGTGATTGCCTATTTGGATATCTATTGGTGGGGACTAAAAAGAAATATAAGACTCTATTAAGGAACCAACTATGTCTGAGACTGCCCCCTCCACCTCCACATCGACCCCCGCCGAAACCCAGATCAACCTCATTGCAAGCATCAAAGCAAAGATTGTTGCGGAGCTGGTTGAACTGGAGTCTGCTGCAAAGATCGACCTCTCTAAAGCCAAGGCCGAGATCCTCAGAATCGGCACGGAAGTTGAGGGATTTGGCGCAAAGATCGAAGCATGGCTGAAGGCTCACTTCTAAATCCGAATCCCACCCAGAGTCCAGCCCCTCGGCTGGGCTTTTGGTCTGGACTTATTGCAGGTCGGGATGGGAATCCCGATGAGGCCGCTATAGCGTTTCTGGCTGGCGTAGTAGCGATTATTGGCCTTAAGACTTTCTCCGTCATCTGTCCCGGCCATGACTTCAATGCAGCAGAATTCTCAGCCGGGTATGGTGGGCTGCTGAGCTTCTATAATGCCTCCAAGGGCGTATTGGGGAGGCTCGGAAGCTGATGCTCTCCATGGCCCTCCTTGCCCTTACAGGCGGTCTGCTGTGGAGGCTGGGGGGAGGGGCTGCCACCACCATCACAGGGATAGATCTAGGCACTGATCCCGCCAGGCTCCTGAGGGCATTGCTGGCCTTGATCTTCCTCACCGCCTTGTGGTGGCCCTATGCTCTCGCCCTCTTGGTGGCGCTCTTTGTGGGAATCTGCATAGGGGGGTGGGGTCCCTTCCAAGGTATGGGCCTTCCGGCCTTTGGCAAACCAGAATCTAGCTGGAAAAGATGGCTGCCAGAAGTACTTGGATTCCCGATCGGTACGATTGCCCACGATTTTATCGGGATGGCGGAATCTGGCCTATCTTGTATGGCCCCTATGATTCTTGTTACGGCTGTTCTTGGACACTATGCGGCAGTAGGCTATCTCGCCTGCCTAGGCCTTGGCTTTGCGC
>Ga0335085_10001157_pt1 | contig 60321 bp, 54 predicted proteins | sample Lox_Sample_45_FD_206712 | JGI IMG/M metagenome (GOLD analysis project Ga0335085, IMG submission 206712) | Soil microbial communities from Loxahatchee National Wildlife Refuge, Florida, United States - Lox_Sample_4.5 | ecosystem: Environmental > Terrestrial > Soil > Wetlands | place: USA...
AACTGAAGCCGGCAAGAGGTAAGATGTTAGATGTAAGATGTAAGAGGTTAGATGTAAGAGGTTAGATGTAAGAGGTGAAATCCTTTAGGTCAGTCACGGTTTTATCAATCGTTTCATTGCTTCCGATATTTTTTCCGTGCGTAATAAAAACCGTTTTCATTCCTGCCTTCTTTCCGAATTCCATGTCAGACATCGAATCGCCAACCATTATCGATTTTGAGAAATCAATTTCGGGGAAATCTATTTTCGCCTGTAGTGCCATGCCAATTTCCGGTTTTCTCATAGGAGAATTTTCTTCCTTTAATTGGGGGGCAAAATAGATTTGATCAATTCTTCCTCCCAAACTGTGAATGGTTTTTACGATGAAGTGATGAATGTTTTCTACCTGATCGGTTGTCATCAGCTCCTTCCCTACGCCCTGCTGATTCGATACGATGATGATTTTTCCAAACAGGCGGGACAACCTCACGAGAGATTCCTGAACATTTTCTAACCATTCGAATTGAGAAAGGTCCCGCACGTAATCATCATCAATTTTTTTATTAATCACGCCGTCTCTATCCAGAAAGAGTGTCCACGATCTATCAACCTCGAAGCCGGGACTCTCACTGATTAATGCCGGTAATTCTATTTGTGCTCGTGAATAATCTTCCGGAATGCCGATGTCAATGAAATAATCATCGAAAGGGAAACCGGAAAACTTTATCTCGCTGCAATATTTCTCCATCAAATCTTTTTCGAAGGAAAATTTTTCAGGAAAGGAAAGCTTATCAAAGAGATTTCTTTTGAGGAGATAGATGCCTGCATTAATATTTCCTTCCGGGTAAAATTTTTTCTCTTCGAATGAACGGATTCTGTTTGAAGCATCAATGTGAACTACTCCGTAACGATCGAAATTTTTTATTGACTTCAATGCAATCGAAAGCAAAGAAGCAGAATGCTGATGCAACGAGTAAAATTTTGCAAGGTCGATTTTAAAGAACGTATCGCCGTTGAAAATGCAAAACTCTTTTTTATCTGAACTCTCAACAGCTTTCAAAATTGCGCCACCTGTACCGAGCGGTTCCTCTTCCACAGAATAGTGAAGCTGCATTCCTGCATACGAATCACCGAAATACTTTTTGATGACTTCCCATTTATATCCGACGGAGAGAATGACTTTTGAAATTTCTTGTCTTGAAATTTCATTGAGCAGATATTGAAGAAATGGTTTGCCGGCAATATCAGCCATTGGTTTCGGCAAATCTTTCACCACCGGTTGAAGCCGCGTGCCGAAACCACCGGCGAGGATGATGGCAGTTGTTGTCATTGAGAAATTTACTTCTTCCTCTCAAACATTTTCTCTTCCACCAATTCGCAAATGATGTGACCCATCATGATGTGCGATTCCTGAATGCGCGGCGTATCGCTTGACGGAACATTCAGTAAATATTTGCTGATGTCTTTCATTTTGCCGCCGCTTTCTCCCGTCATACCGACGGTGATCATCCCGATTTGATTGGCGAGATCGAAAGCTTTGATCACATTCGGAGAGTTTCCCGAAGTGGAGAGTCCCACGAGAATGTCTCCTTTTCTTCCGCGCGCTTTCACCAGGCGGGAAAAAACCTGATCGTAGCCGTAATCATTTCCAACGGCAGTCAGATATGATGTATTAACGTGCAAGGCCTCCGCATCGAGCGGGTCGCGATCGAAATAAAATCTTCCGCTGAGTTCTGCAGCGATGTGTTGCGCATCAGCGGCACTGCCGCCATTGCCGCAGAACAAAACTTTTCCGTCGTGACTATAGCAATTCACAATTTCATCTGCGATCTGTTGCATCCTGGTGATCAAAATCGGATCGTGAAGAATTTTTTCCTTCACTGAAATGGATGCTGAGATGATGTCTTTGATTTTATTGTTCATGGATTGCGTTGCAAATTTTTTCCGATTAACAATTAAATATTAACGAATGACGATTTCACTTCGCCAGCCACACGGACGCTCCTTGTTTCGTGAATTGATATCTACGGAATTCTCCGCCGAATTGATGCAATCGCTCAATCACTGCGTAACGTGTAAATCCGGGACAATAAAAAAACATGAATCCGCCGCCGCCCGCTCCTGAAATTTTTCCGCCGAGAGCACCGGCCTTCAATGCGGCATCATAAATTTCATCAATCATCGGATTAGAAATTCCATCGGCTGTTTGTTTTTTGAATTGCCATCCGAAATTCAATATCTCCCCGATCTGATTCAAATTCCCTCTGAGAATGGCTTCTTTCATCATCACGGACTGCTCTTTCAGCTTGTGCATTGCATCAATTGATTTTTCTTTTTTCTGCGAGACATTACCGGATTGCATCTCAATGATCTTCGATGAGAGTCGGCTTGTGCCGGTGTAATAAAGCAAAATGCAATACTGCATCTCATTCAGGTAATTTTCTTTGATGCGCAGTGGATTCACGATCACTTTATCATCAGAATAAAATTCCATGAAATTGAATCCGCCGAATGCGGCTGCATACTGATCTTGCTTTCCGCCTGCTTGTCCGAGATCTTTCCTTTCAATCTGATAAGCAAGATGTGCGAGTTCGTATTCTCCGAGTGGAATATTCACCCATTCGGCGAATGCATTCAGGATTGCGACTACAAGCGATGAAGATGTTCCGAGTCCGCTTCCCGCGGGAGCATCCACGTAAGTGGAAAGACGAAAGCTCAATGGTTTCTGAGTATAATCTCTAACCACACGATTGTAAATTCCTTTAAGCAAATCGAGTTTGCCATCGATGGGCAGTTCGACGCGGGAATCATATTCCAGTCTTTCTTTCCTGTCAATGGCATGAAGAACGATTTTACCATCGTTTGTCGGTTCAATAGTCGCATACGAATAGAGTGAGATCGTCGCATTCAGAATGGCGCCGCCGAATTCTTCTGAATATGGACTCACATCAGTTCCGCCTCCGGCGAATCCGATTCGCAACGGAGATTTGCTTCGAATAATCATGCGGTGAAATTAGTTATGGATAAAGAGAAATTAGTGAATGGTCATTTGAGCTTTGTCAAGAGTCGCCAGTCATTCGTCCACGATTGCATCAGCTTCGATTTCCAACAAATATTCAGGGCTGATGAGCGCTCTCACTTCAACCATGGTTGTGCAGGGGAGAATTTCCTTGAACACTTCTCCGTGTGCTTTTCCGATTTTTTCCCACTGCGAAATATCTGTCGTGAAAATTCTCGTTCGCACCACGTCAGAAATTTTTGCCCCGGCTTTGCCAAGTGCCCACTCAATTCTTTTCAAAATAAATTGAGCCTGCTTGTACGCATCATTCTCTCCCACCACTTTTCCGTTTTCATCTACTGCCACCGTTCCCGTTACCAAGACCTGATTACCGATTCTCACTGCGCGGGAATAGCCGACAATGCTTTCCCATCTCACACCTGAAGAAATGTTTACTCTGTTTCCCATGAATTATTTTCTGTTTTCTTTTCTGATCACTAATTTTAATCCTGACCACATCTCATCAACAGCACAAACCTTCACATCGACAAGCCCGAGCAGAAATGCAGCTTCTCGGATGTTATTTTCTGTCACATCAGTTTCAAAGCCCGTAGATTTCTTATACCACGAAACCCAAATCATTCCCCCGGGCTTCAATAATTTTTTTTGTTGCGGAAGTTTTTCGTTCAATTCAATTTTATTTTTAACAAAAAGATGAATGAAATCAATTTCTGAGGAATTCTTCTTCGCTGATTTCACTCCGGACGGAAATGCGCCTATTAACTCATTATAATTCGCCGGCCGGTTGATGATTGAAATGGTAAATCCTTCTTTGATTCCAAGTTTCTTCACCAGCAGTGTTCCCGAATAACCAGCCATTTTATTTCAGCTTCATTGCAAAGTGTAAACTTGTTACGTTGAATTTCTTTTTGAGATACAACCGGTGCGCATCCCATCTCCCTTCATTCACGCCGGAATCAAGGTGCACCTGATCAAAACCATTTTTCTTCGCGAAATCAATCACCCAGTCGAGCAAAACAGAAGCATAACCTTTTCCTCTCGTTTCAGGAAGTGTAGAAAGATCATCGATGTAAATGTATTTCCCGCGAAAGAGGTTATAGCCCCATTCGAAAACAAGCGCTGAAACTCCCTTGCCGTTTTCTTCAATGAAAATAAGACGCCGGTTGTCTGCAAGTGTTTTACGAATGGCTTCCGGATAAGACTCTTCAGAAATAAACGGGCGTAACGTTCGCAGCACCTCGCTGCATTTTGCGAAATCATTTTCTGTTGTGGCTTCTCTGACTTCAGCATTCATTTGATTGAGCTGGAAATGTTTATTGCAATGATACGAACATTGTTTTGCCGAAAAACGATGAAGCACTCAAGCGAAAACTGATGACGAACATCATAAGGAGAACTTACAATGCTCATTTTGTTTCGAAATACGTACAAATAGATTTGGGGAAACTCAAAACTCATGAAAAAGATTCTGGTTGCTTTCGACGGTTTGAACTACTCCCCGTCCCTCACTGATTACGCCATCGAAATTTCCAGAGGATCCAATTCGCTGGTGGTTGGCATATTCCTCTACGATCTTCGCTACACCAATCTCATTTACACCTATGCCTATGAAATTCCGGCCACGCTGGCGTACAGTGTAGAGAAGATCGAAAAAGATGATGAGCAAAAAATCAGTGATCACATCCGCTCATTTGCGGCCGCATGCGAAAATGAGGGGATAAATCACAAAGTACATCTTGATCGTGGTGTTCCACTGATGGAACTGCTGAAGGAAAGTGCATTTGCGGACATGATACTCATTGATGCGAAAACAAGTTTCTTCGATTTTGGTGAAGAAGCTCCCAGTGCATTTCTCAAAGATTTGCTGGCTGAAGCAAAATGCCCGGTAATGATTGTTCCGGGAAAATCTGAAGAAATCAAAAATGTCGTGATCAGTTATGACGGAAGCGAGTCGAGCATTTATGCTATGAAAATGTTCAGCTACCTCTTTCCGGAATGGAATGCGAAGAACACAACCATTGTTTCGGTGAATAAATCATCCACGAATCATGTGCCCGAAGGCCGTAATGTAAAAGACTTAGCTGATCGCCACTTCAAAAATCTTAAGTACGAAGTGCTGAACGGAAACGCCACCGATGAATTGCCGAAGTTTTTGAAGAAGAATAAAAGCAATTCGATGGTGGTGATGGGCGCATATGGTCGAACGGCTTTATCACGCATGTTTCACGCAAGCATCTCCAACAAAGTGATCAAAGATTTGAAGATGCCGGTGTTTATCACTCATCAGTGATGAAAGTGAGTACCAAATCTGCCATTGCTTATTTCGATTGCAAATGTGTCTTTGATTAACTGCCAAAAGGAAATTTTTATTGAAAATATTTCCGCTTCAGCTCCGTTTTTTTCTCATTCAGCGTAAACTCAGATGACATTAGTCATCTCAATAAATAAACATTTTCTGTCGGAATTAATCTTGCACAATGAATGACGAAACGATACTTCATCTAAATCCATTTCTAAATGAAACGAATCAGGGCCAGTTTATTGTTAGCCTCCGTCATTCTGCTTTCTGTATTTCTGCTTGCGATATCTTCCTGTACCTGGGACAAAACCTATTTGATTGGAAGAGGCGGTGACGGAATCAAAGACAGTGTTTGTTATCAAAACGAAATTCAGCCCATCATCACCTCTAACTGCGCAATGAGTGGGTGCCATGATGGACAATCCGGAGAAGCGATGGACTTGACTACCTATTGGTCAGTAATGCAAATAGTAAAGGCAGGCAAACCGGATAACAGCAAACTAATGCAAGTGATCACAGGCGGTGGGGAAAATCCAATGCCCCCATCACCAAATCCCGCACTCACTCCAGATCAAATCAATCTCATTCAAACCTGGATTCAGCAGGGAGCAGGATACAATATTGATTGCAGCGTTGCAGTGCCGTGTGATACTTCAAGCGTAACTTATGCGGGAACCATTCAACCAATTATTCATAACAACTGTCTCGGTTGTCATTCATCAGCATCCACCGGCGGCGGCATTCTTCTCACAACTTGGGGACAAGTTGCCGATGCTGCCTTGAATGGTCATCTTGTTTGCTCTGTCTACCACGATTCAGGTTGTCAGCCGATGCCGAAAGGCGGAGTGCAGTTGAGTTCATGCGACCTTACTAAAATCAGCATTTGGGTTGGAGCGGGAGCACCAAATAACTAGTCGGCAGAAATTTCTTTGGTTGATTTTCGCATTAAGGGAATCTGTGCGAACAAAAAACTCACACTTTCTTTCGTGAGTATTGACCGATGAGTTCACCGAATCCTATCACATATTTTTCCATGGCAGCTTCAAGCTCTGCTTTCGTACTGTTCCCCGCCAAATGAAGAAAGTTGTCGAGTGCGTAAATCTTAAAGTGATAATGATGCATCCCTTCGGGCGGACAGGGTCCGGAATAGTGATGTTTGCCGAAATCATTGACACCCTCTTCGCCGGGAATGGTGTTCTCTAATATCTTGTTAGTGGGGGCAATGTTCCAAACTACCCAGTGAACAAAAACTCCTTTCGTCGCGTCCGGATCTTCAAGGATCAGCGCGAGGGTTTTAGTTGCCATAGGCAACCCGCTAATGATCAGCGACGGGTTCACGTTATTTCCATCACAGGTAAACCTGGAAGGAATAGGCGAATTGGCTTTGAATGCCTCACTGGCAATTCTCAGAGATGCAACCATGATGTTTTCCTTATGCAAAGATAGCTAAGCAGACCGAATTCAAACGACGTTAAAATTCTTAATTCTCAATGTCGGTCAACGATTGCAATAATTTCCGAAAAATCCGAAGCCGTTTTCAGAAAACCTGATGATTAACAGTCCACATGCTGATGTGAGTCATTGATCCGAATTATTGTTACGGATAGATTTGTTCAATACAATTTATATATAATGAAAAAGCAAATCACCTTCAATACGCAAGAGGAAATAAACGCAGACGAATCATTCAAGTACAATGGAGAAATTCGTTTCACCGCCGATGGCTCATCTTATGTCGGTGATCTGGTGATTCCCATTCATGCAAGAACCATTGTCGTTTTTAGTCATGGCATAGGAAGCAGCCGCCATAGTGTGAGAAATCATAAGGTAGCGCATTACCTGAATAAAAAAAATATTGCCACGCTGCTGGTGAGCTTGGAAAAAGTGGATGACTCCCTTTACCGCCACGGGCTTTCTATTGATTATCTTGTAGATCATCTCAGGGCTATTACACGGTGGGTTCATCATAACATGCTAACCCATCATTTGGCGATCGGTTACTTCGGAGCAAGCACTGGCGCAGCTGTGGCACTTGCAGCTGCGGCTCATGAAAAGGGAACTGTAGGCGCCGTTGTGTGCAGAGGTGGACGTCCGGACTTAGCGATGGAAGACTTAGAAAAAGTAGGGATGCCGGTACTGCTAATTGTTGGCAGTGAGGACAAGGAAGGAGTAGCCATTAATGAGTTGGCTCTTGAACACTTGAAAACACTTAAAGAAATAAAGGTTGTCAATGGCGCAACTCATCTTTTTGAAGAAAGAGGTAAACTGAAAATTGTTGCTGATCTGGCTGCTGAATGGTTTCACTCCCATCTCCTTGTAGAACACGAGCGAGCACTCGAGTCCCTGCGAGCGATTTGAATCGTCTTCAGCCGGAAATGGCCACACCAAGTAAATAACCGACACCATAAGTAATCGCTGCTGCCGTAAAGCCGAATAACAATTGACGAAAACCGGAAACGAAAATATTTCTACCTGTCATGAGAGTTATGGCAGAGCCAATTCCGAACAATCCAACACCGCTGAATGCAAGTGAAGCGAGCGTTGCAAAATGACTATGAAAAATCAGGAATGGCAGAACCGGAATAAATGCACCGAATGCGAATAGCACAAATGATGTGATGGCAGCTGTCCAGGCAGAACCACCCAATTGAGCGGGATCTACCCCCAATTCTTCACGCGCCAAAGTTTCGACAGCAGTTTCTTTGCTTTCAATAATTTTCATCGCCATCTCTTTGGCTTGTTCTTCAGGTATTCCTTTCGCACGATAAATTAATGCGAGCTCATGCGCTTCCTCTTGCGGCGATGATTCCAGTTCCTCTGCTTCAATTTCTATCTGCCGCATGAATAACTCACGTGAACTTTGCACGGAAAGCCATTCACCAAGAGCCATGGAAGTTGATCCTGCAAGCAGTCCGGCGAAACCCGTGATGAGAATTGTTTGGTTGGAAACAGCAGCACCTGCAACACCCATAACAAGACTGAGATTTGAAAGCAATCCATCATTTGCTCCAAGAACGGCCGCGCGCAAAGCGTTGCCGCCAAGTCCCCGATGGCGACCTTCAAGTTGAGCTACTCTGGTTCCTTCGAGTCCGCTTCTGTTTTGTTTTCCGATTGATTCAAGTATTCGGCTATGCGCAAATTCATTTCCGCTAACTGACTTTCCCTGCTTTACCTTTTCCTGTATCAATGCATTCGAAATTCCTTTCTCCATGTCGATAAGCAAGGGAATTACTAATTGTGATCCAAACCTGCGAGCAAGCCATCCGAGAATGCGAGCTCGTCTCGATGCGCCAATATGAATTTCATTCCCGCTATCTGATTTCATTTTATTTTCAAAAGCGCGCGCATGCCGTCCTTCCACTTCGCTCAGGTCGAGAAACACTTTTTTTATGTCCGGATTTTCCTCCAGTTCACCAAGCAAACGGTAGAGATAGGAAGCATCCAGTTCTGTCTGCAGATTTCTTATCGTTGCTTTATCAGCCATGACTTTGCGAAGGTAGTGCTCACAAACTATCTGACAGAAACTGAAGCACATCATTAAAAACTATGACCCTCGTCAGCACCTGTGCTGAAAGAGAAAAATAAATTTGGGATATTAATACTGAAAAAAATCAATCTCATGCTTGGTGAATTATCACCTGATCAGATCGAGTCGCTGCTTAGTAGTGAAGTGATCGGCCGCATTGGCTGCAGCGCAAACGGAATAACCTATGTGGTTCCTGTTACTTATGCATACGACGGGAAATACATTTATGCCCATTCAAAAGAAGGGATGAAAATTCAAATGATGCGACAGAATCCTCTTGTTTGTTTTGAAGTGGACCGAATGGAAAATCCTGCAAACTGGCAAAGTGTTATTCTTTGGGGAAAGTTTTTTGAGCTTAAGGGTGATGATCAGAAATTGGGATTACAAAAACTGATTCACCGGCTCGGTACATTTACAAGGAGTGAAACAAGCATACCTGCACATAACCCTGAAGGAAGTCAAAACGATGAAGGTCCTTATAAAGCAATAATATTCCGGATTGAAGTCAAAGAAAAGTCAGGACGATTCGAACGGCGATGAAATTATTTCCACACTTGATTCTTTATAGTTAAAAAGAAAAAACCCATCCGTCGTTCAACAGATGGGTTCAATCAAAAAATCAAAGCAAACTATTTATTTGCCGGCTGAGCTGGTGCCTGTTTAGGCTTTTCTTCCATCTTGGCCATGTGCATGTTTCCATCCATGTCCATCCAGTCGCCATTTTTCATTTTCATGGACTTGCCATCTTTCATGGTACAAGTTCCATCAGTTGAAACTTTACAGCCGTTTTTCATGGTCATTTCCTTGTCCATGGCTGTGGTTTTTCCGCCTTGCATCATCCACATTTTTCCATCCTTCATCATCACGCCATCCTTTGAAGCTTGCTTGGCTGGTTCTGCCTTAGCAGGAGCAGGAGCGGCTTGAGTCTTTGTGGCCGGAGTTGTGTTTGAGCTGGCTGGTGCATTTTGAGCTTGTGAATTGATCGCAAAAATGCATGCGACCGCAACGATTAAGAGTTTTTTCATTTTGTTTTTTATTTTGGGCAAAGCTACATGAGGTGGAAAAATCATAAGGGTACTTTAAGGAACATTTAACATTTCGAGAATTTCCTATGAGATATCCACAATCATCGAATACCTGGCGATAGATTTTTCCAGAAAATTATTTCCCAATGAAAGCTGCCTCAGATTATAATACTTCTGTGCTTTCCTCATTCGACTGGTTAATTCTGAATTCCTTCCACAGGTAATCAACCTCTTTTTTGCGAAGAAGTAACAAGAGACCGGCTGCCATTATGAGCGTGCAAGGGAATCCGGATCCTACGCCAAGCGGTGCAATAGAAACAAGAAAGAGGATTGCCCCTAAACATCCTGTCCTATAAATCCAGCCTTTAAGCAGCATTGAAACAGCGATCGCAATTTGGCAAAGTGCCACAATGAGCACGAGTGCGGTAATATGTTCACTAAAGAATCCGTGAATAAAGTTCCTGTAGAACCCAATGAAGGCAAACCGCTCATAATCCAAATAGTACTGGGGAGTTTTTAAAGCGGCATGTGAATTCGCCAATGAAGCCCAGGCAAATAAAAACAGATACAATAATCGCGCAATCCTTGGATATTTCCAGCTACAAGCAAGCATTATAACGGCTACGATGTTTGAGATTAAATATGCAATAGGTATTATTTCATCTTTCATCATAGGAATATTATTTTGAATTGCGGATTAAAATGGAGCCCTGCCGGCTGACAGGGCTCCACTTGCATTCAAATCATTTTACAGGCACCATGAAAGCTTCTTGCTTTTTGGTTTCCACCTTTTTCGGAAGCATGAGTTTCAAAATCCCATTCTCATACGTTGCATCGATCTTTTCAACATTGATGTTTTCAGGCACTGTAAAAGAGCGGCTGAATGAAGTGAAATTGTATTCCCTGCGCGTGAATTCTTTTTCTTCTTCCTTCTTTTCAGTTTTCTTTTCTGCGCTTACAGTAAGCATGTTACCTTCAAAGTCGATCTTGAAATCGCCCTTTTCGAGACCCGGAGCCGCCAGTTCGAGATTGAAGAACTTGTCAGCTTCGGTCACATTAACAGCTGGAATGCTATTCACCCACCGATCTTCAAACCATTCGTCCCATGGTCTGAAGAAATCACTGAAGAATGTGGGCATCATTTCTTCAGCGCGAACGATTGATCTGTCTCTCATAACTATCAAATTAAGATCATTACAAAGTTGAGGTAATATCTTATTTGAGCGCAAGAATCTTCATCACCCCTACTCATGATTTGCATCAAGGGAATGGATATTAGAGAGGACAGATGGGATTGAAGTTTTGAAAATGAGCCGCAGATTCATAAGCCGGATTCTGTTTCTCCCGAAAAATCGGAATCAGGCATTCATTTATCTGCTTCCGGCGTTGCCACCGGAATGTAGCAGTCTACCCACCTTCAGTCATCCCGATGAACCGAGAATGCAAAGTGAGCAACCTTGCAACGAGCTTTGCAGCTCATTTCCGAAGTGTATTTGACCTTGCAGCCCGCGAGGTTTACCCCTTCCATTCATTGCTGAATTGAAGCGTAAGCTCTTACCTTACGTTTTCACCCTTTTCCCGATGGATATCGGGATGGTTATTTTCTGTGGCACTTTCTCTCCTGATAAAATCAGAATCCATCTGTTAGGTGGCGCGGTGCTCTGTGCTGTCCGGACTTTCCTTCCCGATAAAAATCGGGGCGAATGCCGAATCTGCGGCTGTATTTTCAAAGAACGGAGTATTAAAAATTTTTCAGTGTAAAATTACTTCGGTTGCGCCATATCCATAACGCGGATGAAAATTGTTGTTGAAAGATTTTACTTCGCGATATTGCCTCAGTAAACTGTGAATTTCTTCTCTCAGCTTGCCGGAACCCACACCATGAATCGCATAGAATTTCTCTGCATTGTGAGCAACGGCACGCTCAAGCGCTTGCTGAAATGTTCGCAATTGCAATTGAATCATTTCCGCACTCGTCATGGCTGAAAAATCTTTCGTAATGGCTTCAATGTGCAAATCGATTGCTTCAACCGGTGATGTAACATCAGCGTCTTTCACCGTCACACTTTCCTGCATTAGTTGTTTAAGGAGTTCCGGATCGAAGGAAACTCCCGGACCCGATTTTTGAACTTCATGGGTTTTTACCTGCTGCAAGTTGACTTGGTAGCAATAGCCCTCACGATGCATGATCGGTGAGTTTAGCAGCTTGTTGAAAAAATTCTGCGGCTTAATCTTTTGATTGAGCACGCCGGAAAATTTCTTTTTCATCACATCGCGCACTTCCAGCTGTAAAGAGGGAATTTCATTCAGCAAATCATATTCGATGGAATGGAGCATCATGTAATCATCAGGTGCCAACAACTTCTTCAACGCAAAATGAATTTTTCCCCCAAGAAGAAAATAGTAGGAGAAATCAATGGATTCTTCAGTGTCATTAATCAGAAAAATGTCGAAGGATTTAATTTCATCTTCCAGTTTTTGCGGGCAAAACGCAATAAAGATTCCCGAGTTGGTTCCGGCATTAATTTCATGATCATTGGTATGCTTACTCGCTGCCTTGTCCTGAATTGCATTTATCTTTTTGTCCGGAAGGCTTTCTTTTGATATGTCAGAAACAAAAACCGGAATCTCATCACCATCAACTTCAACATACAACAATTCGGTTCCTGACCATCGTTTAACAACACCCTCCTGTTGAAGATGAATGAGGAACACTTTTTCTCCTATTGAGAATTTCTCTTTCTTCACACGAACAAAATTAGTGTGCAGAAATTTTTCCGACTTAAAAACAGTGCCCTGCGTATTTCTATTCTCCTGCTTGCAAGCCAGCCGTTTTCACTGAGTGCACAAAAAGCGGATTCACTGGTGAGTAAAGATGATACAACCGTATACATAGCGTACATTCCGAGATTTTCGTGGGCCATCGGTATTGCTTATAGTTCATTGCTTGCTCCTTTCAATTCCGGATCAGGTTATCCTGATAAGATAGAAGTGCAGGCATGGATAAAGAATCGCCTATATCTTCAGTGCATTGCATACACTTTTGCCGATGGCAACCTCGATAATAATGATTATTTCAACCGGGGATTTGCGTTGAGCGTTGGTGTTGCACTCAAGCTGTTTCTGTTCAGAAATGCATATTTCATTCCTTCTGCCAACCTTTATTTTGATGACTATCCGCCCGACAATGATTCGCGCTGGTCATTGACGCTTGGTCCCACAATCGCGTTTGAATATTTATTTTTTCAGAATCGCTTTTCTGCTGAGGCAACCATTGTTGATTTAGCCTGGGGGATTTCTGCTACACGAGACAGCACCGGCAATCAAAATTCATTGGGCACCCGACTCACTGCTCATCAATATCTAGGGATGGGCATTAAATACAATTTTGATTTGAAAAAATCCGGGACGGAAGAATGAAAATTTCTGTGAGATCTACTCGTAACGCAACGCTTCGATGGGATCGAGGTTCGATGCCTTCATCGCCGGATAATATCCCGAAATCAATCCTACCAGATAACAGAATGCAATGCCACCGGCAATCCACACCCATGGAATAATAAAGCTTCCACCAAGGACAAGTGATAGAAGATTGCCGATAAGGATTCCAAGTACAATTCCGAGTAATCCGCCAATAATGCAAATTACAATGGCTTCTGCTAAAAATTGTCGGCGAATAGTTCTTTTCGTTGCACCAAGCGCTTTACTCACTCCGATCTCCATCGTGCGTTCCGTGACCGAAACAAGCATAATATTCATTAAGCCTATGGCTGCTCCGAAGAGAGTTACAATTCCGATAATTACTGCAGCACCACGGATGTAAACCAGTTGACTGAAGAGCGTGTTCGCAAGTTCATCGCTTTTCTCAATTTCGAAATCGTCGGGCTCATTGTAGGCAAGACGGCGAATATTACGCATGGTTCCCGTTGCTTCATCAACGGCAGGAGCCAGCTGATCTACGTTGCTTACGGTTACGGCGATGTCCCAGCTCCAATCTGCACCGATGAAAACACGCCGCGCATTTTGATACGGGATCAGAAACACACGATCGCTGCTCATCAACATGCTCTGCCCTTTTGATTTCAGTGTGCCGATCACGCGATAGCTGTTTGCCTGTACTGTTACATATTTACCGATGGGATCTTCTTTGTCGGAGAAAAGTTTTGTTACCACATCCGGACCAAGCACAATCAGATTGTAGCCGCCTTCAATTTCCTGCGGAGTGAAGTATCTTCCTTTATCAATTTCATATCCTTTTACGTTCAGAAAACTCTCATCAACTGCAAATGCAGTGACGTTAGGATTTGTTTTCTTGCTTCCATATTGAACTGTTTTTATCTGATCGAAGAGCATTCCGATGGAAACTGTCGCAGGATAATCGTACCGCTCTTTAAATGCCTGAGTCTGATCATAAATAACAGGCGGACTCGGTTTCCAATCGTTGCCACCACCTTCACTCTGAATCTGCGTCCATTTCTGATGAATGGTGAATGTGTTTGCTCCCATGAATGAGAAACTCGAATTGAGTTTGCTCTTCAAACTATCAATTGCAGTGAGAATTCCCACGAGCGCCATGATGCCAAAGGCGATGATGAGAAACGTGAGCACCGTGCGCAGCTTGTTTGCGCGAATGGCACGCAGAGCGAGTTTGATATTTTCGAGAAGATTCATTGCGATGAGAAAACAAATTTACGATTTGAGAGGGAAAGATTTTGCCTGGCGGATGGCAACTTTCTCCACTAGGTTGTTTGCGATTCTTTTTTCGACGAAATAATCATCTTCAAATAAAATCCTGAAATGGAAGCAAGTCCTCCAACAATCGCAGCAACTAAAAATGTGATGAAATAAATAATCCATGAATCGGGCAATGAAATCAATTCAACAATTCTGTTCGTCATTACATCCCCTTTAGTGAAATGAATAAAGAGTGACATCAGCAACCAAACAATTCCGCAACCAAAAAATCCCGAAAGAAATGATGGCACTGATTTCTTTCCAAGAAAAAATGCACACCCGAATGCAACAATCGCCAGTGTCCACCACGGTAGAAAAAACTGCAGCAGGAAACTCAAAACGGCGATGAGAAAAAATAACAGCACGGCTCAATGATTTATTGTGATGGAAGAAACGATGTGCGGATTTTTTTCATCGGCAGACGAGAGAATCACCAACTCATTCTGCTCTCCCCTGCTCCATTTGTCAATCATGTTATCGTAGAACGGCGAGCCGGGATTTCCGCTCTGTCCACCGGGATAAATTCCAAAAGCATGCACCTGTTTCCCTAATTCAACTATCATTCGCCACGATGGCCCATGATCTGCTCCTGTCGCATTCACGATGGCATTAAAGCCAGGTGTGTTCACATTTTTTTTGCTGAAGGCAGGGATGCGAAGCAGATGGGTGATTCGCGTGTCTTTCACTTTTGCCCATTGCCAGTTCTTCAAATCAGTGCCATATCTCTTTGTAAGAGAATCTACAGCATCATGAAATGATTCTTTACAAACATCATTCAGCGTTTCAACTTGTGGTGTGTTCTTGTTATCGATCCATGATTGATTCACGTTGTAAGCGACAGTACGCATGCTTATTTCTCCCTCGGGAAAAGTCATGCTGTCATTACCAAATTCATCATTCCAAATGTCATATTTCAAATCAGTCCACCATTCCTGGAAGAGAGTTTGCTCGATGCTTGTTGTGGTTGCTTCAAGATTCCAGTCTCGCATTTTCTGGATTAGTTGTTTCTGAAATGAATTGAGAGTTGTTGTGTCGAGATGTGCAATCATTGAGGGCAACACACTTTCAGCCACAAGATTCTTCACATCAAACTGAAGAAGCCGCATGCTGTCGGCCGTGATGTGATTCATGTTAGCGAGTCGTTCATTTACCCGATGTCCGCGAGTGAAAACTTCATAGCGCCAATTGAGATAATAAGGATAAGTGCTGTCAGTCGGAGATTGATTGGATGAAGCCACAAATCCTCTTGGCGGGTTTTTCACGTGCGGATCCTGGTTGTGCGGAATCCATCCCTGCCAGTCATTGGCAGGATTGCTTCCGTCCATCAAAAATTTTCCCTGGTCTTTCCACTTCAGTGGAAATTTTCCATTCACCCAGATAGCAATGTCATTCGCATCATCGGCAAAAGCGAAATTCTGAGCGGGACAATTGAAATCGCTCAATGCATTCACGTAGTCATCGTAGTTGCCGGCTCTGTTCAATTTCAAGAGTGCTCTTAACTCAAATCCACCGTCATGCCCAAGCCAGCGCATGGCGCAGCCTGTGGGAATGTAAGGTCGCATTTCAGAACGCTTTGACATTGCCACTACAGGTCCCTGATGAGTATAGACTACAGTATCGAGCACATCCTTTTCTCCCCTCACTTTTATCACTTCAATGCGTTTCGTCGTTGGCTTCCATTCATTGTTGTAGAAATATTCATTGCAGGAAGGGTCTTTAAATTTCACGCTGTACCAGTCGAGCACATCGGCATCCACATTCGTTTCACTCCATGCAATGTGCTGATTGAAACCGATTATAACCGTCGGCGTTCCCGGCAATGAAACACCCGAAACGTTGCAATCAGGACTCACGAGTTGAATCTGAAACCAAAGTGAAGGAAGATTCAAACTAAGATGCGGATCACCGCAGAGAATCGGATAGCCGCTTGCTGTTTTGCTTCCGCTCACTGCCCAATTGTTGCTTCCATTGTTTGGATTGGGCTGATGATCGAAAGGAAATTTTCCTGCATTAGTCATCGTTCCCTGCGGCGGTGAAGGAATAGCGAGCGGAGTAAAATTCCATGGCGTTCCCTGCGGAATAATTGGATCCATGACAAACGGTCGGTTCACGAAAAGGGAATCGACAGCAGGCTCACCATACTTCTTCAAAATATTCGTGAGATAAAAATCATCGCTGTATCCGGCGAGATCATAAGAAAGATATTTCAGCAGCAGCGCACACTTGAGATTCGTCCACAGCTCCGGTTTGTAGTCGAGTAATTTGTATTCGATGGGGAAATCTTTTTCCGAAAGAGAATTGATCCATGCATTCACACCGGCAGTGTAAGCATCGGCTGCTTGTTTGCATTGCGGATCACTTTCCATCGCTTTTTCGGTATTCTCAGCTCCGTAAACCATTCCCCATTGCCGTTGCTGACGATCATAATCAATGGCCCGATTGCCAACTATTTCAGAAATTCTTCCCGCAGCGGCTGCCGTTTGAAATTCCATTTGCCATAAGCGATACTTTGCGGTGATGTATCCCTGCGCGAAATACAGATCGTAATTGTTTTGAGCGAAGATGTGCGGCACCATGTTATCGTCCATCCTGACAATCACTTTGTCCTTCACGCCCGGAATTTTCAATTGTTCATCTGAAATTTTCCCTGTCTCATTATTCTGCCAGAAGCCGGTGAACGGAGAAAAGAATGTTCCAATGGGAGGAAGATCACCTTGTTTTGTATTAAGCTCCCAGCAAAGAAGAATTGTAATCAAGGTTGCAGGAACAAACAACAGCCACTTCATTGCGGCGAAAATAACAAGAAGCAATAGCACTGAGTTGTCCTTCTGAACTTTTGTATTTTTAATCTCTCATTCATTATTTCTTCACCAATAAGAATGAGTCCGTGCAAAAATGTCACGCTCAGTTATTCTGCTTCTGCTGATGACAAGTACATCAATGCAAATCGCATCGGCCCAGGATTCAAAAAAAGAAAAAGAAGCTGCAGAGACAAAATCAATCATTTACTCAAAGAATTTTGTTTTCACTCCTCAATCAGCTACACCAACGGGGGGCAAGCTCCTGCCTCTCACGGGCGAGTTTCATCTCATCATTACTGAAGATACTGTGATTAGCTATCTTCCTTATTACGGCCGAGCATATTCTCCGCCCGTTTCTTCTAACAGCGGAGGCATCACTTTTACCTCCACCGATTATCAATATTCAATTGCAGAAGAAAAGAAAGGCGGTTGGGAAATTTTGATTCAGCCAAAGGATGTGAAGGACGTGGATAAACTTTCGCTCACTGTCTTTGAAAACGGCAATGCCTCTCTTCAAGTGATGAGCAGGAGCCGACAGCCCATCTCTTACCGCGGTTACATTTCCGCCAACAAGTCTAAATAAATTTTTCCCCCAACCCGCCACGGGACATTTTCCATTCTTTCAGAAATGTTTTGAGAATTCAGCAGTTCGTGTACGGAATTCGTGCGTGCGTCGAAAACTCATGGCTAAGCTGTAACTCCATTGTTGTTTTAAGAGTCAAACGAAAAAATAAAGCCATGAAAATTCGTTACTCTTTACTCATTTCTTGCGTTCTGCTGTCAGCAAAAATTTACGCACAACCAATTCTCAATTCAACATGCGGATATCAAAACGGTTCGCTTGTTCACATTCATCTTGACACGAATACTTCGTTAAACGAAGGACCCGGCGGGGCGAATCAGGTCTGGGATTTTTCCACACTTACTGATCCTAATGCGTCTGCAGATTACACCGGAGAATCCGCATCACTTACCCCTTATGGAAATGATTTCCCCATGGCGAATGTCGCTTCGGAAACCATTGACTTTTCCGACAACGATAACTTCAGCTACTTTACCAATGATGACGCACATTACACGACATGGGGATACGAAGCCAGCGGTGAAAAATTTATTTACTCTAACCCGCGCGATATTCTTCACTACCCGTTTACGTATGGAGATTCATTTACCGATACCTATTATAGCAGTCTCCTCACGGGCTACAATAGCGGCTCAGTGACCGTTTTAGCCGATGGATATGGCACTTTGATTTTGCCGGAAAGAACATTTCAAAATTGCCTTCGCGTGAAAGAAATCAGAAATGACACGCTGGCCACAGGACCGGAACCCATCACCACCAATGACACGACTTATAAATTTTATTGCGTGAATTTTCCTGAAGCACTTTGCCAGGTCAATCATCATCATTCATCAGATGGATTTGATTTTAATGAAGTTTATTGGCAGGATGTTTCGCCAAATGCCGTGGCTTCAGTCACTCAAATATCCTCACTGAAAATTTTTCCGAATCCGTGCAATGATTTTCTCACCATCGGTTTTCCCTTTGAAAATGAAAATACAGTTGTAAGAATTACTGATGCTTCCGGTCGAGTGATGAAGCAGGAAAAATTTTCCGCTGATCAGAAAATCCGGATCAATACAAGCGATTTACCCTCCGGAGTTTACCTCATCTCATTTGAAGCAAATGCGATCACTTACAGAAATTCAATTGTTGTGAGCCGATGATTTGACTGCGGAAATTCTGAAGTGAAATCAATTCTTTATCTTGTTGCTGAATTCTGAAAAGCCTCAGCGTTCACAGAAAAATTTTTTGCACTCACTCCAAAACTCTCCGTTTATGAATCAGAAGCCCTTTAAGCACTGGTGGCTGCTTGCCCTTCGTTCAGTCATCCTAATCATCCTAGGATTAATGGTTCTCTTTAATCCTACAGGAGGATTGCTTGGTCTCGCACTTTACATAGCTATCGCCATTCTCATTTCAGGAATCGTAGAATTAGTTGCCGCTTTTGAAAACCGCCATCAGGAAGGATGGGGATGGTATCTTGCTGAAGGAATTTTTGATTTGCTGATCGGCATTATTCTCATCAGCGAACCCGGGCTCACTGTTCTATTAATTGCATTCATTCTCGGCTTCTGGATCCTCTTCGCCGGTGTGCTGCAGATTGCAGGTTCATTCAGCGCAAGAAAAGACGGCGTGAGCAATTGGTGGTGGTGGCTTCTCAGCGGCATTGTTTGCATCGGGCTTGGTTTCTGGATCATCAGGAATCCGGTTTCTGTTGGATTATCATTAACGGTGCTCATTGGAATCGCGCTTCTCATCATCGGGCTTTTCGTTCTGCTTCTTGCACTTCGCCTTCGCAAAGTCGCAAATAAAATTGCAGAAGCCGTTCACGGCTGATTGATTCTTTTGTTTCCCGCTGAATTTTTTCCCTGAAATTCTGTCGTCGTGTGAACATTCCGGTTGCAGAAGACCGTTGACTGCAAACTGAATTGCTATTTTCGCCTGCTAACTTTTACGAATGGAATTTCTTTCCCAGCGTATTCAGAATCTTGCCGAGTCAGAAACACTGCAGATGGCGAAGCTGAGCCGCGAACTCAGAAGCAAGGGACACGACATTATTGATTTGAGCTTGGGAGAACCGGATTTCCCTACTCCACTTCACATTCGCGAAGCAGCAAAGAAGGCGATTGATGATGGCTTCACGAAATATCCGCCCGTTGCCGGTTACCTGGATCTTCGTCAAGCCATCTCAGAAAAATTCAAGAAAGAAAACGACCTTGATTTTTCTCCTGAACAAATTGTGGTTTCAACGGGTGCCAAGCAATCCATTGCCAACACCATGTTAGTACTTGTTGACCCCGGTGATGAAGTGATTCTGCCTTCACCATACTGGGTGAGCTATCGCGAGATTGTGAAACTGGCGCAGGGAAAACAAATCACTATTCCTTCCTCGGTAGAAGACAATTTCAAAATAACTCCTGAGCAGCTGGAAAATGCCATCACTCCGCATACGCGCGTGTTCTGTTATTCTTCGCCATGCAATCCAACAGGAACTGTCTATACGAAAAATGAATTGAAGGCATTTGCGAAAATTTTTGCACGGCATCCTCATGTTTTTATTATCTCCGATGAAATCTACGAGCACATTTCTTTCCTGGGAAAACATGAAAGCATTGCGCAGTTTGAAGAATTGAAAGATCGCGTGATCGTAGTGAATGGCGTTTCAAAAGCGTACGCCATGACGGGCTGGCGCCTCGGATATGTTGGCGCACCGCTCTGGATTGCGAAGGCGTGCGAGAAGATGCAGGGGCAAATCACATCGGGAGCGAATGCTATTGCCCAGCGGGCCGCACTGGTTGCACTCACTTCTGATCAAAGTGAAACGAACAAAATGCGCGAAGCATTCCACCACCGAAGAGAATTGATCATGCAATTACTATGTGAAATTCCCGGCATTAAGCCGAACAAACCGGATGGCGCCTTCTATGTTTTTCCTGATGTGAGCTATTATTTCGGAAAATCTAACGGAGACCAAATCATTTTAAACGGCGATGACTTATGCCGTTACCTGGTTTACAATGCCAACGTTACCTTAGTAACCGGGCAGGCATTCGGAGCAGAGAACTGTATTCGCATTTCGTATGCAGCATCTGAAGAAAAAATCAGGGAAGCTTTAAGAAGGATGAAGGAAGCACTAGCTAAACTCCGGTGATAGAAAACTAAAGATGCAAGACAAGAATCGACTCACTATTCACTCCTCACTAATCACTAAGTGAACTTCTCTGCTGCTCTCACAAAATTCCGCAACAAAAAAATCCTCGTCATCGGCGATGTAATGGTTGATGCATATTTGCACGGCAATGTGGATCGCATTTCCCCTGAAGCACCCGTGCCTGTAGTTGCTATTGAAAAGAAGGAAGAACGGCTGGGAGGTGCAGCAAATGTTGCCATGAACTTGAAAGAGCTCGACGCCGCTCCGATTCTCTGCTCGGTGATCGGAAATGATGATGCAGGAAAATCGCTGCTGAATATTTTGAAACAGAATAAACTTTCTTCCGCGGGAATCACTTCTTCTTCCACGCGAATTACAACGGTGAAAACACGCGTACTCAGTAAAAGCCATCAATTGATTCGCTATGATTCAGAAAACACACATGATCTGAGCAAAGAAGATGAGAGCAAACTTATTTCCACAGTTGAAACGATCATCGAAAAAGAAAAACCGGAAGCCGTAATTTTTGAAGACTATAACAAAGGAGTGCTCACTGAGAGCCTGATTCAAAATGTGATTTCACTTTGCATTAAGAAAAAAATATTCACTGCGGTTGATCCCAAGAAGAAGAATTTCTTCGCTTACAAAAATGTATCTCTCTTCAAACCTAACCTTCGCGAGATTCGTGAAGCACTGCATCATGAAGTTACAGCAGTCACGCTGGCTTCACTCAAATCTGTTCATCACGAATTGCACAAGGCGCTCAGTCATCACATCACCCTCATCACTCTCTCGGAACATGGAATTTATTTCAGTGATGGAAAAAATTCAGGAATCCTTGCAGCCCACAAACGTGACATTGCCGATGTTTCCGGCGCCGGCGATACCGTAATTGCTGTTGCAACACTGGCTCTGATTTCAGGAATTAATTTGAAAGATGCCGCTGACATTGCGAACCTGGCCGGCGGGCTCGTATGCGAACATGCGGGCGTAGTGCCGGTTACAAAAGAAATGTTACTGGATACCCTGCGAACCTCGCGGTGATTTTAAATTCTCAATCGCACTTGACTATTAACTAATTTCCACCCCCGTGGCGACACAGAAGAAGCAGACTCCACCTCAGAGATTTTCCGGCAAGCTTTCGCTGGTGGTTCCCTGTTACAATGAAAATCACCGGACAGAAAAACTGATGGCCGGACTGAAGGAATTCCAGCAGAAATTTTCATTCGACTATGAATTGATCATTGTTGACGATGGAAGCACGGATAACTCTGTGGCACTCATCCAGGGCGATGATTTCATCAAGGAAATTTCCGCTGCAGGAAAATTTAAATTGATTCAACTTCCGAAAAACAACGGAAAAGGCGCAGCGCTGAAGGCGGGGGTGGAAGCCGCAACGGGAACACATATTCTCACTCTCGATGCTGACATGGCAACCCGCCCTGTCGAAATCCTGAAATGGATGGCGGCGAATAATCAACAGCTTCCTGAAAACGAAATCTGGATTGCTTCACGCGAGCATCATAATTCCAAAGTGACAGAGAATCCCGCCCGGAGAAGAACCGGCCGCGTTTTCAATTTAATTGTGAGAATGATTACGCCGCTGCGATTGCATGACACACAGTGCGGGTTCAAGCTCTATCCCGCCGCCATTGCAAAAGAACTTTTCCGCGAACAAAAATCAACCGGTTGGGCGCATGATGTTGAACTCATCTACCATGCACATCTCAGGGAAATTCCCGTGAAAGATTTGCCGGTTACCTGGGAAACGCAGGCAGGAAGCAAAATTTCTCCTGCGAAAGATGCGTTGCCTATGCTGATGAATGTGCTCGGGGTTTCATTGCGATTGAAGTGGGAATATTTTGTGACTACACCAATTTCGCTCATTGGAAAAAAGGATGCCGCCGATACCGCGAAGAAGCGGGAAGCCATTTTCAGGATGCTGTTTTTCTTTTTCTCCATCGCACTCTTCTTCACGATGACGTCCCTGAGTTTTCAATACGGCATCACCGGTGACGATCTCGATCAGAAAATTTACGGGGAGAAAGTGCTGAGTTATTATCTCACATTTGGAAAGGATACTTCTTGCCTGCATTTGAAAGTAGGCAACAAACAAAATCTTGAACTCTACGGCGGCTTGTTTAACATGATTCCGGCGGCGGCGTCAAAAATTTTCCCAACCGTGGATGCATATGACATGCGGCATCTGTTCGATGCAATTGCAGGGTTTTTCGCAATTCTCTTCGCCGGATTGATTGCAAAAAAACTCGGCAGCTGGCGAACGGGATTTCTCGCCCTGGTTTTACTCGCTACGTGGCCGCAATTTTTCGGTCAATCGATGAACAACCCGAAAGACATTCCGTTTGCGATGTCGTACGTCTTCACCATTTATTATTTGCTGAAACTTGTTTCTGAACTTCCACGACCGGGCACACGAACACTTTTTCTCTCCGCTTTCGGAATCGCTCTTGCCATTAATATGCGCGTCGGGGGATTGTTATTGATCGGGATGTTGTTCGCATTTGTCATCGGCAATTACATTCTCTCCAAATCTTTTCGTGAATCTTATTCGGCAGATAAGAACGCATTGAGCCGAACGGTAAAATATCTCATCATCATTTCCCTTACCGGATATTTCGGCGGATTACTTTTTTGGCCATACGGATTAATGGCACCTCTCAGTAATCCATTCACCGCACTGAAAGAAATGGCCAACTTCTCAGTGGGAATCCGCGTTTTGTTCGACGGGAAACATTTGATCAGCGATACCATTCCGTGGAATTACATTCCTAAATGGCTTTGGGTTACCACGCCTCTTGTTGTTCTGTTTGCAGCGCTCCTGTTGCCTTTTCTCATTCTGCTGATGCGAAAAACGTTCAACATCAATTACCTGCTGCTTATCTTGTTCGCCACAATTTTCCCCTGGGCTTACACCGCGTATCACAAATCACCGCTTTATGACGGGATGAGGCAGATGTTGTTTATCACGCCAACAATTGCTGTTCTTGCTGCCATCACCTGGGATTATTTTTTACTTGCCGTGAAATCGAAAGCTGCGCAATATGCCGTTGCAGGAATACTTGCCTTAGGAATTTTGCTGCCCGTCAGATTTTCAATTACTAATCATCCGAATGAATATGTTTATTTCAACGAGCTAATTGGCGGCATCAAAGGTGCATACGGAAATTACGATACGGATTATTACATGAACAGCATCCGCCAGGATTGCGATTGGGTGAAGAATAATATTCAGCCTGTTGAAGGAAAGAAAATTATCATCGGCACCAATACCGCCGACCCGGTGAGTTGGTATTTCCGCAATGACACCGCGCATTTCAAGCCGGTTTATGTTCGCTTCAGCGAGCGCACGCAGAAAGATTGGGATTACGGAATTTTCTATTCGCGCCCGCTCGATCGTTCCCAGGTCATGAACAATTCGTGGCTGGGTTCACATACAGTTTACGCTGTAAAAGCAGACGATGTTCCGCTCTCAGTCGTGATTGAACGAAAAGACAAATCGGATTTATACGGTGAGCAGGCGATGGAGAAAAACGAATATGCAAAAGCCGATTCATTTTTTACTCAGGCTGTGAAATACGAGCCGAAGAATGAAGAAGCGTGGGTGAGTCTGGCGCAAGCGCAACTCCAACTACAGAAATTCAAAGAGGCCATCAACTCACTTCAACAGTCGCTCGAGATTTATCCTGCAAACGGAAGCGCATTGTTATTGCTCGGCCTTGCTGATGCGCAGACAGGCGATCTGGAATCAGCCATCGGATATTTGAATGAATCGCTGAAAGAAAATCCAAACAATCCGCAGGCCTACTATTATCTCGCTTTCATTTATCAGCAAAAAGGCGATCGTGCAACGGCAGAGCACTACATGAATATTGTGAAACAATTTCAAGCCCAGCAGAAATAAGATGGATCTGAAGGAACTTGAGAGCGGTGTAGATCCGAAGAAGCATTGGTATTACCAATCGAAAAAGAAGCCGCTGATTTCTTTCGTGAAGAAAGTTTATTTGCAGAAGAAAATTCCATTGACACTGATTGATGTGGGCTCCGGCTCCGGATTCTTCATGCATGAATTGAAGGAAGCAATTCCTGAAATGATTTCAAAAATTTATCTTGTGGATATTGGCTATTCAGAGGAAGAAATCGCTGCAACAAGAAATCAACTCATCGAAAAAACAAAATCCCTTCCTGATAAAATTGAAAACGCCATTGTCGTGATGATGGATGTGCTCGAGCATTTGCAGGATGATTACGGCATGCTGAGTGCAATCAGAGAAAATTCAGTCGGAGAAAATTATTTTTTCATTACCGTTCCTGCATTCATGAGTTTGTGGAGCGGGCACGATGTGTATCTCGAGCACTTTCGTCGTTATACAAAAAAAACATTGCGGACTCTTCTTCATCATTCACGATACACCATTCAATCACTCTATTATTTCTACGGATCCATTTTCCCCGCTGTGTGGCTGGCAAGAAAAATGAAAGGCGACAAAGAGAAAATTGATTCAGACATGAAACCGATGAGCTCACTCACAAACGGAATTTTAAGAGCGGTTTGCTCAATTGAATTCCCATTCAGAAAAATCAATCGCATTGCCGGAGTAACCTGCGTGGCCGAGGGAAGTTTCAGTAAATAAATGCGACGATTTATTTTTGAGTGTAATAGTTAGTGAATAACATCAACTGAAAATTCAAAACTTAAAATCAACTCGAAATGTCGAAGCTTCACCCGAAAACGCTTTCCTTTCTTTCCGGCCTAAAAAAGAATAACAACAAAACGTGGTTCGAAAAGAACAAGCCCCTCTATATAGATATCAAAAACGAATTAACTGCCACGGCGGGTGAAGTGATTAAAGAAGTCAGTAAATTCGATTCATCAATTAGCGGGCTAGACCCGAAGAAAACGATTTTCAGAATCTATCGTGACGTCCGTTTTTCAAAAGATAAATCGCCTTACAAAACCAACATCGGTTTCTGGATGTCGAAAGGCGGAATGAAAATTCCTTCCGCAGGTTACTATGTACATCTTCAACCCGGCGAATGTTTTCTTGCCGGCGGAATCTGGATGCCTGAAGCAGATGTGCTGAATAAGATTCGCCAGGAGATCGATTACAATTTCAATGATTTCAAAAAAATTGTCGAATCCTCAGCATTTAAAAAACGGTTTGGAGTGCTGGACACCGAAGAGAAATTATCCCGCCCGCCAAAAGGATATGACGACGACAATCCGGCGATTGAGTATCTCAAACTGAAAAGTTTTACGGTGAGCACAAATATTTCCGATTCATTAGTGCTTGGCACCGGTCTTACGAAAGAAGCAATAAAAATTTTTAAGGAGATGAATCCTTTCATTCAATTCCTGAACAAGGCGCTAAGCTGAAATAATTTCAGCCGCTATTTCCTTTTCAGGAATTTTTGACTTCTCACCGCTCTTGTTTCAGGAAAAATTGTCGCTTGCAATGCGATGGTATTTCGTTTGAATTATACCAGGCAAACAAAACATAATAGCCATGTCACTCGTAAGATTCAGATCAAATCCAATGGAAAGAAGTTTTGACAGCGTGTTCAAAAACTTCTTCAATGATGACTTCGATGGTTTCTTCGTGAAACCCTTCAACAATCATTTTTCACCTGCCGTTAACGTGGTGGAAAGCAAAGACAATTTCAGAATTGATTTTGCTGTACCCGGTTTCAGCAAAGGTGATTTCACTGTAAAAGTGGATGGAAACATCCTAACTGTAAGCGGTGAAAAGAAAAATGAAGTGAAGAAGGAAGAAGAAAACTACACGATGCGTGAATTCACTCACAATTCTTTCAGCCGCCAGTTCACGCTGCCTGAAACCGTAAACGGCTCGAACATTTCCGCCGAATACGTTGATGGCATTTTGAAACTGATGCTGCCGAAAAAAGAAGAAGTGAAGCAGAAAGCCATCGAAGTAAAAGTTTCGTAAGGTTTTTCATAGGTGGGTTTTAAGGATGAACCGGCGTCCGTTCGCCATGAACGGGACGCCGGTTCTGTTTTATTCAGCTCGCAGAAAAACTCACAGAGCGAGTTGAGTTTGCTTCTTCCCACTCTCAAATTCAATCAGCCATTTCTTCTTCGGTAATCCGCCGCCGTATCCCACCAAACTTCCGTCACTGCCGATCACACGATGGCAGGGAATGATGATGGGAATCGGATTTCTTCCGTTCGCTGTTCCTGCTGCGCGGATTTTCTTTTCATCACCGAGTCGTCGTGCTAATTCGAGATAAGAAATGGTTTTCCCATAGGGAATTTTCTGCAGCTCATTCCAGACCTGAATTTGAAAATCGGTTCCTGAAGGTTTTAATTTCAGAGAAAAATTTTTTCTTTTCCCTGTAAAAAAATCTTGGAATTGCGAGAGGCATTCTTTCGTGATCGAAGAAGGATTTTCTTCCGAAGATTTTTCATTCCTGAAATTCACTTCGGTCAAAGAATCTCCGTCTGAAATAATTTCCAGCCAGCCAACCGGTGAATGATAATATTGAATTGATCTGCTCATGATCTCAGTTGCGATTGCAATTTGCAAAATTGTTTCATTCACCTTTCAGGAAATGCAATAACTTTTCGGCACCAAATCCTGTTCATGAAATCGTTTGTCGCTGGTTTTCTTTTGATTTTTCTCACGCTCTCTCTTGACGCAAAAAATAATTCTGACTCTTCATCGCGCTATAATCTGGATAGTGCTTCAATAGAAGCCGGCTACCCGGTCGCACCTTATGGCGATACGCTGTTTTTCCTATATGAGAACGTGGGTCCGATGAGCGCGAAGACTCGTGCCGGAATGGTGACCAAGCGAATTGAAGTGCTTGACGAAAGCGGATTTTTCGAAAGTGATTCTTTTCATGTTGAGCGCTATGAATCGAATGAGTATGTGGTGTACGGCGACATTCCTATTCTGACTGTAACAGATGCTGACGCAAAGCGTGAAAACATGTCGCAACTTGATTTGGCACAGAAGCGACTTGAAGAAATCCAGGCGGCAACAACGGACTATCATGAAGAATTTTCTTTTCGCTCACTGATAAAAAGAATGCTTTTGCTTGCTTTGTTGCTTGCAGTCATTACGGCTCTTGTATATGGAGTCAACAGGTTGTTCAGGTTTGTTTACTCATTTATTGAACACCGGCTTTCTCAAAAAATTTCAGGAATAAAAATCGGCAAGGCGACGCTATCGAGTTCACAACAACTCACTGCGCTGATTGTGCGTGCGGCGAAGTGGCTGAAGGTGATTTTGATCTTGCTCGTTGTGTATCTTTCATTGCCGGCCATCATCTTTCTTGTTCCCGCTTCGAAAGGAATTACTGACACGCTGCTTGATTATACACTAACGCCACTGAAACATTTCCTAAACGGGTTTATTGATTTCATTCCGAATCTTTTTACCATTGCCATCGTCGTCATTCTCTTTACCGTCTTCATACGCATTTTTAAAGTTATTGCGGAACAGATCAAAGAGGGCACGATCGTCATTCCCGGATTTTATCCGGATTGGGCGATGTCAACGTTTAGCATCGTGCGATTTCTTCTTTACGCATTCATGCTGGTCGTCATTTTCCCTTATTTACCCGGATCAAGCACACCGATTTTCCAGGGAGTCTCTGTATTTCTCGGGCTGTTGGTTTCACTGGGATCTGCCGGCTCCATATCCAATATCATCTCCGGAATTGTGATCACGTACATGCGCTCATTTCAGTTGGGCGACCGCATTCGTGTGGGAGATGTTGAAGGTGATGTGATAGAAAAATCAATGCTCGTCACACGAATCAAAACCGTAAAAGAAGAGGAAGTCACCATTCCCAACAGCACGATGATGAGCGGCAATGTGAAAAATTATTCAAAGCTTGCACGAGAGCGTGGACTGATCATTTACACTTCCGTCACCATTGGCTATGATGCACCGTGGCGTGATGTTCATCAGGCTTTACTCAATGCCGCAAACAAAACTGAAACGATTCTGAAAGAACCGAAACCCTTCGTTCTTCAAATGGCGCTGAATGATTTTTATGTCGAATACCAAATCAACGGCTACATCCACGATGCACAAAAAATGATGGATATTTATTCTGAGCTACGACAAAATATTCAGGATTCATTCAATGAAGCGGGAATTGAAATCATGTCGTCGCATTACACAAATATTCGGGATGGAAACAAGACAACTATTCCGGAAAATTATCTGCCCAAAGATTATTTGAAACCGGGATTCAAGATTGAGAGAGAAAAATAAATTTCGAATTCATTTATACCCAAGAATCTTCAACATGCTCGCTGAAGTCTGTTGCTTCGCAAATAAGCGATCCGTGATATTTCCTTTTTTATCTTTTTGTATGATCACCACCTTGGGAGAAGGAATCAAACAATGCTTGATGCCACCGTATCCGCTGAGCTGATCCTGGTAAGCGCCCGTGTGAAAAAATCCGATGAAGAGCGGTTCGCCATTGGTGTTCTTCGGAAGAAAAACCTGATTGATGTGCACCTCTGAATTGTAATAATCCTGCGAGTCGCACGTGAGTCCGCCGAGATTTACTTTTTGATATTCCTTGTTCCATTTGTTTAGCGGTAGCAATAGAAACCGCTGACCGATACCCCATGTGTCAGGAAGAGTTGTGATGAAAGATGAGTCGATCATGTACCAGAGTTCCGCATCATTCTGCTGCTTCTGTGCAATGATCTTGTAAATGTTGGCGCCACTCTCCCCTACTGTGTAACTTCCGAACTCAGTGAAAATATTCGGCACGGGAATTCTGTTTTTCTTGCACACGCTCTTGATCTGTCGCACAATTTCATTCACCATGTATTCATAATCGTAATCAGAGCCGAGTGAATTCCGAATGGGAAATCCGCCACCGATGTTGATCGAATCAAGCGTAGGACAAATTTTTCTGAGCTGACAGTAAACACCCAAAACCTTGTTCAGCTCACTCCAGTAATAGGCTGTGTCCCGAATTCCTGAGCCGATAAAGAAGTGCAGAATCTTCAGCTCAAATTTTTTATTCGTGTGAAGTTTCTGCACGTAAAACTCAAGAATGTCTTTCCAGCGAATGCCGAGACGCGAAGTATAAAATTCGAACGTCGGCTCTTCTTCCGCAGCGATTCTGATTCCCACTTTGCAAGTGCCGCGCACGGTGCGCTGGTACGCTTCAATCTCTTCCTTGTTGTCGAGCACGGGAATCACATTCGTGAATCCGTCGTTGATCAGCGCAGCAATTTTCGAAGTGTACGTGCGCGTCTTGAAGCCGTTGCAGATGATGAAGCGATCTTTGTCAATCAGCTTCTGCTCGTACAGTTTGCGAACGATGTTGATGTCGTAGGCATAAGATGTTTCCAGATGAATATCATTCTTCAATGCCTCTTCCAGAATGTGAGCGAAGTGAGAACTCTTCGTGCAATAGCAATAAAAATATTTGCCGCGATACTTATTCACTTTGAACGCTTTCTTGAAAAGTGATTTCGCTTTCTGAATCTGCGAAGAAATTTTCGGGAGGTAAATCAGCTTCAGCGGCGTTCCGTACTTGTGAACGATGTCCATCATGTTCACTCCATTGAAGAGAAGTTCGTTGTCGACTACTTCAAATCCTTCCTGCGGAAAATCGAATGTTTGATTGACAAGATCAAGATAGGTGTTGCTCATCTCGCGGGAGAACGACGGTGTGTTAGCACATAAATTTTTAGCTGCGCGAAACTAATTCAAAAAACAATCGAATAGTGAGAGGGAAACCGGTTTTTTTTAACCCAAACTGCCCTTCCCTATCTTTGCACAATGCGTAATATCAAAATACTCGCAGTTGAAAACGAAGTTGGCGCCGGCACCCGCGGTGCTAGTCTCGGTTTCGAAGCGATAAGAATCGCAGCCATGGATTTCGGAAGCAATTTCTTCAAGCAATTTCCTGCAGAAAAAATTCCGGATGAAAATGTTTCGCTGCTTGAGCCGAGCAAATCACTTCATGCCCGTCGCGGGAAATATGTGAAGATTGTTTCCGAACGAGTGATGGAAGCGGTGAATCGTACATTGAAAGAAGGAAATTTTCCGATTGTGATTTCAGGCGATCATTCTACTTCGGCCGGAACCATTGCCGGAGTCAAAACGGCTTATCCTGAAGCGCGTATTGGTGCGATTTGGATTGATGCACATGCTGATTTGCATTCACCATACACAACTCCTTCCGGAAACATGCATGGCATGGCGCTCGCAGCCGCTTTAGCTGAAGATAATCTCTCGCAGAAGATCAACACTCCTGATGAAAGCACAATTTCTTTCTGGGAAGATTTCAAACTCATCGGGGGCATCGCTCCAAAAATCCGCTATGAAAATCTTGTTTATGTTTCGCTCCGCGACATGGAGCCACAGGAGGAATATCTCATTCGTCAGAACAAAGTGAAAGTTTTTTCGACGGATGAAATCAATAACCTTGGCATTGACAAAATCGGGAGAGAGGTGTTGCTTGCTGTTGAACCGTGCGACTACATTTATATTTCGTTCGATGTCGATTCAATGGATCCAACCATTTCGCGCGGCACCGGAACTCCTGCACCAAATGGCATCACCGAAAAGCAAGCCGCTTCACTCCTGCAGCGGCTCGTTCAAAATCCCAAAGTCTGTTGCTTTGAAATTGCTGAAGTGAATCCTACTCTCGACCGTGAAAACTTCATGGCGGAAAATGTTTTTGAGATATTGCTGAAGGTCACGAATCAACTTCTCTACGATTAAATTTCTTCGCAACACTTTGCGGTTTCCTTTGCGAACTTTGCGGTTAACTTTTTTATTCTGAATGGAAGCAATCCTAAAAGAGAAGGTTTCAAAAATCATTTCCCAACTGTATCAGCAAAGTCTTCCGGCTGATCAAATTCTTGTCAACATTCCGCCGAAAGAATTCCCTTGCGATTTTACCGTTGTCACCTTTCCCATAGCAAAACTTGCCAAAAAATCTCCCGATGCGGCAGCAAAAGAAATCGGTGAAGAGCTGAAGAAAGAAATTCCTGATCTGGAAAATTTTGAAGTTGTCAAAGGATTTCTCAATCTGAAATTCACTGATGAATATTGGTTGAAATATTTTTCTGAACAATCGGAAAATAACTCATTTGGTGTTCTTCCTTCCACAGGAAAAACCGTGATGATCGAATACTGCGGACCGAACACCAACAAGCCGCTTCACCTCGGGCATCTCAGAAATATTTTCATCGGCTACTCGATGGCGAACATTCTCGAAGCTGCAGGAAACAAAGTGGTGAAGGTGAACATTTATAACGATCGCGGTATTCACATCTGCAAGAGCATGCTGGCGTATCAGAAATTCGGCAACGGGGAAACCCCGGAGAGCAGCGGCATCAAAGGTGATCATCTCGTCGGAAAATATTATGTGCGTTTCGATGAAGAATTGAAAATGCAGGCAAGTGAATTTGAGATGGGTGGCATTGGTGAAGCTGACGAAAAAAATAAAGCACCCATAATGATTGAGGTGCGTGAGATGCTTCGTAAGTGGGAAGAAGGAGATCCTGAAGTGCGGGCGCTATGGACTTTGATGAATAGCTGGGTGTTTGCCGGATTTGAAGAAACGTATCGCAAGCTCGGTGTTGATTTCGATAAAGCATACTATGAATCGCAAACTTATTTACTCGGAAAAAATTTTGTGGAGGAAGGATTGAAGAAAGGAGTCTTTTTCAAAAAGGATGACGGCAGCGTGTGGATTGATCTCACGGCTGATGGGCTTGACCAAAAATTAGTGTTGCGCGCTGATGGAACTTCCGTTTACATCACGCAAGACATTGCGACTGCGAATGAGCGATGGAACGATTATCATCCTGACACAATGATCTACACTGTTGCCAATGAACAGGATTATCATTTCAAAGTTTTGAAACTCATCTGCAAAAAACTCGGGTTGCCTTTTGCCGATGGAATTTATCATCTCAGTTACGGTATGGTGGATCTTCCTTCCGGGAGAATGAAATCGAGAGAAGGAACCGTGGTGGACGCCGACGATCTCATTGATGAAATGATTGTGACAGCAGAAAAACAAACGCGCGAACTCGGCAAGATTGAAGACATTCCCGAAGAAGTGCAGAAGAGTTTATTCAATTCACTTGGCTTGGGTGCTTTGAAATTTTTTATTCTGAAAGTGGATGCGAAGAAGCGAATGATCTTCAACCCTGAAGAGTCCATCGATTTTCACGGATTCACCGGACCGTTTATTCAATACACTCATGCAAGAATAAAATCAGTGCTGCGCAAAGCTGCGTCATTGCAAGGAACGGATTCACCGTCATTGCGAGCGGAGCGAAGCAATCCCTCTGAAACATTGTTGCCACTCGAGCGCGAAATCATTCTGAATTTACAACGCTATCCAAGCACGATTGATGAAGCTGCTTCCGCTTACTCTCCTGCAATTCTCGCAAACTATTTGTATCAGCTCGCAAAAACCTACAATCAATTCTACCAGGAAATCCCCATTCTCACAGCGGAAAATGATTCTTTAAAAAATTTCCGCCTGCAACTTTCTTCTTTCGTTGCTGATGTACTGAAAAAAGGAATGTGGCTATTGGGGATTGAAGTACCGGAAAGGATGTGATCAGTTTGAAATTTGAAGTTTGAGATTTGAAATTGCACGACTCACAACTCGACAACTAACTTCAAACTACTTCTTCGTCACCTTGTTCATCACCTGCAATGTTTTTCTGTAAAATGCTTCGGCCCGTTGCGGTGAATCACCAATGCAAACCACGCCGAGTTTCCCGTATTGCGAGAGTGCACCAATGAGGTGAAACATCACGCCCTGCTGTTTTGATCCATCGTATTGCAGTTGATTTATGATGGCAAGATCAATCAGGTCAGGGGGCGTAATTCCAATGTATTGATCGCTCTTCACATTGTCAGAGCTGAAATAGTAACGCTGTTGTCCTGTGCCGGTGAGATAAATTCCTTTCAGCGCATCATACTTTCCCGCTGTTAATCCCTGCAGTAACAAATTAGGATGTGTGGTGCCGCCCTTGCGCAAATTGATTTCAACCGCATAATGTTTCCAGCCATCATTTTCTTTTACTGAAATAAAATCAATGCTGAAGCGACCGAGCACGCCGTACTTTTTCATTTCATTCGCTACAGCAAGTCCTCCCTTTCCGATTTCGCCAGCATACACTTCATCCGCCGGAAATCTTGCGCCGAGAAACACTTGTCCGCTTTCGCCGCCCAGCACCTGATCATGTGTTGAGATGACGTCCGCATTTCCGAGAGGATCAATAATACACTGTGCAGAAGGCGATGTTTTGATTTCACCCGGAATAAATTCCTCGACGATTCCTTCCATCTCTTTGAACTTATTGAGGAAAATTTCATTGGTAAAACCGGCCGCCACCACTTTGAGATGATCATTCAAATGTTCCTTCATCCACTTCCTGATGCTTCCGGATTCAGGGCATCCTTCGTATGAAAAAATCGCATTGCCTTCACCGGAAAATCCTTCATTTACTTTTACCACGGCTCTCTTGAGAGGCGGATTATTTTTCTTAAGCTCGGTAAGTGCTTCCACTATTTCATTTTCATCTTTCACATCTTCAAATCCGGCGGCCATTTCTATTCCGCACTTTCTGAAAATTTTTCTGCTCCCGCTTTTCGATCCGTGAAAGAGCAAATCAGGATCACAGGCAAAAAGCGGAAGGTTCAATCGCACCGAAAGTGTCCGCTCGAATGGCGTGCAGTTATAGGCCGTAATGTGCGCCATGTCACGCACTGGAATGGAATCCAGAATGCGATGCATCAACATCGGCCGCTCGAGAATTTTTTCAGAAAGCGAACGCGGCGAGCTATCATAACAACTCAGCATCGTTAATCGCTGTCGTGCATGAAAGCCGCTTATGCCGGGCAACAGCTGGAGATAATAATCAACGATGAGCGGATCAACAGGCACACTAGTTACATAGATTACATGTGTATGCGGCATGCGCAGTAGCATAAGTAATGAAAGCAGGCGCTCTTCGTAGTGGATTCCGCCGCTCACGCGCGTTTGCAATTCCTGATCAATCGTCAATGAGGGAATAATCACGACAGTCTTCTTCGCAATCATGTCAGGAAAAACTTTTTCAAACTGACCGCGCAACTCCAGCTGCAGTTCGTGAAAACGCTGGCGTTCATCTGCAGAGCCGGGTGGAGGAAATGATTCTCTGCTGTTATTCTGTGTCGGGTTTGCAACTGCGTCCATGGCTCTCTGTTTTCGGAGTACAAATTACGGACTTTGTTTTTTTTATATCTGCTCAGAAACTGAAGTAAGCCCGGCACGATTTCTCGTTAATAAGTTTCTAACGAAATGAAAACAATCTGATGGTTGTTTGCGTAACATCGTCAGTGAAAATGTTATTTTATGAATCAACTCAGTCCTAATTGGCTGACCGAAGGGTGGATCGATTTCGAATACAAGAAATACATCCTACTCTCCTATTTGCAAAGTGCCAACAAAAGTTTTGACGAGAAGAAACTCTATCCGTTTCTTTCCGATCTTCTTCTTCATTACAACAATCTTATCACGATCAAGCAGAACAAAACTTTTGTGAAGAGTCTTTTTCCGAAACAAATTTCCAAAGTTGATCTTCAGAATTTCACTATCGAATACGAGAAAATGATGATGGATGATAAATACATGGAAGAAGTGGAATCCATTCTCGATTTCGCCATTCCGCGCATGAATGCATCATTGGAAGACGGCAAGGAAATTTATCATGATGTGGAAGAGAAGCTCAGCATTTTTCCTGTCGGGCTCGTTTCGCTGAATCCAGAATCCGGTTTCATGATGCTTGCAAAAGTGAAATCGAAAGAGACGAAAGTGTACAGCTACCAGATCACGATCTTCGAAAGCGCAAATGAAAATTTCCGCGGCATCAAAACGGATTTCATCGGCGATTATCAGCGCGGATTTTCCAACACGTTTGAAGAAATCAAATCGCAGCTCATCCGTGAATTCAGGCATACACTCAACTATGCAGCATTTGCGATTGAAGCGAAGAACGATTTCCCGTTGAATGAAACTCTGCTGCCGATTGCTAAGCGCTCGCTTGTGAGATACATTTATCGTTCAGCCATTGCCTGAATTTATTTCTTCAGCACCTTCTTCATTTCCAAAATGCAGCCACTCGTTTCTTCTTTCAAAATAAATTCGTTCGTCTCAGTTGTGAGGATTCTGAATTTGTAGGCCGTTCCTTCGTAGTTGAATATCAAAATTTGCAGCTGCTCAAGTAATGTGTATTTCACTGTCGATTTCTTATTCTCCTGTTCCTTCGAAATAGTCATTGAATCTTTCGTAAAAACAAAATTCAAATCACCAATGCTCAGGGCTGATTTCGTGCTCGCCACTTTCGGGCAAATGTCGCAGACGGTGACGGCATCTTCGCTGATTTTCTCAACCGCGCAGTCTACATTCCATTTTCCGGCGAGGTCAACCTGCGCCAGGGAGATGCGCGGAATCGCGGACATAGCGAATAACGAAAGGAAATAAGCACCAGCGGTAAGTCGGGTAGCAAACATGTTTGGTTGAATTTGGAAAGACTAATGTAGAAAAATATCTCGCTGAACTTGCCCGGTTTCTTTCAGAAATGTTCACAAGAAGTTTATTGCTTCATGTCCCACATTGAAAATCAAATCGACAATGCTTAAGCCGGAGAAAAATCCGTTTCGTTCTTCGAAAACCTGATGATAACGCAGCGAGTTTGAAATTTGAGATTTGAAGTTTGAAATCATATTTCCTCCTTCCAGATGAAATTCATTGGTCACCCGAATTTTCTTTTCCCAATGAAGAATTTCAAAACACACCTGTAACAATTGAATGTTGAAGTCGATCAGAAATTCAAATCGCTTCTCATAAAAAGGCTGAAACCGTTCTTCATAAAAATGGAAGAAAGAGCTTTTTCCATAGCAAGATTGAATGCTTCGCCAGTGATGCAGCTGCCACGGCTCTGCATAATTTATTTTCACCTCACGCGATTTGCTTTTCACTCCTCTCCCGCCGATGAGCGGTATGGTGAGAAGAATTTTCCCGTTAGCTCCGGCTATGCAGCACCGGTTTCTGGTGGTTGATTTTTGAAATTGCTCTTCACCGTCGATAATGATTTCAGAAAAACTTCGGAATGTGATGAAGGAGGAAACCGGAGGGAGATATTCCGAGTACGTGAGGATGGAAATATCTTTCGCGCTGTTGTTCATCTTTTCATTCCAATGAATGGTCGAAGAAAAGAATTTCCTGCGCCTTTATATTGTAATTTTAGTTCTGAAATTCTTACGAGTGAAAAAACTTCTTCTTGTCTTAAGTCTTTCGTCTTTCCTCTTAAGTCGCTTCGCCGGTGCGCAGCCGCTCCATGTGTTCATGCGCAACTGCGTTTTTCTCTCTGTGAAAACGGATACACCGTATGTGGAGACCTATCTCTCAGTTCCGGGCTTCGAATTGAAATACGTGAAGAACGGCAGCGGAAAATTTGAAGGCGCACTTGACGTTTCGCTCGTTTACCTGAAAGACACTTCGGTTTTCATTTCTAACAATTACCTGTTGCAAACTCCGGAGATTGAGGATACCACAAACATTTCGTTTAACGTGCTTGACCTTCGACGTGTGTCGTTGCCGGAAGGTGATTACACCGTTCAACTCAGAGTGAAAGACGCCAACAATCCCCTCAGCGCATCCGAGACGAATCAGGGATTGAAAGTTGAGTTTGATCACTCAAAAGTTTCGATATCGGATATTGAGCTTGTTCAGAGTTATTCTGAAACATCCGAGCACAATGTTTATTCGAAAAACGGGTACGACATAAAGCCATTTGCAATTTCGCTTTTCCCCACATCGGTAAACAAACTTGCATTCTACAATGAAATTTACAACGCTGATAAAGCAGCACCCAACGAAGATCTTGTGATTACATATTGCATCAAGCATGCGCAGCAGAATGTTGTGGCGAATGATCTTTTCCGTTTCACCAGGCAGAAAGCCGCATCCGTGAATGTGCTCTTCAGCAGTTTCGACATCACCGATTTGCCTTCAGGAAATTATTTTCTCGAAGTGCAGGTGAAAAACAAAAACAATGAATTGCTGGCGCAGCAAATCGGGTTCTTTCAGCGGTACAATAAAAACTCGAGCACTGAACTGAACAACATTGCGCTGATTGATGTGAGCAACAAGTTCGTGAAGTTCATGCCCGGCGACTCCATGGAATTTTATTGCAAATGCCTTCTGCCGCGCGCTGAATTGTATGAGCGCGATTACATCATGCATGCCATTCAGACCAAGGACACGCTGCTGATGAAACAGTTCTTCTATAATTTCTGGCAGAAAAGAAATGCTGATAATCCTTACGGCGAGTGGCTTGGCTACAAAAAGATGGTGGATGTTGTCGATTACAATTATGGCTCACCGATCTATTATGGTTTTGAAACCGATCGCGGGCGCGTGTATCTGCAATACGGTCCGCCGAATCAGATTGACGGCGAGAGCAACGAGCCGGGCGCTTATCCCTATGAGATCTGGCAGTATTACAAGCTCGGCGATGATCAGAGCAACATCAAGTTTGTGTTCTGCAATTTCGAAATGGCTTCGAATGATTACAAGCTCATTCATTCCAATGCACGCGGCGAGCTGAATGACCCGCGCTGGCGATTCAAGGTGTATAAAGATTTCCGAGAACAGAGCGACTACTATAATCTCGATCAGGAAAATTTCCGTGATACGTATGGGAGTATGGTGGATGATTATTTTACAAGGTGAGAAAAGAACAGACGGGAAAAATGCTGCGTGCGAAAGTGATCAAGCAATAAGCACTGAAAAGAATTGATTAATGAAAATGCAGGCGAGCGTGCCGGCATTTTTGTTTTAAGTGTGGTTGGTGCGGACACTAACCACAAGAAAAAATTCTACAGGCAAAAATCCTAACTTAGCAATCGGTTTAGTGCCGAAAATCCGAAAAGAACCACTGGTATAATGCTTTTTCAATCTCTTTCTTTATGTGCAGTAATAGAATCTGGTAAAAGACCAGACAAGAATGGCAAAACACCTTTAATACTTCTACCTATCGCAGGAATATTACCTACACATTTTGTTAATGGAACAATTGCAGAAAATATGGGAGTGCTGGCAGGACATACATATTTATTACGATGTAGAGAAGCTGGCTTCCACACTCAACATGGTGTACAATATAACTGGTTAAACATGTATGAAGTTACAAATCCGGCAGATGTACTATACTTACAAGAAGGTTTGAGAAATGTAGAAATATTGGCAAGTGGAGGAAAAATCAATAAATCAAACAAACCTGGAAGTCAATTGCAATGTTTTGAGTGTATTGTTAGTCGTAATTACTGTGTAGGCAAACATGGAGAAGTTTTAGATCACGAAAAAGATTGCACTATATGTTTAGAAAAAATTAGATTATGGCATTTCCCATATTCTTTAAAATTCGAGACAGCGGCACAATATCAAAGAGAATATGATGAAAATTTTAGGCGAACCGCCTATGGCTGGGGCTTACCTGAAAGTGATTGGGATGAAGTACAAAGAGAGATGCGAAGAGTGATGGAATATGACGATCCTGATCCTGCCGAATGGTGGCAAGATTATAATGAGGTAGGAAAAAGATTCATTACTTCATCGATGCAACCTTTAAGATCTAGCGGTGTTTTCCAAGACATGGTACTCTTAGAATATTGGAAGCAAAAGCTTGCAGAAGTGATGCAACTACTCGAGGTGGAGACATGGAATCCTAATTCAGTTTATTCTTTAAACCAATCTCTAAGTGAAAAAGTAATTCGTATTGCTAATGGGATAACTTGGCGAATTGAACAATATGGCAAAGCATGGGGAATGAATAATATGCAGATAAAAGAATTTATTGATTCAATAAGTGTTACCCCAACTCGCACGCCTTTGTCACAATAGAAATAAGCGAAAGCTTTCTTCCCCCTCCGTGTCTCTGCCAGAGAGCGTTGAGCGTGAGCGCAGGACACGGAGGCGCATCGACTTCAATATACGAATATTTTTTCGCCATTGATGGTTCGTCACGATTGAAGATGTGCGAAAGCCGTTATTGCATCACCTGACCATCAACTGATGCACAGCCGCTCAAGCATCCGACATCCAACCACCGCTCTCTCAGTTTCTGTTTTACTCTCTTTCTTCTATCTTTGCGCGCCTCAAAACACGATGGAATCACAAGTCAGAATTTTTTCGGGAACTAACAGCCATTACCTTGCTGAGAATATTGCCAAAGCGTACGGCACTGAACTCGGAAAGGTGGAAGTACGCCGCTTCAGCGACGGAGAAATTTGTCCCGTGATTCTTGAATCCATCCGCGGCGATTATGTTTTTCTCGTTCAGTCCACCATCGCTCCTTCTGATAATCTTTTTGAATTGCTGCTGCTGATTGATTCGGCGAAGCGTGCTTCGGCAGAATACATCACGGCAGTGATTCCCTATTTCGGCTATGGACGCCAGGATCGTAAAGACCGTCCGCGTGTGCCGATTGCAGGAAAGCTGATTGCGAATGTGCTCACAGCCGCCGGCGCCAATCGTGTGATGACAATGGATTTGCATGCGCCGCAGATACAGGGATTCTTTGACATACCGGTGGACCATCTTGAAAGTTCCACCGTTTTTTTTCCGTACCTGAAATCAATGGAGCTGCCTGACATCACCTTCGCAGCACCCGATGTCGGCGGCGTGAACCGCGCTCGTCAGTTTGCTCTTCACTTCAACAAGGAAATGGTGATCTGCGACAAATACCGCAAGCGCCCGAATGAAGTGAGTTCGATGACGGTGATCGGCGACGTAACCGGCCGCAACGTGATCATCGTGGATGACATCATCGACACAGCAAGCACCTTATCGAATGCTGCCTCGCTGCTGATGAGCAAGGGAGCAAAAAGCGTGAGAGCATTCATCACACATCCTGTTCTCTCGGGCAAAGCATATGAGAATCTCGAAAGTTCGATGCTCACTGAAGTGGTCGTGTGCGACACGATTCCGCTGAGGAAGCCATCGCCGAAAATAAAAGTGCTGAGCGTGGCGGAAATTTTTGCTACTGCCATTCGAAACATGTACGAGCATAAATCAATCACATCACTATTTGTCAACTAAGAATAAAAAAGCAATACAATGAAATCGATTAACATTGAAGGGAAGAGCCGAAGCAATACGGGGAAGAAAGAGACCGGCACATTGCGCAAGCAAGGAAATATTCCGTGCAGCATTTACGGAGGAAAAGAAAACGTGAACTTCTACGCTCCTTCCACTTCATTTAAAGAATTGGTGTACACGCCTGAATTTTATACAGCCAACATCAGTGTGGATGGAAAGACATTCAGTTGTGTGATGCAGGATATTCAGTTCCATCCCATCAGCGATGAAATTCTTCACATTGATTTCCGCGAACTGAATCCGGAAAAAAAGATGATTCTCGAACTGCCGGTGAAACTCGAAGGCACGCCGGCCGGAGCGAAAGAAGGCGGGAAAATTTATCAGCGCATGAAGAGAATCCGCGTGCGTTTGCTTCCGAAAGATCTCATTGAACACATCACGGTCAAGATCGATCATCTCACTCTCGGCAAATCCGTGCGCGTAGGCGACATGAAAATGGATGGCATCGAATTTCTGAATGCGCCGCACATTCCGATTGTCTCAGTGTTGATCCCGAGAGTTGAGAAAGAAGAAGCGCCCGCTGCTGCCACCACAGAAGCTGCTGCGGCTACTGCTGCGGCTCCGGCTGCTGGCACAACTCCGCCTGCTGCGGGCACCACGCCACCTGCTGCTGAGAAGGGAGCGGAGAAAAAGGAAGACAAGAAAAAGTAAAATGAGCTGTCAGCAATCAGCTTTCAGCTATGAGCTAATGAATGAAATTTCTCATCGCAGGATTAGGAAACATCGGTGACGAATACGCGAATACTCGTCACAACATCGGATTCAAGATTGTGGAAGCACTGGCAGAAGAAGCCGGTGCTTCTTTTGTTTCGGAACGATTGGCATTTCATTCTTCATTCAAGCTGAAAGGGAAATCCGTTCATCTCATCAAGCCGACTACATTTATGAATTTGAGCGGCAAGAGTGTGAAGTATTGGCTCGACAAATTGGAAATACAAAGAGAGAATCTTTTAGTGATTGTGGATGACATTGCACTTCCGTTCGGAACGATTCGCCTTCGCTCACGTGGCAGCGACGGCAATCACAATGGACTTACTTCAATCGAAGAAGTGCTTCAGTCACGTGAATACAATCGCATGCGGTTTGGTGTGGAAGGAAATTTTCAGAAAGGAAGACAAGTTCATTACGTGCTTGGAGAATGGAATGAAGAAGAAAAGAAATTGCTTCCTGAAAAAATCAAAGTTGCTTGTGATGCCGTGAAAAGTTTTGTGATGATTGGAATGGAACGAACGATGAATACTTACAACACAAAAAAAACGCCCCTCTAAATCTCCCCGAAGGGGAGACTTGCTCGCGCAAGAGGTGAAAGTCGTTGCTAACTTTACCGCAAATATTTTTTATGAAACAATCTGAAACTAAATTAACTAACGTTATGCGGAGGGCTTTTGCGTCGGCTTCCCTCCCCTTCGGGGAGGTAAGGTGGGGCTTATGAAAATTATCTGCTGCGGACGCAATTACGCTGAACATGCGAAGGAAATGCATCACGACATTCCTGAATCGCCTGTGATTTTTATGAAACCGGATACCGCGCTGAAGCGAAAGAACATGCCGTTCTTCCTCCCCGATTTCTCGAAGGAAGTTCATTACGAAACAGAAATTGTTTTGCGCATCTGCAAAAACGGGAAGAACATCGAAGAGAAATTTGCAGGAAATTATTTCGATCAGATTTCAGTCGGCATTGATTTCACTGCGCGCGATTTACAGAGTGAGTTGAAGAAAAAAGGAATGCCGTGGGAGATTTCAAAAGCATTTGACGGCTCGGCATGTGTTGGAGAATTTCTTCCCGTTTCAAAATTTCCTGATCTGCGCAACATCAATTTCTGCATGTACAAAAACAAACAACTCACACAGAAAGGAAACACAAAGGACATGCTTTTTTCATTCGAGAGAATCATCAGCTACTCTTCGAAATTTTTTCTGCTGCTGGAGGGAGATTTTATTTTCACCGGCACACCCGTTGGCGTCGGCGCCGTAAATATTGGCGATCACATCGAATGCTTCATTGAGAATGATTCACTGCTCGAGTTTGATGTGAAGTGAATTTATTTCGAAAGAATTTTCTCTAACTCATCGAGCAGCGGAAGCTGACTCTTCAGCATTTTCTTTTTGGCTTCTTGCAAACTAAACCACTCCGCGCGATCAACTTCAGGAAATAATTTTTTCTTCCCTGACTTCAGCGGCCACTCCAATTCAAATTCATTGCTGTGAATGGAAGATGCATCGCAGTCGCCTTCGAGAGCAAAAGCAAGAATTATTTTTCCGCCTGCCTGTTTCACCAGAGTGAGAGGAATAAAATTTCCTGAGAGAGAAAATCCGGTCTCTTCAAAAAATTCTCGCTTCGCCGCATCGAGCGGAGTTTCATCATCCACAAATTCTCCTTTGGGAATCATCCATTCATCCTTCTTCGACCAAAACGGTCCGCCGGGATGAATGAGAAAAACCTGAAGCATTGAATTCTGAAAACGATAAAGCAAAATGCCTGCGCTTTTTTTCGCCATGATCATTCAGTCTTTTTCACGGGATCCAAAACCAGCAATTGTTTTCCTGAAGAATCACTGAGCACGAGTTTCCTCTGGTAAATCGAAAATTTTCCCGTCTTCGAAAGCGCGCTGAGAAAATTCGTTTCAATGTTATCTCCGGGACAAGCCATTCTCGTGGTCGCCAGCGGGCCGAAGGAAAGATTTTCTTTTTCTGCTTTAAATGATCCGGAAATAGAATTGCAGCCACCATTGCCGCTCACCCTCATGTTTTTTGTGTCGAAAGAAAGTTGCGGAATCTTTTCTCCTTGTGGAATTGAAACTTGTTGCGCATTGAGAGAATAGAGTTGCCAATCGTTTTGTGAGAGAGCAGATAAATTTTTCGACAATTTACTTGTGGAATTGCACGAGGCGAGCAGCGGCACAGAGAAAATGAATCCAACAATAAATTTTTTCATCGAGTGACTAAGGATTTTGATTTCAAAATTAGAAAATGCTTTTGCGTTCATTCGGGGAAAACAACTTTGACCTTGGTCACAATAGCCGGAAATTATTTTGATGAATTCAAAACATTATCGGAAATTTCAACAATTAAATTGTTTGCAGAATATTTCGATCCAAAAAAAGCTTAAGGCATGAGAAAATTTTCCTCACTCATTCTCGCACTCTTCCTTCCTCTTTTTCTCAAAGCGCAATGGACGCAACTTACAATTCCCACTACTCAGGACATCAAGTCCTCCTCTTTCATCAATGATGATGAGGGTTGGATTGGAACAGTGAACAGCGGAAGCACAGTTGTCATTTATCATACTGCTGATGGCGGAAATTCATGGAATAGTGATACAATAACTGGTGCTTCGGGTGGAACCAGCTATTTGGACTTTGCAAATTCAAGCATTGGCTATGCAGTTGTAAATAATTTTGCATTCAAGACACTAGATGGAGGTGAAAGTTGGTCAGAACTCTCAATGCCGGGAAATGTATTCTATGAACCTTATTTCCTCAATGAAGACACCGGATTTATTAACGGCGATAATTTTAGTATCTACAAAACTCTTGATGGTGGAGACACCTGGGCAGCATACAATTCAGTAGATGGCCCGTTATACAGCATCGATTTTCTCAATGATTCAGTTGGTGCAGGTTCAGAGTATAATGGTTTTGTTGCAGGAACAACTGATGGAGGACAGACATGGTACGAGATTGACGACGGCGATATTTTTTCTACTTTCTTCGCTGTTTCCTACAACCCTGATGGCTCACTGTACTATACAGGTGTTGAAGATTTATTAGGACAGTACACCACCTTAATTAAAGGAGAGCATGGATATTCCGTAGATCAAAATTTTGATTTGTATGGTATCAAGTGGTTTGATAGCACCCGTTGTTATGCTGTGGGAGAAAGTGGTGATGTGGTCAATACTGAAGACGGTGGAATAACCTGGACAAAATTCAATTTGCCAGAGTTGCTTGGACTAAGCCACAAAAACCTTTACGCCATCGATGGTTTCAATGAAATTTACACGTTTGGTGCCGCAGGGCGAGGATATAAAACTTCTAATGCTTGTTCTGATACAGCTAACTTTAATTATGTTGTGACTGAATTAAGTGCTCAATTCAATGATCTTACTCCTGATGCAACAGAATGGTCTTGGGATTTTGGTGATGGCACAACAAGTACAGAACAAAACCCACTTCATGCTTACAGTGAAGATGGGGACTATCATGTTTGTCTGGTTGCAACTCATGACACTTGTATAGGAATTCCTGATTGCAAGAATGTTACTATTTGTGTTTCTAACAACTCCGCATCTTCTGCTGGAACCATTGACTCGACTTTCGGTGATAATGGATTCGTTATTAATTATCCTCCTGCATATTACCCCAACTGGGAATCTTTAGCTGTACAACAGGATCACAAAATTGTAGCAGTTAACTTCGGTTATGGAGGAAATGTGTTGAGATTCAATTATGATGGCTCACTTGATAGTTCTTTTGGTGACAGTGGAATTATTGAACTGCCTATTGATTTTATAAGTGAGCAATTAGTGCTGGATTCCGATAATAGAATTTTAGTTGTCGGCAGCCAAAATAATTTTTATGAGGAGGTACTTCGCTTTAATTCTAATGGTACTCCCGATTCAAGTTTCGGCACAAACGGGCAAGCTATTTTTGGAATTGCAGGCGTAAGTGATGTGCCAACAATGGCAATTGATACGCAAGGAAAAGTTTTGTTTCCCGATAACTATACTAAATCTGGAAGTAGCATGCATGTGGTTCGGCTTAATTCAAATGGCTTACCCGACTCGACGTTTTCAAATGATGGCATCGCTGATATTCCATCTCTTACCTTATTCTTTTACAATTATGAAAAAGGAAGTATGATTGTACAGCCCGATGATAAGCCGCTGATAGCGGCAACAACGAACAATCCGTATGATGATTTTGCTATTGTCCGGTTAAATGCAAATGGCACTATGGACTCGGGTTTTGGCAATAATGGAATCGCAACCGCAAGTTTCACAACAATTTCTCCTGGCGATTATGCGACAGATATTGCGCTGCAAGTCGATGGTAAAATTGTAGAAGTTGGAGCGGCAGGCAATCAGATGGGCATAGCACGATTCAATACTGATGGTACCTTGGACAGTACTTTCGGAAATTCCGGAGAAGTGATGTTTCAGGTTGATGACCTTATCACAATTGCGAATGCGGTAGCAATTCAAAATGATAGCAAAATTCTCGTAGCTGGTACAGCGTACAATGGCGGCAATCATGACAAGATCGCATTGCTGCGTTTGAATAGTGATGGTTCTATTGACAGTACTTTCGGAAATGATGGATATGTTAGGACGAGCTATGAATGTAATGAGACCTTTGGAAATGACGTAGCAATTGATGGGAACAAAATCTATATTGGAGGAGGTACTAGTGAAACTTATAGTGGGTATGAGTGCCTCGTGCGTTATAACAATGATCTTTGTCCAAATAGTGAGGCCTCATTTAATTACTCGTCATCGAATCTACTGATTCAATTCACCGACCAAAGTTCCGGCGCTCAATCATGGTCTTGGAATTTCGGCGATGGAGATTCTTCTTCAGAACAAAATCCAAATCACGTTTACTCTGCAGAAGGAACTTACAATGTTTGTTTAACTGTGACGGATACATGTGGAAGCAATTCTATCTGCAAACTAATAACAGTGTGCGAGCAACTCAACACCGATTACGTTTACAATAAAAATAATCTCAGTGTTCATTTTTCCAATGCAGTTACCACTGCTGATTCTTCTTATTGGGATTTCGGTGACGGAACAACTTCGACAGAACATAATCCTACTCATTCGTACACTGCACCCGGAACTTACAATGCCTGCCTCTATGAATTTGATGTGTGCGGCGATCTCGATACGATGTGTAAAGAGATTACGGTTTGCGAACCGCTCAACATTAATTTCAGTGATTTCGTGAACGCTTATCATGTTCAATTTACCGATCTTTCAACGGCTGCTACTGAATGGAATTGGGATTTTGGTGATGGCAATTTCAGCACAGAACAAAATCCTTCACACGATTACAGCGCGACCGGTTCCTACAGCGTGTGTTTGATTGCAGGCAACAATTGTCTCGCTGATACACTTTGTCAAAACATCGGGATCACCGGCGACACCATTTGCAACGCGTACTTCACACTTATTCCCGATCAAAACGTGCAAGGACTTTATTATGGTTACAATTTGTCGCAAGGAAATAATCTCACTTACACATGGGATTGGGGCGACGGAACATTTTCAGATGGACAACTTCCTGATCACACGTACGCCGACTCAGGATATTATGATATCTGTCTCACGGTGCATGATACGATCACTTCCTGCACTGACACTTATTGTGAGAACTATCAAATCTTACGGCCGGACAGCATGAATGGCATTCACGAAATTATTTTCGTGGATTATGCGCTGGGAGATGGCGGCAGCGGAATCTCTTCCCCAAAGATTGAAGTTCATCGCAATCCGTTTTCGGCAACTTCCATCATTCAACTCACTCTCGATGAATCAACGTATCTGTCACTCGCGCTTTACGATGTGAACGGATCAAAAATCAAATCGATTGCAGAAGGAAATTTTCAAGCAGGAACGCATGACATAATTCTTGATCGCGGAAGCGTGTGCGCCGGAATCTACATTTTACGATGCGCCACGAGCAATGATTTGATCACGAGAAAACTTGTTGTACAATAATCGCTAACGATTTATCAGGCGAAGAAAAGTTTCAGGGTTAATTTCAAGAACATTTCCTGCTTTCATCTCATTGATCGAAATTCCCTCTATAGAAAATCGTATCAGGCGCAGCGCCGGATGCCCGACTTTCGCCATCATCTTTCTCACTTGCCTGTTCTTTCCTTCTGTAATTACGATTTCAATCCACGAATTTACCGGATGCTTTGTGTAATTCACCGGAGGATCTCTCTCTTCAATATTCGGTGCAGAGATTTTCTGAACAGAAATTGCTTTTGCAGTATGGAGTCTCCCCTTCAAATTAATCGTCACTCCCTTCTTCAAATTCTCAAATGCATTTTCGCCGGGAATTCCTTCTACCTGCAACCAATAGGTTTTCTTTTTCTTTGAATCAGGATTCAATAAAAGTTTATTGACTGAAGGATCATTCGTCAACAGCAACAATCCTTCGCTGTCGTGATCCAGTCTTCCAACAGGATAAACATCTTTGGGAAATTTAAAACCCAGATCAGCCAGCGACGGATGATCCGCTTCTCTCGTAAATTGAGAAAGCATTCCGTAGGGCTTGAAGATTTTGAAATAGCGGTAACGATTCACTTTCCAAATGTAAAATGAAGAGTTGAGCAAACTAACAGTCATTTATTGCAACCTCAACCGCGAAAGTTATTTTTGCGCCTCTTCAAATGAACACTCAACTCTATCTGCGTGCGTACGAACTGATGTGCTACGCAAAGTACATGGCGCAAACCTATGATGAGAATCGTCAGGTATGCAAATATGTTCACTCCACTTCGCGCGGGCATGAAGCGATTCAACTCGCCATCGGTATGCAACTGAAGCCGCAGGATTATCTCGCCGTTTATTATCGCGATGAAAGCATTTTACTTGGGCTCGGTTTCGAACCTTACGAGTTGATGCTACAATTAATCGCCAAACGCGACGATCCTTTTTCCGGCGGAAGAGAATATTATTCGCATCCGAGTTTCCGCAGTGATGGAATCAAGCCGACGATCATTCATCACTCGAGCGCGACAGGCATGCAGGCGATTCCAAGTACGGGCGCTGCGCAGGGTGTTCAGTATTTGGAGAAAAGAAATTTACTCGACGCACAAGAGCCGCCTGTTGTTGTTTGCTCGATGGGTGATGGCTCAGTGACCGAAGGCGAAGTGAGTGAAGCGTGGCAATTCGCTGTGCTGAAACAGTTGCCGATTATTTATCTCGTGCAGGATAATGGCTGGAGTATTTCTGTTTCGAAAGATGAAATGCGCACGATGGATGCGTATGAATTTGCGGAAGGATTCAAAGGCATGAAGCGCGTTCGGGTTGATGGAAGTTTGTTTCACGAATCATTCGAGTGTGTGCGTGATGCGATTGACTACGTTCGCAAGGAACGTAAACCGATTTTGATTCATGCAAAGGTTCCGCTCATTAATCATCATACTTCAGGGGTGAGAAAAGAAATGTATCGCGATGCGGAAGAAATTGCCAAGCACCTCAAAGATGATCCGCGACCGAAGCTTCGGAATTTTCTCATCAACAATCTCGGTATCGTGGAAGAAATTCTCGACGCAATTGATGAGCAGGCAAAGAAAAAAACCGCGGATGATTTCAATCGTGCGGTGAATGCTGCCGAGCCCGATCCCTCAACTGTGAGCGATCATGAATTTGCTTCAACAAAAATCACAGAGGAAAAAGGAAACCGCTCTCCTGCGGGGAAAGAGAAAGTGGTGATGGTTGATGCCGCGCTTCATGCAGTGGAAGAAATTCTCCGCAAACATCCTGAAGCGATTTTTTTCGGGCAGGATGTGGGCAGAAGATTGGGCGGGGTGTTTCGTGAAGCGGCAACTCTCGCTGAAAAATTTGGTGATGATCGCGTATTCAACACAGCAATTCAGGAAGCATACATTGTTGGATCGTGCGCGGGACTTTCTGCGGTGGGAGTGAAACCGATCGTAGAAATTCAGTTTGCCGATTATCAGTTTCCGGCCATCAATCAGTTGATCACTGAAATTTCCAAATCATGTTATCTCACGATGGGAAAATTTCCTGTGAGCTGCGTGATTCGAATTCCAATCGGTGCTTACGGCGGCGGCGGACCGTATCACAGCGGTTGTCATGAGAGCGTGATTCTTGCGCAGCGCGGAATCAAAGTTGTGTATCCTTCCAATGCAGCCGATTTAAAAGGATTGATGAAAGCTGCCTTCTATGATCCGAATCCTGTAGTGATGTACGAGCACAAAGGTGTGTACTGGAGTAAAAATCCCGGAACAGAAGACGCAAAGACGATCGAGCCTGATGAAGATTATATTATTCCGCTCGGCAAAGCGAACATCGTTCAGCATGCTTCGCAGGAAAATATGGATGAAGGAAATTCACTCGTCGTCATCACGTACGGCATGGGAGTTTACTGGGCAAAAAACGCTGCGAAAAATTTCCCGGGAGCAATTGAGATTGTTGACTTGCGAACGCTGTATCCTCTCGATGAAAAATTGATTTATGACAGAGTGAAACTTCACGGAAAATGTATTGTGCTCACGGAGGAAAACATCATTAATTCATTCGCACAATCTTTAGCCGGAAGAATTTCTTCTTCATGTTTTCAATATCTTGATGCCCCTGTAAAATTCATCGGAGCAAAGCCAAATCCTGCTGTGCCGATGAATATGATTCTGGAAAAGGAAATGCTGCCCACCACGGAGAAAGTTGCAGAGGAAATCGAAACACTTCTCAATCAATAAATCTCATTTGCTTATTTCTTCACAATCGCCCATGAGAGCGGACCATCCGGTTTGATCCACGATTGCAGTGATGACCATGGAATAAAAATATCAATCGAGCCGAATGAATATGGTGCAATTTCATAGGGATTGTATGTGAAGCCAATTCCGTTTTTCTGAATGAAAATATTATCGGTCAGTTCTAATCCATTACTTAGAAAAAATCCTTGCTGCTTTAGTGCATCCGCTGAGGGTGCTTTGAATTGTTTCTCCAGCTGAATTAGTGCAAGCTGTTTGAGTTGATTTTCATAGCCGGGCTTGAAAAGATTTTCCGGACTAAGTTCTTCACCGCTTTTCAAACTGAAAACAATATTTGAGTAGCTGTAGTTGCCGTGCGCTCCGCCCCTGTATTCATAATAGAATGCGCGCACGGATAAAATGTAATTCTCATTGTAAATTGCTTCCCACGATGATTGCTGATCCCATTTATAAATCTGCGGCGACTCATCCATGAATTTTGCATCCTGCTCCGTGTTTGAATTCGCAAATGCAGAATCAAAAGCATCCTGGTAATCGGAAAAATCTTCCTGCATCAAATCGAGCGCAGATTCTTTAAGCGATAAGGCATCAGAGTCAGTAGCTGCTCCTTCAAGCAATTCACCATTCACCTTCAACTTCACCGAGTCATTTCCAAAGGAGGTGATGTAGCAATATGAGTACGTTCCGCTGGCGCCGAGATGTTCGCCATTCGAATTTGTTTTCCAAACGTATTCACGGTTGCTCGCAACCACGCCCAGTATAGCGCTGCCGGCGGCGTGGCTCTGTTTCCAGTTGAATGAAACCGGATTTGAAGAAGCAGAGTTTTTGAGCGTCCCTTTTATCACAGTAAAATCAGGGGTTGATGTGCCCGAAAAAATCCCGATCACAGAATCGTTGAACACTTCCTTCGCTGAAACGACTTCATTCAGAATCGAGCCGCTCAGCAGAATCGTTTGTCCCACTTTCACAAAGTAGAAAGAACCCTGCAGAGTGGTGTCAATGATTTTCAGATTGAGTACGACAGATTCTTTTCCAATACTTCCATCATAGCGGCGGATGAATCCAACCGTTTGTGAAAACGATCCGGCGACAATTGTCATCAGCAAAAAGAAAATCAAAACACGCTTCATCAGAAATCAGTAGTCAATTTTCGCCAAAGAAAGAAAATGTTTAACTGAAGTACGAAAATGAAATAAATCATTTGTGCGTTCACACTTTCGTTGCTACTTTCAAGCTCCCAAATTTTTCCTCCATGCCGAAGTCTCCGAAGGAAATGTATGAAGCCATCATCAAGAACCTTGAGAAAAGAACCGGCAAGTCTCTCGATCAGTGGAAGGAAATTGTGAAGAAGAAAGGCCCGAAGAACAGAAAAGAGCAAGTGCAATGGTTGCAGATCAAGCATGGACTGGGACATGGACAGGCAGGGACCATTGTGAAAATGCTCTATGAAGGATTGGATGATTACCATGAAGGCGAATTGATGAAGCAGCATTTCAACAATGGGAAAGACTACCTTAAACCGATTTACGACAAGCTCATCATGAACCTCAAAAAAATCGGGGAAGTGAAAGTGAACGTCAACAAAACTTATCTCTCCCTTTCAAATAATACACAGTTTGCTCTTGTGAAAACCACCAAGGACGGGTTGGTAATTGGTGTGCCGCGTGCCGCCCTGAAAGGAACGAAGAACAAAGAATTCAAGCCCGCAAAAAATTTAGGGAGCGAAAAGATTACGCATAAAATCTCGCTCATTGAAGAAAGTGATTTGAATGATGGTGTGATGAAAGTTCTCAGGACTGCGTACAAGAAATTTTAATCCGCTATTGAGCGATCAGATCATTTTCAATTCAACCTTCTCCCCTATTTCCATTCTCCATTCGGCTCCTGTTACAAGTGCGCGATTATCCGATTCGTGTCCTGCGGGAAATCCGAAACACACAGGATAATCAAATTCACTCACGTGCTCAGCAATAATTTCATAAGCCGTTTTGCCAAATGGATTTGATTCGTCTTTGTTTTTCATATCCGTAAAGTGCCCGATGACAAGTCCCGCGAGATTTTCCAGTTTGCCGGCGCGCTTCAATTCCATCACCATTCGGTCGACATGGTAAAGATGTTCATCAATGTCTTCGAGAAAAAGAATTTTGCCGTCTGTATTCACATCAGAAACGCTGCCGAGCAAACTGGACAGAAGAGAAAGATTTCCTCCGCATAAGATTCCGTTTGCAGAGCCAGCACGATTCAATTCATGAGAAGAAATTTCATAGTTCAGTTTCTCATCAAATAAAATTTTTCGAAGCGATTCAATTGACTCGGCTGTTGCTGAAGAAAAATTTATTGCCATCAGCGAATGAACAGAAGGCATTTCATACACTGAACGTAAATGTGAATGAATAACCGTGATGTCGCTGAATCCGCAGAGCCATTTCGGATGTTTCAAAAATTTTCTCCAATCAATTTCATCAATGATGCGAACTGTTCCGTAACCGCCACGCGCAAACAGAATCGCTCTTACCGAATCATCATCGAGCATATGCTGAAGGTTATTTCTTCTTTCTTCATCACTTCCGGCAAACTGAAAATCCGCTGATCCAATTGTTTTTCCGATCACAACTTCCAAACCCCAACTGTTGAGCGTGTCAATGGCAGCTTGAATTTCACTCTGCGAAACTTTTCTTGCAGTGGAAATGATTCCGATTTTTTCTCCATGCCTCAACGGTGTAATCTGCTTCATGACGTAGCAAGTTGAATGGTTATCTTTGCGCGCGCGCAATTTCGAATTTCATTTTCTCATTCTGAATGGCAGACAAAAAAAGATATACAGTCACGGCGGCACTTCCGTATGCCAACGGCGGTATTCACCTCGGCCATCTTGCCGGTGCCTACCTGCCTGCGGATATCTATGTGCGCTACAGGCGACTGAAAGGCGATGATGTGATTTTTATTTGCGGCAGTGATGAGCACGGAGTTCCGATTACGCTTGGCGCGCGCAAGGAAGGAATTCCTCCCCAGCAATTCGTGAACAAATATCACGAGCTGATGAAAAAAAGTTTTTCTGAATTCGGAATTTCATTCAACATCTACTCGCGCACTTCGAACAAGATCCATCACGATACCGCGCAGCAAATTTTTCTTGACTTATACAAGAAGGGAGTTTTTACCGAGGAAACTTCGCAGCAATATTATGATGAGCAGGAAAAAATGTTTTTGGCTGATCGCTACATCCAGGGCGCTTGCCCGAATTGCGGCTATGAAAAAGCGTACGGCGATCAGTGCGAGCGCTGCGGCACTTCTCTTTCTCCAAAGGATTTGATCAATCCTGTTTCAGTGCTCAGCGGAAAGCCACCTGTGTTGAAAGAAACGAAGCATTGGTATTTGCCGTTGCAGAATTATGAAACTTGGTTGCGAACATGGATTCTCGAAAATCATCGTGATGATTGGAAGACGAATGTTTACGGGCAATGTAAATCGTGGCTCGACAATGGACTACAACCCCGCGCAATGACTCGCGATCTCGAGTGGGGCGTGAAAGTTCCGTTAGCAAATACAGAGGGGAAAGTTTTGTACGTGTGGTTTGATGCACCCATCGGTTACATTTCTGCGACGAAAGAATTGCTGCCGGATGACTGGAAAAACTATTGGCAGAATTCAGAAACCAAACTCATTCATTTCATCGGGAAAGACAACATTGTTTTTCATTGCATCATCTTTCCTGCGATACTCAAAGCACATGGGGAATACATCGTTCCCGATAATGTTCCTGCCAATGAGTTTCTGAATCTTGAAGGAGAAAAAATTTCAACTTCACGCAATTGGGCTGTGTGGCTTCATGATTACCTGAATGATTTTCCGGGCAAGCAAGATGAGCTGCGCTACGTGCTCACATCCATTCTTCCCGAAACTTCTGACAGTGATTTTTCATGGAAAGATTTTCAAACCAGGATCAACAGCGAACTCGTAAGCATTCTTGGAAATTTTGTGAACCGAACTCTTGTGCTCACGAAAAAATATTTCGACGGAAAAATTCCTGAACCGGGGGAATTGAATGCAATTGATGATGCCTGCATTAAGATAATCGGGGATGCACCGAAAAAAATCGGAGACTTCATTGAACAATATCGTTTCCGCGATGCATTAAATGAATTGATGAATGTTGCCCGCGCGGGAAACAAATACCTGACAGAGAATGAGCCGTGGAAACTGATTGCAACCGATGAGAAGCGAGTGAAAACAGTTCTTTACCTCTCACTGAACATTTCAGCATATCTCGCAGCTCTTTCAGAACCGTTTCTTCCCGATACATCAGAAAGGATTTATGCGATGCTGAAGATGGAGAAATGTACCTGGAATGATGTGCAGGGATTTTTGCTTGAGCCGCATCACCACCTCGGTGAAGCAAAATTGTTGTTCGAAAAAATGGAGGACGACCCGATCAAGAAGCAATTGGAAAAGCTTCATTCCAATCAACCCACCCCTAACCCCTCCAAGGAGGGGAACCACGCCACCGCTTCCACTGCGCAAAGCGCAGATAACAATCACGAACTTTCTTTTGATGATTTCAGGAAAATGGAATTGAAGGTGGGAACGATTGAATCGGCTGAAAAAATTGCCAAGTCGGACAAGTTGCTTTTGCTCAAAGTAAATTTGGGTGATGAAGTGCGCACAATTGTTTCAGGAATTGCAGAGCATTATGCTCCCGGGAAAATTATCGGGCAACAAGTGTGTGTGGTTGCCAATCTTGCGCCCAGAAAAATAAAGGGTATTGAATCGAAAGGGATGATATTAATGGCAGAAGATGAAACAGGAAAGCTGAAATTTGTTACGCCATCTGAAAAAATTTCAAACGGAAGCAGCATCTCATAATGACGTATTTTCAGCAGCATCATTTCAAATCAGCTTGCGTCGGCATATTTTTTTCAACAAAGATTCCAACCGCTTTTCTGTAGGATGAAGCACCTCTTATTCAGTGGCACCATTTTATTCTTGTGCGTTCTTTCAGTGAAAGGACAAGCACCGGAATCATGTGAAGTGCAGAACACCGCTTTTCTTCCTGGAGAAAAAATTACTTACCGCGTGGTTTACAATTGGAATTCACTGTGGCTGAATGCGGGTGAAGTTACCTTCTCAGTAGCTGATGGCGTTTACGGAGCTAACAAGGTTTATCATGTGACGGGTGAGGGCAACACGTACAAGTCATACGACTGGTTTTATAAAGTGCGGGACACTTATGAATCGTACATCGATCAGCAAACAATGATGCCCCTGAAATTCGTAAGGAACGTTTACGAAGGTGGTTATACCATTTATAACAATGTCACATTCGAACAGGATAAGCACAAAGCCATTTCCACGCACGGAGAATTCAATGTGCCCGACTGTGTGCAGGATGTGCTTTCAGCCGTTTATTATTCACGCAACATCGATTTCAGCAAACACAAAATCAACGACACTATCCCCATCAACCTGTTCCTCGACGATTCGCTCTATCACATCTACATCCGTTATTTGGGGAAAGAAGTTTTGAAAACCCAAACCGGAACATTCAATTGCATTAAGTTTAAGCCATTGCTCATTAACGGTACCATTTTCAGAGGCGGCGAAAAGATGACTGTGTGGGTTACGGATGATGACAACAAGATTCCTGTACTCGTAGAATCGCCGATCATCGTTGGTTTGATCAGGGCTGAACTTTATAAATATGATGGCGTGAGGAATCCGATGAAAGCCAAAGTCGGCTGAATTTTCCACCCGCACACCGTATTCCACTTGGTACTTCTTTCATAATTTTAAACGACATTTCTATCGATGAAAAAATTTCTCCTCATCTGTTCGGTTCTGCTCATTGCAGGAACAACACTCATTGTTCAGAAAAACACATTATCCCCTTCACGAGAACATGAAGCGACAGGCGAAGAAAATCCTCTTGCCCATGAGCAATGGGAATACAATCGCTTAGCTGATCCTGCTACCGGAAAAATTCCTTCTATGGCCTTGTGGAATGCTTATCAGCAATTGGTGGCCGAAGGAAAAATAAATTCAGGACCGTTTTACTCGCAAGCCAATTCCCGCGATGTGAACTGGCAGCCTGTGAATGATTTCTTTGCTTCCATCGCTATCACCAAAATCACCTATGATCCGAACAACACGCAAACATTTTATTTCTGCACGGGAGAAGGATGGTATGGACTCGGAATGGCAATTGGCGCGGGAGTTTGGAAATCGACTGATGGCGGACAAACGTGGAATCAACTTGCCTCCACTGCCAATTCAAACTTCAACTACTGTCAGGACATTGATGTGCATCCGATCACCGGTGATGTTTATATTGCAACACTCAGCGGCGGATTGATGCGATCGCAGGATGGTGGAAGCACGTGGCACAAAGTTTTGTTCCCGTCCGGCAATCTTAATCACAGCATTTGCGATGTTGAGTTCACAAAGAACGGAGGAGTATTCGCGACGACCGGAATTTTCCAGAGCGGCGCCATTTATTATTCTGACAGTGGTGATTCTGCCTCGTGGATCAAACAAACAAATGGTTTTCCTACCTCAGGAATTTACCGAGTGGAATTGGCAACCGCCCCAAGCAACGACAGCATTGCATACGCTGTTGCATGCAACACCACAGACTATGGCATTAAAGGGATTTACAAGACCCTTGATAAAGGACAAACGTGGACTCAGCTTCCAACACCGGGCGGAAATGATACGTTGTTCGCACACTTTCAAGCATGGTACGATTTGATTCTTGCCGTCGATCCGAATGATCCGAATGATGTGGTGGGCGGGGGTTGGAAGTTGTGGCGATCGCGTGATGGTGGAAATACATGGATGCAAATTTCCCACGGTAATCCCGATTCTTCGGCTTATCAGTACGTGCATGTGGACCAGCATGCCATTGTTTTCAGAAATTCAGACACAGTGTATTTTGGCAATGATGGTGGCATTTGGAAGTGTGATAATTTTTCCGATTCACTGCCGAATATTTACGAGAGAAATTATGGTTACCGCGTAACGCAATATTATTTTGGTGACATTCCGCCTGATTCAGGAAACATCACCGTGATCGGCGGCACGCAAGACAACGGCAGCCCGATGATTTACAAACCCAGTCTTAGTCCTGCGGTTTATCTCACCGGATATGACGGCGGCTTTTGCGCGATCAATCAAACGGATCCATCCATCATGTACACTACAAAAAATTCCAACGGCACTTTTCGAAAAAAGAATTTTGGATTTGATGTGGCGGACACGATCACCAATCCTTATCTCAACGATAACCTCACACAATTCATCAACCCAATGACGCTTGACAAAGCGGATGAAGATATCCTTTACATGGGAAGCAGCCAGGGCGTGTGGCGACTGAAGCCTGCTTCTACAGCCAAAGATTCTGATTGGGTGCAAGCATCAAAACCCACGAGTGCGATTTCATATTTAGCGAATTCAGCGGATCAACCTCATCGCCTTTACATAGGTAAAGCCTCCACTGCAAAAATATATCGCCTTGAAGATGCTGATACTTCAACCAAGACTCATGGATTTATAGATTGCGATCCGGCAGGGCATCTGCCTGCGGGCAGTCTTGGAAATCCGATCGCGTGCTCGTGCATTTATGTTTGTCCGGGTGATGTTTCTCATGTTTTCTCGACGTATTCGAACTACGGAATCAAAAACATTTGGGAAACAAAGGATGTTTTAGATGGATCTCCGCTCTGGATTTCTGATGATGGTGATCTGCCGAATATTCCCGTTCAGTGCATTTTTGATCATCCCACACACCCTGAAGTTTGTTACATCGGAACCGACCTCGGTGCTTTTTACACTGCGAACCTGAATGGAGATTCCACTGTGTGGCTTCCCTGCAACAATGGTTTAGCGAATGTGCGTGTGACTTCGTTGACGTATCGCCCAAGCGATAACACGATCACGGCCACAACGTATGGTCGCGGAATTTACGTGGGAACTGTTCCGCTCAATGGGCCAGATTATTCAATTACGTGGAGTGAACGCGGGCCGCTGGATGTGGGAGGAAGAACACGAGCGATCATGATCGATCCCAACGATCCGAGCGGACAAACTGTTTGGGTTGGCGGAGTTTCCGGTGGATTGTGGAAGACAACGAACATCGATGGCATTTCTGCCGTGGGCATTGCATCCGTTCAGCAAAATGATTTTGATCTGAATGTTTTTCCGAATCCGGTTACAAGTGAAGGCGCCACTATTTCTCTCTCATTTCCCCAAGCCACAGTGGCTTCTGTTTTTATTTATGATGAAGAGGGAAGAATTGTTCAGGCGCTGTGGAAGAACCGGAATGTGGCTGCCGGAATCTTCGATCTGCAATGGAATGCCGGAAACAATGTTGCACAGGGAGTTTATTATGTGGCTGCGATGGCAGGAAATAAAAAGTTGGTTAAGAAGATTGTTGTGATGAGGTAAGGCATTTAGCATTCTGAAATACTAAGATCACAAGTCGCACGCGTTTGAAAACACGCGCGAGTGAAAGGCCATCTTGCCACCGTGTCCCCAACCTTCGGAAGGGAGACACGGCGGGGAAAGTGAGCTGAAATTATTCGGGGAATTCTTGATCCGTCTGCCATAGATTTTTGGGGTTTTGGGTTAGAAATTGAATTTTGTTTGAAAAGAGCATTGATTATCAAGGGGAACGAAATACTTTAGGATTCATAGTGTTTACTCTAAAGCTCAAAGTGCTTACTCTAAAGTTCAAAGTGTTTACTCCGGAGTTTGAAGTGTTTACTCTAAAGTTTGAAGTGTTTACTATCGAATCGGGAGTAGCTACTGCCAAATCAGAAGTGAACACTGAAGGATTGGGAGTTTGAACTACTAATTTCATAGCAGGTGGCGGAAAATTGAGAGTGTGTTTTCAGCTTGCTGAAACAAATGTGATGAAATGTTTTTATTCATGCAAGTATTTCTTCCCCGCCGTGTCTCTCGATAGGGTGTCTATATACGTGTTCGACCACGTATATTGTGATCGGACAAAATTAAACACCATGCCTAAGAGAATCGTTACAGGAAAGCAACTTGATACTTTCAAGGAGCAAACGAAATTGGCTTCACTTTACAGGGGTGTTATCCTTCATTATTTTGCAGATATTGAACACCACATTGAAAGCATTATCATGCGGTATTTCTGCGCCGATGATAAAAGAGCGAAAGAATTTCGCAGTCGAATACTTTGCGATAAAATTTTCATTTTTGAATTGAAAGAACAAACATTGAAATTTATTGTAGAACAAAACTGTGAGGAAGGCAATAAGTTTGATCAGTTCAATAAAAAATTCAATCCAGTAAAAAAGAAAAAAAAGGATGCCCCTCCCCAAACTATTTGGAAAGATATTGATGAGGTGAAGGAGTGGAGAAATATCCTTGCCCATAGGAAAGTCTTTAAAAGAGAAGAAAGAGCGGATGTTTTTAATAAGGATGATATTTACTTTGAAAATTTTAGTGATAATAAGAAAGTAATGGAACCTAAAAGCGATTTAATGAATCGAAAAATTTTTGGAGAACAAGTAGATAAGTTGGAACGAG
>Ga0335085_10001158_pt1 | contig 60300 bp, 61 predicted proteins | sample Lox_Sample_45_FD_206712 | JGI IMG/M metagenome (GOLD analysis project Ga0335085, IMG submission 206712) | Soil microbial communities from Loxahatchee National Wildlife Refuge, Florida, United States - Lox_Sample_4.5 | ecosystem: Environmental > Terrestrial > Soil > Wetlands | place: USA...
TGCCAGCCTGTGGGCTCGCCGCAGGTGAACCGCCGGCCGGTGCGCTATCGATGCTCATCGGTACCCCTAGTGGACGAGTCCGAAAATCATGAACATCGCCGACCAGGCTTCCCGGCGCACCTGACATGAGACTAGACCGCTGTGGGGAAGCTGTCCAAGGACGGGCTGCTCGTTAGGCTAGCGCTTGCCCGAGCGATGGGGTCGTGAACGGCCGCAGCAGCGATCCGGGCAGCGGGCCGCTGGGAATCATTCGTGCAGGCCAGGCGACCAGGAAGTGCGCTCCAGTGCCCGTCAGCGACGCCAACGGTGGCGTGCGCGCCTGCGCCGTTCAGATGCCGTCATCTGGCTATCGGCCGTAGCAGCAACTAAGGATCTTGACGAAACCCTAACACCTATCCCCTCAGTCTTGACACCACCCATGCAGCAGGCGCAGGCGGAGATGCCTAGCGTCGAAAGTGATCAAACCGCGTGCGCCCCTGTGTGGCGAGCGCCGGCACACGGTTCTCCCGATACCGTCGCCCCCTTCTCTTGGGAGCAGACGGGGCTCTCAGAAGGAGAGACCGATGCCGCGACAGACAGCCATGCAGTCCCTCACAGACATCGCGCTCGGCCGGAGCAGCAGGTGAGGCCACCACGGCGGCTCCATCCTGTCCAGCCCGCAGCAGGCGACGCCGTCCGCACCCGGCGTCCGTCGGCCACCACTACGGCGCGGACCACGGGCCGGCCCCGGATTTCGCACCGCCCGGCGACGGCCATGTCATCCTTCCCAGCCACCGTCGGGCCGCGGGCGAAGGCGTTGCTGTTCATCGCGTTCGCCTTCGCGATCATGGCCGATCCGGTGTCGTCGGTGGCCTACCCGATCGAGGCGTCGTTGCGGGCGCTGCACAGGTATCTCGGGCTGCTGATGGCCACCCAGGTGATCGTGTCGGCACCGGCATCAAGGGCTTCGACCTTGTTCTGGCTGCCGGTCCGGCCGGAGAGCACGATGATGGGGACCTGGGTCCAGCCGCGCAACCTGTGGATGACCTCGACGCCATCGATGTCGGGCAGGCCGAGGTCAAGGACGACCAGGTCGGGCCGAAGCTTCGCGGCGTCGCGCAGGGCAGTGGTTCCGTCGGCGGCGACGGCGACGTCGTAGTGGCGGGCGCGCAGGTTGATGCGCATCGCCGCAGGATCTGGGGTTCGTCGTCGACGACCAAGATTCGGGTGATGGCGCGGCCCCGCGGCGGGGAGGCGGCACGCCAGGCGTCGACACAGCTGGAAATCGCTGGATGGGCGGTCAGATCTTCCCCGACTGTGGCGGACGCCCGCTCTGCGCATGGCCCTGATCGCCCCGGACATCGGCGGCCACTGGCGCATACGCGGTGTGCGACTGGTCGCCGCCGACCTCCCCTTTGCTGCTGGCGTGGGGCCACAGGCGCGGGGAGCGGCCGAGGCACTCCTGATGGCTAATGCTGGCCGGAACGGGGTGGTGGACGAACTGTCTGGCCCGGGCCAAGCCAAGCTTGCGCGCCGCATCGGCGGTTAGTGAATGAGCGGACGGCCTACTCGGTCCTCAGGCCGCGCGGGCGCTCGGGCGAGAGATGACGCCATAGCCCACGAGGCCGTCGGCACATACCGTGCGGCCGACCACAGCGTCGGACCATATTGTGAAGCGCTGACCCAGCGCGAGATACGCCTCCGCCTCGTCGTCGGTCAATACGGTGGTCACCACGACATGCACCCCAGGCCGCGGCGGGCCCTCCTCGTCCTGAGAGATCACTGCGGGGAAGTACTGGCGATAAGAAGGCTCTATAAGGCAGAAGGTGCGTGTCCTGGCGGGGCGTGCTATGCCCGGAACTCCTCGCACAAGACCCTCATGTGCCGCCGGATTGGACAAGACCTGAGCCCGGAACCTGTACTGCCTCACTGCGGCCATCCTTCCAGGCCGACAGGCCCACACCCCCGAGCCGCTCAGGCAGCGCCGACGCGGTCAGTGCTGGTAGCGCGTGCTGGGCCTGCCGCCACTATGCCGACTGCGTGCGGCTCGAGCCACAATGATCGGCGGTCGTGAGCAGAGCCCATGGGGCTGGCTTACTGCAACTGTTTCTACTTACAGTACTTGTCTGTAGCAACGTGAGCAATCATGATCGACCCCAAAGGGGGACCGTGGAGAAGGTGCAGGTCATCCCAGGCGGCGCATGGCCGACCTGAATCCGGGCACCAACCAGGAACCCCAGACAGCATGGAGGGAGATTGGCGGGATCGGGTGGCGGCCGGGGCCGCATCGTTGTGGGCGTCGATGGGTCGGAATGCTCGAAGCACGCGCTCCGGTGGGCGGCCCACCAGGCTGAGCTTACTGGCGCCACCCTAGATGTCATCGCCGCCTCCCAATTCCCGGTGTTCTACGGCTGGACGTCAGCCGACCTGGTGGGGCCCGACTTCGCCCGTTTCGCTGAACGGGCGCTGACCGACACTGTCCAGGAGGTGTTCGGCCCTGATCGTCCTGCCTGGCTGCGGACTCGAGTGATGGAGGGCCACGCGGGTCAGGTCCTAGTCGAAGAGTCTGCAGGCGCCGAGCTCCTGGTCGTAGGCAACCGCGGCTACGGAGGGTTTTACGGTGTGCTGCTGGGCTCGGTCAGCACCTACTGCGTCCATCACGCGCACTGCCCAGTCACCGTCATCCGGCCCGCTGGTAACAGCGCGAAGCCATCGGGACCAGGCTCGGCAAGAGCTCACCACGTGGGCCGTGCCGCCTCTTAGTTGGGTTCACCCGAGGATGTCCCTCTGCAAGCACCAGGGCCACCTTCGTTGCGCGCTCGCGGACCCATTGTCGTCCCGCCCGGCCCTGCCCACTGGCTGCGGCATGGTCGGGTCTCCACATTTCCTGCCGAGGCTGAGCCCGGATTCAGGGTGGCTTCGAAGATCAGATGGAGCTTGGTGGGATCCTGGCGATGATGGGATCTGCGGACGGCTGATGGGCGGCCGCCGCATGGTGCCGCTCCAGGGCAGCTTGCAGGCAGGCTGTGCCGCGTTCAGCGTGATTGCTGGCCGACCGTGCCGGGATCCCCATCACAAAGGCGATCTGGGTGTCGGGCAGGCCCGCGTAGTGCCGCAGGACCAGCGCCTCGCGTTGCCGCGGTGGAAGGGCGTGAAGGGCAGTCACCAGAAGGGCCTGGGAGGGGGTCATGTCCGGCTGCCCAGTCCGGGGCGGGCCTGGCTGCCGTCTTGATGGCTCGGAGCGGGCCACGCGGTAGGACCGTGCCCGGCGGACCACAGCCCGCTGTAGGTAGGACAGGGCCTTGTCACTATTCCGCAGTCGCCGCCATGCGGCGTGCAGGGCGACAAAGGCGGCCTCCACTATTTCTTCTGCCATCACCACGTCGTTCACCAGGAGCGTGGCCATCTGGGCAAGAGCACGATGGTGTGCACCGTAGAGCACAGTTACGGCCTGATCAGCATCCCATCCGGGCCTACTGGGCTGGTGCATCTCCCCCACCCCCCGGTCAGGCGGCTGGCTCAGGCTGCGAGCAGCGCGGCGGGCCTGCCCACGACCGGTGCCTGACCAATTCAGAGCCGCGCGGATGCGCACCGGTACCGCCGCCGCAATGGCCGCCTCTGTGCCTGCCGCCAGATACGGACGGCAAGGCATCGCAACAAGCTGGTGCATGTCCCGGCGGTGCCGCATGCGAGCTATCAGCGGCAACCGGTTGCGCGGCCGCCTGCCGCCAGGGCCACGCACCAGGAGGACGCGATCACCGAGGCGGCGGAATCCGGCCAGCCGGGCCCGGTCACACCGGGACCAGGCTGCGCGAGATCAATCCGTAGCCTTCCCCGGCAGCATCCACCAGCTGGCGCAGCGCATCGGTCAGCTGAAGGCGTTTAGCGGGCGGTATCTGCTGGAGGATCCGCGCCAGCTCCTGCTCCCGCCAGGCCGCGACCTGGCTGACCAGCTCCTGGCCGGAGGCGGTGAGCTCCAGCGTCACCACACCGCGATGGCCCGGCTCACTGCCCCTGGTCACATGGCCGGCGGCGACCAGCCGGTCGGCCAGCCGGGTCACCGTCGAAGCCTCCAGCCCCAGCGCCCGCGCCACCTGCACTGACCGGCACCGTCCGAGGTCGGCCAGCACCGCCAGCATCCGCAACTGCGGCAAGGTCACCGCCCCGCCGAGGACATCCACACTGCGCAGCGCGACGCCAGCCAGCACTCGCGTGGCCGCCTGCATCACCTCTATCGTGCCCGGCTCCAGCTCCGGCAGCGCCTTAGCCGTCCTTGATGATCTTCCCATAGCTAAGTATTGTAGGGAACAATGATTGTGATACGCCAGACCGTTCGGCCTTCCCAGGCGTACGGCCCGGTTTGCCAGTCCGGCGTCGCGTGACCATCCCCTCAGGGGCAGTAGCTAAGCGACGCCGGGGCAATTGCCGCACTGGGTCGGTCCGCGGTGTCTGGGGAGTGTGATTACCGCTGGTCAGCCGACAGATCTTCTGAGCAACGAGGAGCCAGGAAATGGCTGGGAGGGGCACGCCTGAACCAGTAGTGCTGCTGGTCGAGGACGACCCCGGCGACGTCATGATGATCAGGGAAGCCTTCAAGGAATCGAAGCAACATGGAGATCTGTACGTCGTGGGCGACGGTAAGAAGGCGCTGAGCTTCCTGCGCCGGGCGGGCGGATTCACAACCGCACCTAGGCCAGACCTGATCCTCCTGGATCTGTCGCTGCCGGGCCGCGACGGCCTAGACGTTCTTGCCGAGATGAAGACCGACGCCGACCTGCTGACGATTCCCGCGGTCGTGCTGACATCCTCGCGTTCCCCGAAGGACATCCAGCGGTGCTACTCGTTGCACGCCAACGCATACGTGACCAAGCCAAGAGATTTCGATGGCATGTCCGAGGTAATCCGGCAGGTCACTGCCTGCTTCCTTGACCTCATCGAGCTTCCAGACTGAAAGGACCACAATCTGGGGGTCAGCGGGCTCTTTCCACCGTTAGTGGCCCGACCCTAAGTGCGGTGGTCCTGTATCCGGGCTGATCGCCGACCTGTACTCAGCCCCGGATCCAGCAGGGCTACGGTGCGCGGGTTCGGGCCACGGCGCAGGTCTGTCGGTCTCCCGGTGCCCGTCCGTGAAGTGCGGGCTGATGAGGAGCGCCATGGCATCGTCGCGCAGCTGGTGCCCGACGTGACGGGTGACTTCATCGCAGAGCCGATCCAGCGCGTCGCCCAGATCCTGCCCGGAGAGCAGGGCAGCGCACCGGTCAAGCCGGTAGAACTCGCCGGACCTGTCCCGCGCCTCGCTGATGCCGTCGGTATAGAACAGCAGCCGCTGGCCTGGGCTGAGACAGACGGCAGCAGCCTCGCGCGGGCCGACCGCAAGCTGGGCTAGGCCGAGTGGCAGACCAGCCTCACAGGGTTCAATGAAGCGTGCTGTATGGCCGGTGAGCAGCAGGGGGGGCGGGTGGCCGCAGTTGAGGATCTCGATCGCTGGCCCGCCATGAGGGATCTGGGCCAGGACGGCGGTCACGAACTCTTCCGCCGCAGCTTGCCGCCTCAAGCTGCGCTCGATCCGGGCGGCGATATCCGCCAGCCCGGCTGCGTCGTAGGCCGCCTCCCGGAAGGCACCCAGGACCAGCGCTGCCGTCTGCACCGCCGCCAGCCCCTTGCCCTGCACATCCGCGACGATCAGCCGGATCGCCTGCCGCGCCGAAATGACCTCGTATAGGTCACCGCCGATCCACGCGGCGGCGCTGGCCGAGATGTAACGCACGGCCACCTGAAGCGAGCCCACCATAGGGGGGACCGGATGAAGCAGCACTCTCTGCGCCGCCTCCGCGACGGCGGTCACGTCCGCCAACTGCCGTTCCCGCCGGTGACGGGCAACGCTGGCGATCACCCCGGCCGCAGTGATCCCGCCGATGGTGGCCAGGGCAATAACCGCCCGCCGGGAATCCAGGAGACCGTCATACACCGCGAGCAGCAGGCACAAAACGAGCGCCATCCCGCCCACCAGCGCCGTGTACGCCGGGCGCAACGACACCGCCGCCAGGGCAGGGCCCAGCGACAGCAGGGGCAAAAGCCCGAATCCCGGACCGGCCAGGACGTCAGCGGCGGCCACCGCGCCCATGACCGCAAACGGCAGAACACCCAGCAAGACCTGTGCGCCCGGCCGCCCGGCCGGGCGCCTGCCAGCGACCGCCGCGGTCTCCAGTTCGCGGAACGGCTGCAGGCGGGCTGCCATCAGCGCCGCCCGCGTCCCCACGCGCAGTGGCGGTCCAAGGTCATCATGCCCTCCCCGCCGAGGCCGTCAGCCGTCCGCAGCGGACGCTGGTCCGGCAGGCAGACCTCGAACCTGCAGCTATTATTGCAGATAGCAACAGTAGTCTGGGCATAGTTGTTCAGGGCTGCAAGTAATGGCCCAGGCGCCGGACCCAGCTACAGGCATCAGCCCAGCGTTCGCAGGGCGGCCGTTCGCTCCCGGCCAGAGAGCATTGAGGCAGCTCAGCGCCGCAAACCGTCCTGTAACCCCCGGGCCGGAATCCGGAAATTCACGCCGCCGAAACGCTGGCCGTTGCGGCGGTGGCACATCAGCTTTGTGCGGCTGGCGTATCGCCGGGAAGCCTGGGCTGCGGGACGGCACAGGGTGCATGAAGGGTTTGGCCTGCTCAGCCCGTTTCTGACTTCCCGGGAAGGAACGCGGAGGCCGCAGCCCGGAAGACTAGTTGTCATATGCTATTATTGCTATAAGCAACTAAGCTGCCGGGAGGGCTGATGCGGTGAACCCGGTGGACGAGAGCGCGGTAGATGGGGTACTGGCGGCGAGCCGGACGCTCATCGCGGTGGCCACCCGGTCGCTGGGCGCGGCCGCTGAGGAGACCACGATCGCGCAGTACCGGGCGCTGGTGGTGCTGGCGTCGCGGGGTCCGCAGCGGCTGGTGGATCTGGCGGCGGCGCTGGGCGTTGCCCCGTCCACGGCGGGCCGGATGTGTGACCGGCTGGTGCGCAAGCGGCTGATCCAGCGGCACCGGGCGCGGGCGGACCGCCGTGCGGTGCTGGTGTCGATCACGCCGGCGGGCAGGCAGGTGGTGGATCAGGCGACCACGCGTCGGCGGGCGCTGATCGCGGACATCCTGGCTGGGCTCCCGGCCTGGCGGCAGCGGGCGGTGGCTGAGGCGTTGCGGTCGTTTGCCGCGGCGGCGGGCGAGATCCCCGACAGCCAGTGGCCCCCCAGCCCAGCGGATCAGCCAGCTGCCGCAGGCAAGCTGCGGCAGCCTGTCCCGTCCGGCCCGGAAGGCCAACGGTGACCGCAGATGCTGGCAGCAGGCCGCAGCTGCCGTGGATCGCCAGGGTCAGCGCCTGGCTGCGGGGCGCCCGTGGCGGGCTGTTCGCCCTGGCGCTGCTGGTCGGTGCGGGTTCGGGACTGGGCGCCGTGGCGTTCCGGTACCTGATCTACTTCTTCACCTGGCTGGCCACCGGCCATGCGGCGTTCGGCCAGCAGGGTCACGTTGGCAGTTCTCATCTGCCGTGGCTGGGGCTGGCTTTTTTCGTGGTGATACCGGTCGTGGGCGGGCTGGTATACGGCCCGCTGATCTACCGCTACGCGCGCGAGGCCCGTGGGCATGGCGTGCCCGAGGTGATGATCGCGGTCGCCGACAACGGCGGCCGGATCCGGCCGCAGGTCAGCGCGGTCAAGGCGATCGCCTCGGCGCTGTGCATCGGCACCGGCGGGTCGGTCGGGCGGGAGGGGCCGATCGTGCAGATCGGCTCCGCGCTGGCATCGAGCCTGGGCCAGATCGTGCGGATGCCGGAGAACCGGCTGCGCATCCTGGTCGCCTGCGGCGCAGGCGGCGGGATCGCGGCAACGTTCAACGCCCCGGTCACCGGCGTGTTCTTCGGGCTGGAGCTGATCCTGCGCGAGTTCTCGGTCGAGGCAGTGTTCTCGGTGGTGCTCTCGGCGATGGTCGCCGACGTCATCGCGGAGGAGTTCCTCGGCAGCGGCGCGTTCCTGTCCGGGTTCCCGCGCGGCATCGCCTTGCACCACGCCGGCGGCTACCTGCTGGTGGTCCTGCTGGCGGTGGCTGCGGCGCTGCTGGGTCTGGCGTTCACGAAAGTGCTGTACAAGACCGAGGACCTGTGCGACCGGATGTGGAAGCAGCGGCCGGAGTGGGCCCGCCCAGCTGTCGGCGGGATATTTCTGGGCTTGCTGCTGCTGGCGCTTCCCCAGCTGTATGGCGTTGGCTATCCGGTCATGTACAAGGCCATGGCCGGGGACTATGTGCTGTGGTTCCTGCTCGTGCTCGCGGCCGGGAAGATGACCGCGACCAGCCTGACCATTGGCATCGGCGGGTCCGGCGGGGTGTTTGCCCCCTGCCTGTTTATCGGCGTCACCTCCGGCATGGCGTTCGGTGAGGTCGCCGGTCATCTGCTGGGTCCCGCCGCTGGCCCGCCCGCCCTGTACGCGGCGGTGGCGATGGGAGCGGTGTTCGCCGCCGCCGCGAGGGCCCCGCTGACGTCGCTGGCCAGCGTGGTGGAGATGACCGGCGACTACACCCTCACCCTGCCGGTGATGCTGGCCGTTGCGATCGCCACCGCGGTGTCCCGGGGGCTGCGCTACGGCACGATCTACACCACCAAGCTGCTGCGCCGCGGCACCGACATCGAGCGGCCCGCGCCCGCGCACGCGTTCCAGGACCTGAAGGTCGCCGATGCCATGCACCCGTTCCCCGCGCCCTTGGCCGTGCCGCCTGGCCCGAGTGATACGGGCCGCCAAACGGCCCCCAGCTGGTCTTCCCTGGCCGGGCCGGTCACCTACCAACGGGCGCCACAGGCGCTGTTCGCCGGCGAGTCCCTCGCCCAGGCGCTGCGCCAGTTGCTGGTCTACGGCCGCGATGGTCTGCCGGTACTGTCCGCCGACGGCCGGCAGGTGCAGGGCTGGGTCACCAACAACAGAGTGCTCCAGGCCATCGCCCGCCAAATCGACACCTCCCAGGCCCAGGCCGCCCAGGCCCAGCTCGCCGCTGACTGGGCCCTCCCGGACCCAATGACAGCGCTGCGCGAACCGACCACCCCGGTGCCCGGCTACCAGATGCTGGAGATCAGCGTGGAGGAAGGCTCCCCTGCGGCAGGCACAACCCTGGGCGCCATCGACTGGCCGCCGGGCTCTATACCAGCCGCAATACTGCACGGCCGCACCATGCGTGATCCCGATCCTGACGTCAGGCTTGCTCCCGGGGACCGGATCATCCTGCTCAAGAGCGAACCCCCGGCCGGGAGGCCGGCGGAACCGCCCGTGCGGCCAGCCATGCGGCCTGTCACCAGCCAGCCTCCGCGCCGGCCGCCTTACTCAGCACACTCCCCAGCAGGGCCACGGCCGGAGGAGGCCACCCGCGGCCGCGCGGCGCCACAGGCCGCGCATGAGCAAAACGAACACCGCGGGGCCACGTCGCCTTGACCGCTGGCGTTGGACGGTCAGTCTGGCGACACCGGCGCGCTCGACCGGCGCACACAAGCGCCCGCACCTCCACCGGGTTTGGCGGGCTCACCTTCTTGACGATCTCCACGAATGCGCTCCTAGCTCAGGGCGGCCAGACCGCCGCTGGAATCGGGATCTCCGGGAGAGCCGGCAATCCGGGCGCGGCTGCCTTCTGCTCGGCGCACCACGTGCGGAACGTCCAGGGCAGCTAGCCAACCGGATCCGGGCACGCTCCGCGGCAACGGACGAGGCCAGCACATCACCAACTCCCACCAGCAACCCACCGGGCCGCTCATGGAGGGGCCCGCTGCGTCAATGCCCGGCAGGAGCGCTAACGTCATTGCCAGACTTGCTTTGCACAATTATTGTTTATAGCAATCCTTGCTCATGTCAAGCCCGGTGCTCTCGGCAACGCCCAGCCGACGGCCACGCCCCAACTGGATGGGCCGGAATCGGCAACAGCCGCTGGCCTAGAGGAGGTAATTGGATTGACGCCCGTCGTCTGGCTCGCCCTCGGCCTCGCTGGTGTGGCCTTCTGCGTGTGGACCGGCTGGCCGCTGTACAACATCTATAAGACCCGCCGGCAGGGAGCTGACGTGGCCGAGGGGCAGGCCTATTTCAAGGCTAAGGCCAAGGCCAAGCGGGCGCAGGCCTCGACCGGCCCGGCTGAGAGGGCCCGCCCCGCCGCGCAGGACACCGGCCTGCCTCTTAAATCTGATCCGGCCGCCCCGCCATCCCGCGACTGAACGTGAAGGCTTTCCTGCGTGGACGCAACCGACGCTCTGAGGTCTGTTAGCCCACGCAGGACGTCAGGCCGTTGGTCGCCGACAGATCGTGGCCTGCACCTTGGTGACGGGCTATGGGGAGTCCACTGTGGTCGCGGGGCCGGATCCTCATGGAGCCCCGTCGCGGGGGTCGGCGGACCTGAGCGCCTGGAGGCGAGGTTTGCGGCCACATCTTGACAGATACGGAACAAATGTTCAGGATACTGAATGTGCGTGCAGCAGACGATGATCTGAAGGCGGCGGCGGTCATCCGTGAGGTGGCGATGCGGCTGTTCGCCGAGCGGGGCGCTGCCGCGGTCACCGTCCGCGAGATCGCCGCCGCGGCCAGGGTCTCTCCGGGCCTGGTCATGCACCATTACGGGTCGAAGGACGGGCTGAAGGACGCGGTGGATCGCCGTGCCGCCGCTTTCTTTGAGGAGATGCTCGGCGAACTCGCCCGGATCGATGAGCAGGGCGGCAGCGCGTCGCTGGCGGAGCTGTTCGCCGCCCGGCTGGAGGCCCAGCCGGTGATGGTCGACTACATCCGGCGGCTGCTGCTGGACGGCGGCGAGGCCGCCGACGCGCTGTTCGGGAAGCTCTTCCGCACGACCCTGGCCGGTATGCGCTCGCTGGTGGAGACGGGGGTCGTCCGCCCAGCCCAGGACGATCAGACCCGGACGGCGTTCCTGCTGGCCAACGACCTGTCGCTGGTGCTGCTGCGCCGCCAGATAACCCGCGTCACCGGGACCGACCCGCTGACCAGGCAAGGACTAGCCCGCTGGACGACGGCAGTCATGGACGTCTACACGGGCGGCATCTTCGCGGCGCCAGCGGGCCCGGCCGAGCCGGGGCAGCCGGCATCTGACCAGCCAGCGACAGGGGAGGAACCACAGCGGTGACAGCGGCCATCGAAACCTCGCGCCTGTGCAAGGCCTACGGGCCGACCCGGGCCGTCATCGACCTGGACCTGCTGGTCGAGCCGGGTCAGGTCTTCGCGTTCCTTGGCCCCAACGGGGCGGGGAAGACCACGACCATCCGGATGCTGCTCGCCCTCCAGCGGCCGGCCAGCGGCCGGGCGGCGGTCCTGGGGCTGGACTGCGGCCAGGACAGCGTCGAGATCCACCGGCGGATCGGCTATCTCCCCGGAGATCTCGCGCTGTACCCGAAGATGACCGGGCGCCAGCACATCGCCTGGTACGCCAGCGCCAGGGGCTTGCGGGATCTGTCGCTCGCCACTGAGCTCGCCGGGCGCTTCGATGCCGTGCTCGACCGCCCCGCCAGAGAGCTCTCCAAGGGCAACCGGCAGAAGATCGGCCTGGTCCTGGCGTTCATGAGCCGGCCGGAACTGCTCGTGCTCGACGAGCCGACCTCGGGCCTGGACCCGCTGATGCGCAGCGAGTTCGCGCGGCTGGCGCGCGAGGCCGTGGCCGAGGGCAGGACCGTGTTCTGGTCCTCACACGAACTGGATGAGGTGCAGCGCCTGGCCGACCGGGTCGCGATCATCAAGCAAGGCCGGCTCATCGCCACCGAGACCGTCGAGCACCTGCGCGACAGCGCGCCCCAGACCGTGCACGCCCGGTTCGCCCGGCCCGTCGCCCCCGCGCTGTTCGCCGGGATCGACGGGGTGTCGGTCACCTCATGCGACGGTGGCGCCGTCCAGCTGGAGGTGACCGGCGCGATCGGCCCCGTGCTGCGGATGATCGCCGACCACGACCCGGTGGACTTCACCTGCCAGCACGCCGGCCTGGACGAGCTGTTCCTGGCCTACTACCGCGAACCCGCCGCACCGGGGGCGTCTCATGCACACTGACATCACCCGGCTCGACCTATCCAACCGGCGGCGCAGCCTCACCGGCTACTGCCTCGGCATGGCCCTGTACGCGCTGGTCGTGGTCGCCATGTACCCGGCGTTCAAGACCTCCACGTCCCTGGACAAGCTCGTCCACAGCGATTCCACGGCCGCCGCGCTGTTCGGGGTGACCGGCCGCATCTCATCGTCCGGGGGCTGGCTCAACGGCAACATCTACGCCAACTTCTTCCCTCTCATCCTGCTGCTGCTGACAATCGGGTACGGCGCAGCCTGCCTGGCCGGCCAGGACGAGGACGGCACGCTCGGCCTGCTCGCCGCTCTCCCCCTCCGCCGCACCGCCATCGTGGCGCAAAAGACCGCCGCGATGGCGATACAGGCCGCCGTGCTCACCGTCACCGTCGCGGTGCTAGTGATCATCGGCCGGTCCTTCCAGCTTGATATCACCATTGCCAATGTCGCATCCATCTCGGCCGCCATCTTCTTGATGGGCCTGGACTTCGGCCTGCTCGCGATGACCGCCGGGGCGCTGACCGGCAGAAAGGGAGCCGCCATCGGCGCCGGGACGGCACTGGCTGCCGCCTCCTACCTCATCAGCTCGCTCGCACCGGTGGCGTCGTGGATCCGGCCAGCACGGTACGCGTCGCTGTTCTACTGGTCGGTCGGCAACAGCCAGATCAGCCAGGGCGTCAGCCCCGGCGGCTACGCGGTCCTGATCATCACCGGCCTGGGTGCCCTCGCCGCAGCCATGCTCGCCTTCCGCCGACTCGACATCCACTAACCGCGCCCCGGCGTCGTGGCCGAACCCACGATCGCAGCAAGCGGGGCTCGGGCCGCTAGCGGCAGGTCACGGTCCTGACCGAGGGGCGATCACGGCCCAGGCGCACCTCATCGTGAGCGAGTAGCTGCTACCGGTCGGCCGTGACGCCTGCAGCGGGCTCCGGGATGATCACGAGCCAGCAGTCTGGCAGGGGCCTGCGGGCTCAGGGCTGCTTGACCAGAATGGCGCGGGTGTAGAGCAGATCGAAGCCCTGGCGCTGCACGTTCTGCTGGGACTTGGATCCTGGCTGGGTGGTGACGACGGCGATGTCGCAGCCGGCGGCAGCCGCGTCGGCGAGCCGCGCCGACAGCAGCGCACTCTGGACACCGCGGCGGCGGTGCGCGGGCACGGTCGCCGCGCCGGTGAACTGGGCGATGCCCTCTGCCAGGCGGAAGCTGGCGCCGCCGACGATGACCCCCTCGCGCCATGCGGCGTAGCGCATGACGCCCGTTGCTGTGACGAGATCGCGCTCGGCCGCGGCAAGGGCCCCGCGCGCGAACTCCTCGTGGGAGGGCACCCCTTGGGTGTCGGGATGGAGGTCGGCATCCACCACCACGTCGAGCCAGGTTTCGAGCTCATCGTCGCCGCTCAGCCGGACCTCGATCCCGGGTGCCATGACGTGCTCGTGCTCGCTGGTGAGGGCAAGGCCGAGCACGTTCTCGAACGATACGAGCCGGTAGCCCCGCCCGGTCAGGAGCTCACCGAGCGCGGGATCGGCCAGGTGGGCGAGCTCGATCTGCACAGGTGCGCCGCGGGCGGCGAAGGCCCGCTCGATCTCGCCGAGCGCAGCCAGGCTGGGCACGCCGCCGAAGCCGAGCCCCGCGACCTTGTTGAACGGCGAGCCCACTTCGGCGAAGCTCGCCACGCCCCCGACAACCGGGATCACGAAACCCCCCGCATGTGCCCTGCGGCGGCGGGCTGTCTCGCTGGCCCCGGCGATGAGCTGCGCCTCGGCTCGCTCGATGCGCTTGGCCAGGGCAGTGTCGCAGAACAGGGGCAACTGGCCGACGCTCACCGAGCAGAGCCTAGCGTCAGCCAGACACGCCGTCTCTGTGCCGCCGCCCTGGCCGGTCCGTGGACGGGAAACTGGTCTCTGGACCGCCGAGGGGGTACGCCGAGACCGACTTCGCTTACACCGTTCCGTGCCGGCGCTGATCCTGCACGGCGGAATGCGGCTGGAAGCGAGCGGCCGGGTGAGCCGGCATCATTATGGCCAGGACCGGCTGGTCAGGACCAGCCGGTACCCGTCCGGGTCCTCGATCGTGACGCCCCCGTGATCCCAGTAGGGATTGCGCGCGGCGACCTTGGTGCCGCCCGCACCGACCAAGCGGCGGACAACGCGCTCATCGACCTCGCCGTTGCAGTAGAGCACCAGCAGGTCTTCCTCGGTCGGCGCGGCGGGTGTTTCACCGCCTGGATCGCTGACGAGCTCCAGATGCCACGCGGCAGCCGGCCATCCGATCATCAGCAGCGCATGTCCGCCCTCTGCGGAAGCATCGGCCCGGAACAAGACTTCAAGGCCCAAGCCGTCGACCCAGAACCGCTCGGACGCCCGCAAGTCGCGGCTCGGACGCGCGATACGCAGGTGGCTTGCCGGCAGAGGTTCCATAGCTCGATCATCGCTGAGGTCAAACCGCACGGCGTCACGCCGGACCCTGGGCGGCTTGCGACTGGTTCCGGCGGGTCTTCCAGCATCTGTCTTTGCGTGGTTCAGGCACGCGGCTGGATGGCAGCGTACACGGCCAGTGCGGTAGTTGCCGGTCGCCGGTGGCGGCCTACCTAAAGGACGAATAGCGGCGGTGCGCCATTGGACGCGCCGACGATGTGCCGGACGGGTCCGGTCGCGCATAGCCTGTTCCGGCCGGGTCAGCCCGGGGCGTGAAGCCACGGATCCCTGAGGTCGAAGAAGACGGGTTCGCCGATGGTGAGCGCATCCATCTCCTTCATCATCTCCTGCATCTCCGGCGGTGATTCCTTCTGCTCGCCTTCGCGAGCCGCCTCCTCGGGGTGGAGTAGATCGCCATCGTCCAGGTGCCGCCGCCGTGACCCACCGAGACAGTGCCGAGGATGTCGGGCCGGAACTCCCGCCGGTCGGTTGGATCATTCGCCATCAGCTCACGCGCGCGGTCCGGATCGCTCGAACGACCCTGCATGACCTGCACGAAGCCGGCCTGCGAGGGGTCACCGGCAGTGTCGACCTCGACCGATGTGCTGCTGCTCGTCGGTGAACAGCGCCGCTGCCTGATCCCACCACGCCGCCTGCTCCGGCCGATCACTGTTCTGCCGCGCCGCCTCGTCCGACTCAAACGTGCTGCTCAGGTAGATCGGAAACGCGGCGGCATAGACGACGGACAGATAGCTGGCTACCGCATATTTGCGGTAGCCAGCTGATGGCGCCGTCCGCGTCTGCGCCAGGTCGAGCAGCATCCGTGCAGTCGGCACGCCCGCGCCGACGCAGGAAGCCGTTAACTTCGGTAGGTTAGGTTGTACATTCCGGTGGTCTTACCGATTTGGGCAGGCGAGCGATGAGCGAGATCACCGTCGGCGGTCTCCGCACGCGTCCGCGCTGCGGGGAGCGGTCGATGCGCGTCGCGGTCGCGATTCCCGATCGTCGCCGGGTGGCTGTAGCGCGGTGAGCGGCGGCGATCCCGTCGTGTCGATGATCGGCTCGGGCTCGGCGTCGGCGATGTTGGCCGCGCGTGCCCTTCTGGCTGGCAATGGCGTGGCGCATCGTTGGATCGATACCGATACCGATCCCGTGGGCCGGCTGCTGGCCAGGCATACCCGCCTCGGTGTCGAGCGGCCGGTCGCCGTGTTCGCCGACGGCTCTCAGCTGCCGGCGCCACAGGAGTTCGTTGACCCCGTCCCCGCGCGTGATCGACCACCAATCCGCCTGGCAGCGGCCCCGCCCATCGGGCGCGAGCCTGAGCAGACTGCGGCCGTCGGCGAACGGCGTGCCGGGATGGCCGTGCCGGCGCGAACGGCGCCGCAGCACGCCGAGGCGTATTTGACGAGCACGCAGTGGCGCAGCGAGCTGGCGCGCCGCGCCGGGCTGCACACGCAGCCCGAGCACGAGCTCTACGACGTCGTCATCGCCGGTGCCGGCCCTGCGGGACTCACGGCTGCCGTCTACGCCGCCTCCGAAGGGCTGCGCCCGGTTTCCCGCAAGGCATCAGCGGCGCCGAGCTGGCGGCGCGCGCGGCCGAACATCACCGTGCTCATGCGCACCCACGTCATTGCGGCCGACGGCCAGCAGCGGCTTGAGACCGTGACCGTCGCCGACCGCGATCACCACCAGCGCCAGCTGCGGGCCGACGCGATGTACGTGCTGATCGGCGGACAGCCGCTGACCGCCGGCGTCCAGGGCTGGCTGCGCCGCGACGAGGACGGCTACCTCATGACCGGCGCCGATCTTCACCACAACAGCCAGACGGCTTCGTGGCCGCTAGCACGCGACCCGCTGCCGCTCGAATCAAGCCAGCCCGGACTGTTCGTCGCCGGCGACGTTCGCCATGGCTCGCTCAAGCGCGTCGCCTCCGCCGTAGGCGAAGGCGCGACGGCAATCGCACTACTGCACACCTACCTCGCCCAACGCCCCGACGATCGCTGATATCTCTCCGGCGTGGCTCCAACGCTGACTCCTGCGGTGGTGCCAGAAGCGGATCGTCATGATCCGCGGCCAGGTACGCCTGGCCTGGTCTTTGCCGGAGGTGGTCGATGCGGACCCTTCGTGGTTCTTCGCTGGAGTGGACGGCCCGGACGGAGGAGGTGCCGCTGCGGGAGCTGATCGCGGTGCCGGTGGATGTGGGCAAATCCTCGGCGATGGTGATGGCCTGCGATTTCACCGGGCGGGTGCTGCTGTCTGCGGTGGAGTTCCCGCTGACCCGTGAGGGTGTGGGGCAGATGCTGGCCCGGGTGCAGGCAGCGGTGCCTGCCGGGGCGCAGCTGGTGCGGGTCGGGGTCGAGGCGGCTGGTCACTACCACCGGCCGCTGACCACGGTAGGGGTGTGGCCCGATGGCTGGCAGGTGGTGGAGCTCAACCCGGCGCATGTGAGCGCCCAGCGGCGGGTGAATGGGCAGCGGGGCGTCAAGACCGACCGGGTGGACCTGGTCGCGATCGCCGATCTGCTGCTGGCTGGCCGCGGCTCCCCGGTGGTCGCCTGCGAGGAGCCGCTGATCGAGCTGGCCGCCTGGGTGGCGCACCGGCGCCGCCGCGGTGAGGTGCGCACCGCGACCAAGAACCAGCTGCTCACCCAGCTGGACCGGGCCTTTCCCGCCCTGTCGCTGGCACTGGCGGACGTGCTGGGCACCAAGGTGGGCCGGCTGGTCGCTGCGCACTTCGCCGGCCCGGCCCGGCTGGCCCGCCTGGGCCCGGGACGGTTCCGCGAGTTCGCTGCCCGCCGCGGCGTGAAGGTTAACCGCCAGGTGGCCGACCGCCTGGTGGAAGCGGCACGAACGGCCCTGCCGGCTGCCGAGGCGGGAATCGCCCGGCAGATCCTGCAAGCCGACTTCGCCCTGCTTGGCGATCTGGAGGCCCAGATCGCTGCGGCGCAGGAGCGGATCGCGGCCTTGCTGCCCGCCACCTGCTACCACGTGCTGACCACCACCCCAGGGTGGGGAGTGATCCGCGCTGCCGAGTACGCCGCCGCCCTCGGGCCGTTCACCCGCTGGGGCAGCCCCGCCAAGGTCTACCGCGCGGCCGGGCTTACTCCAGCCCTGTATGCCTCGGCCGGGTGGCGCCACGACGGCAGCATCAGCCGCGAAGGCTCAGTCCACCTGCGGCGCGCCCTGCTTGGCCTGGGCATCGGTCCGTGGCAAAACGACCCTGCCGCCCGCGGCTACGCCAGCGCCCTGCGCACACGCGGCAAACCCGGCGGCATCATCGCCTGCGCACTGGCCCACCGCGCCGGCAAGATCGCCTTCGCGATGGTCCGGGACCAAGCGCCCTACGACCCATCCCGTTGGAGCTGACCAAGCCGCTTTCTTCACAACCGCCGCCGCCGGTGGCAGGCGCCGGCAGTTCATCCCCGGCCGCGAACCGGTCGAGATCCCCACCACCAGCCGCCGCGCCCTGGACGAGGCCGGCTTCGACATCATCGAGCGGCAGCAGCCGTCATTCCTCTACGACCGGTCGGTGCTGATCACCGGCGAGGTCGACCGCGTCACCAGCTTCGAGAAGGGATTCCCCACCCACCAGGCCTGGCGTGGCAGCGGCTGGGAACCCGACCCGCTGATCCTCGACGACCAAGCACTGATCGCCCACGTCGCCGGGCGTGGGCTGGTCGTCCTCACCGGCTGCGGGCACGCCGGCATGATCAACATCTGCCGCTACGCCCAGCGCCTGACCGGCGTCGGCAAACTCCACGCCGTCATCGGCGGGTTCCACCTCGCCGGGCCACTGTTCGAGCCGATCATCACCGACACCATCGGCGCCCTCGAACAGCTCGCACCCGACGTGATCGTCCCCGCCCACTGCACCGGCTGGAAAGCTACCCACGCGATCGCCCGCCGCCTGCCCGCCGCCTTCATCCAAAACAGCGTCGGAACTACCTTCCGCCTCACCGCCGCACCCGCCACCTGACGGTCACGGGCTGGCGGGTGGGGTGCAGTCCCCGAGCGAGGCCCACGGTGCCGGTCAGCAGCATCGTGGCGAGGAAGATCAGGTAGCTGATGCCGGCGGTGGATCGCCAGTGGAACTGGTGCGGGTAGCGGGCGAGCGCGATGGACAGGAGAACGGCGAGCAGGATGGACCCGGCGGCGGCGGGCCGCAGGCGGCGCGCGTCCCGTTCGGCCAGCGCCTGCCCGGCAGCTACCCCCAGGCTGATCAGCCAGGCGCCGGTCGCCTGGGCCATCATCGGGGTCAGCGCCCACGGCCACAGCGGCGCCGCTGCTCCCGGCGCCGTGAACAGTGCGATACCCAAGCCGAGCAGGACGGCTGCCTGGACGGTGAGCACGACATACAGTCAGGCGGGCAAGCCGGCCGTTCGGGGTGGGTCGAGGCCGGGGGTGCGCGCCTGCCGCAGCAGGAGGATCAGCATCCGCGCTGGAACGAGAATGTAGATCGCGATCCAGGCGACTGTGATGATCTGCGTCCCAATGGCGAACCGGGCGCCGAGATGGAGCTGGCCCAGGTGGGTCAGGGTGGCCGCCAGCGTGAGAACGGTGAACACGAACACCGCTGGCACGGCGATCCGCGCGTTGGACCACAGCGGCTGCCGCGCGGCGAGTGCCTCGATGGGGACCGCGGCCCAGTAGGCAGCGCCGAGGAACGCTGCGGCCAGCGGGTTGGCGATCGTCCAGGCAAAGAAGTGCTCCGTCCGCCCGGTGAACACGAACAGCTGGATCCCGGCCAGCAGCACCAGCACCGACGCGGTGAACAGGAGCCTGCGCATCCCGGGTACGAGCGGCCTGGGAGCTACTGCCCGGCGGCGCAGAGACCGTCGCCTCCCAGCGGGTGCCCATCGCCCAGATCTTCTTCGCTGCCAGCCTCGGGCGGGTCACCACCCTCCAGGGCAGGCTGGCGACCGCCCGCCGTTACTACGCCGAGGCGGCCGGACTGGCCGAGGCGAACCGCTTCGCCGGTCCGCGGCGTCTGGCCCTGTCCGGCCTGGCGCTGGCCTACGCCATGCTCGCAGACGCGGACGCCGCCGCCCAGACGCTGGCCGAACGCGACACCGGGCCCGCGTTCGGTTTCCGTCAGCCCGAGCAGCAACTCGCCGACGCGTGGACCACCCTCGCAGCGCGGCGCCCGGCCGAGGCGGCAAGGCGGTTCCAGGACGCCGCCGCGCAGGCGGCGTCGACCGGGCACCGGACCGCCGAGGCGTGGCTGCTGCATGACCTGATGCGCACCAGCGGCGCGGACACCTCCGTGCGGCTGCGCGAACTGGCCGACCAGTGCGACTCGCCGTTGGTATCCGCCCGGGCCCGGCACGCCGCCGCCGCCCGGGCCCGCAACGCCCCCGAACTGGCCCGCGCCGCAAACGATTTCGAGACGCTGGGCGCGATGCTGCTCGCGGCCGAGGCCGCGGCGGCCGCGGCCGAGGCCTTCAGCCGGGACGGTGACCGGCGAGCGGCAGCAGCCGCGCTGGGCCGCTCCAGCACGCTCGCCGCCGCCTGCGAAGGCGCAGCCACACCAGCACTATTCCGCGCCGCCGGACCAGCCCCACTCTCGAAGCGTGAACGCGAGATTGTCAGGCTCGCCGCCACCGGCATGGCCAGCAAGGAGATCGCCCAACGCCTCTACCTGTCCGTGCGGACGGTTGACAATCACCTCCAGCACGCCTACACCAAGCTCGGTGTCACCAGTCGCGCCGGCCTGACCCAAGCCTTGGGGAGCACCCCATGACACCGAAGCAGAACACCTTGGCACAGTCGCGGTCCTGAACCCAGCCACGCACCTCACGGGCATAACCACCAACCGAGTATTCGGGGCCAGGTCACGCGCTGGCACACGGGACCCTGCCACGGCATCCCGATGTGTCAGCGACATCCGTTCCGGGACGCCCGGTGCCGCCAAGTAGCGGCAGAACTCAATGACAAACCAGTGGTCGGGTAGCCGGGAGGAGTCTCACCTCCCGGCCCCCACAGATCCGTACGTGAACCTCTCGATTCATACGGCTCTTGTCACCCTGGTCACATCCAGGCTGAGCCGAGCGCTCCCTATGCAGGGACACGGGCATGGAGGACGATCAAGTGGTTAAGGAATGCGGGCGCAGGAGACAGAAGTGCGAAGGATGGCATCGCAATGGGTTCCCTGTCACGTTCTTGGTCGTCGGATCGGGAGCCCTGCGGCTATGGGGATAGGAAGAGCTCGTGACGCCCCTCCGTGAAGTCACCGCGCGGCAAGAGGTCTGCTCGTGACCGTCACTGGACCAGTGTTGAAGAAAGCAGCGGTGATCGGCGGGTCGCTGGCGGGTTTGAGTACAGCGGTGGTACTCGGGCGCGTCGGCTATGACGTCGCCCTCTACGAACAGTCGTTTCGTACGCTCAGATCGCAGGGTGCGGGCGTTGTGCTGAAACCCCAAGTCGAGCTGCTACTGGAGCGTTTCGGGGTGGTCGCCCCCGAGAAGATAGCTACTTCGTGTTCTGAGCGTCAGTACCTCCGCGCTGACGGTAGCTGCGATAGGACGCTGGCGATGCCGCAGCGCTTTACAGCCTGGAATGTCCTTTACCGCCATCTGCGGGCCTCGATCAGCGACGAGTGCTATCACCTCGGCCAGCGTGTGATCACTGTCGATGACGGCGACAAGTCGGCCACGCTGCATTTCGCCGATGGGCAGCGCTACAAGGCGGACCTCGTGATCGCCGCCGACGGCTGGAATTCCTCCGTGCGCCGTGCGCTGCTTCCGGCCGTCAAGCCCGTCTACGCAGGCTATGTCGCGTGGCGCGGCGTAGTGGATGAACGCGACCTGCCCGAGGAGGTGCTTGAGGTCTTCACCGATCGATTCACGTTCTTCGAGGTCCCCAATGGAAGGCACTGTCTGTGTTATCTGGTTCCGGGCGCCGACGGCGAACTGGAACCTGGGCTGCGGCGACTGAACTGGGTTTGGTATGTCGACGTGGATTCGGGCGCGGGGCTCGACTTCCAGCTCACCGATTCGGGCGGCGAGCGTCGCGGAGTGTCGGTACCACCCGGAAGCGCATCCGAAGCGTTCATCACGGCAGTCTACAAGCGTGCTAAGAGTACGCTCCCGAGCGTGTTCGCCGAACTGGTTTGTAGCACTCGTGAGCCGTTCGTTCAGGCGATCGCCGATCTGGCCAGCCCTCGGATGGCATGGCAGCGATGCGCTCTGGTCGGCGACGCGGCCTTCGTTCCGCGTCCGCATATCGCCGCCAGCACCGCCAAGGCGGTTGGTGACGTGCTTGCCCTGGCCGAGGCCCTTGAGCAAGCGGGGGTAGGCAATGAGCCAGTCGCATTGCGTCGCTGGGAGCCCGAGCGGCTCGCCGTAGGCCGCCAGTTGGGCAAGCAGGGTCGCCAACTGGGTCTCCGCTCACCGATCATCAAGCGTCCGGCCAGCCAGTGACCCCACGGTCGAAGCTGTCGGCAACGGCAGCCCTAGATGGATAGCCGTCGGCCCGTGCAAACGGCGCACAGAACCCAGCCTATATGCTGCTCGTCCGCCGCCGCACCAGCACAGACACGCAGGCGTGGAGGTGCCCACAAGCGAGGGGCGATCCGGGCCGCGAGCGCCTGGCGTCTTCCAGCCGGTGCCTGGCTGCTCAGGTCAGACTGCTGTCCAGCCGCCATCGACAACCAGCATTGTCCCGGTCATGTACCGAGACGAATCCGATGCTAGGAACAGTGCCGCTTCTGCGAGCTCTTCAGGTGCTCCGACCCTGCCCATGGGCACCGCCGAGGTCACCTTCGCCGCTAGCCCTGGATCCTGGAGACGCCACCGGGTGAGCGGAGTGTCCATCCAGCCCGGGCAGAGCGCGTTGGCGCGGATGCCGTATTCGGCGTACTCGACTGCCAGGTTCCTGGTGAGGTGGATGAGCGCCGCTTTGGAGGCGACGTAGGGTGACCGGCCGACGAAGGCCACGACGCCGGCGGCGGAGGCGACGTTGACGATCACGCCCCGCCGCCGCGTGATCATCGACGGCAGCACGCTCCGGCACACCAGGTACGGGCCGCTGGAGTTGACCGCGAGCACATGGGCCCACTCGGCGGCCGGGGTTTCATGCAGCAGCTTGGGCTCGCCGACCCCGGCGACGCCGGCGTTGTTGACGACGACATCGATGGGCCCGACGTCGCGCTCGACCGATCCGACAGCCGCCCCGACTGCCCGCTCATCGGTCACGTCGGCGGTCACCGCCGCCCCCTCGGCGCCCGCCGCCGCGAGCGTCGCCCGGACTGGTGCCTCTTCGAGATCGAGGAGGGCCAGGGTCGCGCCGGCCCCGGCGAACGAGCGCGCGATCGCCGCGCCCAGCCCGGATCCAGCACCGGTGATGAGAGCAACACGCCCGGTCAGGTCCATGATCGAAGCGTACGGCCGAGGGCGGCGCCCGTCTCCACCACACCGGGGCAACTCTGAATGCCCCGCTCGTCCCCGCGGAGAGTCCTTGCCCCGGCCGGCCTACCGCTCCACGCCTTCGGTGCCGCCGGGAGCACGGATATAGCGCCGCACCTGAACGAGGCGGAGCGCAAGCTCGATGTTGAAGCGGGACTCCGCGTCGGCGAAGTCGGGGCTGAAGATCTCCCGGATACGGCGCAGCCGGTACTTGAGGGTCGAGGGGTGGATGTACAGCCGGGCGGCGACCTCCTCGCGGCTGGTGCCGGCGAGGTGGGCGGCAAGCGTCTCGACCAGTTCAGTGTGGTGCCGGGTGTCATAGCGCAAGAGCGGGCCGAGCCATCGCTCGATGTGCTCCTCGATCCGGTCTGCGTGCTGGGCGTCGAAGAACAGCCGGTATAGCCCAAGGTCGCCGAACTGCAGGATCTCCGTGCCGATGCGTTCGGAGACCGCGGCAGCCGTCAGCGCCTCGCGGTAGGAAGTCTCGAGATCATCCAGGCCGGGCCGCTGGTCGCTGACCCCGATCGCGGGGCGGGCTCCAGGGAACGACGACGCCAACCGATCGATGATCCGCCGCCCGCACACCTCGGCTGCCTCGGGCCGCATGATGGCGACGATCTCCCCGCCGATGACCCCGACCAGCCCACCGGTCGTTGCGCCTACCTGATCGCGGACCTCTCGCCAGGCCCTCCGGCGCGCCGTCTCAGTTCCTAGCCCGGCAGTCTGCCGCGAGCCCACGCGCACGGCCATCACGATCGCCGGGCCGTCCTCGTCGTAGCCGAGCCGGGCGGCGAGTGCGGCTGACCGGTGGCCCCTGCGGCCCAGCAGCAGTGCGTCCTGTATGAGGTCGCGGCCGGCCCGCTCCTCGGCCTCGGCCACACTGCGGTCGATGAGCAGGCGCAGGGCGAGGACGAGGCGACCCCCCTGGAGCACCGTCTGCCCGAACTGGCCGAGATCGGCGGAGCGGACGACCAGATAACCGAAGACCTCGCTATCGGTGGCGACGCTTTGGATGAGAACTGGCGGGCAGTCGGTGGCCGTGGAGATCTCGACGGGGAGCAGGTCGCGCAGGCGGCGCTGTTCCGCGATCGCGCACTGCAGGTCCTCCGGGTCGGGCAGGCGAACCTCGGCGTCCCCGCCCGGCGCATGGGCCAGGACCCGCGCGTCCTGGTCGAGCAACCATACCGCGGCGCTGAGCTGGGCTGCGAGGTGCTCGACGATCGTGGATACGGCCCGGCCGTCCAGGACCAGGTCGATCAGCTCCCGCTGCAGGCGCAGCGCGCGGGAGAGCAGGTCGCCCTGATCTCGCAGCTCCTGGGTCAGGGTGTCGAGCTCAGACACGTGAGCGGCCTCGGATTCCCGCATCCTGGCCACGAACAGCGCTGTGGACGCCTGCGCTCCGAGCACCTGGATCAGCGTAAGGTCCTCTGCGAAGGAGGGCTCAGGGTCGGCGACGATGAGGAATCCCAGGCATTCTGTCGACACCCGGAGGGGCACGGCGAGCAAGGATTGTATGCCCGCGACCCGCAGCCGGGCCGGAAGCTGGCCGCCATCATGACGCGACGGCCGTGACACGGGCAGCCTGGCGCAGTATCTGGCAAGGAAGTCAGCCAGTGGCGCGGGAATCGTCTCAGCGTTGGTGTAGCGCCCAAGGACATGCGGCAGGTGGTCGGAGCGGTCCGAGTACCAGGCGACCGCTACCAGGCGGCCGGGCGCCAGGGCGGCGAGGCCGCCGACCGCCAGTTCGGCGGTGTCCTCAGACCGGGGAGCGGCGTGCATGAACGAGCCGAGCAGCGCCACCCCGTAAAGGGCGGCGCTCGTCTCACGCTGCTGATCACCCCCGCCAGGGCCGGTGGGCAGGATCTCTGTGTTCATGGCCGCCCGGCGCACGTCCCCCGCGCCCGATCACCGGGGCTGGGCGTGATGACCGGAAGAGCCGCTGCCCGAGCCGTTGTGGTTGAGGAAGACGCTAGGGTCCACCCGGCAGGGGTTGCGCATTTCGATCCCGTTGAGCAGGACACGCCCGTGCAACCGGAGCAGCTCAAAGATCTGATCACCGCGGGTACGCTCCACGTCGTAGAGGCAGAGCGTGATGGCTGAAGCGTCGCCGAAGTGGACTGCGTACAGCGCCTCGTACCCCAGGAAGCGTTCCGAGCCCGGGCATTCCCGCAGCTTCCAGCCCATGTCGCCGATCACGCACAGAACCTGGTAGCCGTGCCGCTGGCTCTCTTTCAGCGCCTGCTGGTAGAACTCCACGGTGCGGCGCGGCTCGAAGACACCCCCCGGCAGGTAGGCATCCGCCGAGGGCACGAGACGAAGCTGGCCACGGGCCGTGGCGGCGTCCACGTCGACCGCTTCGGCCAGCAACTGGCGCTCGACCTCTTCCGGGGTGTCGTGATCGCTGACGTAGATCACGCCACACCCCACTGCCAGGGCCTCGTCGATCAGGGGCAGCACGACCGCGTGGCATTCCTCAGCGCCACGGTAGAAAACGCCGACATGATCACCAACGCGCAACCGCATGGACTCGAGCGCGATCTCGACGCCGCGCGCTGGCGGATCAGCCTGAGGGAACGGGTCGGCCTGTACGGACATGAAGGCCACCTCCTCGGGACCACGCAACCGCATGCTACCCACTGGCTGAAGCCGTGACCAGCAGCGATGGTCACCCGATCTTGACCTCCGGCCAGACTTGAGGGAAAAGCGGGCAGTCGATGGGGCCTCCGGCGGCGAGGTCGGGGGCTTCGACGTGCCCGGTCAGGTTCTTGTTGTTGAACATGTTCGCCCGGTGTGGGTTCCAGGTCACCTTGTCGCCCGTGTAGATGCTGGCGACCGCCCGGCGGAAATTCGCCGTCGTGTTCCCGGGGGATCCATGGACCGTCATGGGGTGGTGGAGAAGGGCATCGCCCGGCTCCGCCTCGCCGACGAGCCAGTCGTAGTCGCGGTAGTCGGCATCGAAGTCGGGCTGGTCGTGAAACGGCGAATCCCGGTAGGCGTCGGTGATCTCCGGAATAGCTTTGAAGCCGGCCGGGTGGTAGACAACCCCCCATTTATGTGACCCCTTGAGGTACTGAACCGCCCCGGCGTCTGCGGAGACAACGTCGAAGGGCACCCAGATGCGCAGGATCTGATCGCCGGCTATCGGCAGATAAGGGAAATCCTGGTGCCAGGGCGTGGCTGTGGTCCCGCCTGGTTCCTTGACGAAGATCTGATCATAGAAAAAGTTCAGGTGCTTGGCATCGGACATGACCTGCCGCGCGATCTCTTTGAGCGGCCCGTACAGAGCCCATGCCTTGAAGGCGTCGTCAGAAAGCCACGGGAACGCCTGGGCAAAGAAACGTGGCTGACCATCAGCGGCGTAGTTCTGCGATGATGGGTCTGATTGCTCCAGGAGACGGTCGACCGCCACCCGCATGTACTCGATCCAGGCAAGCGGGATGATGCCTTTGAGAATGGCAGCTCCGTCCCTTTCGTAGTTCTCCCGCTCCTCGTCCGTGACTGGGCGCCTGGCATCGGCCTGCGGGTATTCCAGATGGGCGGTTGACGTCCGGTTCATCTCAGCACTCCCTTTGTCCACCCGGACGTCAACCGCGACAGGCCGCGCCCAGTCCGTCCTGCTACTGGTGGCGCTGCCGGACGATGTTGGCCGCCTCGACCAGCACGCTGTTCTTGTCCCATACCGTGTCGCGGCGGCGGTTCATCCACCCGCAGTCGGACATGAGAGTGACCTTATTGATGTCGAGGACAGCCAGGACCCGTTCGATCCGGTCGACGACAACATCGACCTTTTCGGGGGTGGGGTCCTTGACGTCGATGACGCCGACGCCGTAGGTAAGCTCGGCCGGTGGCTCGTACTTCTCGAAGAGCTCGAGATCGGGCGCACGCAGCGGATGAGCAAGCGCGATGTGCAGCTGGCTGACCTTGAAGTCGTAGATCTTGGGGAAGAGGAATTCTGTGGTGCCTTCCACATAGAACCGGTCGCCGGCGTTCCCCTGGCAGGCGTGCAACCAGATCTCGGCGCCGACCCCCTCAATTGCACTGTTGATCACGTCGGTGATGTAAGGCGCTGCGCTATAGCTGGGAGAGGCGTCGATGAACTGGACGATGTCCACCAGCCCGCGGGACACCAGGTCTTTCAGCTCGGTGTTATAGATGCGGGCCATGGCGAAGGCGAGCTTCTCTGCGTCGTTGTAGTACTTGTCGTGCAAGAAGATGAGCTGGCCGGCCGGGGAGAAGAGGGTGAGCTTCCGCGGCTTGGTGGTGTACTTCGTCATGATCTCCATTACCGGGCCGAAGATGGGACGGATCCACTTCAGCTCGTCCGTCACGGTGATGAGGTTGAACTTGTCCCACCCGGGAAGCGGAACGGGAGGCCCGTAGGGCACGGTTCCGCCGATGCGCGAGGGGATGTGGTGGAACGTCACCTCATAGTCGAACGGCGTGGCCGACTCGTGGTACTGGTTGCCGTCCGTGATGACGTCGAACCCAAGTCGCTCCTGGTCCTGTATGCACAGGCGCATGCAGTCCTCGAACTTCTCCCGGACCTCGAAGCTGGGGAAATCGGCCTCAAGCGCGGTACCGAAGACCCCGCCCTTCATCCATGTCGGCCGGGGCCACGAGCCGATGTTGGTGACGGGCAGCAAGATCTCCTCGCCCCTGATCTTCATGGGGTTCCCCTTATCTGCTCCATGAGAGCGTGTGAGTGCAGGATCGGAGGGCCGCTGTCGGCAGATGGTGTGCAGGTGAGCTTACGAGAGCTCTGCACCGGAGAACCTGCTGTACTTGGACACCCCAGAATTTCACCGTGCGACCTCCGTGACACTTCCGGATGCTAGGGACGCCCCGGGTGCCCGTCGTCGGCTCTGATGGGTAATCCCGGCCGGTCTCGTTGTCCATGCGGGCGAAGTAGTGAGGGAGCAGGCCCTGCAGCGCGGCAGCCGCGGGCCTCAGCCGCCAGGGCCAGCGGGGTCCGCGTACAGCTGCCGCAGTTCCCGCTTCAGGATCTTCCCGTAGGCACTCTTGGGGATGTGCTCGACCAGGTAGATCTCCTTCGGGCACTTGTAACCGGCGAGGCGTCCCCGGCAGAACTCCAGCGCTCCGGTGGCCGAGAGGCCAGGGTCGCCGACCACAGCGGCCGTGACCGCCTCGCCCCAGACCCGGTGCGGCAGCCCGAATACGGCAGCCTCTCTTACCTTGGGATGCTGGAGGAGGATGTCCTCCACTTCGCGGGCGTATACGTTCGTGCCCCCAGTGATGATGAGGTCCTTCAGGCGATCGAGCAGGTAGACAAGCCCGCGCTCATCCCTGCGCCCGAGATCCCCGGTGTGCAGCCAGCCACCACGCAACGCCTCCTTCGTGGCGTCCGGCCTGCCCCAGTACCCGGCCATCACCGCCGGGCCACGGACCTGGACCTCGCCTGTCTCGCCGGTGGCGACCTCGTGGTCATCGCCATCGGCGATGCGCACCTCCATCCCGGTACGCGTGATACCGGCCGAAGTGAGCACCTCGGGGTCGGGCCGGCCGGGACGATGTTCCTGCCTGCGCAGGTAGGTGATCGTCATCGGGGATTCGCCCTGCCCGTACAGCTGGCAGAAGATGGGCCCGATGCGCGCCACCGCCTCTTGCAGGTCATCCAGGTACATCGGGGACCCGCCGTAGATCACGCGCTGCAGGCTTGACAGGTCGGCGTGTTCCAGGCCCTTGTCGTCAAGCAGCAGGCGGATCTGCGTCGGCACCAGCCATACCGACGTCACCTGGTACCGAGAGATGTCTTCGAGCACGACCGACGGGTCGAACAGGGGATGGATCACGTTCCCGGCCGCTCTCGCGATGGCAGCGAGGGCGTGAAATCCCGCGCCGTGGCTAAGCGGGGCGCAGTGCAGGACCACGTCCTCAGGCTGGAGGCATTGCAGATCTGCGCACCACGAGACGGTGACGAAAGTGAGGTTGCCGTGGGTGAGCGTGGCTCCCTTAGGACGCCCAGTGGTGCCCGAGGTGTAGAACAGCCACGCCGGGGCGCTATCGGGCAGGGGGCGGGTCTGGTCGGCGGCGCCCGAATTACCCGCGATGAGGTGACCGCAGGCGCCGCCGTGCCCGGCGGAGAGATGGTGGGCAACGGGGATATTCCCGGCGTCGGCGGCGAACTCGGGTCCGTAGACCATCGCCGCCGCACCGCAGTCCTGGGCGTGGAAGGCGACCTCGCCGCCGGTGAGGCGAGCATTGACAGGGACGGCGACCAGGCCGAGCTTCCAGCAGGCGAAGAACGTCTCGATAAACTCCGGGCAGTTGTTCAGCCACAGGATGACCCGGTCTCCGGTGGCCAGGCCGAGGCGGGTAAGGCCCTGGGCCAGGGCGTCGACCCGCCGGTCGAGCTCTTGATAGGTGAGCGAGTGCCGGCCGAAGGTGACTGCGGTGCGGCCGGGGCAAAGCGCTGCGGCGTTGGTGAGAAAACCGCCGATGTTCATGGCTGTCGGTCGCAATCCGGCTTGAGGTTCATGGCCGATGTCTCCCTAGGCGAAGAGGTCGCCCTCCCAGGGCTCGCCGCGGTGCACGAAGTAGGTGAACTCGACCGTCCGCCGGGACAGTACCCATCCCTCGCCGGTCCGCACGAGTTCATCGTGGTAGGCGCCGAGTGCTTCAAGTTCGCGTCCGCCAGTGTCGGCGCCGCGGAGTTCGAAATAGCTGCGGGCGAGAGCGTGGGTGCTGTCAGTGACCGAAACCGAGGCCAGATGAGTAAGGTGCCGGAAGAACCTGAAGCGCTGGTGGATCCGTTCGCCCATCTCGGCCCGGATCGCTTTCCGGCCCCGCAGTTCGGTACCCCGGATGTGCAGCACACCGTCGGCGGCGAAACAAGTCACCCACTCGTCGAGGAGGCCATGGTCGATCGTCCAGCAATAGCGTTCGAGCAGGTTCTGGATATCGCCACGGGCCTGCGGGCTCACCGGTACTGGTGAGCCTGTCGCCGGGGGCGGCTTCTCAGCGTGCATATGCTCAGGTGGGGGAAGGACGCGTCGTGCGGGCGGACTCCGCCACCGAGGGCTCAGCCGGCTCCGGCCCGGTCACGGGCAGGAGGTCGAGAGTGTCGGCCCGCAGGCCGAGCCGTAGCGTCTCGAGCGCGATAACTTCGTCGGGGGCGATGTTCCCGAGATTGGCGTCGGCGCCGAATCGGCGGATGAACCAGGCTTGCTGGTCTTTGCGCGGCGCCTCGAAAATGACCTTCTCCAGCGGCACGGCGCTGGCGATGGCCTCGACGAGGTCGCCGCGGACCTCACCGTCTGGCCCGTAGAGACCGACCGTGCCGCTTTCCCGGCCTTCGGCGATCACGAACGAGGCGCCCGCGTCGAGGTCGCGGCAGATCCCGGCCACCCAGTCCGATGGCACGACAGCCCGGCCGGGCTCCTTCGAGCCGACCTCGGAGATGACGAAGAAACTGCTGGACAGCTTGGTGATGTAGGCGGCCTTCTCGGCGGGCGACATCGCGGTGGCCCCGTTGGAGATCTCGATGTGGTGTATCCCAAGTTCACCCAGCCAGTGGATGTACTCCCACAGCTTCCCCTGGAGCACGGCGATCTCGAACAAGGTGCCACCGGGACAAAGCCGGATTGCCGCCTCCTCGCAGATGGCCACCTTCGCCTTGACCCCCTGGGAGACGTAGGCCGTCCCCCATCCGAGTTTCAGTATGTCGAGATGCGGGCCTGCCGTGTACGCCAGCGATTCGAGTGCCCGGACCGGCAGACCCTTGTCGAGGACATGAGTCAGCCCGCGAGCGCGCGGCTTGACGCTCCGCTGGCCAAGGAGGAGGAAGTCAGGGGGCGAGGTCACAGGTCGACCAGTTCGCGCCGTCCAGCACGGAGGCGGGAGAGCTGGATGAAGTGCTCGGGGTTGAGGAAGAGTTCGTTCATCTGCCCCATCTCATCGATCGTGAGGCCCCCAGGCCGGCGGAGAAGGTGATCCAGGTACTGGAACGCGTCCTTCGCCCCGTACCCCACGTGATGCAAGCCCAGGATGCGGCGGCTATCGCCGTCGATCACGCACTTCTGGAAGCCAGACAGCTCCGGCTTGAGGAAGGCATAGAGCATGGTGCCCTCGGCGACGGGCAGGGGGATGTCCTCGTGGGCGATGCCCTTGGGTGGCATCTGGATGATGACCACGTTGGCGTGCCGCTCGCGGGCTTCCTCCTCGGTCAGGCCGACCCAGCTCATCTCGTAGGTCGTATGGAGGAAATCGGGGTACTCGGAGAAGTCGAACTCGTATGGCTGGCCCATGATGTTCCGCGCCGCTGTCATGCCGCACTTGCGGGCCTTGAACATCTCCATGGGGGGCCCGATCAGGTCGCCGACGGCGTAGACGTTGGCGACGCTGGTGCGCATCTGCTTGTCGACGATGACCTCACCCCGTGGGCCCACCTGGACGCCGAGCCAGCGCGCCGGAAGTGCCGAGTTGGGTGTTTCACCGACCCCATTGAAGACGAAGTCACAATCGAGGTGGAGCGTCTCGCCGCCCGGCCCCCGGGCGATCACAGCCTCGACACGATCCGTGCCTTTGATTTCGATGGGTGACCCACCCTCGATGATCTCCATGCCCCGCGCGCGCATCCCGTCGACAACATACCGGCGGACGTCCTCATCGACATGGTGCAGGTTCTGGGTGCGCAGCAGCGGCGAGCGGGTGAGGATCGTGGTCTGGCAGCCGGCCGCCTGGAAGAAGCTGCCGTACTCGACGGCTACCTTGCTGCCACCGATGATGACGCACCGGCGGGGGTCGTAGTCGAGTTCCTCCACGAGGGTGCCGAAGTCGAACACCCCGGGAAGGTCCGCCCCGGGCACGTCGAGCTGGTTCTGGTGTGCGCCAATGGCGATGACGATGTTGCGGGTGCGGAAGGTGCGCCCAGCCGCCTCGACGGTGTTCGGATCGATGGCCCGGGCAGAAGCGTTGAGGATGTACTCCACGTCGAGCTGGGTCTTCGTCTGCCAGTTCATGAAGGCATGGGCCGAGACGCGGCCCTTACGGAACACGTCGACGAGGTCGAGGATGCTCGCCCGGATCTCGTCGGAATTGCGGAACCATAGTTGCCCGCCGAGCCACCGCTCCCGGTCGAGGAGCGCAGCGGCCTCGGAGAAAAGGTGATGGGGAACGCAAGCCTGGTGCGGGCAGCTGCCGCCGAGGAACGGCCATCGGTCGATGACGAGGGGACGGCCACCGAGGGCCTTCAGGTAGGCGGAGCCGAAGCGCCCGGCGGCGCCGCCACCGATGAAGATGGCATCGTAGATACCCTGCCCTTCGTCTGCCAGGTTCACGATCGGCTCGTCGCTGGATAGGTGCTCCTCGATGATGGGACTCCACTGCGGGAGCGAGATCGACTGCTGGGCAATGTCCATGGCCAGGCCTCCTGCGCGGGCCGACAGCGCGGCGTAAGCAGGTTTCAGTATCCCAAGGCAGAGTTTGGCGCCGCTTTGTCCGGCTGGGACGAAGGATGAGCCGGGCCTTGGCTCTAACCTGCCCTGACATAAGGTCCCTTACCAGGAAGGCAAGGAGGGGCGGACGTGGTCTTGGCCGACGAGCCATCCCCGGCGATCAGCTGGGCCCCCACGCCTGGGCAGCGCGAGCGCGCCAACGTGAGCCGCCTGATGCGCCGTTTCCGGATCGGCTCTCTCGCCGAGCTCCACGCCCGGTCCGTCAAGGAGCCGTCCTGGTTCTGGGCCGCTGTAGTGGAGGACCTGGGCATCGATTTCTTCCGGTCATGGGCTCAGGTGGCCGACCTGTCCGGCGGCCCGGAATGGAGCCGGTGGTTCACCGGCGGTCTGGTCAATGTGGCGGATAACTGTGTCCACCGGCACGCGCGGGGAGATCGCGCCTTCCAGCCGTCGGTCATCTGGGAAGGCGAGGACGGAGCCGTCCGGCAGCTGACCTACCGGGAACTCTCAGACGCGGTATCGCGGCTGGCCGGCGCGCTCGGCGCGCTTGGCGTACGGCAGGGAGACCGGGTCGGCCTGTACCTGCCGATGCTTCCCGAAGCTGTCATCACGTTCTTCGCGTGCGCCACAGCCGGCATCGTGACGGTGCCCATCTTCAGTGGTTTCGGCGCGGAAGCGGTGGCCACCCGGCTCAGGGATTCCGGGGCACGCCTTCTTGTCACCGCGGACGGCTTCCTGCGCCGGGGCAAGGCACACCTGATGAAGGACGTCGCAGACGCCGCCGCCTCGGCTGCCCAGGTGGAAAAGACCCTCGTAGTCCGGCGGCTCGGTGGCCCCGCCCCCTGGAACCGGGATCGCGACACGTGGTTCCATGACGCGGTCACATCGGCTACCCCGATGGCAGCCGTCCCGCTAGACCCGGAGACACCGCTGCTCATTGTGTACACCTCAGGCACCACCGGCCGGCCCAAGGGCGTCGTGCATGTCCACGGTGGCTTCCTGGTCAAGGTGGCCGAGGAGTTCGCCTATCAGCTGGACGTTCACCCGGGCGACCGGCTCCATTGGGTCTCCGACATGGGCTGGATCGTTGGCCCGTGGCAGGCCACCGCTGTCGGCTGCCTTGGGGCCACGCTCGTGCTGCATGAGGGAGCGCCCGACTACCCCGCACCTGACCGGCTGTGGCGCCTCGTGGACCGTCATGGCATTTCCTGCCTGGGGCTGTCGCCCACTTTGATCCGGAGCCTGCGGGCACACGGTGACCTGTTCCTGGATGGACACGACCGCTCGCCGTTGCGGGTGCTGGCGACGACCGGGGAGCCGATCGACTTCCCTTCCTACCGCTGGCTCTCGGACGTGGTGGGGGACCGGCGGCTACCGGTCATCAACGTTTCCGGGGGGACCGAGGTCGGCGCCTGCTTCCTCTCGCCTCATCCCGTCGAGCCGCTGAAGCCAACGAGCCTTCAAGGGCCGGCGCTCGGGATGGACATGGATGTCTGGGGGGATGACGGGAAACCGGTCCCTCATGGGGAGGTAGGGCACCTCGTCTGCAAGCAGCCGTGGCCCAGCATGACCCGCGGGTTCTGGAACGACCGGGACCGGTACCTGCAGACGTACTGGCGCCGCTGGCCAGGTATCTGGTTCCACGGGGACTGGGCCCGGCGGGATACGGACGGTCACTGGTACGTCCTCGGCCGCTCCGATGACACCCTCAACGTCGCGGGCAAACGCCTGGGGCCAGCTGAGGTGGAGTCGGTGCTCGCCGCCCATCCGGCGGTAGCCGAGTCGGCCGCGGTGGCTGCCCCCGATCCGCTCAAGGGCCAGGCCATCTGGTGCTACTGCGTGCTCCATGCTGGTGTCACCGTCGGCGAGGCGCTGCGTCAGGAACTGAGCGATCTCATCGCCGCCAGCCTGGGGGCCCCGTTCCGGCCGGGGAAGGTCTGGTTTGTGGCAGCGCTCCCCAAGACCCGCTCGGCGAAGGTGCTGCGGCGCGTGATCCAGGCCGTCGCGGGCCGGCGGGATCCGGGCGATCTGTCCTCGCTCGAGGACCCCGCCAGCGTTGACGCGATCCGGGCAGCGCATTGAACGGCGGGGAAAACGTCACTAATGACGCGCGATCCACGGTCCAGGCGTATGTGGACGCCTGGAATGAGCCGGATGAGGCGGCCCGGAGGGAACTGCTCCACCGTTCATGGGCCGCTGACGGCAGCTACCTGGACCCGTTGGTCCGCATCGAGGGCCGCGAGGCACTTGTCCACCACGCCCGGAAGTTCGCCGACCGGTGGCCGGGGGCTCGCGTCGTCATCATCAGCGGCGTCGACCAGCACCACGGGTACGTCCGCTTCACCTGGCAGGTTGTCTCGCCCGACGGTGAGGCCCTGCGCGAGGGGACGGACTTCGGAGAACTGTGTGCGGACGGCCGCCTCCGCCGGATCGTCGGATTCTTCGGCCCGCTATCGCAGCGCCACTGATCACCAGGATCTGGTACCGCTGGCCGGCGGGCGTCTTACCGGAGTTCGCGGAAGAATCCGCGGACATCGGCGACGAAGAGTTCCGGCTGCTCAAGGGCGGCGAAGTGGCCTCCCCGTGGCATGTCCGTCCAGCGGACCAGGTGGTAGCGCCTGGCAACCCATCGGGGCGTCGTCTTGATGATCTCCTTCGGGAACGCGGCCACGCCGGTCGGGACTGCCACCACCCCGAAGCGCACCTTCCTGAAACTCTCCCAGTAAAGCCTGGCGGACGAGGCCGCCGACGCGGTGACCCAGTAGAGGGTCACGTTGTCTAGCAGCTCATCCCGGCTGAGCACGTTCTCGGGGTGCCCGTCACAGTCCGTCCAGTTACGGAACTTCTCCAGGATCCACGCTGCCTGTCCGGCCGGTGAGTCGGTGAGGGAGTAGCCAATGGTCTGCGGGCGGGTGCTCTGCTCCGTGGAGTAGCCGGACTCGAATTGGTCGTAGTGGCGGCGGGCGGCGACGGCGATCCGCTCCGCCTCGCCGGGATCATTATCGTCGCCGGGCTCCGGGGGGGCCAGCGGCATGTTGAGGTGGATGCCGATCAGTTTGCCCGGATGGGCCTCGCCGAGCTTCGTGGCCACCATCGCTCCCCAGTCGCCGCCCTGCGCTCCGAAGCGCCGGTAGCCGAGCCGTCCCATCAGCTCGCACCACGCGGCGGCGATCCGCTCAACACCCCAGCCGGTCTCGGCCGGCTTCCCGGAGAAGCCGAACCCGGGCAGCGACGGGCAGATGACGTCAAAGGCATCGGCGGGGTCGTCGCCGAAGGCGGCGGGATCGCGAAGTGGCTCTATAACCTTGTGGAACTCGGCGACCGAACCCGGCCACCCGTGGGTGATCACAAGCGGGAGGGCGTTGGGTGAAGGCGACCGGGCGTGGATGAAGTGGACGTTGAGCCCGTCGATTGTCGTCATGAACTGCTCGAACCGGTTGAGTGCCCTTTCCCGGGCTCTCCAGTCATACGCGGTGGCCCAGTAGTGGCACATCTCACGGAGATAGTCGAGGGGGACGCCCTGGGACCAGTCGTCGACTGGAGCCTTTTCTGGCCACCGAGTAGACAGAAGGCGACGGCGCAGGTCGTCGAGGACCTCGTCGGGCACATGCATATGAAAGGGTGCAACCCCGGTAACCATTTGATCTCCTTCCCGGCACAGTCGTAGCCGTTCCGCCGGCCGACGCCTGCATGGTGACTTCGGGTCCGCGGGCTGTAACGGTCGGGCCGCAGCCTGATAGTGACCGATTGCCGCAATCGAGACCCGGCGCTAAGCGCGGGCACACCCATGACTACCAGCGCCACCCATCCCGAGCGGTAGATCGGCAATGGAGGTCGGTCCTGAGCCGACGGTCCTCGCCGGGCTGTTGCCGCCTGCTGGGAGACTGCTCGCGCTCGTCTTCAGCTCGCGCTGGTGGATACACCAAGCGCACGGCACCGACGCACCGATCAAACGCCGGAGTCCCCTACATGAACCGGCGCTACCGCCTTGAGAGGGCCGTTTTTTCATTCACATTTGTTTTCGCCATCCTGAGGATTCTTCGCTAAGCTCCTGGTCAGAGCGGTAATTTGAATGTCAGCCAATGTCTAATAGTGACCTGCGATGACGCAGAGTTCACGGACAAATGATCAAGGAGGGTTCGGCGGCCGATGGGGTTCGCGAAGAAGCGGATCGGCAGGGACGGGAAGCCGAGATACACCGCCGTCTATGTCGACCTGCGCGGCTCCGAACGGTCCGCAGGGACCTTCGCCAGCGAGAAGGCCGCGGACCGGGCCTGGCAGAAGGCCGAGGTAGAGCTGCGGCAGGGACGGATCGGGGACCCAGCACGTGGGCGCCAGACGTTCGAGAAGTACGTCGAGGAGCGATGGCTGCCCAACCACGTGCTGGAGCCGACCACCCGGGAAAAGTATACCTATTACCTACGCGCACATATCTTTCCCCAGCTAGGCCCGATTCGGATAGCCGACATCTTTCCCGAACACATCCGTGAATGGATCACCAGGATGCAGAACCAGGGCCAGTCAGCGTGGACGATCCAGTACTGCAAAAGCTCGATCCTCAACTCGATCTTCACGACTGCCCTCAACGATCAGGTCACCTATATTCACCCTTGCCGGGGCGTAAAGATTCCCACTGTGCCTGCTACTCCGCGGACCATCATCACCCCGGAGCAGTTCGACGCGATCTACGGGGCGCTGCCGGACGCCGATGCACAGCTACTGGTGGAGACGGCCATCGAAAGCGGGCTGCGCTGGGGCGAGCTGACTGAACTGCGGGTCAGCGATCTGGACCTTGCCAGCCGGATGCTCACCGTCAGCCGCAAGGTCATCGAGCTCAACCGAGAGTTCCATCCCGACGGCAAGCGGTTCCTGGTCAAGCATTACCCCAAAGACAAGGAGTATCGGCGGCTGAAGCTCAGCCCACAGATCGTTGCCAAGCTCAAGGCGCACATCAAGGCGCACAGGCTTGGGCTAGACGCTCTTCTGTTCGCCCGTCGGGCAGCTGCACCGCTCCCCCTCCACATGGTCACCGAACCTGTCACGCTCCTATTCACCGAACCGAACCAGGCTGGGCGCCGGTACCGGCACGGCACACTCAGCGCCTACAACGCCGGACCATGCAGGTGCCTGTACTGTCGGCAGGCATTCGCGGACTACCGTGCGGAGCGCCGCGCGGCAGCTGGCGCCTTACCCCGTCGGCCACGCATGGCGGAGGCGGACGAGCACATCGGCCGCGACTGGTTCCGGCGGATGGTCTGGCGTCCCGCGTGTGAGGCGGCCGGCTTGCCTGTTGCGCCGCGCTTCCACGATCTCCGTCACTCACACGCGTCATGGCTGCTCGCCGGAGGTGCCGATCTGCAGGTCGTGAAGGAGCGCCTCGGGCACGCGTCGATCGTGACCACGCAGCGGTACCTGCACACCCTGCCCGATGCCGACGAGACCGCGGTCGAGGCCTTCAGCCGGATCCGCAACCGCAGTGGCACAGGCCCCAAGCGCGGCCGCGGGAGGTCAGCATGAACCCGAAGTCTCGTCGCATGGCGCTGTGCGCGATAGGGGCGATCGCCATCCTGGCCAGCGCCAACGCACTCGCGCACAGCTACGCGGGGCTCTACGACTGGGCGGTTCACCACCGGCTGGGCGGCTGGCAGGCCAAGTCCTGGCCCGCAGAGATCGACGTGTTCCTCGCGGTCGGAGAACTCGCGCTCTACATTGCCTACCTCGACGGCTGGCCTGTCCGCCAGCGGATCTGGCCCTGGACTACCGCGCTGATCGGCCTGGCGGTGAGCGTGACCGGTAACATCGGCCACATCCAGGCCGAACCCGGCCAGCCAGTCATCCTCGCGGACCGGCTGACCGCGGCCACCAGCCCGCTCGCCGCCTTCGCAGGCCTGTCCGTTGGGCTGCTCGTGGTAAAGATGACCCGCCAGAGTGCCACCAGCCGCCCATGGGAGTCGGGAACTAGCACAACGCTGGTCCTTGCGCCGCCCGCGCCGAGCACCGGCCAGGTCGCGTCGCCCAGGTCCCCGGTGCCAGTGGTCATCCGGTCCACCGCGCCCGATGACCGGTCAGAAGATGGCGAGCGCGACGGCGCGGACCCACATCCGGGCCTGCTGCGCGACGCCGCCGCTATCTACCAGCATGCAGCCGCCCGCGGCGAACGGCTCAGCCAGCGCGCCCTGGCCCGGGAGCTGCGCCTACGCGGGCACCGGTTCCCCAACAATCACCTCCGCCAGATCGCGCGGAGCGTGGGGCTCGCGCAAGGCATGGCGGCATGATCTCGCAGGCAAACGGGCCCACGGCGGAGCCCCTAGCACTGAGCCGCGTCTCAGACAAGGGAGGCAGACGGCGTGCCTGACCTCGACGCGATCATGGCCCGGCTAGAGGATGCCCGCTCCCTTCCCGAGCTGCTTGCGGCGAGCTTCCAGACATTCGAGGCCATCCGCGTCATGGCTCGCGGTGATACGGGCCGAGATCGAGCACGCCCCGGGCGTTGACGCGCTGCTCGACCTGCGCACCATGCACGTTGGGCCCGAGCACCTCATCGTGGCCGCGCGGGTGGCGTTCAGCGACGAGATCAGCGCCGACCGGGCCGAGGACGTCGCCGACGACATCGACCGGCGCCTGTGCGACCGGCTTCCGCTCGTCCCGCACATCTTTCTCGATCCCACCCAGATCCCTCCGGCTCCTGGCCTGCGGGCCGGGGTTCACCCCGCCCCGCTTAGCCCGGCGATTCCTGGGTCCCGGGGCGCGGCCGACAGCCGGGCGGCGCACTCCAGCATCCCGGCGTGCACGAAGGCCTGGGGCAGGTTGCCGCGCAATTGGCGCTGGTGAACGTCGTATTCTTCGGTGTACAGGCCCGCCGGGCCGCAGGATGCCCGGTTGCGCTCGAACCAGCGCGCGGCGGCTGTGTGTCCGCATGCGTGCGCGACCTGCGCCATCCAGAACCCGCAGAGCAGGAAGGCGCCCTCGCTTTTGTGCAGCGGCCGGCCGTCGTGGCGGAACCGGTAGACGTACCCGTCTTCGGTGAGTTCGTCCTGCACCGCGTGGACGGTCGTGCGGATCCGCGGGTCGTCCGCGGGCAGGGTGCCGCGGATCACCGGCAGCAGCAGGGCAGCGTCGACGCGCTCATCGTCGGGTGAGCGCTGCCAGCGGCCGGTCGGATGGACCGCGTCGCCGAGGCTGGCCAGCATCGAGTCGGCCAGGGCGCTCCACCGGGCCGCCTGCCGGTGGCCGTGCCCGCCGGGCGGCCCTTGCGCCGCGGCCGCCAGGGAGCGCAGCCCGCTCACGCACGCGAGGCGGGAATGCGTCCAGTGCCGGTCGCCGAGTTCCCAGATGCCCGCGTCGGGCTCGGGCCAGCGTTTCTCTATCGCCTCCGCGGCCATCGCCGCCGCCTGCCAGTTCTCCTCCGCGAGCACGCCCAGGCGGGCGGCCGCGGCGAACAGCTCGAGTGACTCACCCAGCGCGTCCAGCTGGAACTGGCCGATCACCCGGTTCCCGGCCCGGGCCGTCCCGCCCGGATACCCGCGCAGCCGCGGTCGCCGCTCATGGGGGATGGGCTCGCCGGTGACCGTGTAGGCGGGCATCAGGTCAGGGCCGTCGGCGAGGATCCGCTCGGTGAGGAACTTGACGGTTCCTTCCAGGAGCGGGTGCGGGCCGTGGGCCGCGACCGCCAGGCCCGCATAACACTGATCGCGGATCCAGGCGTACCGGTAGTCGTAGTTACGCCCCCCTTCCAGGTGCTCCGGCAGCGACGTAGTCGCGGCGGCGACCATCGCGCCGCTGCCTGCGGTCAGCCCCCGCAGGACGGCGTAGGCGTGGCGCGCGTCGCGGGCCGCGATGAGGTCCTCGCAGCCGGGCACCACGGCGGACCAGGCTTCCTCGGTGGCCGCCCAGGCCTCGTCCGGGGCGGGTGGCCGGCCCTCCAGCGGGCGGTCGGACAGCTGCAGGACGAGGTCGTGATACCCCCCTTCCGGGAGCGTCACGGTGAGGGCCAGCCCGTTGGGACCGGGCCGCGCCTTCGCCGCGCCCGACCACCGGAACCTGATGGCGCCGCTCCGCCCGGTCCAGCACCCGCCCGCGCGGGACAGCCCGGTCATCCGGCTGCGCCCGAATCCGGCCCGGACGTCCAGCACGACGTGCACCCGGGTCGGCCCGTCAACTGCCTGGATGCGCCGCAGGATCACGGCCCGGTGCGGGTCGGCCGGCATGGCCAGCGCCTCCCGGCATTCGGTTCGCGACGAGCCGACCCAGCGGCTGCGCCAGATGAGGCTCCCGGTCTCGTAGTAGCCGCCCCAGACATGCCAGGGATCCGCAGGCGTGACCGCGTAAGCGCCGCGGCCACCGAGCAGCCCGCTGAAGACCGCGGGGCTGTCCCACCGTGGCGCGCACAACCACGAGATCGCCCCGTCGGGGCCGATCACCGCGCCCCGTTCCCCGTCGGCGATCAGGGAGTACTCGCGCAGGACATGGGGGCGGAACGATCCGATCATGAGGGTGCTTCTGTCCGGCAGATCCCGGGCGAAACGCCTGACCACGTGCGGCCGGACGCACCGCGGCAGGCCCGGCCCGGCCGTACCGCGCCCGGGCCGGTCACGGTTCCGCGTGTTTGGCCCTCCCCGCGGCGGGCAGCCGGGAGCGTTACGAAAGAACCGATGGGCGGCCCCAGGCGGTCCGCCCCAACAGCGCCGGGCGGGGCCGCTGCCGGTGGCTCCCCCGACGGGAGGGCAGCAGCGTGAGTGATGTTCAGACCGGGACGGTCACCACCAAGGTCCCGGCGCGCCTCGACCGCCTGCCCTGGTCCCGGTGGCACTGGATGATCATCATCGGGCTAGGGACCGTGTGGATCCTCGACGGCCTCGAGGTCACGATCGTCGGCAACATCTCCGGGCAGCTCTCGCAGCCGGGCAGCGGGATCGACATCACCCAGTCCCAGGTGACCGGGTTCGGCGCCGCGATCTACGTGCTGGGCGCGTGCGTGGGCGCGCTGTTCTTCGGCTGGCTCACCGACCGGTTCGGCCGCAAAAAGCTGTTCATGATCACTCTGGTCACCTATCTGGTGGCCACCGGGCTGACCGCCCTGTCCTTCGCGCCCTGGTGGTTCTTCCTGTTCCGGTTCCTCACCGGCTTCGGTATCGGCGGGGAGTACGCGGCGATCAACTCCGCCATCGACGAACTGATCCCGGCCCGGCACCGGGGCCGGATCGACATCATCATCAACGGGACGTACTGGGCAGGCGCGGCCTTCGGCGCCCTGGTGACCGTCCCGGCCACCAACGACCTGCCGGTGAACATCGGCTGGCGGGTCTGCTTCGGCCTGGGCTTCGTGCTCGGCCTTGTCATCCTGCTGGTGCGGCGCAACGTCCCGGAAAGCCCGCGCTGGCTGTTCATCCACGGCCATGCCGGCGACGCCGAGAAGCTGGTGGACGGGATCGAGGAACGCGTCGAGCGGGAAACGCACACCCACCTGCGCGAGCCCAGCCAGTGCATCACCATCAGGCAGCGCAAGACGATCGGGTTCGTGACCATCGCCAAGGCGATGATCACCCTCTACCCGCGGCGCACGGTGCTCGGCTTCTCGCTGTTCATCGGCCAGGCGTTCCTGTACAACGCGATCACCTTCGGCTACGCGCAGATCCTGGCGACCTTCTTCGGAGTCAAGACCAACCCCGGCTATTACTTCGCGGTCATCGCCGTCGGCAACCTCCTCGGCCCGCTGCTGCTGGGGCGCCTGTTCGACACCGTCGGCCGCAAGCCCATGACCGCCGGGACCTACATCCTGTCCGGCCTGCTGCTCCTGGGCACCGCCTATCTGTTCGACCAGGGCTCGCTCACCGCCACCACCATGACGGCCTGCTGGTGCGTGGTGCTGTTCTTCGCCTCGGCCGGCGCGAGCTCGGCCTACCTGACCGTGAGCGAAGTGTTCCCGATGGAAACCCGGGCGCTGGCCATCGCTTTCTTCTACGCCATCGGCACCGCCGCGGGCGGGATCACCGGGCCGCTGCTGTTCTCCAAGCTGGTGAGCACGGGGAAGGTCGGCGACACGGCGCTCGCGTTCGTCATCGGCGCTTCGCTGATGATCCTGGCCGGCTTGGTGGAGATCTTCCTGGGCGTCCGGGCAGAACGGAAGGGCCTGGAAGACATCGCCCAGCCGCTGACCGCGCAGGATGCCGCAGGCGCCCGGCAGGGCCAGCCACAGACGGCACTCTGACAAGCGAGGGAGACATGGGCGATGACAGTTGTCGTGGGTGTCGACGGGGCCGCGCGGTCCCTGACCGCCATCCAGCTGGCCGCACGGGAAGCGGGCTACCGGGACGCACCGCTGATCGCGGTCATGGCCTACAGCGGCGAGCGTGCGCTCGGCGCGCCGACGGCACGGCCGGTGGCGAGCCTGCGCACCGACGATGACCGAATCGCCGCGGAGTCGCTGCTGCACGACGCGGTCCGCGACGCCCTCGGCGCGCAGGCGGACGGCGTGGAGCTGCGCACAGTGCAAGGCGTGGCCGGGCGCAAGCTGGTCGAGACCACCACCCAGGCCGACGCCGACCTCGTCGTCCTCGGCTGCCGGGGAGGCGCGTCGATGCTGCCGGGCACGGTCAGCCAGTACGTGCTGCGCCGCGCGCCCTGCCCGGTCCTGATGGTTCCCGAGGGTGGGGGTCACCAGCGGTAACAGAACCGGTTATCTCAGGAAGGCGGAGCACATGGAACCCCAGATCGTTGTCATCACCGGGGCGAGCGCCGGGATCGGGCGCGCCACCGCGCGCCTGTTCGGCGAGCACGGCGCCAGCATCGGCCTGATCGCCCGCGGCCAGGCCGGGCTGGACGGCACGGTGCACGACGTGGAGGACGCCGGCGGGAAGGCGCTCGCGGTGACCGCCGACGTGGCCGACTACGCGCAGGTGACCGCCGCCGCCCGGCAGATCGAGGAGCACTTCGGGCCGATCGACGTGTGGGTCAACGTGGCGTTCACCTCGGTGTTCGCGCCGTTTTCCGAGATCAGGGCGGAGGAGTTCCGGCGGGTGACCGAGGTCAGCTACCTCGGGTTCGTGCACGGGACGATGGCCGCGCTCACCGTCATGCGCCCCCGCGGCCGGGGCACCATCGTCCAAGTCGGATCGGCGCTCGGCGAACGCAGCATCCCTCTGCAGTCGGCCTACTGCGGCGCCAAGCATGCCATCAACGGCTTCACCTCGTCGCTGCGCTGCGAGCTGCTGCACGAGAACTCGGGCATCCACGTGACCGTGGTTCAGATGCCGGCCGTCAACACCCCCCAGTTCTCCTGGGTGCGGTCCCGGCTGCCGAAGCATCCCCAGCCGGTGCCGCCGATCTACCAGCCCGAGGTCGCCGCCCGCGGCGTCGTGTTCGCCGCCGCCCATCCCCGCCGTAGGCAGTACTGGGTCGGGGGGACCACCGCGGCCACCATCGCCGCCAACCGGCTGGCCCCGGCCCTGCTGGACAGGTACCTGGCCCGGACCGGCTACCGCGCCCAGCAGACCGCGCAGCCCGTCGGGCCCGGCCGGCCGGACAACCTGCTCCAGCCGGTTGACGGGGTCAACGGGCACGATCACGGGTCCCGTGGCGCCTTCGACGGCAGGTCCCATCACCGCAGCCCGCAGCTGTGGATCTCACAGCACGCCCGCCTGTCCTCCGGGCTCCTGGCGGGGGCGGCGGTCATCGGGGCGTTCCTGGCCGGGCGGCTCGGACACCGCCAGTGACGGCTCCGGCGGCCACGGGACGGGCGCTCCAACTGGCCCGCGCCGGCTATGGCGCGGCACTGATGCTGGCGCCAGGTCCGGCGATCCTGCTGGCTACCGGCCGTCTGCCAGGCCGGCGAGCATGCCGGATAGCGCGGCTGCTCGGTGCCAGGCACCTGGCCCAGGCCACGCTGACCGCCCTCGCCCCGCTGCCTGCAGTATTCGGGACGGGTGCGGAGATCGACGCCCTGCACGCCGCGTCGATGCTGATGCTGGCCGCGGCCGACCGTGCCGCGCGGAGGGCCGCCCTGACGGATACCGTGGCGGAAGCGGCGTTCGCCGCCGCCGGGCTGGCCGCCGCTGCCTCACGCCGTGGTGGAACTGGCCGCTAGAGTTGCAGGTGCCAGGCTCAGCCGCGACGGCGCACCCGCGCCGGCGGCGCGGCCCATACGTGACTGCCTGCGTGGTCCTCGTTTCGCAGGACCGCCTCCCGGCCATGATCGGCGTGGTGACTGGGGGCAGCGGCTCGTTCCGCCGCTGGTTGACGATTGGCTAGTATCCGGTCTTCTGGGCCCAGTCTTGCGCCTCCCGGTCGGCCTCCGGCTGCTCCGGCTGGCGCTCGTCCGGCCCGCACTGCTCCGAGCCGCGGCGCCCGCCCTCGCGGTGCCCTTTGGTCTGGCTCATCTGACCGCACACCCTTCGCTGAAGCGGCCGGCGCAGCTCTCGCCGCACCGCGCGCGGATCCTGGCGACGAGTAACGCCTCTACCCGTGTCGCCGCCGCTCTCACATTCCAGTGGGTGAGTACTGCGCGCCGTTTCGGTTGCCGGTTACTCCGCGGACTTCGATCGCCAAGAGCCTGGAGGGCATCCATGACCACAGCGGGCGTGAGGTGCGACCGGCGAACACCATGTACACAGCTTCCTGGAGTTCCTGGAGTCGTTGCCATTCATGCCTGTCTCAGTGCTGTTGTGCCTGCACCGGGATCAGGTTCGGCGGGCGGCCCAGCGCAAGCCCGGTTGTCGGCAGGCAGGGCGGCTGCGCATGCGGCGGCGCCTTCCCGGCCGCTGCCTCGCCGCGGTAGCCATGGGTGTCGTCGCGCTGATCGCGCCCGTACGCGGATGAGTTCTGGCGCTGCGCCCGGTGCTGCAGCTAAGCGACTGCACGCCACCAAGGTGATGCCGGCCACTCGCCGACAGGTTTCAGCCTGTGGGCCTGGGTAGCCGGACGGGACCGACAATCGAAAAGAGGTACCCCAATATGGAAACACGCGAATCCCCGCGTATCGCCTTCCTGGCCGCGGCTGAGGGCACAGAGGAGCTCGAGCTGGTGGAGCCGTGGCAGGCGGCCCTGGCCATGGGCTGGCGGCCACTGCTCGTGTCTCCCGAGCCGGGCAGGATCCAGATGTTCAACCACCTCGACCGCGGCGGCACGAAGGACGTCGATGTGCCGGTCAGCGCCGCCGCTGAGAGTGACTTCGCGGGCCTGGTGCTGCCCGGCGGGGTGGCCAACCCCGATGAGCTGCGCACCGATCCCGCGGTCGTCGCGTTCGCCCGCAGCTTCTTCACCGCTGGCAAGCCGGTGGCAGCCATCTGCCACGCGCCCTGGACCCTGATCGAGGCGGATGTGGTCCGTGGCCGGACGCTCACCTCCTGGCCGAGCCTGCGGACCGACCTCATTAACGCGGGCGCCACCTGGGTCGATGAGGAGGTCGCCCGGTGCGAGCGGGGCCCGAACGTTCTCGTGACCAGCCGGCGCCCCGGCGACCTGCCCGCCTTCTGCAAGACCTTCACTGAGGCGATAGGCGCCAGCCGGTAGTTCCCTCGCCAGTTCTAGGGCCGGTCCTCTCGGCCGTCCGGATCCTCACCGAGCATCCCGACGAGCAGCTGAGCAAGGTGGATCCCCTCCCGGCCGAGATGGCCGGCCTCGATCTGGGTGCGGCAGGAGAACCCGTCGGCGAGAACGGCGGTAGCCCGGTCCGCACCCCTGACGGCCGGCCACAGCCCGTGCTCGGCGCAGGCGACGGATACGTCGTAGTGGCCGCGCTCGAAGCCGAAGTTGCCCGCCAGCCCACAGCACCCCGCGTCCAGCACGTCGAGATCCACGCCGCAGGCCCGGAGCAGCTCACGATCGGCGTCGAAGCCCATGATGGCGTGCTGGTGGCAGTGCACCTGCGCGATGGCCTTGCGCTTGGTCCCGCCGCCAGCGCTGGCCGGAGGCCGCCAGCCACGCTCGCCGAGCAGCTCGGCGAGCGTCGTGGTCTGCCGCGCCAGCAGGCGGGCATCATCGGACCCGAGGAGTTCGGCCGCGTCGGAGCGGAACACCGCCGCGCAGCTGGGCTCGAGCACGACCACACGCCGGCCGGCCTGCAGGGCGGGCCGCAGCGCGGCGATGGTGCGCCTCAGCACCCGGCCGGCCACCCCGAGCTGCCCGGTCGATATCCAGGTCAGCCCGCAGCACAGGGGCCGGGCCGGCACCTCGACGGTGAACCCCGCATTTTCCAGAACGGAAACGGCGGCCCGGCCCACGCCGGGATGGAAACTGTTGGTGAAGGTGTCGGGCCACAAGATGACCGGCGGCCCGGCCCGGCGCGCGCCGCGGCGCGCGTACCAGCGGGTGAAGCGCTCCCCCGCGAAGCGCGGCAGCTCGCGGTGGACGTCGATGCCGCCCGCTAGCTTGAGCAGCCGGGCCAGTCCCGGCGCCCGCCCGGCCGCGTTCACCGCTGCCGGAGCCCGCGCGGCGAGCACGGCAACGGCAGGCAGCCACCCCATCGAGTAATGCGACGCGGGCCGCAGCCTCCCCTTGTAGTGATGGGCCAGGAACTCCGCCTTGTAGGTGGCCATATCCACGTCCACCGGGCAGTCCTTGCGGCAGCCCTTGCAGGCCAGGCACAGGTCGAGGGCGTCGCGGACCTCGGTGGAATGCCAGCCGCCGGTGATGACCTCGCCGCGGACCATCTCCATCAGCAGTCGCGACCGGCCACGGGTGGAGTGCTCCTCCTCCCGGGTGACCCGGTAGCTGGGGCACATCACACCGCCCTCATCGCCCCGGCACTTCCCCACCCCGACGCAGCGCGACGCCGCGGCGGTGAACTTGCCGCCGTCCTGCGGGTAATGGAAGAACGTCCTCGGTTCGGCCGGGAACCAGCCGCGCAGCGTCAGGTTCTGATCGAGCCGGTAGGGTGCGACGACCTTGCCCGGGTTCATCTTGTTGCAGGGATCGAAGACCGCCTTCAGCTCGCCGAACGCCCGCATCAGCTCGGGCCCGAACATCTTCGGCAGCAGCTCGCCGCGCGACTGGCCGTCGCCGTGCTCACCGGACAGCGAGCCACCGTAGGAGACCACGAGGTCGGCGGCGTCCTCCACGAACGACCGGTATGTGGCGGCGCCCTGTGTGGTCCGCAGCTCAAACGGGATCCGGGTGTGCACGCAGCCGTGCCCGAAATGCCCGTACAGGGAGGCGGGCTCGTAGTCGTAGCGGCGCAGAAGGTCGCGGAAGTCCCGCAGGTAGCCGCCGAGACGCTCGGGCGGGACCGCCGCGTCCTCCCAGCCCTCGTGCGTCTCGTGCTTGCCCGGCGGGTAGGCGGTGGCCCCGAGGCCGGCCTCCCGGATGTTCCACAGGTTGTCCTCGACCGCCGGGTCTTCCAGGTAGGCGACATGCGGTTGCGGGTGGTCGCCGTCCGAGCGCACCTCCTCGATGAGCGCGTGCGCTTTTGCTTCGACGTCCTCCTTGCTGTCGCCGCCGAACTGGATCATCAGCCAGCCCGAGCCCTCGGGCAGCTTGTCCAGCGCGTCCCCGGCGAGGTGCTCCTCGCGCTCCAGCGAGATGAGCGTGTCATCGAGCCCCTCGACGGCCAGCGGGTCATGCTTGACCACCAGCGGCACCAGGTCGGCGGCCTCGGCGATATCGGGGTAGCCGAGCACCACCAGCGACCGGCTGCGCGGGATGGCGACGAGATCGATCTCCGCGTGCAGCACGGTGACCAGGGTGCTCTCGCTGCCCACCAGCGCCCGCGCGACATGGAATCCCTTCTCCGGCAGCAGATGATCCAGGTTGTAGCCGGAGACGCGGCGCGGGATATCCGGGTAGCCGGTGCGGATCTGGCCCAGGTAGGCGTCGCGGATCTCCCGCAGCCGCCGGTAGATCCCGGCCTTGCGGCCCCCGGCCGCAAGGACCCGCTGGTACTCCTCGTCGCTGGTCTCGCCCACCCACGTGCGCAGGCCGTCATAGGTGACGATCTCCAGCCGCCGCACCGAATCAGCCATCTTCCCGTAGGCCTGAGCAGTCGACCCGCAGGAGTTGTTCCCGATCATGCCGCCGATCGTGCAGCTCACATGGGTGGACGGCTTCGGCCCCACCATCAGGCCGTGCGCCGCGACCGCGTCGTTGACCTTGTCCAGCACGGCGCCCGGCTCAACGACCGCGGTCTTCACCGCCGGATCGAGCGACACCAGCCGGTGGCAGTACTTGGTCCAGTCGATCACCACCGCCTCGTTGCAGCACTGCCCCGCCAGGCTAGTCCCGCCGCCGCGGGAGAGCACCGGGACCCCGGCCTGCCGGCACGCCGCGATCGCGGCGGCGGCCGCGTCAACGGTGCGCGGGACGACCACACCCACCGGTACCTGCCGGTAGTTCGAGCCGTCGTGGGCGTACGCCGCCCGCGAGCCGGGGTCGAACCTGACCTCGCCATCTACCCGCTCTTCCAGCGCGGCACGCAGCCCGCTTGTGTCCACCTGGCCGGCGCCGTCGGCCGTCGCATTGTGTTGCGCCACCATGGCCACCCTCGCTACCCAGTGCGCGGCCCATTACACGGCCACGAGGGGGCGTTTGGCCGCGTCGTTACCGGGCAGTGCAGCGTGGGATCGTGGCCGTCTCGCTCGTCCTCGGCTTCGTGGCGCTGTTCGTGTTCCTGGCCATGACCAGTCCCGCTGCGCATGGTCGCGGGCCGGTGGCCAGGCTGCGTGCAGTAGTGGCCCAGGCCAGGAACTGCCTGGCAGCGCCAGGGCCCGCCAAACCACTGGCGGGCCGCGGAACGGCGGAACGGCCGTGCTGGCAAGCCCTGAGCGGGAGCGAATGAGCATGGCAACGAGCAAACAGGCCCAGGCGGCCCGGCGGAATGTGAAGAAGGCCCAGCAGGCTGCGGCCGGCAAGAAGACCATCGCGCATCTGCCGGACAAGACCCGCACAGCGCTGGGCAAGCAGGGAGCGGCGGTAGCCCGGCGCAAGCGCACTGGCGGCGCGTCCCCCAAGACCCGTGCGGAACTGTATGAGATCGCCCGGGAACGCGATCTGCCGGGCAGGTCGAAAATGGGCCGTAATGAACTCGCCAGGAAACTAGGCGAGAAGTAGCCCGTGATTACGGCGGATCGGCCGAGCGGAACTCGATGACTATTTCCAGTTACGACCATGCGGAGGTGCGGTTATGCCGCGGGGATCGAGCCCTAAGCGGGAACGGCAGTACGAGCACATCAAGGCAAGCGCGAAGCAGCGTGGTGAGAGCACCGGCCGGGCGGAAGAGATCGCGGCGCGCACGGTGAACAAGGAACGCGCCCGGTCGGGTGAAGCGAAGACGGCGAGCCGCACGTCCACCCAGGACATGTCCTCGTCCCGGCGCGGCGGGCAACGGTCGCACCGGGGTGCTCAGGGCCCAACGTACGCCCAGCTCTATTCCGAGGCGCGCAGACGGGGCGTCAAGGGCCGTTCCACGATGAACAAGGCACAACTCGCACGAGCGCTCGGCCGCTGAGGTCCGGCGATAAAGCGCTGGACCCGTCCTTCTCGCTCAGCCGCCCGCCGGGCGGTCGCTGCCTGACCTGTCCGGCGATCAGCTCTTGAGCTGCTCGACCTTGTCGCGGAACAACGTGGTGGCAATGGTCGACTTGCGGGGCTGGCCACGCAAGAACGCCTCGGCGAACTTCTTCGCCTGCTGGTACTCCACCTTGCCAGGCAGCGGCGGCTCGTCCGGATTGACGTTGACGTCGACCAGCGCGGGACCGTCGTGCCCCAGCGCCCGCTCGATTGCCGGCCGTACACCGTCCGGCCGGTCCACCTTGATCCCCAGGGCCCCGTTCGCGGTGGCGAGCGAGGTGTAGTCGGTGAACGGTTCCGGGTGGCGCACGCCGTGCTCGGGATAGCCGAGCACCATCTGCTCCCACAGGATCTGCCCGAGCGAGTTGTTGTTGTTGATGACGATCTTGACCGGCAGCTGGTGCTTGATCGCGGTCAGGAACTCGGCCATCAGCATCGCGAAGCCGCCGTCACCCACATACCCGATGACCTGCCGCTCAGGGAAGGCGAGCTGGATGCCGATGGCATACGGCATCCCGGGTGCCATGCTGGCCAGGTTGCCGGAGAGGAAGAACTCCCGACCGCCGCGGATCCCCCAATGGCGCGCGGCCCACGTCGCGATCGTGCCGCTGTCACAGGTGAGCACGGCGTCGTCGGCGGCCAGCTCGTCCAGGACGCTCACCACGTACTGCGGAGCGATCGGGTCCCGCTCAGCGTCGGCCTGGGCGGCCATGTTGCGCCGCCACTTGTCCATCTGGCCCTGGCAGTCCTCTAGGAAAGAGGTGTCGGCCCGCGGCTTCAGCAGCGGCAGCAGGCCCTGCAGCGCCAGCTTCGCGTCGCCGACTACCGGCACCTCGGTGGTGATCCGGCCGCCGGCCCGGGCCGGGTCGGCCTCGATCTGCGCGGCCCGAACCTTGCCCGCCGCGGGCAGGTGCTTGGTGTAGGGGAAGTTGGTCCCCACCATGAACAGGGTGTCGATCTGGTCCATCAGCTCTTCGGACGGCCGGGTGCCGAGCAGGCCGATCCCGCCCGTGGTGTACGGCGAGTCATCGGGGACCGTCGCCTTGCCCGACAGCGTCTTGACGATCGGCGCGCCCAGGGCCTCCGCGACCGCGAGCAGCTCGTCGCGTGCGTGCAGCGCGCCCGCTCCCGCTAGGATGGCGATCTTCTCGCCGTCGTTCAGCAGGCTGGCGATCTGCTCCAGATCTTCGTCCCGCGGTCGCCCGGGGGCCTGCGGCATCACCGGTGCGGTGGCGGGCGGCCGGGCCGGCGCCACGTGCTGCCATGGGTCGGCGTCGGCGTCGGCGACCTGGATGTCGTTCGGCACCGTGAGGTGGGCGACGCCCCGCCGTGCGTAGGCCGTGCGGACCGCGTTGTCCACCACCGACGGCAGCTGCGCCGGGTTGTAGATCATCTGGTCGTACTCGGCGACGTCGGTAAAAAGCTTGTCCAGGTTGACCTCCTGCTGGTAACCAGTTCCCAGTAGCGAGGTCTCCTGCATGCCGGTGATGGCGAGCACCGGCATGTGATCCAGCTTGGCGTCATACAGGCCGTTCAGCAGGTGGATACCGCCCGGCCCTGAGGTTGCCAGGCAGACGCCGATCCGGCCGGTGGCCTTGGCGTGCGCGGTGGCCATGAACGCGGCCGCTTCCTCGTGATGGACCAGCACGAACCGCACCCGGTCCTGGTGCCTGCGCAGGCCCTCCATGATCCCGTTGATCCCGTCTCCCGGCAGCCCGAACACCGTGTCCACGCCCCAGTCCGCCAAGCGCTCGATCAGCGCCTCCGATGCGATCCGACCCACGGCGGCCTCCCGTCACTCGCTGCTCATGCTGTGCCGCCCAGCTGGGCGCGCTTCTGCAGCCACTGTCCGCGACGGAGGGGCACAAACATGCCCAACGCGAAACCGTGCTCGCGTTTGACCCCGGCCTGCATAGGTAGCAATGGGCACAAGAACAAGGGAGCACGACGCAAAGGGGGCCTAGTCGTGCGCGATGACGGCCCGGCGGTCCAGGAAGTCACCACCGCCGTCTTTGTGATCCCCACGGACGCGCCCGAGGCGGACGGGACGCTTGCCTGGGACGTGACCACGATGGTGCTCGCCTCTGCCCGGGCGGGGGCGGAGCGGGGCATCGGCTGGACATACGCAGCTGCCGCCGCCCAGAGCGTCATCGCCGATGTGCTGGCCGACGTCGTCGTCGGCCGCAGCGCAATGGACGTGCCCGGAGCGGCCGAAGCGATGGCCCGGTCGGTGCGCAACATCGGGCGCCCCGGGGTCGCGGCGACCGCGATCTCCGCGGTGGACATCGCCCTGTGGGACCTCAAGGCGCGGTTGCTCGGCTACCCGCTGGCCCAGCTGCTCGGCCAGGCGCACGACAGCGTCCCCATCTACGGGAGCGGCGGTTTCACCAGCTACGACGACGGCCAGACCCGCGAGCAGCTGACCGGCTGGGTGGCGAAGGACCGCATCCCGCGAGTCAAGATCAAAATCGGCGAGAGCTGGGGCGCGCGCCCGCATCGCGACCTCAAGCGGGTGGCCCTGGCCCGCGAGGTCATCGGGCCGGACACCGAGCTCTACGTCGATGCCAACGGCGGGTACACCGCCGGGCAGGCGGTACGTATCGCTGACCGGCTGGCCGAGTACGGCGTGACCTGGTTCGAGGAGCCGGTGTCATCCCAGGACCTGGCCGGGCTCGCCGAGGTGCGGCGCCAGGTCCGGCCCGACGTGGCCGCGGGCGAGTACAGCTGGTCGCTGGCCGACTCGGCGCGGCTCATCGCCGCCGGCGCGGTGGACTGCCTGCAGCTGGACGTGACCCGCTGCGGCGGCATCACCGAGTTCCTGCGCGGGTCGGCCCTGGCGGCGGCGCACAACCTGCAGGTCTCCGGTCACTGCGCACCCAACGTGCACGCGCGCGTCGGCGTGGCCGTGCCAAACCTGCGGCACGTCGAGTACTTCCACGACCACCAGCGGATCGAGCGGATGTTCTTCGACGGGGCCCTGAACCCTGACGGCGGGAACCTGGCGCCCGACCCTGACCAGCCAGGCCTCGGCCTGGTGCTGCGGGGCTCCGATGCCGAACGCTACCGGCATCGCTGACGGCCGCCCACAGTGTGGACGCCATCGCAGATGTCTGGGGCAGCGCGTGAGACGATACCGCGACGCATCTAGGGCGGAGGGCATCACGATCGTGTGGGAGCGGCTCGAGCATTACGAGCTGAAGCGCAGAGAGCGCGGCATCGGCCGCGAGCCCGGGCCGCGGCCGATGCCGTCGTTGCCTGCCGGGATCGATCAGCTGCCGCAGATCGAGCACATCGTCGTGCTGATGATGGAGAACCACTCCTACGACAACTACTTCGGCATGCTGCGGGGCCGCGGCGAGGGCTTCCCGCTCGGGGACGACGGCAAGCCTGCGGTGATCAACGACCGCGGCAGCTGGCGGACACCTGACCCGGCCGCGACCGGCCGTGGTCACGGGATGATGGTGGCCGGGCAGGTAGTCGACCAGCTGCAGGTCAGCCATCCCCGGCTGGCCACCCCGCCCGGCACCGGGGGCACCGTGGTGACGCTGCGGCACCGGCTCCGCCGACCTGCCACCTTTGCCTCGGGCATCGGCAGCCCCGCCGCTGCCCATGATTCAGCGCCGCCTTTCACCGTAGATACCAGTGCCTATGGTGCCAACCCTCGCGTCCGGGCAGCCGGACCGGTCGACACCAGCACCGCCGACCGGTTTGCCCGGCGGCTGCTTGCTGCCAGCGCAGGTGGCACGCTCCCGCTTACCGTCGACCTCACGAACGTGACCTACCTGACCAGCGCCGGGATCCGTGCCCTCTACCGGGTCAGGGAGCAGCTAGCCGCCCACCGGCAAGACCTGACGCTCATCGCCGCCCCCGGCAGCTCTGTCGGACTCATCTTGGAGTTGGCCCAGCTCCCGCTAGCTGCCCGGGGCGCGGACCGCCCCAGGTGAGATCGGCGAACTGTTTGACTTCCACCCACGGGTGGGCCGGTACCTTCTGCCAGGCCGGTCAGGAGATGACGGCGTCGATGGTCTTCTTCAGTGCACTGGGCTGGGCGGGTGTTCTCGGTGCCTTGCGCCGGGCCTGCTCGAGCTTGGCCCCGATGTCCTGAAGCTGCTTGCGGCCCAGGCCTGCCCGGACCTTCGGGAACCAGTCCTGCTCTTCTTCCTCGATGTGATGGCTGACGTTCTCGATCAGCACCGTGGTCTTGGCATCGAAGTGCTCTGCATCGGGCGCCATCGCCGATAGTTCCATGCATAGGACGTCGGCGACGTGATGCTCTTCGTAGGACTCGAGCACCTCCTCGTCAAGCTCGGGCAGCAGGGCGCGCACCTCGGGGTACATCACCTCGTTCTCGAGGTAGGTGTGGACGGTCAGCTGTTCGATGATCTGCCCGACGAGCCTGGCCTTCTTCTTGACCGCCTTGTCACCGGCGCGCTGGAACTCGCGGAACAGGCGGCGGATTTCCTTGTGGTCGTCCTTCAGCAAGACGATTGCGTCAGATGTCACGATGCCCCCTTCGTGGCGTGGCGAATGCCTGGCACGCGACCACTACCCCCACGCCTGCGGCTAAACGGCGCGGCCTGGGCTTCCGGCCCTGTTTCTGGTCCGCCACCGGCCAGCTCGGCACCTCTGGCTCCGCGAGTTATGCATGGCGGGTGCTGGACGACCGCCAGATGCAGCAAGTAGCCGTTATGCAGGGGAGTTCGGCTTCTTGACGGTTGCCTGTGCCTGAGGGTGGGCGACTTGGGCGGCTGTCTCGCTTTCGGCTTCGGCGTTGATTTCGCCACCGAGCAGTACCGCTATCCCGACCAGATAGAGCCAGAAGATCAGGATGACCACGCCGACAAAGCGCCGCGCTTGTCCTCCCGGCCCGTCATCTCACGCCCCCGCCGTCATCTCACGCCTCCTGGCCGGATGGCCGCCTTCATCACCAGGCCACACGCCGGTGACCTTGCGTGTGCCCTCGGCGGCGCCGCGGTCGACGGCGGCCTTGACCACCGCGAAGATCGCACCCTGCAGGGCCGCGGCCAGCAGGACCTCTACCCAGCCCCGCCGGGCATCGGTCGCCTTGGGCACCTCGTCTTCCCGCGCCACGACCTGCCAGGCCCTCCTGAAGATCGCCCCGGCGAGCATCCCTCCGAGCACGCTGACCAACATGCTCATCGGCTTGTACAACAGCTTGATCATCGCCTTCTCCACCACCTGATCGCCAGGTAACCGGCAATGACCACACCGGCGGTTACGGCCAGCGGCACCCGGTGCTGCCGTGCGGCGCTCGCTCCTCGGGCAACCGCCCGCCGCAGGGGTTCCGGTGTGGCTTCCCATACCGGTCTGCCCACGGCGGCTACCTGGCTCTGCAGCTCGTCCTGGCCAGCTCGCCCGGCGGATACGGCCTTCTGACGGGCCGCCGCGGTCGTGTCAGCGAACTGGCTCAACTGGCTCCGCACTCTCCCCGCCCGGGCGGCCGCGTCCTGCTGTGCCTGGCCTGCCGTGGCCTTCACCCGGCCGGACACCTCGGCTGCTTTGGCCTGTGCCCTGCCCTTTAGGTCTGCCTTGGCGGCCAGCTGCTCGACCGTCTCGCCGAGCTGTTCGCGGGTCCGCTCAATCTCCCGCTCCAGCTGCTGAGCGTCATCGGGAGCCGCCGGCAGCCCACCAGCCAGCGGGCCTTTCCCCGGTGTGACATCGGGTGCTGCGGTATCCGGTGGCTGAACCGTGCTGGGTGCCGTGTCCGCCTCAGCGGCCCGCTGTCCCGGGGGTTTCTTTGCCCGCCCGCTGGTGGTCATCGGCGCGCCCTTTCCTTGATCTCTTCGACGTCGGTTTTGATGCTGTCCACGGTCTCCTGCGGCACCGGAGGCGTGGCCTTCTGCAGACGGCCCTTCCCCACCAGGGCGGCTATCGCGGCGGCCGCCAGCAGGGCCGCCCCCACGATCAGCGCCGCCAGCCACGCCGCCATCACCCCGCTGAGCGCGAGGATCGCGCAGGCGAGCAGGCAGCCCACGCCATACAGGGCGATCAGGCCGCTGCCGCCCAGCATCCCGGCGCCCAACCCTGCCTGCCTGCCTTTGCGGGTCATCTCCAGCTGGGCGAGCTTCAGCTCATCGCGGACCAGCACCGACACCTGCTCAGACAGCAACTTTACCAGCTCGCCAGCTGAGCGCTCCTGCGCAGCAGGCGCCTTTGCGCCGCCGCCAACGTGTTCCATGCTGTCCGCCCTTCCTGCAGGTGAATGCCTGCTCCTACCCAGCCTTCGGCGGCCCTAACACGGCCGGTGCAGCGGGAGAACCCCGCCCCCGCCGGACGGTGGTGGGGGCCCGGGTGCTTCAGGTCCGGGCGCTCTCAGGAGAACTGCCCCGGCCACGGTGGCGGCGTTTCGGGCCGGCCTTGGCGGGTAGCCAGATGTCCGCACAGCCCGGCTGGCGGATATGACCACATACCCGGCGGGCAGTCCGTTCTGCCCGCCGACGGGACAGGGTCCGAGATCAGCCAGCCCGGTTCGCGGGCGTGAGGGGAGGAACATAGGCCATGTACATCGGTATCGGCACGATAGTGATCATTGTCATCATCGTCCTTGTCATCCTTCTGCTGCGCAGACGTGTTTGACGGGTGGCGCGGCCCGGTGTCATGGGGGATCGGGGCCCTCTGAGCCTCCAGGACGGTTAAGCCAAGGCAGCAAAGGTGGTTCCGCCTGGTGGACGGGTTCGACGCGGTGGTCTTGGGGGCCGGCTCGGCAGGTGAGTGGATTGCCGGCGGCGTGGCCGACGCGGGGGGCTCGGTTGCGCTGATTGAGGCATCGCGGGTGGGCGGGACGTGCCCCTATGTCGCCTGCATTCCTAGCAAGGGGATGCTGCGATCTGCCCAGGTGCGCGCGGACGCACGCCACCTCGTCGAGCTTGGCGGAGCATCGGCACTGGTGACCCTTGACCATGACGAGCCTGCCTACCACGCTGCGGTAAGACGCCGCGACAGGCTTTCGGCAGACCGCGATGACACTGGCAAAGCGCGGGACATCAAGCGGCGCGGCGTGACGCTGATCCGCGGCACCGGCCGCATCACCGGTCCGGGCGCGATCGACATTGATGGCCGGCGGATCGGCTATCGGGACCTGGTTGTGGCCACGGGCTCCCGCCCGGCGATCCCGCCGATCACGGGCCTGGACACGGTGGCGACCTGGACCAGCGACCAAGCCCTGTCCGCACAGGCCCGGCCCGCGTCACTGATGGTCCTGGGCGGCGGGGCGGTCGGCTGCGAGCTGGCCCAGGCATACGCCGGATTCGGCGTGACAGTGACCCTGGTGGAGGCAGCCACCCAGCTTGTCAGCGGCGAGGACGCCGCCATCGCCGCCAGACTGGCAACGGTCCTGCGCAGCAGCAACATCGACATCCAACTCGGCGCCGAGATCAAAGCTATGGAGGCCACCGGCGGCAGGCAGGCCCGCGCGCTGCTGGACGGCGGCCTAGTGATCGAGACAGAACAGGTGATCCTCGCCGTCGGCCGCACCCCCGCGACCGGCACTCTGGGCCTGGACGCTATCGGCATCACCCCAGACGACACCGGCGCGCTGGCGGTAGACCCGCGATGCCGCGTCGAAGGCCAAGACCACGTGTGGGCAGCCGGGGACGTCACCGGAGTCGCTCCTTACACCCATGGCGCGAACTACCAGGCGCAGGTGGTCACCCACAACCTGCTGGGCGGCAATCAGATTGCTGACTACCGCGCCATCCCCCGCGTCGTCTACACCCATCCCCCCATGGCCAGCACCGGGACGCCAGCAGATCAGGCACGCGACAACGGCATCGACGTGATCACCGCGGCCATGGACATGTCCCAGCTGGCGCGGACGGCAACCGATGGGGCAGCAGACGGCTTGCTGATCCTGGTTGCGGACCGGGGGCGGGAAGTGCTCATCGGGGCCGCCGCGGTCGGACCGGGGGCTGATGAGTGGATCTCAGAAGCCAGCGTCGCGATCCGTGCCAGCATCCCCCTGAAAACCCTGGCCGACGTCGTGCACCCGTTCCCAACCTTCGCCCAGGCTTACGAAGTTCCACTACGCAAACTCGCAGCCCAGCTCGCCTGAACTTCCCACTGACCCGGCCGGCAAGTGCAGCATCATTCGCCGGCCAGGCAGAATACCGCCCGCCTGACGGGCCCCGGCGCTCCGGCCTTGGCCATCAGGTGGGGGCCGTCCCGAGTTGCCTTTGGGTGGATATGACACCGTGTCGGGTCCAGGTGGCCCCCGCCCAGGTTTGGTCCCGTGAGTGTGGGTAGCGGCCTGGGAGACAGGTTTCGTAGCAGGAGGACGTCATGACGGGTGCAGCTACGAGAGGGCTGCAATGGCAAGCAAGCTTAACTAGCGGGGACGGCCAGGACCGCCGCAGCGGCCTGGATTACGGCCCGGGGCCGGGTTGGCCGAGCGATGACCACGCTGACACCCCAGCTGATGCCGATGGGCATGGCGCCGGTACCGGGATGGCCGACAGCATCGCCACCATGTTCGACCGGCTCCGCGACGCGGCGGCAGCCCACGACTCGAGCGAACTGAACGACATCGCGACCGTAAGTTAGTGGCACATCCGTCCAAGCCCGGCCCGTTGCGCTGCTCACCGGCGGGTAGCAGGTACCTATGACCGAAACCGCCATGGCCGCGTTGTTCGATGTGGACGGCACGCTGGTCGACAGCAACTATCTGCACACCGTCACGTGGTGGCAGGCATTCGCCCAGGCAGGCCACGATGTGCCGATGGCGGCGATCCACCATGCCATCGGCATGGGTTCGGACCAGCTGCTGGACGCGCTGCTGCCCGGCAGCCGCGACAAGGAAGCAGACCCGGGCATCCGCACCGCGCACGGCGCGCTGTATGCCACGTACTGGTCCCGGCTCAGGCCGCTGCCCCGGGCACCCGAGCTGTTGCGCGCCTGCCGGAAGTCAGGCCTGCGGGTAGTGCTGGCCAGTTCCGCCGACCCGCAAGAGTTCGCCGTGCTCCGTGCGGTCCTGGATGCGGAGGACGCCATCGACGAAGCGACCTCCGCCACCGACGTTGACCAGAGCAAGCCAGCGCCCGACCTGGTGCAAGTCGCGCTCGGCAAGGTCGGCGCTGCGCCGGAGCAGGCGGTGTTCGTCGGCGACACGGTGTGGGACGTGCAAGCGTGCCAGCGCGCCGGGGTGCCATGCATTGGCCTGCGCAGTGGCGGGATCAGCACCGCCGAGCTGCTGGACGCGGGGGCCGCGGCGGTGTTCGCCGGACCGGCGGATCTGCTCGAATCAACCGGAGGACGCCTCGCCGCGGCACTCCCGACGCAGCCAGGTAATTAACGGCGCCCCAGTTGGGCGGGTCTGTTCCTCCGCCGTCAGTGGTTGCGCAGCGCGTTGACCAGCTGCTTCTTATTCATAGCAGTGCGGCCCCTGATCCCAATCTCCTTGGCCCGCTTCAGCAGGTCCTGCTTGCTCCAGTCGCTGTATGAGCCGCCCTTGCCGCCCTTGGCGGCGGTGGCTCGGCGCGAGCTTCCAGCGGACGCGTTGGCGATCCTGGCTGACTTTTCCTTGCTCTCGCCCTTTTTCGCAGCGACCGGTAGGTCTTTTCGTCTTTGATCTGTGCTCTGGGCATGGCCGGCAACTCCTTCGTGCTCGCCGCAGCGCTCCGGGCTACCTAGCGCAGGTACCTGCAACTTGCACGCGACAAGGACTAACGACCTCGGCCACATGCGACGGCCCACGGGCTTGCCAGAGAGGTCAGCGCCTTCAGGATCCACGTTTCGCCACGTAGCTTCCCCGCCCGGGCACGGTCCGGATGACAGCCTGGTCTCTTAGGTAGGCGATGGCGCGCCTGACCGTGGTGCGCGCTACGCCGAACAGATCCATGAGCTCTTTCTCAGAGGGCACTGGCTGCCCGATGGCAAGCTCTCCTGATTCGATGCGCTCAAGCAGCCATGCTGCTATCTGCCGGTGGGGAGGCAGCTCAGCCCGGTAATCGACCTCCGGCGCATCCACGCGATCAAGGTATCTGGCCTGCGACGATGCGCTCATTAGAGACCCGTAGCGATACGTATCGCTACGGCTCGTAATATACGAACCGTGACGCGCAGGATTACGGGCCCGGAGGTGCTGACCCGCGCCGAGGTTGCTCGAGTGCTCGGGGTGCATCCCAGCACAGTCACGCGCTGGGCCACTGCTGGGCTTCTCCCTCATTTCCGCACCCCGGCAGGCGAGCGACGCTACCGGAGGAGCGAGATCCAGGACTTCCTGAGCCAACCCCGCCCAGAGCGCCTCGCGCCTTCTAGCACCCGGCGACGGGAGCCAGCCTGTGCAGAGCGAACCGCCATGCCGCGGCCGAACGAGTCCTACTCCCACCTCGGAAGAACATCGCGGCCGCCGTCGCCCACAACCTGCCACGGCGGCGGGATGGACGCAGGTGGCTGCACGGTGACGGAGGCCCAGGCGATGCCCGCCACCGCCGCTTCCTCAAGCGTCCTGCCGCCTGCGATCTGCCGGAGGAATCCGGCGGCGAAGGCATCACCAGCACCGGTGGTGTCCACCACTGCGACCGGTTGCGC
>Ga0335085_10001159_pt1 | contig 60285 bp, 54 predicted proteins | sample Lox_Sample_45_FD_206712 | JGI IMG/M metagenome (GOLD analysis project Ga0335085, IMG submission 206712) | Soil microbial communities from Loxahatchee National Wildlife Refuge, Florida, United States - Lox_Sample_4.5 | ecosystem: Environmental > Terrestrial > Soil > Wetlands | place: USA...
GTGTGACCTTTTCGCTGTACGGGTCAGGCGTGATCCACTGGGGCGAAGTCTGCATGGTGACATTGAGCTCTTTAAAGCGCGGTAGGTCCTGGTCTGTGATCAGCAGCGAATGTGCGATGGTGTGCCGCGAAGGACTGTTGGGATATTGCTTTTCGGCTTCGGCCACGATGTCCAGATACTTGCGAATAGCGGCGTCCCCGTAGCAGTGACAGTGTGTGTCCAGTCCGTTCTGCTGTGCCTTCAAAACCGCGGCTTCAACCAGCTTCGGATCGAGCAGATAGTCCGCATTGAAACCCGGCCGGTCATAGTAGGGCTTGAGCATGACCGCCGTATGCTGGGCCTCGCCGCCATCGAATATGATTTTTAGCGCTCTGACCTGAACCAGTTCGGAATGGTAGGTATTGCGAAGAGCCAGCGCCTTCGAAGCAGGGTCTTCCGTCTTGGGATTCAGCCAGATGAAGCTGCCCACAACTCTGACGGGCAGCTTGTTGTCTTTCTCTAACTGCTGGTAACCGGCGTAACCAGCATCCATAGGCATAGTTGCAATTCCGGCATCAAACACGGCCGTAATGCCTGCCGACGAGAATTTCGGCAACAACTCTGCCATGGCAGCAATCTGGGCCTCGGGCGTAGGAGGCTTCAGTTTGGCCATCACGGCTTGTTCCGCTGGACCCTCAACCACCCAACCGGTAGGGTCACCGGTTTGGGGGTCTCGCTGGTAGACACTGAAGCCGGGCACAGGGTCCGGAGTCTTGGCGTTCACGCCCGCAATCTCCAGAGCCTTGCTGTTGATCCACGCGCTGTGGCAATCAATAGCCATCAGAAATACGGGCCGATCAGGGAACAGTTTGTCGAGGTCGGCTTTTGTCGGGCCGGTGGTGGGGAAGAGGGTATAGCGCCAGCCAAAGCCAAGAATTACCGGTGCGTCGGGGTGGGCGTCAGCCCACTTCTTTACGGAGGCCAGCACCTCTTGCACCGAGTCGTACTGCAAATCGGCGCCCCCTGCGAAGAGTGCCAACATGGGGTGAATGTGCGATTCCACGAATCCGGGCAGCAGCATCTGCCCTTGCAGATCGATGACCTGCGTCTTCTCACCAACGAACGGCTTCACGCCTTCGTTCGTACCAACATACGTTATGTACTTGCCCGTGATCGCAATGGCCTGAGCCGTCGGGTTCTTGCTGTCGATGGTATAAATTGCACCGTTCTTGAAAACGTAGTCTGCCTTGTGAGTTGCCAGAGCCGTAACTGCAAACAGACCAACGACGGCTGCAAATGCCGCGACAAAAATACCGAGCTCGTGGACCGATCTCATGTTCTTGCCTTCCAATCTTCAAAGTTAAGAAAACATAACTTTGCTCTCTCGTTTTATCGGGGGGCCAATTTCAAGCCGACAATGCCCATCACAATGAGAGGAGCCGAACCCAGGCGCATGACGCTCAAGCACTTACTTGCAGGTGGCTGAAGTGGATCCTCTGGCTGTCCAGGTTCCTGCCGCGTGTGCCCTGCCTGTATCGCTTCGAGTGGCTTGTAAACCACCTTGTAGCCCGTGGCGAGCGCATCCATACCCAACGAGACCACCGTGCCTTGGGCTGGCCGGCAAGACAAGCGAGGAGGCCAACAGCGCCGGCCAATGAGAGCAATGCATTTCCATCGGCCGGTCGTACTGATCCGAACCGTAGTATTGGGACACTTGGAGGTCGGGCTATCTCCCATCTGGTTCGCCGATCTCCCTGTGAGGCGGCGACCGCTGGTTCGAACAGCCCTATGTGTAGCATATGGCTCTTAAGTTGGTAGTGATTTCTATCACGATAGTGCGTGATTCTAGCTCTTAGCTAGCACGTGTATGCTTACGAGGTCTTTGCAAGAATTCCTGGTGAACCGGCGCACGCCCCAAACCAGGGACACCGTTCTAGCCGGTTCCTAACGGTCAAGTTTCTTGGTGAGATGCCTTATTTGGTGGAGCTAGTCGGGATCGAACTTTTGAAGAGTGTTGAGAACACGTAAGTTATTGATTCTTATGGTGGCGAGAAGGGCCAAAAAGGCACCATTGCCGGATGATGGGTACAATTTGGGTACAATTTTCGGCTGGCTGTTCCTCCTGAGTCAACATCCGCACGTGCGTATCGTTCCCCATCCGATGCCGCTCCTCAATACCGTGTGCCGTAACGTTCTCCGGACGAGAACGCCGCTCTGAATCGCGCCTTCGTGGAACTGCGATTCGCTGGTTCGGTACAGACGGAGAGTCTCGGCTCTCCGAGCCGACGCTACCACTTGTCTAGCAACTCTTCTAGCGATTTGAGCTGCAGCACGAGGATCGGCCCCATTTGCTGTCGCAGAAAGGCACGAACGAGTCGCTGAATTTCTATCTTCGGATGGTTCGTCGCCAGAGCGTCAAGCATGTAGAAGGCGAGGAGATTCCGCATCTCGTCTGGAATTGGCTCCAAGTAGATGCGCCTGAGCAAACCCGCAACGGCGAAGCACGCCGGCGCAAGAACTATCACCGTGGGTTCTAGAGCACGGAAGACTCGTTTGAGACGAGGAGTGATCTGAAACTGCTCCTCGACGATGACTTGATACAGTTGACGCTCGTCAACTCTCGTGAAGATGTAACCCGCCTGAACCAGCTTCACAATTGCCGTGTCGTACTCGGATTGGCTCAGCAACCCTTTGTTTAGCAGGTACAGCAAAACGGCCTGGCTGTTCACGAACGAAATACCGTAATTCTGGGCCCCGAGGTCGCCGAGCGTTTTGTCGTCCGTTAAGAGCACGTACCCCTTCTGCTTGGCAACTAGCAGAGTCGCAACATTTGCCTCGCCTAGCGGTTCTGACAGCTTTTCGTCATCTTCCGTCAGAGGCTTCCTTAATCCTGCAACGGTGAGATTAGCTTCGCTCCAACCTGTAGCTGTGTTCAAAGCCGCATTAACCTTCTCCACCTCCTCAGAAGTTACCTCGTGCATAAAAAACTGGCCGTTTATCATGCCCATTGTGCCTTTCTGGTGCTTCAGCAAGACGTTGCGCTGCCCGTGGATGTGGTGCAGCTCATCTAGCGTCTTCCCAGCGATGTATAAGTCGCCTAACGCCCGCAGCTTTTCGAGTAGTCCGAGATAGCTGAACGTGAACAGGCAAACAGGTTCGATGATGAAGCCGGTGCGTGTTGCGAGGAGATGTTGACACTCTTGTTGCTCTTCTTCGGTTCCCGCAGCGGACAGCAGAACAAGGTCCGGATCGGCAATCACCTGCACCCACGTCTCATACAAGTCCCGCCCTAAGAGCTTCGCGAACATCCGAAGAGGCATGCGATTCTCTCGGTAGAACTTAACCACGTCTCGTGTCTGCTGTTCCATCCTGACGAGTGTGTCGCGAATGGCATCAAGGGGGCGTTCCGGGTCTATCGTGAAGCGCTGAAGGTGGGGCGACGTCGGAAATCGCTCTTTGAATGTTGAGAGGGTTTCCTGAAAGACGGATATTTGCTCCGGCGTCTTCTCGAATTCGTCGCCGGCAGCAAGAAAGACGCCTACATAGCCCATTGCAATGTTCGGGTCGTCTTTTGCGGCGAGAATGGCACGTCGGCCCAGCTCAATAGCATCTGAATGTCTGCCGAGCATCGAATAGGCGTTCGCATAGCCCATCAGATCATCAGCCCCGTTTAGCCTTGACTTGCTGGCATTCAGCAATTCCAGAGCCTCGTCGCGCTTCCCTAGACGGAACTTGATATTTGAGAGCCGGATAATGAACTCAGGCTTATTGCCATAGTTGTCGCACAGGTACTCTAGCCACTTGCCAGCCTGAGTGAGATCATCTAACCGTTGACAGGCGGCTGCTATGACATCTGCACATGCCTCGGAAGCCTTCTCTCCCGATTTCGCAATCTGATCTGCGATCTCGACAACTTCGGCGAAGCTCCCGGTGTTATAGAGCGCACGAAGATAGCTGTCGAGGAGTGTGCTCGGCTTATCTTTCTGCACGAGAGGCTGCCATAGCTCAATAGCTCGCCTGTGATTCCTTTTGCGGGCTGCGAATCCCCCGAACTCGTAGCGAACGCGGGTCTCCTGCGGACCGCTGGCATTCTTGAGAGCTTGTTCGTAAGCGTTAGCTGCCTCTGAGTCATCGCCAGTGGCATCGTAAAGCTCTGCCAAGGTAAGCAGTACCTCCGCGTTGTTCGGGTCTGCAGTTAGTACCGCCGTAAGCACCTCGCGGGCTTTAGAGAACTGCCTCTTCGAACCAAGAGCGTTGGCTTTGGTGACGTGCCATTTGGCGTTGTCAGGCGCAATGGGTTCCGTCGCCTTGCTCTCCGCATAGTGAAGTGCGTCGTCGGCTCGCCCGTCCATAATCAGAGCTTGTGCATACAGGTATTCCGTCATCTGATCGGCATCAAGCGCAAGAGAGTGCCTCAGCGCATCCGCAGCCTTGCCACTTTGGTTCGTGCTGACGTACGCGAATCCGAGCAGTCGCCAATCGTTTGCTGTGGCATGTTCGGACTTGGTGATCCTTTCGAGGAGCTGAATTGAGTCCGGAAATCGGCCTTGCAGGTTTCGCACCACAGCAAGGGCCGACTCAACCTCTCCGGCTGCGGGAGTCCGGCCTTGCTGGGCGAACCCGCCAGCCGCCCGCTGCAGGGCGCTTCCGGCGTCATCGAGCTTCGCCTGCATGTCCGCTGGTATGGGCAAGCCAGGATGCTGGTTCCGATAATCAACAACGGGCGAGAACAGCACCTCGGCAAGGCAATATTGCAACTCTGGCCGAGACGGGTTGATCGAAATTGCGTTTCGGAACGACTTTTCGGCATCGTCCAACATTCCACATTCGCGATAAGCTCGCCCTGATAGTTCGAGTTGTAGAGCCTCCTTTCCTGGGAAGTTGAGGGTCCGAGCAGTGTCGAGCGCCTCTTTATTTCGCTTCACGCCGAGCAGAGCCTCGATCTTTGCAGCGTTGTATTCGAACGGGACGGATGACGCCTCTGGACTCACGACGGTTGTTAATTTGTGCAGTGCCTCGTCTGGCTTCTGTTCGATAAGGCTAACTACGGCAGAATTCACAGTTGCCCGCACGGGATCGTCGTCGAGTTCGATCGCTTTTTCATAATGGCTGATCGCACTATCTCTCTCCCCAAGGCAGGCTTGAGCCTGCCCCAGACTTGCGTGGATGCGGCGTTCGAGGCTACGGTCACGGAGAGAGGAGCTCCGGATCTCGGTAAGGAGAGACTCGAAGAGAGTCTTGGCGGCGGGATAGTTGGCAGCATCTAGTTGAGCTATGGCTTGATCGAAGTGGGTTTGAAGAGCTGGTTTTAGGCCCCCCGCTGACTCGATAGCAGCCTGAAGGCTGGTGTAGAGCGCCTCTTGTCTATTAGCGACGTGGAGAACTGCGAGCGAGGACTTCGTTAGATATGCGGAGCGGACTTTCGCAACAAAAGTTGAAATAACTTTTGTCGCTGTGGCTTCAGAATGCTCCGGCAGGTAGAAGCCAGCATCCTCAATCAGCACTGATGCCAACTGCTCGACGGGAAATTCAGAAACCGCAACCTGACCTTCGATAACACGACGAAGCGCATCTTGAACGGCTGCCGACCGTAACCACTCGCGCAGTGTACTGTCCAAACCTTCAAGCTGCGGGAACGAAGCCACAGTACTGTCGATGGCGTCATTCAAAGGAACGACCTGTTCGCCCGACGCCCACCTGATAAGGTCGGTTGCGAAGTTACTGATGATGCCAAGTGCGATTGTTGTAGCTGCGCCCATAAGGACATTCTAGGCGGTAGTGCTCTGCCAACCCATTCGTAAAATGGAGAGCATTAGGCGGCGTCACGAGCAAACGAGGGTTGGACCGGCGACTCCAACCCTCCCGAGTGGCGCTCCGTGAACCTGAAAGTAAGCGAGCGCCGCCGCTACAAGGCGAAAGCTACAATTTGGGGAGCCTTCCGCCTTGAGGAGTACAGGCCGATCTAGCCTGTGATTCCGACCACTTCAGCGAATGATGCCACGCGTTTCAGCTACGCATCCGCGCGCAGCCAGCAGAGGAATCCCATTTGAGGGAAAATGGCGATTCTCCTCTAGCGTGTTGCTCCGGTGATGCTTAGAGGGTGCACATTCAGTGGATCGTGCCCGATCCGCAGCACCTCCGATAATCCAAACCTGAACCGCATGGGCAAGGATTCGTGGTATGGCGTTCGAAATCCTCGGTAACAAGATCCTTCCGGAAATGGGCTGCACGTCGGGAGAAGAAGTACCGATGGAACCGCAGCAGCAGGTTCGGGATATCTGCTATGAGCTCCATTCGTTGACTTGCGGAGAGTCGGTTGCTGTCGGATGTCAGGCCAGCGTCCTCCGCTTCAAGAAGTTGTAGAGATTGCAGCCACGCACTCGCCTCGGGATCTCTCCTGAGAGAATCCCAGCTCTCGGCTGTTGTAGAGACGCCACGCATGAACCCGTGAGCCCAATCCCGCCCGACGCATGCATCACTGCAGTCGCGCAGCACTCGTATCTGGGGTGATCCGAGTTCGAGGCTCTTTTTCATCGAATGCCAGTGTCGACCCAAGAGTACGAGTGCAGGGTGCAGATCATCCACGTTGTGCTGACGAACCATTTCGATACTGTCCCCGCCCAGAGCCCCGGTAACCCCCTCTGCGTAATGGAAGTTGTCCGGTCCCACGAGAAGTGACGCAAAGTACCCATCAACTTCTTCAAGACTCAGTGCTTCAAGGATAGGGCTGCTGAACAGGAATTCTTCGAGCTGGTCGAACTCATCGGCGGTCAGTGGCTTCTCAATATCCTCCGACTGCTCGTCACGCCCGTCGTTCAGTGAGTTCGCGTGATCGTCTTTCATATTACTGGGGATGCGAGTGACTCGTTTGGGGTAGCTTCCATCTGCCCGCAGATCGGCCACCGAATTGATCATGTTAAGAACTCGTCGTATTGGATTTGCGCCGGACGCTTCAGCCGCCTCTGCTGCAACAAGCAATGAGATGTGGAACTGAATCATAAAGCTGGCGATGTGCAAATAGACATAACCGGTGAGTCTCGCAGGCTTCCCTGGACTATACAGTCCAATCTCAAGGACTTCGGAAGTGGCGTCGTGAAAGTATCGAACCCGTGTTGTCGTCGTGAAAGGACTTAAGTTTCTCGTAACTTATTGAAACTACGCAACGCGGATGGCTACCGAAAGCAGTTTCAGTAAGGGTTGGAAGCAGTTCGTGGATCATAAATGGAGCAAGAAAATATGCCATCGTACCACCCCTCAGAGTCGACCACCTCGATGCGCTCATGGATAATGTCGCCCTTCGGTTCCCGCACACGTCACTCGTACGGATTGCCGACCAGGCATTCCATTGTGTACACTTTGATGTACGCAAGGAGACTGTCAGCATGGCCGCAATCAAAGTAGGTGTCCGCGAGTTTCGGGAAAAAATTTCCACGTTCTTGGAGTCCGACACCCCGGTCGCCGTCACTCGTCGCGGAGAAACTCTCGGGGTCTATGTTCCCACTCGCCGGAAGCGCACCAAGACCGCCGAACCTTCCGAACTTAAAGCCGCAGCAGACCGTCTGTCGCAAGCGTTGGCGGATGTCGATGAGGACGAGCTGGTAGACGAGTTCAAAACCCTGCGCCGTCGCGGGAAAGGCACCTCTCGTTAAAATGATCGTTCTCGATGCGAATATCTTGATTCGTGCTGTTCTGGGACGCCGGGTACGGCAACTCATCGAGACTTACGCACCACGAGGGGTGCGCTTCTTTGCCCCTGATGTTTGTTTTGACGATGCCGAAAAGTATCTGCCCGACCTCCTGAGGAAGCGTGGCAAGCCTCACGCTGATGTTCCAGCCGCTGTCGGATACTTGCGAAACGTCATCAGTCCGGTGTATGGCGACCTTTACGGTGCTTTCGAAGGCGAAGCTCGCGAACGTCTGCGCGGACGCGACGAGAGCGACTGGCACGTATTGGCCACTGCAATCGGGTTGGCTTGCCCGCTGTGGAGCGAAGATGCAGACTTCTTCGGAACTGGTATCGCGGTCTGGACTACAAATCGTGTCGAGATCTTCCTCAAAATGCGCACTGAAGGAGAGCAGCCTGAGCAAGAGTAAGAGCGACAACCTGGCACTTTTTGTCTCCGGACCAGGGGGCCCTGTTCTCGTCAAGTAGCACACCACGCCGAGTGGCGATTGGCCCAGGTACGGGGGTACGATCTTCGATCAGCGTCTCACACATGAATCTGTTCGAAAATATCGGGACTTCGATGCTGCGACCTCCGCCATCGGTTCCCCGGTCCGCTTCGTAGGCTTATCCGATGAAGTCACGAATTTGATCATTTCGTGCCAGTGGCGTCGACTTCTGGATTACAGCGATTCCACGAACTCACCAAATATGCTGAAGAGCACAGCGATACTGACGAGCGGATTGATGATAAGAGACCTCTCGCAAACTCCGGATATAGAGGACTACAGCCGCCGGGAGCTTGAACTACTACGAACAAATGCTTTGAAGATGAAGCACGTGTCCTCCCAGTTGAGTCTTATTCAGGTGCGTCGTCCCAAGCGTGCGCTCGACGACGCCGGATTGCTGCGCCCAACAGCAGCCCCCACAACTTCTTTGCTACTCGTCCGCGCGTTTGCGGGGATTTATCCTGAGACTCAGATGGCTGTCCGGTTTCTGTCATGTTCTTTTCGGCGACACTGGGAGACGATGGATCTGTGGAGGTATGCCGATGAAAACGGAAATCCGATACGGTACACGGGTAAAGGAAGAGCGGCTGAAGCGGGGGTGGACCCAGGAACATCTGGCCGAAGTCGCCGATGTCGCCGTTCGCACACTTGCGCGAATTGAGAAGGGTGAAGTGCAGGGCCTTGAATCATTGATGGCGATTGCCGCCGCATTTGAGATGGAGTTGGGAAAATTGGGGCAAGTCTTCCGTGTCGCTGAAGCCAAGCCGCCACGGTCGCTTACGATTCGGCGGGCCGAAGACTTACAGGTGGCACTCAACCGGGCTTATCACTGCGGATTGTATCGTCCTATGCTACTGCCGATGCGAACCGATCTTCAGGAACGTGCCGAAGAACTCTTGGAAACCATTTTTTCCGATCTCCCATATCTCAGCCCCGATGAGCCAGAAATTGTGCGTTCATGGGTACAGTCTGTCAAAGAATCAGTAGAAGAGCTGCGCGGCATGGGAATGGAGATTTTCTCCATTCAGGATTGCCGCGAGGGATTCGTCGGAGAGCCAGGCAAGAAGACTCTGATGGAGAACTGGACAACGGGCTATTACCTGCTGGTGCTGGAACATGGCTGCTTCTCAGCCAAGAACCATGCCCATCGCTTCAACGAGCAATGTGAAACGGCGATCAATGCGCTGCATGAGTGGCTACGTCAAGAGCAAGATGGCACGAAGGTAGACCTATATCTCTTTCCCAACGAACTCATGGTCACACCTGTCAAGAGTGCGGAGCAACGCTACTGCGCAGTGTGTTTCCCAAATGGCCCTACTGGCGAGTGTATGACCGAAGAGTATTTGCAGCGAATCACCGGGCTTAGTGAAGAAGAGATCCATAGTCTCTTCGATCAGCTCCGCACCTCTTTTGGTGAGGTGTCCGCATGAGCGCGCCGGGACAGGCACCACCGATGCCGCAAGGTCCGGGGTTTATCACCATGATTCTAGATATTCCATTCAGTCTGGCAATTCCGAATGGGCAATACACCGTGTTCGATCCGGTCAAGGGCATGGCTATTGTTCAACCAGTGATGAAAGAGGGTTCGCGTACATTTTTCCGCGACACACCTATTACGGGGCCGACTTCGTTTGACGACCTAAAGCGCAAAGCGCAGGAGTACGAGCGGCCACGGCTAGCGCACAGCTATGTCGTAGTCTCCCGGCTCACTGACGGGACACAGAAAGCGACGCTGAACATCCATAGTGGTGCTGGGGGTGGCTTCGCCGAAACGAAGTATTACACGGAAATTCAGGTTACTTATCTGGAGGACGATCTGGGTGTCTTGGGTCGTCAGGATGGCAGCGTTCTCCAGCGCACAACCGACATACTCAACAGATTCTTGGACAAGTATCGGCTCCTCACCGAAGATTACCGTGTAGGACGCATATCATCGGAGCGCAACTTTTATTTTGCCATGTGCCATACGAGTCCTCTGACACCCGAGGAGCAGCGGTTGAGCACACCACAACTCTTCGCAACCTTATCGAACGGTCGCACATTTCTGCATCAGTTGGGACATGGCGGTGGGAATATCCTTCGGCAGCACAGCCTTGAACATCTGGGGCCGCGGTCTCAGTTGGCGGATGAAGCATTGCGAACTCTGACGCAGTTCTTGCAGACCGATTACGAAATGCCGCTCAGCTACGACCTCATTATGGAGGCATATCGATCCTTACAACTAGGACGCGACTATAAGCTGACGATCGTTCATGCTGCGACAGCAGTGGAAGTTCATGTCCTCCACTTGTTGCACAGCGTGCTGGTCGCGTCGGGGGACACTCCGGCTGACGCATGGGTCAAACTTGAAAACGATCCCGAATATGAGGGCGTCAGTAAACGGCTGAAGCGGCTCGAAACACATACGAAGAGTTACTGTGAACAAAATGGGTTGTCCTATGCTCCTTTTGTCGGTGGCGCGCTTTACGACGAATGGAAGAGAAACGTCGCTGGAAAGCGGAACTGCGCTGTTCATGCCGGAATTGCCGGCTTCACCTGGAATGAAGCAGCGGAAGGAATTGCGACTGCGAAGCAAGCTATCATCTTCCTCGATCAGCGCATCCCGACGCTATCGAACTGTTTCCAGCTTAGTCCCCATGTGAGAGGAATTCGCGAGAGCGCTGGCGGTATTTTGTTCTGAACCCTCCAAAGACTTCGCAATCGCCGGCGGCCCCGAATGAGTAATGGTTATGTCGGATGCTCCTGAATGTTCGGCTGAGGCGCCTTTGAAAGCTTTGAAGAGAGAATCCGAGGGACCCGAGCAGTTGCTGCCCCCTAAGTTTGTTCCTGAGTCTCAGGTCTTCACAGACCGCACTCGTCGAATCTTTCGAGCTGGCCCACTACGCGTTTGCCAAAGTGACTTCGGTACGTTTCTAGAGCTTGTTGAGACGGGTCGATGATCGAAACCTCTTTCCCTGAACACCCAATCTGAAACTCGCTCCTGGAGCGGGTGTCATAGCACGGGAGTGAATACCCGATAAAAACCACTCGCGATGCCTTAGCGATCAATGCGCGCGCTTCTGCCCAGAGGCGATCAGTCGCTTCGGAGTTATCGTGGAGAAGACCTGGGAAGGCAACGTACTTGAAATCAGAATCCGTGTATCCGAGGAGAGGGTCGCGAAAGGGATCATCAAGGCGGTAGGAGATAGATCGCTCATCGTCGATCAGGGCGAATCCGTTGCCGCTTTTCCATTTCTGCTTTGGTATCTGCGGATGATTCGTCCAATTGATCGAACCGTGAGGCTTGACGACTGCAATTCCGCGATCTGTCGAGTAGCTCCACTTGATGTCGGCTGTATAAAGCGCCAGCTCGCACACCAAGTCCCAGTTGAGAGACACTATTCCTGCGCTCTCGCTGGCCATTCGCGCAAAGCGTGAATACGCCTCAGGCAGGTCGTCCATCGCTTGGTGTTTCTTCCAGAGTAGGCACAAGGCGGCATTCAGCAATGCATCATGGGCCTGTCTTGCGGATTCGTCTGCCTTGCTTCGAAGGTCAAGCAGGACTTCCTCAAGACTGCGCTTCTCGTCCTGATCTGCAAGCGCCGGCAGATTTCGGATGCGCGGATCGGCGAGCGTCTCATCGCGCAGCTCGCGCATTAGGGGAATGCCGGCGAGGCAAGAAAAACCCGCTCCCAAGACGAAGACAGTGTGACTACTCATGAATTGTGAAACCTTGGGCTGAAATTGGACGGCAGCGCGGGACCTTCTCTGCGATGCGACGTGCAAGTCTAACGCAGACTCACGTCCTCGCGACGAGCGCTTTTCCTCTGACTATTAACTTGCTTGACACCATAGAGTCCAAAGGAACTAGGGCTAATACGTTGTAAACCTTAAGGTTCTGCCGCAATGGGGTACCCAGGTTGACAACATTCCTCCTTTTCCACATACTGTGGAAATTCCACACCTCAGTGCCCGAAAGCCGGAGGCCCCTGGGTGACGAATGAACGTGCAAGCCCTATTACTTGAGCGATCCATAGGGGGTTTGAGGTGCTGTATCCAAACGTTGAAGTACGTCACCTCCACGCTGTTATCGTTTTGGCCGAAGAACTGAATTTCACGCGCGCAGCCGAGAGGCTACATATTTGCCAACCTGCACTCAGCAAGCAGATGGCCGAGCTCGAACACGGCCTGGGCTTTCCCCTCTTTGTCCGTGACCGCAAGAAAATCACGGATCTGACTGAGCCGGGCCGCGTGTTCGTTGAGGAAGCGCGATCGGCCGTGCTCCACGCCGAGCGCGCGGTGCACCTCGCTCGCTCTGTCAGCCATGGCTCGGAAACCGTACTGACGGTTGGCCATTCTCCTTTTGCCGATCGAGCATGGATTTCAACGCTTCTCGCGCTCCGTCTGCCTCTCTATCCCAACCTGCGGGCCAAGCTAAGGAGTCGGTTTGCATCCGACTTGGCTCGCGGGGTGATCTCGGGCGAACTGGATTTGGCGATTGTGACGGCCCCTCCGAACGATCCAAGGATCACGGCGGCAATGTTCGCTCGCATTCCAATCTATGTGGCACTGCCGGAAAGCCACCGAGCGGCTCGCAAAGAAATCATCACGCTGCACGACCTAAACGGGGATGTTTGGGGCTTGTTCAGCTCGCAGGCGAATGCAATCGCGCACGATGCAATCATGCGTCTTGCCCAACGAGAACAGATCGTTCCGAACGAAATTCACGAAGTGCTGGGTGTTCCTGACGCATTCCACGTGGTCACGGAGCAAAGCGGAATAGCCTTCGTCTCCAAGGCCACGGCACTCAGTACGAGCATTGACGGCGTTGTCTTCAGACCGCTCTCGGACGAATCGCTGTTGTTCGATACATGTCTAGTAACTCGAGCCGAAGAGACCTCCCGCCTCGTAAATCAGTTCGGCAGGGAGTTTCTCAAGCGGTACTCACGACAGTCGGCATCAGCAGCCCAGATGTCGCTGGGTGAAATCGCATAAACTAACGGTCCAAGTTCAACGCCTTCGGTGACACGGCACTATCCATGAGAAGCACTTTGGATAACTGCACCCTCGATAAAATACATTATCGGGTTTAAACAAGGGGTTGCTACATCAAATCATTGCGTCCTTGCGCGGGCCCACATAATGGCTTCGGCGAGAGCAGTCTCAGCGTTATTGTCCGGAAAGAGAATCGTGACCATTTGCTTAAAGATTGAGTTCCATTCGCGTGCTAACCATTGATTGCCCTGCCAGTTGTTGCCCCCGATGTCGATCATGGAGAGCGGCGCGGTCAATGACGGGTTTTCAGCGAACCACCGCTCCAGAATGTCAGGAAGACTGTGCTTGGCAAAATACGCAGCGGCGGCTTCAAGAGCTGCAATGTCCGAGCAATACAGAGGCCGCACTTGCAAGGCCGGTAAATCATTTGCCTGTAATTGTTCCTGTAGGAACGTGTCAAGAAATGGCGAAATGCCCACGGTTCCGCCGATGGAATCTGAGGTGACGATGTATAGATAGAGCCTCTTTACACTGCTGATATCCACGCCTGGCAGGGAGACTTGGGTATTTGGTCCAAAGAGCAACTTTGCGGCTTGAGCAAGCTGTTCAACACCTTTTCTCTCGTCTGCCTGCTCGTCGTGGACAAATTTGTTTTCTATCTCTTTTGCCAGGGCCAGGTGATTCCCGCTGTATTTGGTGTCCGCACGGAACATGCTGGACTTGTATTCCATGAGGACCATAGTGTCACCGGACACTATAATGCCGTCGCATAACTGCACAGCGGAATGATCGACAGGTCGCGGATCGGGGATAAATGTGGATGAAGTGCCAGCGCACGCCTGCCGCAAGAGCTCGTTAACATATTTTTCAAATACAGCTCCCCAGAATTTGCGGAGCTTAAGAGGGTTCAGAGCATTAGCGTGCCAATACGGACCCGCTTGCGTTTTGTCGAGAAAGAATACATTGTCCATCATCAAGAGCCCAAACCAGGCTGTTTTCAGGTGCATGTTGTACCATTGCTGCACCAAGGGAAACTTGCGGAAGACAGTGAAATCGTTGAGCCCCTCGTCCCTCTTCCTCAACTCGACCGCCATCTGGGCTGGGTCGCTGGATACGGAGTCGAGAAAACGTTTAACCTTGTCGTAGGAGATGGCGGTTGTCTCAAAGTTTGCCTCCTTCAGCGGTAGAGCTCCAGGCTCCTTATACAGTTTGTGGACGAGTTCCTCGCCGAATCTAGCGTGAACAGCGAAGATCATTGCCTCGAACTCTTCGACAGTTAACCCAATAGCCTTTTCATGCTCGCCAGCAATATCAACGAAATCCGGATCACTCCTAAGTTCGTCAGCGAAGCGGGTCAACATTAGATGATTGCGTGTGATCATCTGGCCGATGTGCGGGGAGCCGGTCTCGCCGACGGCGACCATCTCAGCCACAATCTTCGCAAGGTCCTCGCGGTCAGCGACGCGAGAAGCGTCCGATTCGCGCAGTAGACCATGATGAAATTGATCGCTGGCCTTGAGAAAAATAGAGCCGAAGCGCTCTGCATTACGCCGCGCGTCCAAGCCGCCCCCGGAACAATGCAATACCGCCAGCTTTGCAATGAGAAGCACCTGCCGCCGATGGAATACCCGTCGCGGTGGTGCATTCCAATAGCCCGCTACCAGACGCGAACGTGTGCCAGCGTCGAAGAAGAGCGAAAGAAATCGAGAATACACCTCAGGTTGGGCATCGATGCTGTTCCATAGCTGCAGGCCGGTTACTATGGTGGCGCAGACCCAGAGTACGGATTGAAGTTGGAATCCGCTGATGTCGGCTATCAGTTCTTCAAGCGTGCTGCGCCGCCCAAACAGACCTTCGAAGGTTTCATAGACTGCAAGTTCGGAGCCGCTGGGCATATCAAATCCTCATCGCGGTCAAAAGTTCGCTTGCGATTATTTGCAGACTCGATAATGAATGATAAAGGACGTTATCGTGGAATTTCGGGAACTTTCGTTTACGTGCCGACGCGACGATGGTCCCATTTTCGCCAAGGTCGAGCGTGCCCGCTTCCACCGTGCGAATTTAGCGAGAAGAGGTTTTACAAAGACTTATAACTGCGTAGATGCGATTGGGAGGTGGGCGTTCCTCCGGTCGTCTCGTCCTGCTCTACGTACTGTCCCATCGATCGCGTGAGAACGAAAATACAGTAGGCTACCTTCTCGGCACGCCCGCACCAAGCACAGTTGCAGCAGGTCACGCCATCCACTTCAGCGCGGTAGAAGATCCCACCTGAACGCCTGACGTGGTGGTTGGTCGGGGCGAGAGGATTCGAACCCCCGACCCCCTGCGCCCAAGGCAGTGAACAGAAGTATCTCATTGATCCGTCTAGCTCTTCTCTGCGTCACAGTAAGATTTTAGACGGTATTTGTCAGCATTTAGACCCAAGTTGGATCCAAGCCCAAAAGTCAGACTCAATAACATGCTGCTATAGATCACACAGCAGCAAGGCTAATTATCAATCTTGAGGCCTTGAATCTGTACCACCTTGGCAAGTTGACGGAGGGTGTCGTCCACGATGCACAACGACCGCTCAGGCGAGCACGCCCCAGCCTGGGACGTCGTGCGTTTTACGAGTTCAACAAGAAAATTATTAAGGCGCTTTTGGATAATCCCAAGCCAATCGTTGGCGGATGGATAACCCTGTTCGGAATGTAAAATCAGATCGATCAATGCTAAAAGGTCTTTTTTGCTATATATACCACTGATATTGTATTTGCTGGACAGCGTGGGGTCGCTCGTGTAGTTCGCTCGGCTGTTCACGAATGCAGCTATGAGCCTGAAACGTGCGGCTGCAATCCGGAATTCATCAAGCTCACTCTCCTGCATATTTTGATCCAAATATGCTACAAAGGTCGTCCGCAATTGGTTGCTAAAGCCTTGGGTCTCCAAAAGATGTCTGCAAGCGTCGTTCATGGGCGTAAAATCCATGAACCCCACTCCATGGGGAGATAAAGGCGGACCGTCGTTCCCATGAAAGCTCCCATTCACTGGATATAAACTCCAGACGGGCGTCGACCCCAACAAAGACGCCTTAGATTTGATTACGAGCTGTTCCGAAAGAACTGGAGTCCCATCCACCGCGTTGACGACCCGATAAGCAATGTCTTCGACCGGACCCGACGGAAACTGCTGGATCATGTAGCGGTGGTCAGCGACGGGCGTCCCCAGCTGAATGACGCCCTGATCCACCGCCATTTGGAAAGGACAGTTTTCCACCCTGCGCGGTCCTAAGAATGTTTGTCCCCGCCATTTGATTGGCAAAATAAAGTCATCCCCGCCGACCCTTGCCTGATCATCCATAGCGGGGATATTGATGTCAGGAAGCCTCTCGGCCCGGAATTTCGTGTAGAGCTGATCTATTCTCGTCGCTACGACCGGCTGAGCTGACGGTGCGGGTGAAGGAGTCGCACCTGAGCCGGGTACGGGAAGGAAGCCGACAGCAGAGCTGGAATCGGCCGGAGGAAGAAAGGAATGTAGGTAGTCGTAGCTGACATGTGAGACCGTGACTTGCGAAGTCAGGGCGGGGATCACTGTGGCCCTGAGTGTCTTTCCATCTGTTAAGATCGCCTTGAGTTGAGTAGTGATCTGTCCTGTCAGGGCTGAATAGTCCTCGCGCTTACCGTGACTGCTAAGTGTCCGCGATACGAGAACGGCCTGCATGAATAGTGTTGCTCCTCTCGCCCACTCGGCAGGATTTGGAGGATCGGGAGGAAGATCCCCCGTGGATTGAGACGCAATCTGCACCGCTACAGCTATGAGGTTGTACACATCCGAGACTTGGTCTAGCTGAACGACGACATTTGTCGCTCCTGCATCGATCTCACCATTAAAAAGGCTCTGTTTGCTTATCGAAGTGGCGTGTCGTTCGCCGTCATTTACCGCATCGATGAAACTTTGCAGCTGGAGCTGATGGTTGGCAGATGAAGCTAACCTCGACACTGAACACAGTTTGTCAGCGGACATGTCAAGGGCAGTAATATAGCTGTCTCGATTCGATTGAGATTGCTGCGATGCAGCGGTGTTTATCTCCTGACTCACCGCTGCGAGTTCGTGACTCAAAGCTATGCGGGTTGTAACGATCTGAACTAATAGGTCATTGAGCGAGTTCATGATCGTCAGTTGCTGCTTCTCAACAATGGCAAGACGCAGCTGCATATCAGCCCAAAACTCGCTGATTTGCTTGCTCAGCTTTTCCACCGCTTCGAGAATGACGCTGTCAGGTGAGCTGTCTGCTGCGAAAAGCGAGGACACAAGGTTTGCGCCTGTCAGGAAAGCTGACGTCAATTGCAAGGGACCGAATGTTGGAAGCGGCAGGGAAAATCCGTGAATGGCGGTGGCCGTAATAACGTACGCCTGTCCGATCGTGCTAATCGAGCGGGCAGCGGCACTGTCGTGCAGGATCGAGCCTGCAAGAAAAGAGGAGATTGCTATGGCAGAGCTGATATCTCGAATTTGTTGCTCATATGATTGCCGATCCGATGGAGCGGACAAGGCGTGCGAGGAATCGGATTGCTTGGTGGTGATGCTAGTTCTGGCAATGGCGTCTTGTACACCGTTAATCGTGGACTGAACATCTGCGTGTCCCGAAGATCCGCCCACGCCGCAAATCGGCCTGAGCGCATTCGGCACAATGGCTCTAGCCTTTTTCGAGTTCACAAAAGTCAGGTGCAAGGCTTCCGACATGTGGCTCCGACTTAGTGCCTGCTCTGCGAGAGGGTTTATGTCGATCAAGGATTGAGCGTGGGCCATAACAATGGTGCCCAGAGCGTGGTAACGATCAGCTGAAGGCTCGCCGTATAAGGGAGTAGCGGCAAGATCGGAAGACATCGAGAGTGCAAGCCCTAAGACCGGATCAACGATTCCTGCAAAGGCAGGGAGCGCCTTCACAAAGTTGGCAAAGGGCGCACTCTCGGAAATCGCCGGAAGCTCACCACTATTCAGAAAAGTTACGAACTTGTCGAAGCAGGTTCCCAGGTCACGGTGTCGGATGAACTCTTGATTTAACTTGGCAATTACGGCTTCATGGTTGGATTCGTGAATTGACGAGAGCTCGCCCCAAGAAAAGAGGAGCGAGTTAATCGCTTGTTGTCGTTTTACAGGATCAGTCAACGTATCCGCATTGAACCCGGCGATCGCCAAACGCACTTCATCTGCGGAGCCTTGACTCTCAGTGTACGGATTCGAGGGGAGCCAGTTGGAAAGAGGTATTACATATCCTTTGCTTATCGCTGGTTGAATTGCTGTTAAGGAAAGTCCAACAAGGAATGTACGCCGACTCGTGTTCATTTGCGTCGGAGACGATACCACGAAAATGGCACTTTGTATCCCTCTTACATAAAGTTGTTACTGAAATTAGAAAGTAGCTCTCCTACCTGCAGGCCGACGGCAAGAATAGCGCGGTCGCGCATGCCTTCCAGAGTGGTTTCATCGGGAATGTCCAGCAGCCGCCGGGCCTGGTCCTTAGAAAACGCCAGCGTCGTCCCTTCCTCACGGTTAATGGCGGCCCGCTCGACCTCGGACACAGGATTCTTCTCGACGTGATTGTGCCGCACGAGATGCTTGAAGAGACTGGAGAGTGCCGCGAGCCGGCGGCGGACGGTCGAGGGAGCGGCGCCGTCGATTTAGCGCATGATGCGCTCCCAGGCAATCACGGCGCGATGGTCCACCTGGCGCAGCTCGTCATAGGATCGAATCATGAGCGTGCGCATGAAATGCTGGACATCGAGCTTGTATGCGCGGCGGGTGCGCTTGCTTTTCTGCTTGGCGAGCCAGATGTCTTCTTCGGGAATGTCGGCGAGCGCCGCGACCGGAGACAGTGCGCCGGAAGAGTCAATGAGAATTTGTAAGTCTTTGCCCTTTGCCAATCACCTGCAGCCGTTTTAACACAGCCCCCGCCCGTGGTTATCCTCTACGTGATAAACGGGATTATCACGAAAGATGGCCAGTAGCGCTCGATTTCAGCAAAGTAGAGGGCGACTGCCTAGTCTTCCGTGTTCGGCCATGTCCTAGCGCAAGTTCGCCGAGGAATTCTGAATCCTAACCGCAAGCACGTCGCACAAAGTTGGAGGAGCCAGGCGAGGCGCATGAGGAGTGTCAAACGCCGGTATGTATCCGGACGGCATTGTCGGGAAAGCTGTTTCGGAGAACCTACGACTTGACCTACATCTGGCGATGTTCCCAGTAGAATTCCAGTGCTGCCAATCGAGCGCCCTCGCGGTATCCGGCTTGTTCCATCTCCGATCGCCGCCAAGCGGCAACTTTGGCTACTGGGACGGAAAGGTGCTCGGCAATGGCTTTTTCCAACTCGGCGGAATTCATACTGCCACTCCCAAACTGTGCCTGCAGTCGTGCTCGGGTGATGTTGTACCCTTCAATCCGCGCGAGCCGATGCTGTTGATATTCGCTGTCCATGTGTTTATCTCCTTTTTCCTGCATTAGTGTGGCGCTGGTTCGCCACCATAAGTCTTGGTGGGGTGGGGTGGAGGGGTTTCCCTCCACTGCGATGGGCGGCACTGCCACCCTGGGTCCCACACGGGCTGCTGGCAGACTTATGGCGCGTCCATGTCGCGGTAACCGTAGAGAGCGTTGTGTCAAACCAGTAAGCAGCGCGTGTGGGGGAAGACCGTTCCGAAGGAACGCACCTTTGGCGCTCGGCCCATGACCCAACAGAGCTCTATGGGGCACGTGATTGGCACGCACCCCATTCGTTAGTGCTGGGAGTGTCCGCCGTTAGCGCCTCTGGAAAAGCCTACCGTCGGAATTGAAGACTTCGCGCAGTACCATGCGGGCTTGTCCGAGTCGGCGATGGACGGTGCGACGGTCGGTATTCATCGCGGCTGCTATGGCATCGGGGTCGAGAATTGGCCGTCTCCCGCGGTCGCGTTTCCAGTTATCCGGATTGCCCGATGCAGTGAACGCATGTTCTTTCAGGACATTATCAGGGCCAAGGTCGGCAATGCATTGCAGCGTAGCGCGAACTTCGCCGGGCAACTGCGGGAAGCTCGTCACCTGGCCTAGAAGTTGTTGGGTAATCATTCGCTCTTCGACCGTGTTTAAGGCCGTACGCCGACACCCCCATCCCTGTCTGAGATTGTCGAACGGGCGCACGTTCAGCACATCGCTGTCGGAAGAGACTGCCAAATTCTCCTCCCTGCTGAAATAGCGCAAGGTGCCATATACGAGTGTGCGGAGCAGATAACGCCGAAAGCCGCTCTCGTCAGACTCCCGTACTTCGCCTCTGTGAAACATGTCAATGGCGAGATTTACGGCCCCGTCATACATGACTTCAATACGCCACTCCGAGGGATGCAGGAAGCGGGCGGCCCGCCGGCAGGCGGCTCTATGAGCCAGGGGCAAAACACAGGCGAGAAACAGGTCTAACGCGTTGGCGTGTGCCCGTTCATGTCGGAATACCACTTCCGCGACTTGGATGCGCTGCGGGGTAGAAGCTCTGTGAAACATATGGTGCAAGAGTCCCGGCATTTGTTCTGGGGTTAAGTGGGATATTTTTTGGGTGGCGAGTACGGATTCGATCACCGTAGCAACGTCTGCGCTGTTCATGGGGTCTGCTCCTTAAAGAAAAACAACTTTTTTTCTTCGTTCGTAGGCCCTGGGTTGCGCAGAGGGAGCCGCTGTCAAGTGCGCTGTTCTATAGCGCCGCGAAAGCGGACGAGTACGGCGAAGCGCACAGCGCAGTGAGCACTGGAGCCGCACGGAGGCACTTGATAGGAGAAGGCGAGTGGAGCGCGATTCTGGGTTTGCGAACGAAGAAAGGAAGGAGAAGGTCCTCGCTGACAAGCGAGCTGCCGCTCGGAGTAATATCAGAGCTATCTGCTGAGAGAAGGAAGACTTTTTATGAGCTGGCTCGGCTGGCTACTGGCCTTGTTTGTCGCCTATTGGTTTCTGAGCGACCTGCTCAAGCCGAAACGTTGCTACTCTCATGGAGTTTTCGGTCGATGCCGCCGCTGCGAACAAGAAGCACTGGCAAAACTCAAGGCAGAAGCTGAGACGAGAGCCGAAGCAGAACGCCAGCGGCTAGAGATCGAAGAAACATACAAGATCATCGATGAAGCGAAAAGGGATGAACTGATTATCGTCGTGAAGGAACGCGCCAAGCGGGAACATTTCTTAATCGGAGCGGGCGATTTGGAAGCAGCTGTAGTTAGAATGTACAAGAGGTCTAAGCGCAGGGAAAACTAAGGCAACCACTCACTGACGAAATCACCTTCTCACCCGGTTTCCAAAAGGACCCTTCAGGACAGGTGGGAGTGTTTTGGCACCGCTTCCGTCATCAGGGAATCAACTCGGATTCTGACCCGTCGTTATGGGGAACCAAATTGTCGACGATCTCGCACATTGTCGTAGCTGACTGCGAGCTCTTGCCCTAGATGCATATCGGTGATCGCGATTGGCTGTGAGTCAAGCTTACCGAAGACAAGCCTTTGCCTATCATCGCTGCGTTCAACCAACAGCCACATCCACTCGCGCTCACCGGAGCTTTCATCCACAACTTCTATCTTGACGTGCTCACCTTTTGCGTAAGTTCCCACGTTATCCTCCAGATCAGCGATACGGCTGACACTCGCCAGCGTGATTGTGTGGTAGCCAGCAATCGGCGGTCTTTTGACACGCCTGATTCACTGCATTGTTCTGCCGATACCACCAAAACCGATTGGCTTTCATTGCTGCATCGCCCGCGGTTGTTCCCAGCTCAAACTCTCGGTGAAAATCGAAGTTCCAGGTCGTTTGCCAATCTCGCAGCGACATGTTGACGGACGAAAGCGCCTCTTCCACCTCCGTCAACCACGGTTCGTATCCCTTGTTATTCTCAGCCATCCGTTGCCTACCCTTCGTATCGTATGGTGTTGAGTGCTTCGTTGCAAAGCTGTCAGTTCCCGTCGGGTGCGGGACGAGTCCGCCGGCGGATTAGGCTGCGATGCTGGCCTCCGTTGCCGGCTCGGGGGCAATGCCCCCGAGAATCACAGCAGCGGTTTGCTGGACGGCTTCCAAGCTTTCCCGCAGGAGATTTGCGTCTCCATGCCAAGTTTGGATGTAGTCCTGGGAGGCGGTTCCGGTCTGGAGCCCGATTGCCTTGCACACAACGAAGGCAACGGCCTCGGCTTCGGTTTCGCGTACCTGCTTGGTCGTCAGGGTGCGGCGGTGGCCGCGATGCAACATTTCGTGCGCGATCTCATGTACCAGCGTTGAGAATTCCTCGGCTGGCTGCATCCCGGTAAGCAGCGTGATCTTGCCACCATGAGACAACCCCTTGGCGGGTGCAATTCGCTCGGAGTAGCTCAATTCGACGCCTTGCGATTCCACAAAATTGAACAGCCGTTCACGGTTGCCGCTCACGTCGCCTTGCACTTCGGTGAGGGTGGGCAGTTCTTTGCCTTCAGTTTGAGTGATGTCGAACACGTACACGGCCCGGAAGCCCACAAGTTGCTGCTGACTGACTTCCTTGGCATCGTCTTCGGCTGCGGTTTTTTCCTGCCGCAGCCTGCGGTTCGTGACCATCGGCGCGAGGATTAGGATTCCCCGTTCGCCACGCTTTACGAATCGGCCAAGGGAATTCCAGGTGCGAATCCCGGCTACGTTGGTGGCGTCCGGCTTCTGTCGCGCAATCAGCATGACGTTGCCGAACGAGTAGGTATGGAACCGCGCCATCGCGCCGAGATACTGGGTGAGTACTTCGCTATGGCCGGATTCGAGTGCCTCGACCAAATACTCGACAGCCTCTTTGGTTCTTGTCTTGAGTTCCTCTAATTTCATTGTTTTTCCCTTCTGCGCCGTCTCTGGCTTGTTTTTTTCTTCACTTGAGCGGCAGCGGGAAAAAACAAGCCGGAGCGGAGCAAAGGGCAGAACGGAGTCCGGGGAGGGTGGCAGGGCGTGAGTGAAAGCGCGGTGAGTGACAAACCGCTCTTGGTTTATGGTTTGGCGCGACACCGGCGCTGTCCGAAACGCCCGTCCGAGCCGCGTCTTATGCGGCGTACACCCGGAATAGGCCGCAGTGGGGAAAAAGTCGCGTTCAGCCGCCACTGGAAGCAGTATAAATATGTTGTGTAGAAGTATGATGTGGAGTACGTTGTGAGCCTAACGGAGGTGTTGATGTCCGTGCAGTTCACGCTGAGGGGGAAGGATTTCGAGTTGCGGCGAGAGGATTTCGTCGCCGTTGCCCGAGGAATGGTACCGGGGCGGATACAGAAATACTCCGTCACGGCTGCTGGTAAGAGATTCCCAATCCGACAGCTCGTCGCTGCAGCTACGGGCATGCCAGCGATCGTGATTACGTCGCAGGATGCCTATCGAATTCTGCAGAAGTTCGATTTCGATATCGCAATCGATGAGTGACGAAATGAAGTCGCGTCAGCACTGGTCGTGTGAGCGCTGAAGAGCTGTGCGTTTCTTCAACACGCTTGCGATTCTGATTCTGGATAACAACCCGGCAAAGCGTTCGCTGATGCAGCGGCGAAAGCAAACCGCGATTCTTAGGTCTTCTGAGGAGAACAACCAACAACTCTGCCGATTGCTGGCTGAGTGTCAGCTCAGGGTTGAGTGCGTGTCACTATGGCAGCTCCGATTCCAGTGATTGACATCTTCGCGGGTCCGGGCGGCCTCGGAGAGGGCTTTAGCTCCTTGCGGAACACCGATGGCCGTTCCGTATTCAATATTGGACTTTCCATTGAAAAAGACCCCACCGCACACAAGACACTCCAATTGAGGAGTTTTTTCCGACAGTTCAAACGAAGTGCGGTTCCAGACGACTACTATGCATGCGTGCGCGGCGAAATCGGCATGGAAGCGCTTTTCGAACGTCATCCGAAGGCTGCAAAGAGAGCGCGCGAAGAGACTCTATGTGCCGAATTAGGCAAACACCCATGGACCGACATCGATAAGAGGATCAAGACTGCGATTGGTAATGGTCGGCGATGGGTGCTGATTGGTGGGCCACCATGTCAAGCATATTCACTCGTCGGCAGATCGCGCATGCGAAAAAAAAATCCGCAGAAGTTTGGTCGCGATAAGCGCCATCTGCTTTATCGAGAGTACTTGAGGATCATTGCGGTTCATAGGCCGCCAGTTTTTGTAATGGAAAACGTGAAAGGCATGTTGTCTTCAAAATTCAAGAAAGACCCGATTATCGAGCGGATTCTTACGGATTTGAGGCAGCCAGATACTCTATTTCCTGACGCAGGTGGCTGTGATCGCGCTCCAGTTCGTTATGAGCTTCATGCTCTGGCCGATTACGAACAGGACAAGAGGACTAAGACACAGAACGACTCACCCGAAAGATTCCTTCTCCGGTGTGAAGAACACGGGATTCCTCAGGCACGTCATCGCGTGATTCTTGTCGGCATCAGGAATGACTTATGCGGGGATCTGGAGGCCTTGCCACATCGGAACCGCGTTTCGATGTGGCAAGCAATAAAAGATCTTCCGGAGATGAGAAGTAGGCTTTCGGACGGAGTGGACGCTCCCGAATCATGGATGGACGCGATCGCAAAAATCTGCGATTGCAATATTGTCCCTTGTCAACAGATCGTCCAACCTCTTCGTCGGAAAGTGAAAGAGTATGCGAAGAAATTGACGGCTCGACTCAGTGTGGGGGGTGAATATGTGCCCACTGTTGCGAAACCAGTTTGGAAAACGTCATGGTTCTTCGACTCGAGATTGGGAGGTGCTCTCAATCACTCAAGCCGAAGTCATATTCCGGCGGATCTTCGTCGCTATTTCTTCGCTGCGTGTTTCGCCAGATTCAAGGGCGTTTCGCCGTCAATTACCGATTTCCCGGCCGCACTGCTTCCTGAGCACAAGAACCTTGTCAACAAGAAGCCTGACGAGATCGTTTTTGCCGACCGTTTCAGGGTACAAGTAGCTCGGAGACCCGCGACGACGATCACGTCCCATATAAGCAAAGACGGCCATTACTTTATTCATCCAGACCCGATGCAGTGCCGTAGCCTGACCGTTCGTGAGGCGGCGCGATTGCAGACATTCCCAGACAACTACTACTTCGTTGGTCCAAGAACGGCGCAATATCACCAAGTAGGGAATGCCGTCCCGCCACTCTTAGCACGGGAGATCGCGCGTAGCGTTGGAAAATTTCTCCTGCAGAGTAAGTCGATATGACCGATCGCCTCAACCCCGAGCGGCGGAGTTGGAACATGTCGCGAATTCGGGCGAAGGACACCAAGCCGGAACTCACTGTTCGCTCTCTCCTCCATAGACTCGGTTACCGCTACCGACTGCATGATCGCAAACTACCTGGATGTCCGGACTTGGTTCTGCCGCGTTGGAACTGCGTGGTGTTTGTGCACGGTTGCTTCTGGCATCGTCACTCGCGGTGTCGTTATGCGTATGTGCCAAAGTCACGGAAGGCATTCTGGATGGCAAAGTTCGCGGCAAATGTCAGTCGTGACAAGCAGACATTACGTCGTCTCCGGCGCCTCGGTTGGAAACCCATTGTGGTGTGGGAATGCGAACTAGGAGAACTTAACCACTTAGCTGTCCGGCTGAGCCGCCAAATCTCGGCATAATTTCTGGGGCGCTTTCGCTTGTACGTGCTAAGATGCTCATTCCGCTATAGTTCCGGGACAAGAGGTGTATTTCAAAGTGTCCGACCTGGCCGACGGTGAAATTCGCCTTCCTCCGTTCGCTCCAGTTCTCCTGGAGTCAATGCGAGCAATCGGGTACTCATTCGAATCCGCTTTAGCCGACATCATTGATAACAGCATTTCAGCAGGCGCCAAAAACATCGAAGTGCGGTTCTCGCCGTATGGGGAGCCCTACGTCGCGATCCTCGACGACGGCTGCGGCATTACGCCAGAGAGACTGACTGATGCAATGCGGCACGGCAGCTCAGACCCCAAGGCCCAGCGGAACCGATCTGATCTCGGGCGATTCGGCCTCGGTTTGAAAACTGCGTCGCTTTCGCAATGTCGCCGTCTCACTGTCGTATCCAAGGTCAACGAAGCAGTGAGCGCCAAACGTTGGGACCTCGATGTCATAGGACAAAGGGAGGATTGGATACTCCTGGAACTTACTACTGAAGCCATTGAGTCTTTGCCTCACATAGCTGAGTTGATGGGCGTAGACAGCGGGACGATGGTTTTATGGCAATCGTTTGATCGTCTGGCGGCTGGCGAATTGTCGATAGAGAGTGCGCTTGGGCAGCGGATGGACACGGCACGCGATCATCTTGCTCTCGTTTTTCACAGGTTTCTCAGCCCAGAAAAGCCTTACCTCCCGACAAAAGTGGCTATCAACGGCAACCCTGTGGCTGCGCTCGATCCTTTTCTCAGCTCTCACCGTGGCACCCAAGCTTTACCTCAAGAAGAAATTCTCATCGAAGGGGAGCCGGTTGTAATTGCGCCTTTTGTACTTCCACATATAAGCAAACTTTCGGTTGCCGACCTTACAACTGCCGGGGGGGAGGACGGCTTACGCCGCAATCAGGGATTCTACGTATATCGAAATCGGAGATTGATCACTTGGGGGTCATGGTTCCGCCTTATCAGACAGGAGGAGATCACAAAGTTGGCCCGAGTACGCGTGGACATCCCTAACTCTCTTGATCATCTCTGGACTGTCGATGTTCGAAAATCGACCGCATATCCTCCTCAGCCCGTAAGGGAAAGGCTTAAAACCATCGTTGTGCGAATCGCAGAGGGAAGTCGCAGGGTTTACACGTTTCGGGGACGCAAGTCTAACAACGATGAGGTCATGCATGCTTGGGAGAGGGTGATTACGCGCACGGGCGTTGAGTACAAGGTGAACCGCGAACATCCGTTGATAAAGGCAGTCGAGGCTATCACCGACGACAAATTTCAGCAGCTGATTCAGAGGCTGCTGAAAACGCTTGAGACGACCTTTCCGTTCGATGCTATCTACGCCGACATGGCATCTGAACGCAGACCGTCGACAAGCGTTCAGGGTAGTAAGTACGAGGAACTGTTCTCGCTAGCTTCAACGATGCTGGATGCCTTGGGCCGAAACACTGATTATGCAAGGCAGCTGATTGGCTCGCTCGGCTCAATTGAACCTTTCAGTTTCTACCCAGACGAAACCTCTTCGATTCAAAGGAAGCTATTGAATGCTCAGTGACAATGGCCGTGCGCTGGAAAACGCAGTGCTAGTGACATTACCCGCAGATCGGGCGCCGAGCGAAGCTGCCCTTAATGAATTAGCAACTCGTCTGCGGGCGGTGTTTCCTGTGACTGACGATGAATATCAGGGAATCATCCGGCGGCTCCACGCGAAGCTCGCAATTCAGATGGACATCGGTACAGCGCTGACGAGCGAAACATATCTGCCATGGTTATTTGCGAAAAAAGCATCGATAGATCCTTACTACTGGCAGCGATTCAAAACATTGCTGCAACGCTTTCAATGGCCGCCAAGAGTCGTATCAACGCTCGACCGTGTAACGGACGAAATTCTCGACTTGCTTCAAGATCCCACGATGGCGGGACCGTGGCGTCGACGCGGGCTTGTGATCGGTGATGTGCAATCAGGAAAAACCGCAACCTACACAGCTCTATGCTGTAAGGCTGCGGATGCCGGATACAGGCTGGTGATCTTGCTCAGCGGCACGTTGGAATCTCTGAGGAGGCAAACGCAAGAACGGCTTGACGAAGGATTTGTCGGCTTGGACAGCTCGGGTTTACTCACGCAAATCGCGCGAAATCGCGCTGTTGGAGTCGGCCTGATCGATTCCAGAAAAGCCGCCGGCGTGTTTACGTCGAGAGAGAAGGATTTTAGTCGGAATCTCCTAAATGCGCTTGGATTCCGACTCGACGCATTCAATGTCCCAGTTCTAGTCGTTGTCAAGAAGAACAAGCGAATTTTGGAGAACCTTGAGAAGTGGCTTTCGGATTTCAATGCCAATCAGCAAGGCAAGATAGATGCCCCCCTCCTGTTAATCGATGATGAGGCCGATAGTGCGTCAGTTAACACAAACGCGCCCGGTGTTGATCCGACCGAAATCAACAAGCGTATACGAGCGCTCCTGAGGCTTTTTACCCGTTCCAGTTACCTGGGGTTCACCGCTACCCCGTTTGCGAACATCTTTATCGACCCTGATACCGAGAGTGAGATGCTCGGCGATGATCTCTTTCCGAGAGACTTCATCTATACGCTTGACCCCCCGACAAATTATGTTGGCCCCACTGCGATCTTTGGAGATGAGCCGCAATTTCAACTTACGAGAACGGTTCAGGACGCATATCTGACGTTTCCGTTGCGGCACAAGTCTGATTTTCATGTGGACGCACTGCCAGAGTCGCTTGTAACCGCAATCTTCGCCTTTCTTTTGGCAAACGCGATCCGCGATTTACGGAATGAAGGGCCTTCGCATCGGTCAATGTTGGTGAATGTCAGCCGCTTTACCGCTGTACAGGACCAAGTGGCATCTCTTATCCATGAAAAACTCAGTTCGATTCAGCAGGATATTCGCAATTACAGCCAGCTTCCGCCCGAGCAGGCGCTGAGAAATCCAGCCATCGCGAAGGCTCACCAAGTGTGGGTGGATGAATACCAAGCCGCTGGCTTTGACTGGCCGGCAATCCAGCGGGCCCTACTTGCTTCCGTTCTGCCCATCACGGTCCGAGCAGTGAACCAACGGACCGGTGCAGCCAGTCTCGACTACGCGCGACAGAAGGATACCGGCCTCCGTGTCATTGCGGTCGGTGGCAACAGTCTCTCTCGGGGCCTGACACTTGAAGGTCTAACAACGAGCTACTTCTTCCGAAATTCACAGATGTACGACACGCTTCTGCAGATGGGTCGTTGGTTTGGATACCGCGATGGATACGCTGATGTTTGCCGGCTCTGGATAACAGACGAAGCTGCCCAGTGGTACGCGCACATCACTTCAGCCACGGAGGAACTGCGAGAAGAAATCAAGCGGATGCGCCAACAGAATGCAACCCCGATGGAATTCGGATTGAAGGTAAGGGCCCATCCCGACTCGTTAATAGTGACTGCGCAGAATAAGATGCGTCAGGCAAAGACTATTGAGAGAGTAATTTCACTCAGCGGGCAGCTCCTGGAAACGGCCCGGCTCAGGAGCTATCCGAACGCATTGCTGTCGAATAATGCTGCACTGAACCGATTTGTTGAAGACCTTGTTGCAAGAAATATCCGGTTTGAACCCTCCCCTTGGGGTAACACTATCTGCCATTCGGTTCCGAAAGAAGCCGTCGCTGCTTTTTTGCGGGATTTCGATGTTCACCCCCTTAATGTCGCGCTGCAGTCTGCCGATCTTGCCCGGTTTCTAGAGACGACGGCAGAGCCACGGCTTCGGGAATGGGATGTTGTGTTCGCGGGAGGGAGCGGCGAGTCAGTAACAGTTGGCCCGGTGCGGGTTCGAATGGCGAAACGAAACATCGTTTCTCGGAACGGAATGCTTCTGGTATCAGGCACAAAGGCCAGAGTGGGATCACGCGGTATCGAGCGTGAAGGGCTTGAACCCGCGGTCGTAAAGAGAGTCGAGGACGAATTTCGGGCTGCATTTCCAAACAAGAGTATTTCAGACAAGGTTTATCGCGCAGCGCGGACGCGCCCCTTGCTGATTGTGTACATCTTGGCGGCAAATGCACCCAGCCCAGTTCCCGCCGGAGAAAAGATCATTGCTCTTGGTTTGAGTTTTCCGCAGTTTGACGACAGAGACGTAGCAAAACGCGTCGCATATCGCGTGAACCTCGTCGAGTGGCGATCAATGCTCGACGAGGAGCGCGATGACGACTACGTCGCAGAAGAAGCTTGATGTCTTCCGAACAAGTGTGGGAAGAATTACGGAGTCAACGCGAGCGACCCGTCTTCAGGAGGGTCGACAACACTCATCCGCATGACATCTATCTTGGCATTGATTCCAATGATGCTCCCCTCTTGATGCTCCTTTCATCCACATCAGTTCGACAGGTTCCGAGGCTAAAGGCCTTGCACGTATCCCAAAACATCCGAAGCGACGGGAAGATGGCTCTGCTCGTAACGCTTGCAAACCACGAACTCTTGCATCCGTTTCGCTATGTCTGTGACGACCTTGTGGAAAGCCTCCGACACTACGCAGCAGCTGATGAGGCCGAGTTTTTGATTCGCAGGCTCGAAAAATGGCGGCGACTGCTTGAGGCAGGAAAACGCGGTCTGTCACACTCAGAAATTCTAGGTTTGAGCGGTGAACTTCTCTTCCTGCTGCGGCTCGCAGAGGCTATCGGACCGACTGCGGCTGTCGACGCTTGGCTCGGCCCATCCGGCGCGCCGCAGGATTTCCAAAGCGGCGGCCACTTGTATGAGATCAAGGCATGCGCCATCGGGGGACATTCGGTTGTGATCAGTTCCCTCGAACAGTTGCACACGGGCGCCATGCCGACCGTTCTAGTTGTCTACTGCATCGGCAGTTCAACAATTGGCGCCGCAGGTGCGCTTACCGTTAGCGAACTGGTTATCAGTGTCCGTCAACTCGTTGCTGAGACGCCCGCCAGTTCAGCATTCGAATTGAAACTCGCAGAAGTTGGATACGATGAAAATCAGCCAGAAGTTGGTTCGCCGTTCATCGCAAACGAACCACGAGCTTTCGATGTCCGGGATGCTTTTCCCCGTCTGACACCGATGTCTGTACCTGGTGGCGTCTCTTCCGCTACATACTGCATTGATCTCGATCAATGTGTTGAATTCGAAGTTCCAATTACGCGGGTGCTGGACTATGAATCTTGAAGAGTTTCGTAAAGAAATTCTCGAAAATGTAGCGGCTCAGGCCGCCGCCGCCGAAGAGTTTCGCCACAGCGCATTCGTTGAACACTGTTTGCGCCTGCTCGAAGATGCGGACGAAGTCGCAGATGTCCAGCCTTGCTTTTATCGAGGAACCGGCTCAAAGAATCGCAATTCGGGTGTGGATGCCTACTCCTTGGACGAAGCCGATGGCTCGGTGCGTCTCTTCATCGCGGATTGGAAGGGCGCTGCTCAAGCCGAGAGTCTGACTCACACTGACGCCAAATCTTGGTTTAGTCGATTGCAGACCTTCTGCGAGGATTCCTTTTCAGGCAAGTCTATTCGGGAAATCGAAGAAAGTGCACCTGCTTTCGGTCTCGCCAGTCTTTTGAACCAGACTCACTCTGGTATCACTCGACTGAGGTTTTATCTACTGACTGATTCGATCATCAGCACGCGAATTCGTGATCTCCCCGAAACGTCAGTATCGGATATTCCAGCAGAGTCACATATTTGGGATGTGAGCCGCTTTTTTCGAGTGTTCGAATCGCGAACCGGCAAGGATGACTTGGAGGTTGATTTCCAAACAATGTTGCCCCACGGACTACAAGGTATTGCAGCGAGCGTAGATTCTACGCAGTACCAAGCTTATCTATGCGTGATTCCAGGGGATATATTGGCCGATATTTATGAGATATACGGCAGCCGACTCTTGGAGGGAAATGTTCGCTCATTTCTGACTGTACGCGGCAAAGTAAACAAAGGAATCAGATATACCATTCTCAACAAACCCGACATGTTTTTCGCTTTCAACAATGGCATTGCGTGTACTGCCACATCTGTTGAGGTACAAAACGGCGATGATGGAATTCGGCTGCTGAAAGCAAAGGATCTGCAAATCGTGAATGGTGGCCAAACGACCGCTTCCCTGGCCAGCGCCATCAGAAACGATCGGGCATCGCTCAAATCTGTATTCGTGCCAATGAAACTCTCGGTCGTCACACCCGAAGAGAGTGGCGAAATCATTCCGCAGATTTCGAAGTGCGCGAACAGCCAGAATAAGGTCAGTGAAGCGGACTTCTTTTCGAATCACGAATTCCACCGCCGTATCGAGCAGATCTCCCGACGGCTCTGGGCTCCCGCTTCTGGTGGGGCACAATATGAAACTCATTGGTTCTATGAGCGAGCAAGGGGTCAGTACCTCAACGAACAATCCACGCTAACAGCAGCGGAACGCAAGAAGTTCCAGTTGCTGAATCCTCGTCACCAAGTAATTACGAAGACCGATCTCGCCAAGTTTGAGAATTCATGGCGCCAACTTCCCCACGTCGTCAGCCAGGGTGCCCAGAAAAATTTTTTGGCATTTAGCTCATTTGCTACTGAGGAATGGAACCGTAATTCTGATCAATTCAACGATGATTATTTCAGGCGCCTCGCCGCAAAGGCTGTTCTCTTTCGAGGTACCGAACAGATCGTTTCGGAACAGCCGTGGTACCAAGGCGGGTATCGTGCGAACATCGTGACATACGCTGTGGCCAAGCTCTCGCACATGGTCGAACATCAGTGCAGACAGTGCATACTTGATTTGCGGCAACTATGGGCACAGCAGACGATCCCCACCTCTCTCCAAGGTGTATTAGAGGCGATTGCGAAGGCCATGTTTGATGTTATCGTCAGCCCCGACTCTGCTTTGCAAAACGTCACCGAATGGTGCAAGAAGGAGGTCTGCTGGAATCGAGCGGCGAAGGCCGAAATTGATATTGATCTCTCCCGCCGTTTGCGGTCGCTTTTAATCGATAAAGAAGAAGACCGAGATCTGCAGAGGATGTCCAAGAAGGATCAGAAGGTCGATAACGGAATTGAAAACCAACGATTCGTGCTGGAGCTGGGGCCGCTGTATTGGACAAATGCGCGGAAGTGGGCTCGTGAACAGGCTATAAGTAGCCCTGATGAGGACGGTATTCTTGCCGTTGCTGCGGCTATTCCGCGAAGACTTCCTACTGAGAAGCAGAGCTGGAGGCTACTGCAGATTAAAGAGAAGCTTGAACTCGAGGGATTTCCAAAGCCGGAAGAAAGGAAGGCGTAGCTTGCCTTGTATTGAAGTGCTCGGTGCACGCGGTAGGCTGCTGTCGTGCTCGTCAAGCGTGAACAATGAGGCCATGAGAGTCAATCAGTCGGACTGCGATTGGCTCGTCGCGGCTGTCAAATCACTTGTGGTTGAATACTACAGACACACTAGCCGCAAAGGGCGTAGATGAAGAGCTCTGACGGAACCTCTTACAGAATTCGAGCGAGAAGTCACTTGCTTCAGCTGCTTGGAGAGGAGCTTATTGGGGATGACCGGCTCGCGGTTTTCGAGCTTGTGAAGAACGGCTACGATGCGGATGCAACGTCAGTAACCATTACAGTAAATGTGGATTCGGGACCAAGCAGTTCCATCATTGTGCAGGATACCGGCACCGGCATGACTCTGGACGATATTACTGGAAAGTGGCTTGAGCTCGCGACTGATTCAAGACGCAGAAACAGGACAGTGCGGACGGAGCGTTTTCGTCGGTTACCGCTGGGCGAAAAGGGTGTCGGACGCATTGCCTCTTTCAAGCTGGGGCGATATGTCACCCTGATAACGAGAGCCGCGAATGAGCCGGAGTACGAGGCCCATATTGACTGGGACAAGCTTCTGGAACAAGGACCCTATTTGGAAAATCTCACTGTTCGGGTGAAAGAAAACGAAGAGCCAAGATATTTCGCCGGAAACACAACCGGCACGAGGATCGAGATTTCAGGTCTTCGGCGGGCTCATTGGACGCGCGGCGATATTCGAAGGCTCTATCGGCTTGTCACATCCTTGGCAAGTCCGTTTAGAGCCCCAGACCAGTTCAAAGTGGTTTTCTTGGCGCCAGGCCGGGAAGGCGATATCGAGGACCTGATTTCGCCGAATCAGTTTCTCAACCTTGCAGTGTGGAAATTCGAGTTCAGTATTAAAGGCAAATCCTACAACTGGGATTACTCCTTCAACCCGCCGCACTGGAAGGGAGTCAAGGCCAGTTCACGCGAGGAAAAGGGTGGGCGTCTGCAGCTCACACCGACGGTTGACTACGAGCCGCCTAGGCGTAAGAGGGCAGACGGCGATGATCCAATACTGCTTTCGGAACACGACCTGAAAGGTATCGGACCGATCAAGGGAAGGATCTACGCCTATTACAGACGGTCTGAGGTGCTTAATGCAACTGGCAGTTCTAGCCAAGTCAAATCTTGGCTTGATGACCAGACGGGAGTGCGCGTGTACCGGGACGGCGTACGTGTGTTTACCTATGGTGAAAAGAATGACGACTGGCTTGGCCTGAATGCGCGACGCATAAATGCTCCGTCAGGGAAGCTGGGCACCAATTCCGTCGTAGCCGCCATTCACATTGATCTGGACCAGAGCTCCGGACTGAAGGAGAAAACGAATCGTGAGGGATTCGACGAGAATGATACTTTTCTTCGTCTCCGGCGAATAATCCTCAGCGTGTTCGAACATCTCGAAAGGCTGCACGCCGACGATCGCAAATCGCTCGATAACGTAATTAAGGGCACGGCTGGCGAGAAGCCCATCCGGTTTGCAGAAGCCATCAGTCATCTGCGCGATGGCCTGAAGGAGAATAAGCTCGAAAAGAGTTTGGGCAAGGCGGTGGACGCAATCGAGGAAGAGTTTGTCCAGTTGCGCGACGTGATGGTAAATGCCGGCACCGCTGGCCTCAACCTTGCTGTGATATTTCATGAAATCGAGCGCGAAGTCGATGCTCTTGCGACTGCTGTAGACCGGGGCATTGAGAGCGGCAAGGTACGCGAGCAAATCGAGCATCTCTACGAACTACTGCACGGGTTTGCACCTCTCCTGAAGAAAAATCCTACTCGCCTGATGTTCGCGAGCGAAATCGTCCGAGCTGCAAGTCGCATCCGCGAGTCGCGGTTCAAGTATCACAAAGTCTCGTTCTCAGCACCCTTATTGCAAAAAGAAGAAGCAGACTTCCGGGTACGCGGTGCTTCGAATCTGCTCACGGGTGCGCTAGGGAACCTTCTGGATAATGCGCTGTACTGGGCTAGATATCGCAGGGAGCGTGACGAAAGGAGCGCCCCGGCGGCTGTGTTGGTTACATCTGACTGGGACAAGACCTCACGCTCCGGCTTGATAGCCGTCGTTGATAACGGTCCCGGTTTCGGTATTCCTCTGAATCGTGCAACGGAGGCATTCTTCACCACAAGGCCTGGCGGCATGGGCCTAGGTCTGTATTTCGCAAACTTGGTAATGGAGCAGGTCGGGGGTGAGCTCACGATTGAGCCTGCGGCAGACCTACGCGACGAAATCGAAATTCCAAAATCGTTTGACGGTGCAGCAGTTGTGATGCGGTTTGGAGAACCACAATAATGTTCGGTCCTATCAGGGCAGTCGCGATCGACGATGAACCGAGTCACCTTCTCGCCATTACAACCGGACTGTCTGCAAGCGGTATCCCGTGCATGGGGTACTGGTATGACCGTGACGCCCACGCGCTGCGGCCTGATCCGAAACCGGACATGTTGCCTTATGTCAGAGTCGTGTTCATGGACCTCAATCTGGAAGAGCTGGGGGGCATCCCGGAAACTGCTACGTTATGCGGCACAGTAATGGATGTGCTAAAGCAGGTCGTAGCCAAGGACGGCGGTCCTTACTTGCTGGTTTTCTGGACTCAGGTGGGTACAAAGGTCGAAGAGGTGAAGAAGATGCTATACGAGAGACTGGAAGGGGTGCCGTTTCCGATAGCAGTGGTAGAGCTTGCTAAGGGTCCGTTTCTTGTTAAACAGCCGGAGGGTCAGGATTTTGCAACAGGCCTGCGTGAATTCTATTCAGAGCTTCACAAGAATGTGCCTGAGCTAGCGGATGCGGTGAAGACGGCAGTGGCCGTTGACCCACAGTTGATGGCTATCTCATCGTGGGAGTCACGGGCATCTGAGGCCGCTGCAAGGGCAATCAATCAGGTGTGCGCGTGTGCCAAGGCGGATACGACCGATCCACTGCAGATGTCGGAGTCAATACGGAAGGTGTTGGCCAAGATCGCGATAGCTGCGGCAGGTGAAGCCTCGGCCGTTGATCTACCCGCACGCGCTCTCGACGGCGGCATGGTGGATATTCTCGCCGATCAGTTTGGCATCTCCGTCGACGACGCCTCGTATCTCGATGTCATAAAGAAGTCGATAGGCGAGGTTGTCAAGAGTCAACCTGCCTTCAGCGACGAAGAGCAGATGTTCGCCGCACTTAATACTTTTTTTCACATCGATACAGCAGTGGCTTCGGCAAATGCTGGCGAGCGTGGCGTCGTGATTTCGGCGAAGCCATTCAACAAGAATGATTTGGGTTTCAGGCCCGGCGAACTCCTCACAAGTGAGTTCCTATTTCCGGAGGACCTTTTTCCCGACGACAGGAAAGAACCGGTCCGAGGCCTTCTTGCGGAGATCAGGAAGTCGGCCGAATTTGTCCTGGTAGAACTTGGGGCTGACTGTGACCATGCGCAGGATAGCGCTCGGACCCGTCGCTACCTCCTTGGGCTCGAAGTGCCTACAAAATATCTTGAGCTGGTGCAATTTCATTCGAACGGAAAGTTGCGGACAGGCTCCTTGCAATTGCTGGGGCCATGGATTATCGACAAGGAAGTTCGATATCTGCTGGTTTCGTGCGGGCGTTTCTGGACTTGGCAGGACAAAAAGCCACATGCAAACGGGAAAGTGAAATATCGGCTTCGTTCGTCGTTGATAAACAAGCTGCTGCACGCCTATTCGCTATGGAGCAGTCGGCCGGGTATTGTGGAATTTCGCTAACAAGCGTTCGCGATTGAGTGTCGGTTCCGAAGATGCGGGCTGCGTCCAAAGCTGCTTCCTGAACTTAAGTGCTTTGTCCTAAATTGAAATCATTACACGCAGAAATAGCGATCGAGTGAGTAGCCTCGATCGCAGATGCTTTGTTTACGGCCGTAGACAGTCCCTGGGCCAAAGCTGCAGAGTCTTCTGTGTAGATATGAGCATCGAGGCGTCCTCGCGATACAGCAACGTATGCGAAACGGGGATTCAGAAGACTCGGCGCAACATCTGCAGCTGCGTTAATCAGAACTCGATCCGCTGTAAGGCCTTGAGCGCTATGGCTGGTCACCGCATAGCCGTGGTCAAAATGACGGTTGATAACTGGGTCAAGGATCGCCTCCCGACCTCCGTCCAGTCGCAGTTGGAATCTTCCATCCGGCAAGATCGCCTCGATGTCCGCAAGTTCGCGATTGGCGACGCCCAACGCCTTGTCTGGAGCGGTGAACTGAATCCGATCACCCACCGCGAATGATTGTTCCGTCTCACGATAAATGCTCACTCCTCCCAACCGTCGAGGGTCGTAGCTCGCCTCGCCGTGGGCTGTTCGCACCGTCAACCGGTTCTGCGGCAGGTCAAGTGCAACGACCTGGGTGTAGCTCCCAGCCTGAATACCCAACGCGGAGCTGCCGCGTGAGTAACGAAGGTGATCGCCAACGTTGTACCGTGCCGCCCAGCGCCGATCGGCTCCGGTTATGTCCTGCTGCTGAATCAGCACCTTGCAAGCCTGACTTTCTTTGCTCACCACTCCTCTTGTTTGGAGCTCGGCACGGATGGCGTCGTTCAGCTGACGTCGCGATGCGTTGTCCGGGGATATGACCAACGTGTTCGTTGGACCAGTCGCATACTCCCGAGCAATGGCTGCGATCCGTTCGCTAGGGTCTCGGATTTCATGGATTCGGCCCTGCGCTCGCAGCGCCGTAATCGCTCCCGAGACGTCACCTCGCGCAAGTTGTTCGACCGCCACTTTCAGCTCTGGGTCTCTCTGGCGGATGATTTGATCGAGCTTAGCAGTGCTCATCCCTGCGCTCTGCAGTTGCTCAAAGGGTTTGCCGGCCTCTACTGCCTGGTGCTGGCGCGTGTCGCCGATCAGCACGACTCTGTCCTGCGGACCTAGCCTGGCCAAAAAGTCTCTCATCTGTTTGGTGCTTGCCAGACTGGACTCGTCGACGAAGTAAAGGTGGCGCGGGATTGTCCCGATTTCGGCGCTTTCGCTGCGGGCGAGAAATCCCTGCAGGGTGCCGGCGGCAATGCCGGCATCCCTTAGTTGTTTGGCAGCACGGGAGGTTGGAGCCAAGCCTTCCACCTGGTAACCTTGGGCCTCAGCGGTCGCCCGGATTACATCAAGTGCCGTAGTTTTTCCTGCTCCCGCGACACCTTGAATGCCATGCACTCGATCGCCTGACGTTAGGACTTGTGTAATCGCATCCGCTTGTGAAGAGTTCAGATGTGGGTGACGCGCCGTAGCTTCCATTGCCTCTCTGCCAGACACGATCGGCGGCAATTGGTTCTGCCCGGCGCGCATGGTGGCGATTACTCCGCGCTCGGCGTCGACCATCTCCGGGGTGGTGAAGAATCTCCCATTACCTCCGCCAGGCTGCTTAGGGTCTAAAAACTCTCCCTTCTCCACCCTGCGGTTTAGATTCTCCCGAACCTCGGCGTAGGTTGTGCTTCCCATGCCTCTGCGAAGCGCGTCGCGCAGCAGCAGACGTTCATCGACCACGGCTTCCCGCTCAAAGTTTCGGTCGCGCGAAAACGTGACCGCCTCCTGAGGGCGCATCAGCGAGTTCTCACGCGGCGCGTGCTCCATGGCTAAGGCGCGCTGCCGGGCGTCGGCCATGACTCTTTCTGCCTGGTTGCCGAACTCCGACGCCAACTCGCGATGGGCCTTGAGCACCTCGCCTGAGGAAAGAATTTGTTTACCATCGCGAGTAGAGTGCGCCGCAATTTCAGCGGACTCTTTGCTGCTGAGCCCCAATCGCTCCAGTTGAGCCCGGATCTGCTGGCTGCGAGGGCTGGACGCGTCCAGGTACTCTTGGGTGTAGCCCTTGATCTCCGGTGCTCCACTGCGCCCTCGCTCCAGTTCGTAGCCGAGTTTAGCTAGTCGAAATGTCAGCTCGGCCTGGTAAACAGCCGTGGCAAACTGCTGGGAAGCAAACAAGCTGTGCGGCTGAAGGGCCCGTGACTGACCGCTTTCCATTTGGGTGACGTTGAAGATCACGGCATGCGTATGCAGCTGCGGAGCGGCATAGCCGTCCACGGGCCGGGCGGTGTCATGTTCGAACTTGGCGACAGTGAATTTTCCCGTAGTCTCTGCAGGATGGTTCCCGCCAATGCGGGCCTGCGTGTAGCGTTCCAGTTCGTCCAGTGCGATGCGAACGCTTTCCCGGTGTGCGACCCGGACGCGCTCATCGCCTCCCACTAGAGCAGTAATCGAAACTGATTTAGGAGCGGAGAACGTCGCGTCCCACCCGGCGCGATGCTCAGCCGTGGTAGGTGTCTTGCCATCCGGTCCGTCGTGATGGTGAGCAGCACGGTGACGAATCAGCTGTTCGCCCGTAATTGGGTGCTGGCCTTCACTCAGCCGGGCAAATTGTTCCGCCCCGACGGAGCCTGATAACCCGAAGGTCTCTGCCAGCCGTCCCTGCCACTCCCCCGGGATCTCGTTGCCGCGCGCCCAATAGCTCTGCTCCTTCGCCGTGAATTCCTTCTTGTGGTAGGTTTGCGCCTGCCCTGCCGTGAGTGGTTTTGAAATGGTCAGCATTGTTCACTCACAGGTGCTCGGCATTGAAGTCCATGGTTGACTGCTCGGCCGTGCCCCAACTCTGTGCCAGCGTCTCCTCATCAGGAACAACATCGCGTGGATCGAAGGCGCGCGGCAGGAAATCGTCCATCTCGCGTTCGATGAAGCCGCGCTGCCGGGTTTGCATTTCTATGTAGGGGAACGAGAAGCGTGCGACGTAGTTGCCGTACTTCAGGTATGCCCGCAAATCGTCCATGCCCGAGATTTCTGAGGGCATGACGAGTGGTTCTGTTTGCCGATCTAAAGCGAAGTTCTTTCCCGTGCGGGTACCGTCGTAGTGCGTCTCCCGTACGCGCTCAATTTCGACTTCACCGATGGCTTCGCTCACCCATTTGGCGGCTCGTGGCTCGCTGGTACGCAGAAAAATCTTGGTAGCGGGCTGAGAGAGCATGGCTTCGGCATCATGGCCATACCGGCTCTCCAACTGGCTGCGACCCTGGAATCCGAGAATGATCGGATTGTTCGACTTCCGGTTTTCGGTGATAGCCGTATGGAGCTGCGGCAGTCGCTGCAAGCTCGCCAGTTCATCGATCACGAACCAAGCTGGTCGCTGGTGGGGATGAGGCTCAGTCAACAACCGCAGCACCAGCAGATCGAGCCACAGGCTGATGAGCGGCAACAAGGCATCGCGCAGGGCGGGACGGGAGGTGATGAAGATCCACCCACGACGTTCTTCCGCCCAATGTGTCGCCGTCCAGGTGGAAGTGGTTTCCTCGCGTTTGGGCAGCAAGCGGAAACTGTCCGCAATCATGTTGAGCGAACCCAGTACGCCCGTGCGCTGATTCGGCGCTCGCGGATCGATGATGGCGGCAAGCTCCGTTCCTTGCACCCGCTTGTCGATCTCCTCTGGGTGCGACATCCACTCCACCAACTGCGTCGGCGTGGGAAGAAAACTCAGCAGATGGGCGAAGATTTTTTGCGGGCTCTCGACAAAGAAGCGGTTGGTTATGCCGGCTGGCTGAAACAAGGATACGGCGATCGCCTTGGCCTCGGCCTTCCGCTGCAACTCGTCGGATGGGCTCCAGAAAGGGCAACGCGCATCCAGCGGATTAAGAACAATGTCGCCCCGGCGTTCGTCATAAAACTGCTGAATGAACTCACAGGCCGGATCGTAAACGATGGCGCTGTGCTGGCGCTCAGCCACTTGAAGCAGGATCTGTCGGATGATCGTGGACTTGCCGGCACCGGTGTCCCCTACGGTGAGGATGTGCTTGTTCTCGGCAGCGCGTGGGATGCGTAACGGCTTCTTTTCGCCATCGATGGCAAGGCCGATTCCGTCCCCACCCAACGCCTGGCTGAACTCCTTCGCGGAGACCAGCATCGGGCCCTTCAAGCGGCGTCCATAACGCAGTTGCTGTCGTCGTCGGAAATCCTTCTTGATCGAAAAAGGCAGTTGCAGAATGAGGGCACCAATCCCACAGAAAAGCGGAATCTCGAACATGCTCAATAGGCTGGCACCGCTGTAGATCCACTTGGAAAGGAACGCATGCAACGCAGTGTTTTGGTATTGGCGCGGGGACTCGCGCCAGAGAAAACGAGCTCCGCTCGCCAGCGCCTGTGGGGATAGTTGCAACGGCACTGGCTTGCCGACCACTTGCGGCGATTGCCCCGGTTGAACATCACCGTCTAATGCCAGTCGCGTCTCCCGTTGCCCATTCAAAACATAGATCAGTTGGTACTCGTTAGCCTTCTGAAATTGGCCTGCCGTAGCGGTGCGTACATAGAACGGCAGGTAGTATTTCTCTAGCGGAGACAGTCCGAACGTGAAGCGCACGTAGGACAGGAAGCCGGCCAGAACAACCGCAACAAATACTGCACCATAGGTATAGTAGAACCGTCTCGGCGGCCAGATGAATGACTCTTCTCGTCCCCACTTCTGCACCTTGGCCACGGCTACAACTCCTTTCCCTGGCGTTTGGCGATCAGTTCCTGCGTGGTGCGGACCTTGTTGGCCTGCACGCTCTTGACGATGCTCTGGTACTGCTCCGCCGTAAGGTGCTCGCCGCGAGCCAGGGGCGAGAGGACGTTCATCAGGAACAACTGAAGGCCGACCACTTCGGTGAGAACGACGGAGTCCGGCATTGATGAAGAATCTGCTGTCCGCGCTGAGTGGAGGAGCACCTCCCGCGCCCACTCACTCACCGTCTTGCCCTCCGCCGCAGACGCCTGTTGCAGTTCGCGCTCTTCAGCTTCCGTTAGCTTGGTACTCAGGTTCTGCGTGCGCCGATCGCGTCCTTTCAGCTTTCGTGTGTCGAACAGCGTCAAATCCAGCGCTTCAGCCATGTCTAGTCCCCAGTGTCGGCGTATCTGCAGAGATACTGCGCAGACGTAAGTCGTTGATGTAGAGGAGTAACTGCCGGGATACCGAAGTATCTGGGCAGTTCCCTAATAGGGGTGGAGTGTCAAAAATTCTCCCGCCGCGCAGCGGCGCCTACTCTCCACCCCGGAATAACCTCCCCAATCTGCTGGAAATCGCCGCCTCGCATCCGTCACGCCTCTCTACGCACGCGCCTTCTTCAGCCGCAGCGACTCCTCTTGCCGCTCCGCAGGCTGCGGCGTTCTCCGCACGCGTAGGCTCGGCACGGCATCTCCAGCTTCCGCCGACTTCAGATACTCCTGGAAATCGCGATCCTTGCTGAACACGTAATCCAACGCATGATTGACCACGTCATCCGCTGAGGCGTGAATGAATGCCGCATACTTGTCGACCTGGTCCGCCGTCTTCTCTTCCAGCCGAATGGTGGCCGTAACCTGCCGCGATTGTGGGATCTCTAAGAGCGCCATATATTCCGTTTCTCCTTGGTCCTAACCTTCGAGCCTTGAGCCCACGCTTACTGCGGGGCTTGCGTCCAAGTCGTCCTTGCAGTTCACCCGATAGCGCGCACCCGACAGGTACCCGGCTGAGTTCAGTAGCACCCGCAGTGCACGCATGTTTGCTCCGCCTTTTCCGATGAGCTTTCCTCGGTCGGATTCGTGAACATCAATCTCGAAACACACGACTTCTCGGCCTGCCCCGTCGCTCGTCATTCTGGTCGCAATGCGGGCCTCCTTCGGAAGACTCACGATGAGCTGTACGATCGAATTGAGCATCCCGGTGACAACCTCGATGCGGCTCACGCGACAGCTCCCTTTGCGCACGGGAATACCCGTTCCAAGAGAAACTGTTCAGCGCGGCGGTCATAGCCGGCAAGCCGCACAACTTCGCTCACTGCTCGTCGGCCCGGTTGGCGCTCGATATGGATCACAAAATCCACCGCGTCTCCGATCTCTGCCTCGATATCTTCAACTGCGGCTTGCTGGTGGCTTCGCATGACCAGATTGGCGAATCTCCGCAGCGCTTTTGTGGCCGAATTCGCGTGGATTGTGGCGACCGAACCCGCATGCCCTGTGTTGAAAGAATCCAGCAGCGTGCGAGCCTCGACGCCGCGCACTTCGCCCAGAATGATTCGGTCGGGCCGCCACCGGAGAGCACTCCGCAGCAGATCTTCGAACGACACCGGGGACTTGTAGGTATCGGTCTGGCACTCTACGGCCAAAGTGTTTGGCTTTTGGATCGAAAGCTCCGCCGTATCCTCGATGATTACGATCCGTTCGCTGCTGGGAATCGATTGCGCCAGGATGTTCAATAGCGTCGTCTTTCCCGTGCCGGTTCCGCCGCTGATGAGAATCGTCTTGCCACTCCGAATTTGTTCCGACAAATAGGCGGCTAATTCACTGGTTAACGTTCCGCGATTGATGAGGTCTTCGACCGTGAATTTGCGGCTCGAAAACTTGCGGATCACCAGTGCCGGAGCGGGCCGCACGACGGGCGGGATTACCGCCGCCAAGCGGCTACCATCCGGCAGTTGAGCATTCAGAACTGGGTTGTCTTCATCGAGCTTCTTGCCCAGCTTGTTGGCGACGACTTCAAGACCTGTCCGCAGGCGGTCGGACGTGAACGAGATGTCCTGAGCAGGATGGAGAATTCCGTCCCGCTCAAACCACCAGGTCGAGTCGGGGTTTCCCATGATCTCGCTGACGCCATCGTCCAAGAGAAGCCCCTCGATCGGGCGCAGAAACGGCAGTATTAACTCAAAGCTCATATCTCCCTCCAGCACAGCTCCATGCAGAAAGAAGTGCCCTAAAAGGGCACTTCCTCGGGCGCGGGAACCTGCGCCGTGTCGTCCGCAGATGCCTTCTCTGCGCGATCCAGCTTCAAGATGGAATCCACGCGCACTTCCCAGACTCGACGCTTGGCGTCATTGTTCTTCTTGTCCGCGTATTCCCGGCTGCGCAGCTCGCCTTCAATCTGCAAGTGAGCACCCTTGGTCAGCGTCTTCGCGTAGTCCGCGAGCTTCCCCCAGACGATGGCTCGATGCCACTCGGTGTGCGAGACGTATTGACCCGTCTTCTTGTCTTTGTAGGAACTCTTTGTGGCGAGCGATAGCTGCGCAAACGTCGAGTTGTTGGCGGTGCGAATCTCTGCGTCACTTCCGAGGAAACCGATGAGCGTGATTCTGTTCAGATACATGTCTTGTTCTCCGTTTTGAGCTCCCGTATTTGCTTGGGGCACACCTGGCGAAGCCGCGGGAGTGGGCCCGGCTCCCAAGTGCCGAAGGTCTGCTTTTCCGGAGGGAACCAAAAGAAATTCGCTCGGCGTACTTTGCCGTTGGAGCGAATTTCTTTGGGGAGGAACCGGAACCCGCAGGGCACGAAGTGAAGCAGAAGACCGAGCGCCGCAGGGCGACGGAATCGCCCCGAACCGGTGCCCAAGTAAAGACGGGTATCGAAACGGAAAGGCGCACATGCACAGAAGCCGCGGAACGGATCTTTGGAGGGTAGAAGCCCGCCGGCTCCAATCATTAGCGGCTGCTCTCGGTCGCCACAAAGCCAGACGGGTGTCTCGCTCCCAGTTGCAGTAGTCGTGGACGGAACACGTGAGTCGCTGGAGCACATCCTGGCCAGTACCCTCGCAACCGGGCTGAGCTGTTCGCGGGAATTGATGGCACGAATAGTCATGGTCGTCACGTCGGAAAGTCGATTGCATCCTTCAGTCAAAGGCCTGGTCGGCGCGGAACTTCACAATGGTGAGTCCCAGCGGGTTCACCTGAATCTCCGAGTTCTGAACCGCGTTGCGAAAGACGTAAGTAATGCTGGCCGTCCAGCGCTCGCGTTTCACCTCTGAATGGTCCGAGGGATTCGTGTAGATCTTCAGAAACTCGACGCGGGCCGAATACGGGGACTGACGGAGGTCGTCCAGAATGACGTTCCTCACTTCAATATCGACGTAAGGAATGCTGCTGTCCCGGACAAAAGCATCAATGGTCTTGTTCTTGCGGTAGTCCTCGACCACGGCGCGTTGTACGTCGGCATTCATGAAGTACAGCGAGTTGGTGAAGTCGCGCTGAATTGTGTAGCGATTGCGACCGAAATACAGTTCTGTCCAGCGGGACAAGTAATACTTGTTCTCGACTTCTTTCGGTCGATATGCGAAATCGTTAAAATCGAGCGCCTCGGCGTGACCTACATCGTCAATCCGAAGAACCAGCGGATGGATATTGGCGAGAGCCTTCTGACTGCGAAACACGAGCAGGCCCAGCATCAGGCAAACGAGTGCGAGCACCAGAATCGTCACTTTCAGATATGTGTTCATCACCAGCGGGTCGCCATATTGCTCGAGATAGCGCTCCGCTGCCCTGCTGATCGTGCGCGCGGGCGGATTTTGGGCGCGAAAAGGCTCTTCCTTTGTCTGTACGGTCATGATTTGTGCTCCTTATGGCCTACACGAATCGGCTTGCAAGTGCGACGAGCCCCAGTCCGCCCCCACCTTGGCCGCCGGTGTGCCCAGAAAAGATTGAGCTTGTAATCGCGGGAATCTTGAACAGGAGATACACGTTGACGAGCACCAAGAGCATGAGCAATGGCAGTTTAGTGATCAACGTGATTGGCTCAAGGGGAATAAGGCTCATGTAGAACAGCTGGTATAGGTGTCCGAGAATGCTGAGCACCGCCGCCGCCACAACTTTGTAGAAGTTGAACCCTATGAAAGCCCGCAACCAGCCCCAGAATAAGAAACTCAGCTTGTCGACAAGCAGGAACGGAATAAACAACGGCCCTAACAGTCCAACGACCGCCGCGGCTAGCGCACCGTACGCAACGATCGCCGTGATCGCGGCTGTGTATATCGCGAGCAGAACCTGTACTAGGACGATGACGATCGCATAGTAGGTGTCCATCGCGGCTTTGATCATGTTCGCGCCCATATTGCTCTGCATGTCGTTAACTGTTTTATTCAACTGATTGAGTCCATCGGCACCGATGATTCGAGCCACATCGGTGGCCCCCACGGTGATGAACTGCCTGAACGAGTAGCCCACGCCGGGAATGTTGCTGTCATAGAATTCGATCATCGTGTAAGCGAACGACGCGACAATCACAAAGTCCACAAACTTAGCGAAGTTGAATCCCGAACCACCCTGGGCGGACGATAGTGCTTCCTGTATTCCAAACCACACCATCATCGTGGTGAGCAGAGCAACGAAGATCCGGAAGCCGAGAGTGTCCATGCCTGGCCCAGCTACTTGCGTCATACTGTCGATACCCTGATTGATCCAGTCGAGCAGGTTCATCGGATGTGCTCCTCTCCTGAGGTCTCTAGTGTGGCTGCATCATGCTGTTTCCGTAGCCCGTTATAAGAGGCGCAACAGTTTGGTTGTATTGCTGTTGATACCCGGCTGCGTCGCTGAAGGTGGCCTTCAAAGCGTCTTGCTGTTGCTTTTGCGAGATGATCTGCTGCAATGCCGCGGCCTGGGCGATCTGATTTGCGTCTTGCTGGGCTCGGAGCTGCATCAGGGTGGCTTGGTTAATACGTTGTAGAGTGGCCATGTCGGTATGTTGCGCAGGATCGGTCGAGTATGTGACGGCCTCAAGCTGCCGAATGTCCGACTCTCGTGCCTCGGAGTTTGCGCGCATCACGCCCAGCGTCTGCAAATTGCTTTCAACAATGCCATCCCCCAAGTCGCTCGTCGCTGCCTGGGTTGCAACGATTCGCTGGCTTCCTTGACTGAGCTGGTCGTATAGAGGATATTGAGGCGTGACGTTGATCGTTGCGGCTTGGTAGCCAAGAATCACTCCAATTCCGGTATTCGCAGCATTGACCCACCCTTGCACATTCCCATAGGTGTTTCCTGCTGCCACGTTCCGCCAAGTAGTCCAGGGAGCGGCATAGCGCTGGTAAAGTGAGCCCGGAAGATTCGCCATCCGCTGAGCGAGGTTGTATGTCGAGATCACAGTCTCCCTCGTGCGCTCGGCAGTTGTGTACATTTGCTCCGCCTGCCGAATTTGTTCGATCGCATGCGCGCTTTGAGTCGGGTCGAAAACAATCCCATTGCCAAATTGTGCGTGGGCCGTGCCGGCCAGCGACGTGATCACAAACGCTAGAGCAAGAACTGTCGTTTTCACTTTTGATTCCTCCTTATTGCTGCGGCGGATTTGGCTGTTGTTTCGGCTTCTGTTGAGATCTCTTTTGATTGGGTTGGCTCTGCTGTTGAGTCTTCCCTTGATTCGGCTGGGGTTCGTCCCGCAACATCGAATTGCCCTCGCCGGACGTCAGTTGCCTCTGCTGTTCCATCGCTTTCTCGTGTTCCTGTTGCATCTGCTTTTGTTCGGCGTCCGAAGGCTGTTGTTTTTTTTTCGCTGCAACCCGCCAGTACCAGCATCAATACAACGAGCGGTATCAACTTCCGCATGTTTCCTCCTAGAGCGTGCTCGGGATCGTGTGATTCTCATACGCAGGCAAAAGCAGATCCTGACTGATATAGACCTTTACGCGATGCCCTTCGCGAATCGTGATCGTCGGTGGAATGTTGATGAACTGATCCAGAATGGTGGTGGCGCTTTGCGAAAGGCTGGATGCAACACCGTACTTGTAGGCGTCGGTTCCGTTTCCGGTTAAGGCACCGCCGCTGTTGGAAACTTCGGCAGCCCCGGCAATGATCCCAAGGGCAATAGAACTGCCAAATATTTGGAAGTAGTGGTTGTTGACCTTGTCCTTGAGCCCGGTCTCGCCGATCTGGTTCAGTCCCAAGAATTGATCGAGATCGACGCTGTAGCCGTCTGGCATGATCATCCGGTGGAATACAACCGCTAGCCGCCGTTGGTGCCCGAATCCCGTGGTGCCGATTTTGTGCGTTTCACCAAGCACGACCGTCCCATCAGGGATCAGGACGTGCTGATGGTCATGTGAATAGACCGGATTCGTGACCAGCACCTTCACTGGACCCGACGCGTCTCCATCCAAACGGTTCATGAGCGCTGTCTCAATCAGCGTGCCCTCGTAGACCACGTAAGGCTGGCCTGTAGCGGAATTGATGTTCACTTCCGCTGGTCGCTTGTAGCCGTTCTGGGCCCGCAAATCGTTAGAAGCTTCTCGGGCTTCCTGTGGCTGTGTCCCGTTGGAGGCCTGAGGGCCCGTTACTAGAGGTCCATACTGGGACCCAGTGTAAGCGGATGCCAACGCTGGACTTACCGGAGGACGGATGGAGGCGTCGCTAGTCCCGCCGGGAATCGCAGGCTGATTTTGGGCGGTCAGACTCGATGGACCATTGATGGCATGACTCTGGCTATACGCAAGGTTCGAGGCGAAGCGAGATTTGTAGGCCAATTCGCGCTCTTGCTGCTCGATCTGTATTTGCGCCTGCTGTTCAGGCGTGAGTTGCTGTTGGTAAGCTGAGTAGCCCGCTTGCGCCGGGGGCGTGCAAGGCTGTCCAGGCACACATGGGTATCCGGACGGCGTTTCGCCCGGGCCATATGGCGGGACGTTAGGCTGAGAGGCTGTTGCCATCTCCGGTGCGGGATTTCCCAGCCGCGCTCCTGCCGCCTGCCGTTGTTGAGCCTCAAGACTCCTTTTCATTTCTTCGATGTTGGCACTTGAGTCCTGAACCATCGGCGTGGGCGGCTGGCCCTGCTGTTTCGCTGCCGGCTTGTGGCGAAGCGAGCTGATCGCAGTGGCAATGATGAACAACACAGCAATCCCCAGGTAGACCTGCATCTTGAGGTTGCGCCGGATTACTCCTTTGGGCTCCGAAGCATGGTTCTCAAGCTCCGGGTGGTCCCCTTCGTGATGCTGACCCGACAAAGGAATGCTTGTGCTCATCACTGCCCCTGTTTCCGCTCGAAATCCATGCGTTTCTTGCCGATTTCTACGTAACCCTTGTCGAGGATCTTGGGAATTACGTATGTGCCTTCGCGAAGGTCGTAATTGATAAGGTTGGGAGCGCCGTCACGCACTTCATAAAGCGTGAACTTTTCCTGGGCGTCAGACTTGATGTAGGTGAACCGATCGTCGTGGTAGATCGACGCAATATTGAACGGGGCTTCGTTGCCCTTGTAGCGGTAATCGAACTTGAGTTGTGCCCGGTAAGTGTCTTTGTACTGATCGACCGTTTGTACCACTCGCGATTGCAAAGCTTGTAACTGATTTTCGACCGCGGCCACTTCCGTCGCGGGCACATACTGGGCCGGGCCTTGGGAGGCCGCTATTGATGAGCCGTCCGCGGGTTGAATGATCACCTTGAGGTCGGGGTCCGCGTTTTGGCTGGACACGTCCTCCAGCGTGAAGGAGTAAATGTTGCCTTTGTCGGTGATCAGATTCAGATTGGAATGAATCGCCGCCTTTGCCGGATGCACAAAGCAGAAATTTCCGACGATATCGATGATCCAGAATTCCTTGTCGCCCGTAGCGGCCTCGAAGATCTTCTCGGTCGCCGGCAATTGAATGAGCGTGGTGTACTTCACCTTCGCTCGGATGTTCACGATGTCCTGGCTGTGATAGGAGATCGTGCGGGCTGAGCTTTCGGCATGCAACGGGAGAGTGATTGCGTTCAACACGGTTGCAATCGCGGCTAGTGCCGTTACCGGCTTCATTTGCGGACTCCTTCCATGACGGAAATCTGGGGCTGCTTGGACTGACCTGCCGGAGAGGGCCCTTTTCTTGATTGGCTTTCCGGACTGAACGGGTGTTCTTCTGCTAGACGACGCAGACCTTCGGTGACGCCGTAATGGTCGAAGTACCGATATTTCAGGACGTTGTCGCGTGAGTTGTTGGTAGCCATCCAGTACGAGAGAGAATCGACTTTGAGGTGGACCTTCTTCGACCCGTCGTGTTTCCGGATGAGCATTTGGCCAGGCGGCACCAAGTCGGCGATCAGGGCAAGCTCGGTATCATTCAGGCCGAACGAATCTCGGTAGACGGCTGGCTCCATGTCTGGATTGGCGAGAAATATCTTCGTCGGACAGCTTTCGGCAACCACCGTTAACATCCCCGACGCTGCAAGCTCTTTGACTGATTGGGTTGCCAGAACCATTGCGGCATTATGTTTGCGCCACGTCTTCTGGGCCTGAGTGACGTAACCGCGAATCGTCTCATTTCGAATGAACAGCCAGGCTTCGTCGAGCAGGAACATTTTGAACGTCGCTAGCCTGTTGGGGTCGGCGATTTCATTGCTCGCGCGATGCAGGACATAAAACAGAAGCGGCTCCAGCAACTCAGGTGTGTCGTTCCAACCATGGAAGTTGAACGTCTGGAACCGGCTGAAGGTCAGCGTGTCTGTCACGTTGTCGAAGAGAAATCCGTACTGTCCGGCCCGCGTCCAGCGATGGAGCCGATCTTTCAGCTCTCCGACTATTTCCGCAAGATTACTCATTGTCCTCTGATCGGGTTCGAGGATGTACATGCGCTCGATGGCGCTGTAAAGCTGGCGCTCTTCCTTGAAGTCCAGCTTGTACCGTTCGCCCTCGATCAGCACGCGGAACAGCGAATAGAGGAATTGGAGATTGTCGCGCGTGGGCTCAAGCGAAAATGGATTGATTGTGAAATCCCGCGATTCGTGGCCAACGTTAAGGTACGAACCGCCGAAGATTCGCGTCAGCGACTCAAAGCTGCCCCCGATATCGAAAATGTAGGTGAGGGGCTTGTACTTCTGGGCGTTCTGCAAGACGAAGTTGCAGAAAAAGCTCTTGCCCGATCCAGTCGCACCCAGAATGAGGCTGTGGGCGACATCTCGGTTGTGCAGATTCAGGTAATACGGAGTGTCATGTTCGGTTTCCAGAACCGCGAGATACTCCGCTGCTAGATGGTCGTTCCAGGTCTCGCCGGGAAGGATCGTGAACAGAAACGACAGGTCGGCGTAGTTGGAATTCAGCAGATAGAGCCTGCGCAGATTCTGTCGGTAATTGCCGGGAACGATCGCGAAGTAGGCGTTGAGCTGGTTGTAGGTCTCTGAGAATAAGCTACCGTCGGCGCTGGTGAAGATGCGCACGACCTCCGGCAGCGTCCTGTCGAGCGCCTTCTTGTCTTCCGCGTACAGCACTACGGTTAGGGAGAAGTCTCCCAGCGTTTGCCCCTCTCCAATGGCGCGCAGGCAGTCGCCCAAGTTCTCGATGTCGGCCTGCTTCGATTCATCGATGATGACGTTGCGGGGGTCGTAGCTTTCGGGATCGCGTTGCATCGACGAAATGAAGGACGACTTGGAAACGTTGAAATGTCGCTTCCGCTTTGTGATCTCTTTTCGCGCCAGTGAGCTCTCCATCGGCATCCATTCGGTGACGACGCAGAAATTAGCCTGGATCTCCAATAGCTGCTTCAAAACGAGAGGCTTGGTCTCGGTGATTGCCTCTTTCATTGTTAAGACTCGAACGAAGTGATCGCCGACCCTTAAGTGATCGCGTTCTGCTTCGATATTCGAGTTCGCTACCTGGTAATCGAGGAACTGTCCGCTTTCTGGGCGGCCGTCGATACGCCATCCGTCGTAATTGAGCATCCGGCGGAGAAAGCGAAAGCACTCGTCCCGTTGAAGAGGCTCGATATGTACGAAATCGGCCAGTTGCCGCATGAAGCTGCAGACACGCTGCTCAAGGCGGAGCAGGTCCGCCTCGATTTGTTCGCGCAATAGGACTTTCAACTTGTCGCTGGAGAATTGTGCCTTTAGCTCTCGTAGGCCAGCCCCCGGGTCAGTTGGCAGTTGTGCGAGTGCGGCTGCGACACCCGTTTTGGATCGTGTCCCTTCAATGACGATCGCGTAGAAGATCTCGACTGCGAACAGCTGGTCGAGCTTGCGGCTAAAGAATTCCTGCCGTTGGTCGATCGCCGCTTGGACAACAGGGTCGTCGGACGACTCGAAGGGGATATCGGGCCGGTTCGTTTTGAGCAGGTATTGATAGACATGAAAGCCGGGTCCGAAGATCTTCAACGCCGCTTCGAGCCGCTTGACAGCGTACTCTTGTGCCGCCTGGTCCAGGCTCTCGTAATCGACGCCACGGACACGGAGGACGATACCCAGATCGCCGCTCTTGGTGAGAAATGTCTCCTCGTTCCAGAATCCATAGAGGTTGATCTGGGCGTTGAGTGCGCCCGATTCGGTCCACGGCTTGAGAACACGGTCGATACGAAGCACTAGCGCACCTCGACGGCAGGGATTTCCTGCTTGGCCGCGTCGTAGCGCGGGCGGAAGCGCTCGCTTTGCGCGAGGATGCGCAGCATGGCCGGATCAGCGTTCGTTATCCAACGGCCAAATGTATAGCCGCCGGTGAACACGATGATCCCCGCTAGCAGGCTTTCGAAGAGATTGAAGACGCCAACGGCTCCGACGCAGATGAAGTAGAAAAGAGTTCGCTCTACGCCCAGGTAGGTGAGGGGCTTATGCAAGCTCTTGAAGACGCGATTGCGACGTTTGAGATTGATTTCCTGCACGAAAGCCCTTCTACTCAATTGGGTCGGAGTGGTGGAACAGGTTCACGCCGGTTTGGTGAACTAGACACCCCACAGCCACGTCAGGACATTTGCGGCAAGCACAGCGATGCCGCTTCCTGCAGCTACGCCGGCAAGGGCCTTCTTTGCGCCGGGTTCACCATGCGCAAACTGATACCCGCCAATGACGATGGCAATCAGGCTGGCGACTTTGGCTACCGTGCCGGTGAAGAGCGTCTGCAGGGCGGTGAACCCAGTGTCAAAGGGAGAACCGCCCTGGGCGTGGGCTGTGAGTGGAACTAAGACGAGAATCGTAATAGCTGTGAGGGTTGAGCCTGCTAATCTCCACCGAGAAGCCGAGGGCCGCCGGAGTTGGCGATTGGGATCAGGTGCGTTCGGCATTTGGGCCTCCAGCAGCAGCCGTCAGGTCGCTGCTTTTGGCTCAAACTAATCGGCAGAGTCGCTGCCGTCCAATGACTTCTCGTCACAGCATTATTCCTGCCGGTAATAAGGCACACGCATGTCGTGAAGTCAGGCTCGCATTTTTCGTATCTCGGCTAACATCCGCTCTCTAAGGATGTGGTTTACTCGTGTTTGATAGCCCTTGCCGGGTTTCTTCAGCCAGGCAACAACATCAGAATCCAGTCGCAGCGAAACCGCTTGTTTTACGGGACGATAGAAGCGTCCCCGAACTGCGTTTTTCCATGCGCTCGGTGGAAGCTCCGGAATGTCCGAAGTGTCAATCCGGTCATCTGGCAAAGCGGCGACGGCCGCTAATTCTCGCTTCTGTTTGGCTGTGAGCCCCTGTTCGGATGCCGGTTTTGTGCGAGGTGTTTTAGTTCTGTTGCGCATAGATACTCCGTTCTTGCGGTGTCGCCTTTCGTGCGGAGATAATACGGATAAGCTCTTCATCACCCGACTCTGAGACCGTGTGCGCCACCAGCAGCATCTGTATGCCTTTCACCATGCCGATTGTCTGCCATCGCAACTCGCCTTCGACCTCACGCTCCTGAGTCGAGATCTGATAAGGGTCGTCGAAAACAAGTGTCGCCGTTTCAACGCTAATTCCGTGTTTTCTCTGGTTTGCGCGGTTCTTTCGCTCGTCCCATGTGAATTGCAAAGCAGCAGGCCTTGTCCGGACAATTTTGTATAGACAGTATAGTCCCGGAAAAACAGCATGTTCAAACGCATGGATGGCCGGATATAGGGCGGGGATATGTTCGGCGCGGTGCAATGAATCCGGGGGGAGCTTGGCCGGAGGACGGAGGATACGGGAGAACTTCGCTCTTATGCCGGGCAGGAATACTGACTGGATGAAAGGTCATTGGACGTAAATTGCGGGAAGGACTCAAAGTGGTCAACAGTCCTATTGACGCGACACGGCAATTACGCAGGCCGTTGTTGCGACCGAATCTGCGAAATCCGCAACCGGAGTTCCACTATGGCTAGTTTTGCGAGGAAGCCCGTTGAATCCTCACGCGAGATCGGTAAGCACGCGCTCCTCGGGCCGGAGTTGGCCGGCGAAAAGCATTACTCCGTCCCGGAACTCGCAAATCTCTGGGGCTTGAGTGAACGAACCATCAGGCGCATGTTTGAGAACGAGCCAGGAGTCCTGTGCTGGGGAAGCTCCGAATCGCGCTTCAAGCGGGGATACAAGACGCTTCGGGTACCGGAAACCGTGGTGCTGCGCGTGCACCGGCAACTCCGAGTCGCCGGCTAAACACTGCTCAGCAAGTCGGTTCTGAGACCTGTCAAGTCTTCGGCAGTCACCCGCGATTGGGCTTTTTCTGCAGGATGGCATCTGTCATAATGACGCCATCTACTTCATCTGTGGATCCTTGGCTTTCTATTCTGCATGAGCGGCATTGGTGTTGACACCGTTCCCTTGGGATTAGCCTGATGATTTCAGCCGAGAACCTCTCACGGTTACTCAGGACACTTTATGGTGCTCCGCAGTCACCAGGGCTGTGGCCACAATTTCTTCGCGAGCTCAGTGAAATGCTTAGCCTTACGGGCGCGGCGATTTTGTATCACGATTTAGAGCACGCCGCTCACTCTGTGCAACTTTCGTCTAGTGAATGTTGTGAGTGGAGAGACCTGTATGCAAGCTACTATGGCAAGCTTGACGCCTGGCGCGATCCCTTCCTGAAGCTTGCAGAAGGTGAATTCGGATTTGGAGACGATTTGTGTCCGCCTGAGACGATAAAGCGCACGGAGTTCTACAACGACTTCCTTACGAAGTTTGACATTCGGCTCTTTGGAGCCGTCGCAACGATCAAGCGTCCGAATCATGTAGAGCACATAAGCCTGTATCAGAGCTGGAAAGGCAAGTCCCCCACGAGAGACGCGGTCGACGTGATGGCTCTCGTGTTTCCGCATTTGCGATGTGCCCTGGAGCTGCGACGAAAGTTCGTCGACTTAGACGCGAAGAACTCACTGTTAGACTCGGCTCTGAATGAGTTGTCGACTGGAGTTCTGGTGGTAGATAGGTCCGGCTCCGTGCTGCTAATGAATCGCAGCGCTGAAAACCTGCTTAAGGCGGCGGAGGGATTATTGATTCGAGGAAGGCGCCTGCGGGCGTCTATCCTCACCGAATCCGCGCAATTGGAAACATTGATGTCTCGAGCCGCCACGATCGCCTGCGAAAAAGGAACTGCGCCTGGAGGAACAGTATTGATTTCCAGGACTGCGCGCCGCCCGCTTACCGTAACAATAGCTCCCTTACTACGTCCTGCTACCACGCTCCCCACGAATGCAGTGGCAATTGCGTTTATCCGCGATCCTGAACACGAAGTTCAGCCTTGCATTGACTTTCTGGAAAGGAACTACCGGCTTACGCCAGCTGAGGCTCGGGTAACTGTTCTCCTTATCTCAGGTCACTCACTGAAAGAGGTATCCGGCTTGTGCGGAGTGACGCACAACACTGTGCGTTCGCAATTGAAGGCCATTTTTCTAAAGACGGGCGTTCGACGCCAGTCTGAGCTTATGTTGCTTGTTGGTAAGTTGTGTAACTACAAGGAAGCGCAAGCGTTATCGATCCCTTGATCTGGTCACTAGGGCTCGCGGCACTTATGTGCCCCGAGCTGATCCATATTAGTGTTCATCCAGTTGGGGGATGACAAGAGCGGCTAATCATCGCAGAATGCTGCCCAATGAGAGCCACTTTACTACCCTTATTGGCGCTTTTCCCCGTTTGCTTTTTGTCCTATGCCATCGGGCAAAATCAAACTTCTAGTCCCGTGGCACCTCTCTCTCCAACGACAATGGCCCAATGCAGCAAGCTGCAAGCGGAATGGTCCAGCTACACGGATCGTTTGTCTCAAGAGCACCAAGCATGTCTCGACTCTCATAAAAGTGATAATGCTGGAATGCGAGCAGCGAAAGGAGAGCCCGAAATAAGTTGTTCGGTACGGGCTTGCCAAGATCTGCACAATCGATGGCGAAGCGCCGGTTCCACCGGACCTGTAGAAGTGAGCAGTTGTCGTCACAAGGTTCAAGAGAAGCTCGATGAGCAAACTAAGAAAATACGCGAGGAGAATACCGCTCGCGAGGTAAAGGAAGAAGAGCAGAGGCAACGCACTGACAACCTGCAGCGAAAGGAATACGGGGACTTCACAGAGAGGCACGAGGCATGGCAAGTGCGCCAGAACAGGCGGAATCAGGAATTACAACAACTCACAAATGATCCAGCGCTGAATTCAGAAGATGAGTCCCAACGCCACGCTGCGGAATCCCGGGTTCAACAGGAAATTGCGCGGATCACAGCAGCAGGTAAACAAGACCCCGAACCCAAGCAGAACAAACAAGGCTCCCCGACAAAGTGAAATGACTGGAGGCTAACTATGAAGAGTAAGTATGTAGCGGTCACTCTAGGGGTATGGATCTTGACGGCGTCAATCGCGCTATCCGCGCAAGCATGCCCGAATTGGTCGCCCAAGTTTGATAAGGTCACCAACAAAAAGGTATTGGCTTCCCTTAAGACAACTAATTGGGATCAGGCCTTTGCCGATGGTGGTCCTGCGGCGGCCATCGCGGCATGTAAAGTTACTTTGAAGGATGCACAACAGCGCCTAAAAAACGCGGCGGAGGCGGCAAAAGACACGGCAACTGCGGGCGAAACATTAAACCTTGACGCAGTAACCTGGGCGGACTGTAATGCTGACGATGCTAATGCCCAGAATAATGCCTTACTGGCTGCAGAATGCGAATATCTCAATATGAAAGAGATGATCTTCACTTTACAAGGCACGATCGAATTAGCGCAGTGTAGGCTAGATCATCCGTAGATGTGGGCCAGACCTGCGCTCACCGTCGGTCATATACACCTGATCTCTTGTCGGCCTTTATCGCGGCCCCGGTGGGAGTTGCGGGCAGAGCTCAGAAGCAGGGAAAGAGAACATGGACGTTCGGATGTTGGCGAGAGCTAACCAGCAGCAGTCTTTGAGCAGCACACCTAGGATCTTTACCCGGAGAAGACGCCTTCTTGCAGCGCTCGCTGTGGTTGCATCTGTTGTGACGTCTCACGGCCAAACCAAGTCCGTCCCGCCAGCCCACACCGCAGCGCTTCTCGTTGACACGGATGACCCCTGCCGTCTGGCTCTCGATGGCGTCGATCAGGGCGTACTCACTCCAGACCAGGCCAAGAGGCTCGAGGTCCCCTTTGGCGAGCATGTGTTGAAATGCAGCATTGAGGCAGTTCCTGATTTGGTTTGGCGAAAAGTGATAGAGGTTAAGAGCTCTGATCAGGTCGCTGCGCTCGTGGCGCTCAAAGCACTTCACATTCAATACAACCAGGCAATTGTGCAGCGGAATCAGGCAGCAGCGGCGCAGGAGAAACATCAATCGGACGTTGCGGTGGCCGAGCAGAATCGTGCTGCGGTGAAGAAGGGTCCAACTCTGCAAGATGCCCTACTGTTTGTCCAAAGCTCACTAAACTCTATGGGTACCGTTTCTAAATCGTGGTCAGCGCCAAATCTATTCACAGGTGGATTGGTTCACCTCTCCACCTCAACAACTATGTCGGACGTGTCAGGCGATGCCGAACATTGTACCTTGGCGTGGAAGGCGACGTACTTTTTCTCTTCGGACAAAGGTTATGGTACGTCCTCGATGACATTGCACCTTACCCAAGTATCTGACGTACGAGTCATGCGACAATCCGAGCGCGATCAGCAAGCGGATATTCCAATTGACGCTCGCCAGCAGTTGGCTTCGTTTCGATACTCTCCAGAACCGTTTGTGGTTGTCATCACCACGACACAACCGCAAGCTTACCACTTTCAGACATACAAGAAACCAGGAAAACTAGAGAAAGAAGGGGAGAAGTCGGCCCCAGATGCAGAGATAACATTCTCCGACGTGCAGTTGGCAACTCGCGTTGGGAAGGCTATTCGTTATGCTTCTGGCTTGTGTGGCGGCGGAAGTCAGTCCACGTCCGAGTTTTAGAATAGAGAAAACGTATATGAGGTGGTTCCTCGTGCTTTCGATCGCCCTTGTCGCTGCGTTCAATCTGCACGCCCAACAGACTGGAGACTCGCAAGATTCAGCTGACCTGAGCGCTGCTGAGGCTGCCATCCAGCAAGTGCAACAGGCTGCTGAAAAGCTCAAGTCTGCCACGCCGGATGCAGCCACGATACGCGAAGCGCAATACCAACAGCACATGCATGAGCACGATGCTGAAAGCAAGACAGATTTAGAAATTGCCAAGGAGAAGATTCCGGACGTAAGTAAAGATGCGGTCGATAAAATGAAAGACCACATTGCGGACAAACTGGGCGGAGAGATACTCGACAACGGCACAGACTTATCGTGGTTCTCGTCATTAGAGGATGTGCTTGATACCGGTAAAGCGTTCCTGGAAGCCTCGACTCCTTCCTTCACTGCCGGACCGTCGAGAGACCAAGTGCCGTCGTTAAGGCTGGAACAGCAGCAAAATCTCGACAACCGGCTGAATCAATGGTCGGCGGCACAAGATCAGTACATTCGAGCGATGCAAAACTTGGCGGACGTAGCAGGGAAGCACGCGGCCACCCATCCGATTCCGCAACCCAAGCCGAGTGGTCCCACAATTGGCCCAGCCCCTAAAGCATGTCCGAGTGGTAGCGTGTGTACTACTCACTGAGGACGCACGGCCAAAGGCAACCACAAGTCGCATGACTCTCAGAGGGCCTTCAGGATTGCAGCGACGATATTGGGGAGTGTCTTAGGTTTGGCGAGCGCGCCCTGCACCGTGCAAGTTTATTCTGCTTGGACTCTTGGACTTGAGGAGAAAAGGTTTCGGTCGGGATCCCCGAGGCGCCTTCGGCTGGGCGCTCACGACCGGTTCATCCCACGCCATCCTCGCGTAATTTTCTAATTGTTGTTGCCGTTCCTTCACGAACGGAGCGTAATGCTTCTCCGTCACCTTGACGCTGCTGTGCCCTAGCAATAGGGAGACGCGGTCAATCGGCACGCCTTTATTGAGCAGCTCAACTGCAAAGGTGTCTCGGAACATGTGTGCGTGACAGCGCTTCAAAGTGCCGTCTGGTTTACGAATATTGGCGACAGTGAAGAGACGGGTCAACGAGCGACGCCAGCCCTTGCAAGCGGTTTGAGGATCTCCGTTTCCCGACCAAAAAAAGTATCGCGCGTTATCGCTCGGAAGTGCTCGAAGCATTGCAGCGATATCCGGGGGAAGCGGAACCTGTACTGGCACTCCGGTTTTCGCTCGGTAAAGAAAAAGCTTGCCGTCGTCGCTCAAGCGGTCGCGTTCCAACGTGACAGCGTCCTGGATAGCGAGTCCCGACCAACGCATCAGCAAAACCAAAGCGCGAAGCCGGTCAGCGCGGAAATGAAAATCGCGCCCTCCACGCCAGTCGCCGTAGGCGTATGTCGCGTCGATGATGCGCTGAAATTCAGGCTTCGGGAACCAGCCTGTCGGAAGAGATCCGACGGTTGAGCGTTTCACTCTGGCAGCAGGATTTTCAGTGAGCCAGCCGTTCTGAATGCAAAACGCCAAGAATCCCGCCATACGGGAGAGCTTGCGATTTGCGGTCAAACCGTTGTTTCCCCAAGTCGCGCGGAAATTGACCAACTCAGGGGCAGTGAGGTCGCGCAGTCGAAGCAGACCGCGGTGCTTCGCCCAGGGAAGCAGTTGCTTCTCGAACAGCGTCTTGGACTGCTTGGTTGTTTCCTTGGAGAGATTACGAGCGCTCTCATCGGCGAGATACGCTTCAACGGCGTTCTCGATTGTCGCTACAGTCGGCTGTGCGGCCTTCGCAGGATTCGCCGCGTCCTCGATTGCGCGTGCCTTTCGTTCCGCTTGTTCCCAACTGCGGCTCTTGGCCGATTGCCGAATGCGTTGGCCGTCCACATATCCGTCAATCCATTTGGGGCAGCGGCAACGGCGGTATTTGGCGTCGTCGCGGTGGTCACAATCTGACATGTGGCGGGCATAGACAAACAGCACTGGGCCTCCCTGGGATCGTGAACAAAAGCAGGGTCATTGTACCGTGATGGGTACAATTCAGGTACAATTTCAAGAGTCAGTATATAAGTTATTGATATTAAAGGAGTTTATTTGGTGGAGCTAGTCGGGATCGAACCGACGACCTCATCGTTGCGAACGATGCGCTCTCCCAGCTGAGCTATAGCCCCACAAGTGGCGGGTTGCAGGCAAGACCATGCAATGAATCGCACGTAGACCTGCTCTGGTTGGCTCTCTGATTATACAAGGCAACGATTACTGCCACAAAATTTCCGACACGCCATCTACCCGGCGTAGCTCTGTCAGTTCGCGAGCAGGCATTCGTGGTGTTTACCTGTCCTGATACCAGGCGCTAACGGAGAGCACCGGGCAAGGCGCCTCGCAGGCCAGCCGATACGCCACACCTTCTCCAAAGTGTTTGCTCAGCGGAGTGGGTCGCCTCACACCCATGACAATCAAGTCGACATCATCGTGCGCGGCTCCAGCAATCATCTCCGCGGGCGGTCCAAATAGCACGAGGTACTCGGGTTCGTGCCAGAGCTGCATCGC